>Ga0335080_10003821_pt1 | contig 15289 bp, 12 predicted proteins | sample Lox_Sample_34_FD_206720 | JGI IMG/M metagenome (GOLD analysis project Ga0335080, IMG submission 206720) | Soil microbial communities from Loxahatchee National Wildlife Refuge, Florida, United States - Lox_Sample_3.4 | ecosystem: Environmental > Terrestrial > Soil > Wetlands | place: USA... | reverse complement strand
GAGCGGCGCGGGCTGCTCACCTCCCAGGTGGTCGGCGCGCTCTGGTGGCAGCGCGGGGCCGGGATCGGGCAGCTCGACGGCCTCGCCGAGCGCCGGGACCGGGCCGCCCAGGCCACCGGGCCCGGGCCCGGTGGTTTCCGCGCGACCAGCGTGAAGATCATGCAGGACGGGGTCTGCGAGAACTTCACGGCCTCCATGCTGGCTCCCTACCTCGACCCGCACGGCCACGGCACGCCCGGCGCCGGCGCCAGCTTCTTCGATCCGCAGGAGCTGAAGGCGGCGGTCACGGCCATCGACGCCCGCGGCTTCCAGGTGCATTTCCATGCCATCGGGGACCGCGCGGTGCGGGAGACGCTGGACGCGGTGGAGGCCGCCCGCGCCGCCAACGGCCCAGCCGGCCGGCGGCACCACATCGCGCATCTGCAGGTGGTCCACCCCGACGACCTGCCCCGGTTCCGCACGCTTGCGGTGGTCGCCAACTGCCAGCCGCTGTGGGCGTGCAACGAGCCGCAGATGACCGACCTCACGCTGCCTTTCCTCGGCGAGGAGCGGGCCGCCTGGCAGTACCCGTTCGGCAGCCTGTCCCGCTCCGGCGCGCAGCTGTGCTTCGGCAGCGACTGGCCGGTGTCGAGCCCGAACCCGCTGTGGGAGATCCATACCGCGGTGAACCGGACGATCCCGCCCGGCTACCCCTACGCCGGCGGCGCGGGCGGCGAGCCGTTCCTGCCGTCCGAGCGGATCGACCTCGCGGCCGCGCTCGCCGCCTTCACCATCGGCTCCGCCTACGTCAACCACGCCGAGGCCGAGTCCGGCTCGATCGAGGCCGGCAAGCGGGCCGATCTGGTGGTGCTGGACCGGAACCTGTTCGCCCATCCAGCCGCCGAGATCGCGCTCGCCCAGGTCGACATCACGATCGTGGGCGGTGCGGTGGTGCACTCCAGGTAGCGCCGCCGGGCACCTGCCCGCACAGTAGGGCCAGCACAGTAGGGCCACGAGTGCGGCGTGGTGGTCAGCGGGCGCTGACCGGCAGGCTGGCGTGGCCGCGCAGCGCGGTCCCATCGCGCCTGACCGGCTCGCCCGCCAGCGCGAGACGCGGGAACCGGGCCAGCAGCGCGGGGAAGGCGACCTGGGCTTCCAGCCGGGCGAGCGGCGCGCCCAGGCAGTAGTGGATCCCGCCGCCGAACGACAGCGGCGCCTGCTGTGCCCGGTCCAGGATGAGCCGGCCGGGATCGGAGAACACCGCGGCGTCCCGGTTGGCCGCACCGAGCATGACGAGCACCTGCTGGTCGTCGGAGATGTCGAAGCCGGCGATGGTGAGATCGCCAGGGGCGCTGCGGCCGGACAGCATCTGCACCGGCGAGTCGTAACGCAGCAGTTCCTCCACCGCCGGGATCGCCAGCAGCGGCCCGGCGCGCAGCCGGGCGGCCTGGTCCGGGTGGGCGAGCAGCGCGACCAGGCCGTTGGACAGCAGCCCCGTTGTGGTCTCGGAGCCGGCCTTGAGCAGCAGCGCCGCCATCGTCACCAGTTCGCCGCCGGTCAGCCTGTCGCCGCCGTCCGCCCCGGCCATCGCGGAGATGAGGTCATCGGTGGGCTGCTCGCGCCGCTGCGCGGCCAGGTCGGCCAGGTAGCCGGCCATGGCGGTGGCGGCGTCGTCGGCCCGGTCCACGGCCTCCGGGCTGAGTACCTCCAGCACCGCGCTCCAGTCCCGGGCCAGATCGGTGAACATCGGCCGGTCGGCGGCTGGGATGCCGAGCAGCTCCCCGATGACGGTGACCGGCAGCGGGACCGCGAACCCGGTGACGAAGTCGCTGTCACCGGCGATCTGCTCGCAGGCGCTGGCCACGATCCGCTCCACCGCCGGGCGGAGGCCAGCCACCCGCCGTGCGGTGAGGCAGGCCGAGACCAGGCGGCGCAGCCGCGTGTGGGCCGGCGGATTGACCATCATGATGCTGCCGAACATCAGCCGCAGGGCCGGCCGGTCCTGCCACTGCGGATAGCCCGAGGCGGCCAGCCGCCGCTCCGGCGTCTTGTGCAGCCGGTGGTCGCGCAGCAGCATCGAGCATTCCCGGTATCCGGTGACGACCAGCGCCCCGTCCGGCGCGGTCACGGCCGGCCCGATGGCCCGCAGCCGTTCGTAGAGCGGATAGGGGTCGGCTCTGCCCCCCGGCATGGCCAGCGCGGTCAGCACCTCGCCGACGGTCTGCTGCCCGCGCGCCCCGACCGCGGCCCGGTCCCTGAAAGCCACCAGCCCAGCATGCCTGGGCGCGCCCGCGCGCGGAAGACACCCAGCCGATAGGCCCCTGTCGCTGGCCGTTCACCCGTCCTTTCACCCGGCCCCGCCTGCCCGCCACCCTTGCGCGGCCGGTGGCCCGGGTACAGATCGCGGCAGGAAGTTGTTGGCGGCGGAGCCGGGACGGCCTCCTACCGGTGTCACGGTGCCATGGACGGTGGGTGCCATGGACGGTGACGGTGCCACGAACGGTGACCGGCCGCGGCCCGGGGGTCCCCGGGACCGCGGCCGGTGGGAGGTGTGATGCGAGGGCAGCATGTGGTGCGTTCTCCGGCAGCCCCGTCCGGCCAGGCTTTACGGTGTGTGCGCATGGAGGACCGAGAGATGGTGGCGGCGATCGTCGCAGGCCAGCAGGACGGGCTGGCCGCGGCCTATGACCGGTACGCGCCCGCGCTCTATGCCTATTGCCGCGGCCTGCTCGGGGAGCCGGCCGACGCCGACGACGTGGTCCAGGACACGTTCATCATCGCGGCCGGCCGGCTGGGCGGCCTCCGCGACCCGGGCCGGTTCCGGCCCTGGCTCTACGCCGTGGCCCGCAACGAATGCCGCCGGCTGCGTTCCCGGGTGCGGCCGGTCCCGCTCGACGAGGCGGGCGAGGTGAGCGACGACACGGTCGACCTGGGCGAGGGAGCCGAGCAGGCGGACCTGCGCGCGCTGGTGGGCGCGGCGCTGGCCGGGCTCAACCCGGGTGACCGGGAGATCATTGAGCTGAGCCTGCGCCACGAGCTGGCTGGCCGGGACCTCGCCGACGCCCTCGGCGTGAGCGTCAACCAGGCGCACGCCCTGGTGTCGCGGGCCCGGTCGCAGTTCGAGACCTCACTCGGGGCGCTGCTGGTCGCCCGCACCGGGCGGGAGGCCTGTCCCGAGCTGGCCGCGATCCTGGACGGCTGGGACGGGCGGCTGACCGTCCTGCTGCGCAAGCGGATCAACCGGCACGCCGGGCGCTGCCAGCCCTGCGGGGCCCGCAGGCGCCACGAGCTCAGCCCGGCACAGCTGCTCGCGCTGTTCCCGGCGGCAGCCCTGCTCCCGGGCGGGTTGCGGGATCAGCTGTTCGGCCTGATCGGCGATCTCAGCCCGGTCCCCTCGGCCTACCGCGCGGGCGTGATCAGCCGCGCCGGGCCGTACGGCCGGTCCGGGTTCCCCAAGCCGCTCGACCCGCCGCATCCGGCCCACAGCCCGGTCGCGCACGCCGCGACCGCCGGCGCCGGCGCCGCGGTGGTGGCGGTGGCCGCCGCCGGGATCATCTACGGCCTGCACGGCCCGCACGCACCGCGTCCCCCCGGCCCGGCGGCTGCCGGGCGGTCCACCGCGCCGGGCCTGGCACGGCCGGGCCCGCCCGGGGCGGGCCCCCGGGCATCCGCCGGGGCCGGCTCCCCGGCTCAGACCGGCACCATCGGCCTGCTGGCCGGGGCGGGGGCGGCCGCCTCACCGGGCCGCCTCTCCCCGTCCTCGGCGTCGGCCAGCCAGCCGGTGCCGCCGCTGGCCCTGCCGTCGGCCACCGTGACGGGCACGCTGGCCGCGTCGACGACGGCGCTGACCTTGCATCTGGGAGTGACCGGCTCGTTCACGCTGACCGCGCAGGGCGGGCCCGTCCCGGGCATCAGCATCCAGAACCCTGACCCGCTCGACCTGACCATCAGCCTGGGCACAGGCTCGCTGGCAGCGGGGCAGACCGTAACTGTCAGGGTGACGATGGTAAACCTGCTGGGGTCCTCAAGCGTCTTGATCGTGAGCCCCGGTGGGCTCGCGATCACCGTCAACGGCTGACCCGGCAATACTGGCAGGGAAAAAACTAGTTCACGTTACTCATACCGCACATATGTACCGAGGCTTTACCGTAGCAACATGCAGGACGTAGAGATGGTCTCGTCGATCGTCACGGGTGGACCGGATGGGCTGGCCGCAGCCTATGACCGGTATGCCCCTGCGCTTCACGCCTACTGCCGCAGCCTGCTCAGGGAGCCGGCCGACGCCGGTGACGCGGTGCAGGACACGTTCATCATCGCCGCTGGCGAGCTGGGCCGGCTCACCGACCCTGACCGGCTCCGGCCGTGGCTGTTCGCCGTGGCCCGCAACGAGTGCCACCGCCGCCTGCGTTCCCAGGCGCCGCCCGCCCTGCCCGGCGAGCTGGGCGGGGTGAGCGAGGGTGCCGCTGACGACCCGGCCGCCGCCGGGCAGGCGCAGCAGCGCGCGCTGGTGGGCGCGGCGCTGGCCGGGCTCGACCCCCGCGACCGCGAGGTTGTCGAGCTGAACCTGCGCCACGAGCTGGCGGGACAGGATCTCGCCGACGTCCTCGGTGTGAGCGTGGACCGGGCGAACGCCCTGCTGTCCTGGGCGCGGATGGAATTCGAGGAATGGCTGGGGGCGCTGCTGGTCGCCTGCGCCGGGCGGGAGGTCTGTCCCGAGCTGGCCGAGGGCCTGGACGGCTGGGACGGCGAGCTGGACGTGCTGCTGCCCGAGCCGGTCAACCAGCACATCGAGGAATGTGCGGCATGCGAGGAGCTCAGGCAGCGCGAGCTGGGCCCCGCGATGCTGCTCGCCGCGCTGCCGCTGGCCCTGCCGCCGGCCGAGCTGCGCGATGAGCTGCTCCGCCTGGTCAGCGACGACGGCCCGGACGCGTCGGAATACCGGGCCGAGGTGACCGGCCGGGCAGGGCCGTTTGGCGAGTCTGGGTTTCCCGAGCCGCTCGACCGGCCGCGGGCTCGCCGGCGGCTGTCGGCGACCACGCTGGCCGCCGTCGGGGTCATGAGCGTGGCCGTGGTCGCCATCGGGGCCCTGTTCGGCGCCGCCGCGGTCAGATCGGACGTGCCGGACACCATCGCCGCGGTGGCCACGGTGCCGTTCACCGGAATCCCGGCGCCGCCGACCCACGTTTCCAGGCCCGGGTCGACGCCCACTGACCCGTCCGGCCGTTCCAGCCCGGCGCTCGCGCCCCTGATCTCCCTCATTACCGTGCCGTCACCCGCATCGGCGGTCCACCCGCCGATGCTGCAGCCCAGCCAGGCGCCGTCGCCGTCCAAGGCGCCGTCGCCGTCGAAGACGCCGACGCCCGTGGTCACGCCGACGCCGACGGTCACCCCGTCGCCGACGGTGATCCCGACCGTCACGGCGACGCCGACGGTCACGCCGACCGTCACGCCGACGGACACCACGACCGTCACGCCAACCGACACGCCGACCGACACGCCGACCGACACACCCACGGACACGCCGACCGACACGGCGACCGCAAGCGATACGCCGACCGACACGCCGACTGACACGCCTACCGACACGCCGACGTGAGCGCTTCGGCCACCGCGGCGTTCCCCGTGGACCGCGGCGGCCCCGTAGCCTAAGCCTCGGCCTCGCCGCGCAGCAGGGCGGCTGCCGCGGTCAGGGCGGCCAGTTTGCCGTAAGCCGAGTCGCGGGGGAGGTATTTCATCCCGCAGTCCGGCGCGAGCACGATCCGCTCCGCGGGCGCGTAGGGCAGCGCCCGGCGGACCCGGGCCGCCACCTGCTCGGCGCTCTCCACCGCGGGGTCGCCGAGGTTGAGCACGCCCAGGATGATCGTCTTGCCGTCGAGCTCACTGAGCACCGAGCAGTCCAGGCCGGACTGGGCGGTCTCGATCGACACCTGGTCGCAGTCCGCGGCGGCCAGTTCGGGCAGGAACGAGTAGCCCTCGGGACGGTCGTGGATGATCGCCGCGTAGCCGAAACACAGGTGCACGGCGGTGGTGCCTGTCACGCCCGCCAGCGCCCGGTTGAGCGCCTTCACCCCGTAGCGGCGCGCCTCCTCCGGGCGCGCCTGCAGGTAGGGCTCGTCCAGCTGGACGATGTCGGCGCCGGCCGCGAACAGGTCCCGCACCTCGTCGTTGACCGCCTCGGCGTACCCGAGCGCGAGATCCTCGGTGCTGGCGTAGTAATCGTTCTGCGCCTGCTGGGCCATGGTGAACGGGCCGGGCACCGTGATCTTGACCGTCTTGCGGGTGTTCGCGCGCAGGAACGCCAGGTCCCCGACCTCGACCGGGTGGCGGCGCCGGATCGGCCCGGTCACCCGCGGCACCGGGTTCGGGTGGCCGCTGCGGTCAAGCGCGGTGCCGGGATTGTCGATGTCCACCCCGTCCAGCGCGGTGGCGAAACGGTTGGAATAGCTCTCCCGCCGCATCTCACCGTCGGTCAGGATGTCCAGGCCCGCCTGCTCCTGCGCCCGGATGGCGAGCAGGGTGGCGTCATCCTGTGCCTCGGCCAGGTACTCGGGGCCGACCCGCCACAGCTCACGGGCCCGGACCCGGGGCGGGAACCGGTGCCGGAGCCGTTCCCGGTCGATCAGCCAGTCGGGCTGCGGGTAACTGCCGACAAGTGAGGTGGGAAAGAGCATGTCGGGGATCACCCCGTCACGATATGCCCGGGCCGGGGTGAACACCCAGAATCTCGGTACTCACGCGCCGCCGGGTGACACTCAGCGGGCCAAGCCCGGACAGGGCCGAGGTGACCTGGCCGGCCAGCGCGGGCCGGGAGGAGACGGCCTCCGCCAGCCCGATGGTTCCCACCCCGGCCAGCCACGAGGGCTCGATCTGGCCCGCGTCGTCGATGACGTGGGTTTTGGCACGGCCGTCGCGGGCCAGCCCGGCCAGCAGGCGCGAGTCCGGCTCGTCCTCGGTGCCCAGTACCAGCACCAGGTCGCTGGCGGCGGCGACCGCGCGGACGGTCTCCCGCCGGTCGGAGGCCGCGTAGCAGAACCGGTCCGGGTCCGGCCCGCGCAGCGCCGGGAACCGGGACCTGAGCGCCGCGCTCACCGGCACCGTTTCCTCCACCGGGATGCCCGGCTGCAGCACGTAGGACACCCGCCGGGGATCGGCGACGCTGACCGCGCCTACCCCGCCGGGGCTCTCGGTCATGACGGTGTGGTCCGGCGACTGGCCGGCGATCCCGGCCGCCACCGCATTGCCGCGAGGGCCGATGATCACCACCTGGTCACCGCGCTCGGCGAACGTGCGGGTTTCCGCGTGCACGGCGGCCACCAGCGGGCAGGTGGCGTCGACGGTCCGCAGGCCGCGCTGCGCCGCCTCGTCCAGCACCGCGGGCGGGACCCCGTGCGCGGGGATCATCAGGGTCGACCCGTCGGGCACCTCCGCCAGCGACGGGACGAACACGCCTCACGCCTCATGACCCAGTGCCATCTAAGCCACTGTAGGTAGTAGGTGTGCGCCAGGCGCGCGGGGGCGTGATGCCCCGTTTCCGGCTTTCCGCCCGCCGTCAGGCGTCGGGGGAGTCGGCGCGGCCCTGCTGCTCGGCGAGGAACCGCTCGAACTGCGCTCCGAGTTCCTCGGCGGTCGGCATGTTTCCCGCCTCGTCGGCGAGCAGGCCTTCCCGGTCGGCGGCGTCGGCGAACGCGTCGTACTGCCGCTCCAGCGCCTGCACCAGCTCGGCGATCTCCTCCGATGCCTCCACCTGGCGGCCGATCTCCTCATCGGTCCGGCGAGCCGCTTCCCGCAGCGCCTGGCCGGGGAGCGACAGGCCGGTCGCCCGGGTCACCGATTCCAGCAGTGCCACCGCCGCGGCCGGGTAGGCCGCCTGCGCGAGGTAGTGCGGGACGTGAACGGCGAAGCCGACGGCTGCCCGGCCGGTCTCGCCGAGGCGGAACTCCAGCATCGAGGAAACGCTGCCGGGCACCTGCAGCCGGTCCACGATCGGCCGGGAGCCGGTGATCAGCTCCGGCCTGGTCCCGTGGGCGGTCAGGCCCAGCGGGCGGGTATGCGGCACACCCATGGGAATGCCGTGGAACCCCACGACCAGCTCCGCCCCGAGGCGGGTGGTCACCGATTGCACGGCGGTGGTGAAGCGCTCCCACTCATGGTCGGGCTCGGGCCCGGTCAGCAGCAGGAACGGCGTCCCGGCCTCATCGCGGGTGAGGTGGACGGCCAGTTCCGGCGCCTCGTACTCCTCCCAGTGGTCCCGGTCGAACGTCATCGTTGGCCGGCGGGACCGGTAGTCGATCAGCCGGTCCACGTCGAAGGTCACGACCGCCTCATGCTCCAGGCTGCCGAGCAGGTGCGCGGTGAGCAGCCGGCCGGCCGCGCCCGCGTCGATGAACCCGTCCAGGTAGTGGAGCAGCACCGCCCCGTCCAGTTCCGGCGCGCCGGGGCCCACCTCGTAGAGATCCCCCGCATCTCGCACCATGATCACAGCCTCCTACGCTGTCGTCCTTCACGTGTTAGTAACCAGCGGATGCGGGCCATCCATACCCGCCGGGCGGGGAACTGTGCGCCAACCGTACCCGCGCCGCCGCGGCGGTGCGACCCGCGCCCGGGTGGCGCACGCGGCGCGGTGCGGGGTTACGGGGCTATCACCGCCCGTACCCGGGCGGCCTTGACGGCCGCCGAGAGCGCGGTGACGTCATAGGCGCCGTAGTGGCGCTGGCCGTTGACGAAGAAGGTCGGCGTGCCGGACACGCCGGACAGGTCGGCCGAGTCCACGTCCTCGGCGATCCGCCCGCGGCCGGCGTGCTTGCGCAGGTCAGCAGCGAACCGGTCCCTGTCCAGCCCGATCTGCTCGGCGTAGCTCACCAGGTCCATCGGCCGCAGCGCATCCTGGTGCTCAAGGAGCAGATCGTGCATATCCCAGAAGGAACCCTGCGCCGCGGCGGCCTCCGACGCCTCGGCCGCCAGCTGGGCGTGCGGGTGGACGTCGGTGAGCGGGAGGTGACGCCAGACGTAGCGGACATCACCGAAGTCGGCGAGCAGCTCACGGACGGCAGGCTCGGCCCGGCCGCAGTACGGGCACTCGAAGTCGCCGTACTCCACGACGGTGACCGGCGCCGACATCGGCCCGCGGATGTGGTCGCGGTCGGGGTCTACCGGCGCGGCGAGATCGACGATCACGTCGGCGGTGCCGAGCAGCGCGCGGATCCGGGCCCGCTTCGGCAGCAGCGCGGTCACCCGGAACACCGCCGAGGTGAGGATCGCCGCGCAGAGCGCCGCGGCCAGCACCCCGACCTTGGCCTCGGCCAGCTCCGGGCCGGTGAAGGCGAGCGCGGCGATGAGCAGCGAGACGGTGAACCCGATGCCGGCGATGGTGCCCGCGCCGATGATCGAGGCCCAGCCGACGGGCGGCCGGAGCCGGCCCTTGCTGAGCCTGGTGACCAGGAACGAGGTGCCCGTGATGCCCAGCGGCTTGCCGAGCACGTACCCGGCCAGGATGCCGAGGGTGACCGGCGAGGTGAACGCCTGGGCCAGGAACGGGCCGCTGATCTGCACGCCCGCGTTGGCCAGCGCGAACAGCGGCACGATGACATAACTCGTCCACGGGTGGAAGGTCTCCTGCAGCCGCTCGTTCGGCGAGATCGACGCGGACAGGGAGATGCTGGCCACCCGGGCCAGCTCCGGCGTCGGCTGCTCGCGGAACAGCCGGAATCTCTCGGTGGCCAGCTCCAGGTCGCCGCGCGCCGCCGGGTACGCCTGCGTGAACAGGCCCATCACCAGGCCCACCACCACCGGATCGACCCCGGAGCGCAGGAACGCCGCCCACGCCACCAGCCCCAGCGCCAGGTACACGATGCCCCGCCGGACGCCCGCCGCCCGGACGGCGAACACCACCACGAAGGTGGCCAGCCCGGCCAGCAGGGCGGGCAGCGAGATGTGGTGGCTGTAGAAGATCGCGATGATCGCGAGCGCGGCCAGGTCGTCCACCACGGCGAAGGTGAGCAGGAAGGTCCGCATCCGGTCCGGGGCCCGCCGCCCCACCAGGGCGAGGATCCCGAGCGCGAACGCGGTGTCGGTGGACATGGCCGTGCCCCAGCCGTGCGCCGACGGCCGGCCCGCGTTGAAGGCCAGGAAGATGACGATCGGCACGATCATCCCGCCCAGGCCCGCCAGCACCGGCATCGTCAGCCGGCGCCGCTCGCGCAGCTCGCCCAGGTCGAACTCGCGCCGTGCCTCGAGCCCGACCACGAAGAAGAAGAAGGTCATCAGGCCGCTGTTCACCCAGCTGTGCAGGTCCTGCGATATGCCGGCCCCGCCCAGGTGGATGGACAGCTGGGTGTGCCACACGGCCTCGTAGGAGGCGGGGCTCATGTTCGCCCACACGAGCGCGGCGACAGTCGCGCCGAGCAGCACCGCCGCGCTGCCGGTCTGGGTGGCCAGGAACCGGCGCAGCGGTGTCTCCAGGTGCCGGGCCCAGGCGGTGTGGTCCGGCGCGGTGGCGGCCGGGCGGGATTCCGTCACCCCCGGATTCTCGCCTACCGCCGGGCGCCGGGGCCATCCCAGGGCAGACGCTGGCCGGTAGTCAGGCGCTGAGCGGTGCGCGGGCGCGGGCCGGCGCTAGGGCGTGGTCCCATAGATCGTGGACGCGCAGCAGGCTGAAGATCTATGGGACATGCCCTAACCGCGCTGGGCCTGGCGGGCCCGCCAGCGTTCCAGCAGGGCGGGCAGTTCCTGCTGGACGAAGGCGAAGAAGTCGTGGGAGTCGGCGAGGCGCCCGCCCGCCGGGGTCAGCGGACCCAGGATCTCGGCGCCGTCCCTGGCGGCGCCGGCCCAGTGGGCGAGCACCTGGCCCCGGCTGAGGATCATCTCGTACCACAGGTCATTGCGCAGCAGGTACACGTCACGCCGGCTGCCGGGCTCGCGCTGGCGGCCGATCATGCCGACGTGTTCCAGGTAGCGCACGGCGCCGGAGATCGCCGCCGGACTGGCCCCGAGCAGCCCGGTGAGCTCGGCGGCCGTCAGGCGCCCAGAGTCGGTGACCAGCAACGCGGAGAACACCCGGGCCGGCATCGGCGGGACGCCCGCCTCCACGAGCACGGCGGCGAACCGCTCGATGAACGAGCCGATCGCCTGCTCATCGCGTTGCGCGTCCCGTTGCGTCACCATGAGGGCACTGCTCCTTCCGCTGGCCCGCGCGGGCTCAGGCTCGTGCCGCCGGGCCGCTCCGCCCCATCCGCGGGCGCACCCATCCGCCGGGCCTGCCTGTCCCACGCCCATCCGCCGGGCCTGCCTGCCTGTCCCGCGCTGTCCCGGCCCGCCGGATTCCGCCTCACGAGGCCCGGCCCGCCGCCTCGCCCGCGGTGGCAGGCGATGCCGTGGCATGTTTCGTTTTGAACTTTCATGCTTTTCTGAATCTAGTGTAGAGTCCAAACCATGGCGACGGCAATCGAGGTGACCGGCCTGGTGAAGAGCTTCGGCCGGACGCGCGCGCTGGACGGGCTGGACCTGGCCGTGGCTCACGGCGAGGTGCACGGGTTCCTGGGGCCGAACGGTGCCGGCAAGACGACGACCCTGCGGGTCCTGCTCGGCCTGCTGCGCGCCGACGCCGGCACCGCGCGTCTGCTCGGCGGGGACCCGTGGCGGGAGGCGACCACCCTGCACCGGCGGATCGCCTACGTGCCCGGGGACGTGACGCTGTGGCCGAACCTGTCCGGCGGCGAGGTGATCGACCTGCTCGGGCGGCTCCGCGGCGGGCTGGACAGCCAGCGCCGGGACCTGCTGCTGAAGCGGTTCGACCTCGACCCGACCCGCAAGAGCCGCGCCTACTCCAAGGGCAACCGGCAGAAGGTCGCGCTGATCGCGGCGCTCGCGTCCGGCGCGGAGCTGCTGATCCTCGACGAGCCGACGTCCGGCCTGGACCCGCTGATGGAGGCGGCCTTCCGGGAGTCGATCGAGGAATTGCGGCAGAACGGGATCACGGTGCTGCTGTCCAGCCACATCCTGAGCGAGGTTGAGGCGCTGTGTGAGCGGGTGACGATCATCCGGGCCGGCCGGACCGTCGAGAGCGGTGCGCTGGCCGATCTGCGGCACCTGACCCGCACCTCGATCGACGCCGAGCTCGCCGGACCGCCGCCCGCCCTGGCCGGGCTGCCCGGCGTGCACGACCTCGACATCACCGGCGACCGGGTCCGCTGCCAGGTGGACGGCAACGCCCTGGCCGAGGTGCTGCGGCTGCTGACCACCGCCGGGGTGCGCAGCCTGGTCAGCCGGCCGCCCACCCTGGAAGAGCTGTTCCTCATGCACTACGGGCCGCAGGAGGGGTCGTGACCAGCCAGGCGGGCACGCGGCCGTCCGGCCTGGCCCTGGGCGGCGCGGAGCTGACCCGCACGGGCACGCTGACCCGGTTGGCGCTGCGCCGAGACCGGATCATGATCGTGTCCTGGGTCTACGTCCTAGCGGCGTTCGCCTACGTCAGCGTGGTCAGCACGAAGAAGCTCTATACCACGGCCGCGTCCCTGCGGGCGTTCGCGGAGAGCGCGGGCGCCGACCGGGTCACCCGCGCGGTCTACGGGCCATCGGGTGACCTGCATACCCTGGGTGGGCTGGCCACCTGGAAACTGAGTGTCTTCGGCGCCATCGGCGCCGCGGTGATGAGCATGTTCATCGTGGTCAGGCACACCAGGGGGGACGAGGACGCCGGGCGTCTCGAGCTGGTGGGCGCGGGTGCGGTGGGCCGGCTGGCCCCGCTGACGTCGGGCCTGCTGACCGCGTTGCTGGCCAATCTGGGGGTGGCGCTGCTGGTGGCGGTCGGCCTGGCCGTACCGGGCCTGCCCTGGGGCGACTCGCTCGCGTTCGGGCTCGGGATGGCCGCGGCCGGCTGTGTGTTCGCGGCGGTCGCGGCGCTGGCGGCCCAGCTCGCCGGGAGCAGGCGCCCGGCCATCGGCATCGTGACCAGCGTGATCGCGCTGGCCTACCTGCTGCGGGCGGTGGGCGACGCGGCGTCGGCCGGCAGCTGGGCCGCCAGCCTCTCCTGGCTCTCGCCGATCGGGTGGAGCCAGCAGTTGCGGCCGTTCGGCCCGCTCCACTGGTGGGTGCTGGTGATCCCGGTCCTGGTCACGATCGCGGTGGCGGCCGTCGCCTACGTCATCGCCGCCCGCCGCGACCTGGGCACCGGCCTCCTGCCGGTGCGGCCCGGGCCCCCGGCCGCCGGCCCGGGCCTGGACGGCCCGCTGGGGCTGGCCTGGCGCCTGCAGCGCGGCACGCTGCTGGCGTGGGCGTCCGGCCTCGCCCTGTACGGGCTGGTCATCGGGGCACTGGCGGCCGGGATCGGGACCCTGGTCGGTAACAACGCGGCCGCCCGGCAGCTGTTCGTCAAGCTGGGCGGCCAGAGCGGACTGACCAACGCGCTCCTCGCCGCCATGATGGGCTTCATGGGGGTGGCCGCCGCCGTCTATGCCGTCCAGGCGGCGCTGCGGCTGCGCGGCGAGGAATCCGGCGAGCGGGCCGAGCCGGTGCTCGCCGCCGCGGTGGGCCGGATCCGGTGGGCGTGGAGCCATCTGGTGTTCGCTGTGGCCGGCCCGGTGGTCCTGCTGCTGCTGGTCGGCCTGACCACCGGGCTGGTCTACGGCGCGCAGACACCGGACATGGGCCGGGCCGTGGGCCAGCTGCTGGGCAGCGCGCTCGCGCAGGTGCCGGCGGTGTGGGTGCTGGCTGGGATCGCGGTCGTGCTGTTCGGACTGGTGCCGCGGTGGTCGGCGGCGGCCTGGGGAGCCCTGGTCGCCTTCCTGGTGCTCACCGAGCTTGGCTCGGTCCTGAACCTGAGCCACTGGGTCACCGACCTCTCCCCGTTCAGCCACGTGCCGAAGCTGCCGGGCGGGACGTTCACCGCCACCCCGCTGCTGTGGCTGGCCCTCGTCGCGGCGGTGCTGATCGCGGCCGGCCTGGCCGGCCTGCGCCGCCGGGACCTCACCTGAGGCGCCGCCGCCGCACCGATGTGCGCGTGCCCCCCGCCCGCGCACGCCGGCCGGGGGCATGATGACAGGGTGACGGTCACGATCATCGCCGCGGTCTCGCGCAACGGGGTGATCGGCCGTGCGGGCGACCTGGCGTGGCGGCACCGGGAAGACCTCGCGCGGGTGAAGCAGCTGACGCTCGGCCGGACCCTGGTGATGGGCCGGCGCACGTTCGACTCGATCGGCCGCCCGCTGCCCGGCCGGCGCACCATCGTGATCACCCGTCAGCCCGGCTGGGCCGCCGAGGGAGTGACGGTCACACATTCGGTGGAGGAAGCGCTGGCCGCCGCGGGCGGCAGCCCCGAGATCGTCGTCTTTGGCGGGGGAGAGGTGTATGCCCAGCTCATCGGCAGGGCGGACCGTCTCGAAATCACCCACATCGGGGACGAGGTCGACGGGGACACCCATTTCCCGGTGATCGACCCAGCGGTCTGGCGCGAGGCCGGGCGGGAAGAGCGCGACGGCTTCGCCTGGGTGACCTACACACGCTGACGCCGGTACGCGGCGGCCCCGGCAGCGAGCATCTGGCGGCGTTCGGGCTGGACCTCTTCCGGATCAACGCCGGAGCCGGTGCATCTCCTGGCAGCCGAGGGGGTGGTCCCCGGCGGCACGGTCAGGGATGGAGCTTCTTGTGCTCGCTGAGCATCGCCACGAAATTGCCGATGCGCTTCGCCCTGGTCTCCGGCCGTTTGGCGGTGCCGATGCGGTAGAGGACCGCGTACCTGTTGGCGCTGTCGAGGGTGGCGAAGAACGCGCTCGCCCGCGGGTTCGCCGCGAGCGCGCGGGCCAGGTCCTCGGGCACGGTCATCCGCGACTGCGACTGGTAGGCCTGCTCCCAGCGGCCGTCGGCCTGCGCCTGTTCCACCTCCTGTAGGCCGGCCGGCCTCATCCGGCCGGCCGCGATCAGCGCCGACGCCCGTTCGGTGTTGATCTTCGACCAGTTGCTGCCCGGCTTGCGTGGCGTGAACCGCTGCAGCCAGTAGTCGTCGTCGTGGCGGCCCTTCTGGCCGTCGATCCAGCCGTGGCACAGCGCCACGTCGAGCGCCTCGGAGTAGGAGATGCTCCGGCCGGCCGATCCCTTTTTTGCGATCTTGAGCCAGAGCCCGGGGGAGTCGCCGTGGTGGGCGGCAAGCCACGCGTCCCACGCGTCTATGGACTCGAAGGACAGCACCGGCAGCTCATCGGGCGGCACGAGGGCAGTCAATCACGGGCCCGGCCGGCCGCGGAACCGTCGCCCGTGAACGCTCACGATTCCCGCCAGCCGGGCCAGCTGGGAGCGGGTGGGCCGTGCGAACGCGGCGCTG
>Ga0335080_10003819_pt1 | contig 15290 bp, 13 predicted proteins | sample Lox_Sample_34_FD_206720 | JGI IMG/M metagenome (GOLD analysis project Ga0335080, IMG submission 206720) | Soil microbial communities from Loxahatchee National Wildlife Refuge, Florida, United States - Lox_Sample_3.4 | ecosystem: Environmental > Terrestrial > Soil > Wetlands | place: USA... | reverse complement strand
CCTCGATCGGCGCCGAAGAGGGACCGGGCGGGCTGACGGCGGTCGCGGTCATCAACATCCAGGCGCAGACCCAGAACCTGGCCTTCCAGACCGTGCCCACCGGCCTCCAGGTCAGCGTCGGCGGGATCGCGCAGACCACGCCCTTCAACCAGGACGTGGTGCTGAACTCGGTGAACACGATCGGCGTGACCTCGCCGCAGCAGTCGGGCGGCGCGAATCAGCTGTTCTCGAGCTGGTCGGACGGCGGCGCGCAGAGCCACGACATCGTCGCGACTCAGTCGACCGCCCCGTTCACCGCCACCTTCAGCACCGGCACCTGCGGCAACGGCCAACTCGACGCCGGCGAGCAGTGCGACGACGGCAACAACCTGAACGGCGACTGCTGCTCCTCGACCTGTCACTTCGAGACCGCGGGCTCGAGCTGCAGCGACGGCAACGCCTGCACCACGACCGACACCTGCAACGGCAGCGGCACGTGCGTGGGCGGGAGCGCGCTCGTCTGCAACGACAGCAACGCCTGCACCCAGGACAGCTGCAACCCGGCGAGCGGCTGCGTCTTCAACCCGACGCCGCTCAACGGCACGAGCTGCAACGACGGCAACCTGTGCACGCAGACCGACACCTGCAACGCGGGCACCTGCGTGGGCAGCAATCCGATCGTGTGCAACGACTCGAACGGCTGCACCCAGGACAGCTGCAACCCGGCTTCGGGACTCTGTGTCTTCAACCCGACGCCGCTCAACGGCACGGCCTGCAACGACGGGCAGCTCTGCACGATCGGCGATGCCTGCAGCAACGGCACCTGCACCGGCTCACCCGCGCCGGATGGTGATTCCGACGGCCAGTGCAACGCCGCGGACAACTGCCCGTACGTGGCGAACCCCGGCCAAGAGGACGCGGGCGGAGTCGGCCTGGCGATTCCCGACGGCATCGGCAACGTGTGTCAGTGCGGCGACGTGACCGGCGAAGGCATCGTCGACACGGGCGACGTAGCGGCGTACCGCAGTCACCTGGCCAATCCCACGGGCCTGCCGTTCAGCGCGACGGCGCTGACGAAGTGCTCGGTGAGCGGCAGCAGCGCGGGCTGCGACATCCAGGATCTCGTGGTCATGCGCCGAGCACTCGTCGGACAGGGCCCGGGCCTGGCGCAGGTCTGCACCGCGGCGACCCCGCACTGAGTCGCGCGCTCGAACGAAGCGGGGGCTAGAAGCCCGACAGCGTCGCGAAACGCGCGCGGTGGTATGCCGCGTCGCCGAAGCTGAGCTCGGCGACCCGCGCGCGCTTCAGGAAGAGGCCGATCTCCTCTTCGTCGGTCACGCCGATGCCGCCGAACATCTGCACCGCCTCGTTGCCGACCAGAAAGGCGGTGTCGGAGAGCCGCGCCTTCGCGATCGACGCGAGCTGCGGCACGTCGGGCCGCTTCTCGTCGATCGCGCGCAGCGCCTCGAGCACGATCGAGCGCGAGAGCTCGACCTCGGTGAACATGTTGGCGGCGCGGTGCTTCAGCGCCTGGAAGCTGCCGATCGGCACGCCGAACTGCTTGCGCGTCTTCAGGTAGCTCACGGTGCGATCGAAGGCCTCGCCGATCGTGCCGAGCATCTCGGCACAGAGACCGATCGTGGCGCGGTCGAGCACCGGGTCGAGCAGGTCGGCGCCGCGGCCCAGCTGCCCCACCACCGCCGACTTGTCGACCTCGACGCCGTCGAGCGCGAGCTGCGCCGAGTTGCGGCCGTCGACCATGATCGTGCGAGTCACCTTGAGCCCGCGCGCGTTCTTGGGCACGAGAAACAGCGTGATGCCGTCGCGCTCACCGGGCTTCCCGGCGCTGCGCGCCACCACCACGATCTGGTCCGCGACGTGCCCGTCCTGCACGAAGGTCTTGGTGCCGGTGAGCTTGTAGCCGTCGCGCGTGGCCTCGGCGCGGGTCGCCACCTGATACGGCGCGTGGTGAGCCGACTCCTGCAGCGCCAGCGCGAGGATCGTCTCGCCCTTGCACACCGAGGCCAGCACTTCCTTCTGCTGCGTGCCGTTGCGCGCCAGCAGCAGCACGTTGGCGCCCAAGAGCAGCGTCGAGACGAACGGTGTCGCGACCAGGGTTCGCCCGCACTCCTCGAGCACGATACCGAGCTCCGCGTATCCCAGGTCCGCGCCGCCGAACTCCTCGGGCAGCACGATCCCGGCCCAGCCCAGCTCCGCCATCTGCTTCCACAAGTCGCGCGAGAAGCCGACCGGATCGTTCGAGTCGCGCAGCTTGCGCAGCTCCTTCACCGGCGCGTGTTCGGTCACGAACTCGCGCGCGGTGTTGCGCAGCAGCTCCTGCTCTTCGGAAAGTGCGAGTGACATGATTCCCTCTGAGTCAGTCCGGTAGGCCAAGCACGCGCTTGGCGATGACGTTCAGCTGCACCTCGCTGGTGCCGCCCTCGATCGAGTTGCCCTTAGAGCGCAGCCACTCGCGCGTGGTCGCGAGCTCGCGGGGCTGGAAGCCTGCCCCCTCCCAGCCCAGCGCCTGTGAGCCGAGGATCTTCACCAGGAGCTCGTAGCGGCGCTTGTTCATCTCGGTGCCGTAGAGCTTGAACATCGACGAGGCCGCGCCGGGGCCCTGCCCCGCCTTGGCCTCCTCCACCGAGCGGCGCATGGTGGTGGCGAAGCAGCGCTGGTCCATCATGTGCTGCACGACCTGGTCGCGGATGCCGGCGTCGCCGATCCGGCCGTCCTGCTCGCCGACGTACTCCTTGGCGAGCTGGTCCATGGTGGCCCCGCCGCCGCTCGCGGCGAGCCCGAAGCCCATGCCGCCGATCATCTCGCGCTCGTGCTGCAGGAGCTTCTTCGCGATCGTCCAGCCGCCGTTCACCTTCCCGACCAGGTTCTTCTTGGGGACCTTCACGTCCTGGAAGAAGGTCTGGCAGAACGGCGAGCTGCCGCTGATCAGCTTGATCGGCGAGACCGAGACGCCCGGCGACGTCATGTCGAACAACAGGAACGAGATGCCGTCGTGCTTGGCGGCGTTCGCGTCGGTGCGCACCAGGCAGAAGATCCAGTCGGCGTAGTTCGCGTACGAGGTCCAGATCTTCTGGCCGTTCACCAGGTAGTGATCGCCCTTGTCCTCGGCCCGGGTCTGGAGCCCGGCCAGGTCGGAGCCGGCCCCCGGCTCGCTGTAGCCCTGACACCAGCGGATCTCGCCGCGCACGATCTTCGGCAGGTGCTCGCGCTTCTGCTCCTCGTTCCCGTACTCGAGCAGCACCGGGCCGAGCATGGTGATGCCGAAGCTGATCAGCGCGGGGCGCGCCTTGATCCGGCGCAGCTCCTCGGCCAGCACGCGCGCTTCCGCATTGCTGAGCCCGCCGCCGCCGTACTCCTTCGGCCAAGTCGGGCAGACCCAGCCCTTGGCGGCCATGCGCTCCAGCCAGAGCTTCTCTTCGGGATTCGTGTAGACCTTGCGGCGCCCCCCCCAGTTGGTGTCTTCCTCCGAGCTGGGCGGCTTGCGCATCGAGGGCGGGCAGTTCGCCTCGAGCCACTGGGCTACGTCGGCGCGGAAGGCGTCGAGATTCTCCACGCAGTCTTCTCCCTGGGGTTGGGCAGCGGGCGCCGACCCACGGCGCGGCGCGTATCGTATGCGCCATCGGGGGAAGCCCGCAACAACTCCGGGGTTGAAGCACCGGCCCGGTTGGCTCATATAGCCTGGCCATGAGGGCGCTGCGGCGACTGGTAGGACTGGGTGAAGGCGGCGCCGACGAAGCGCACGACACGGCCACGGTGCGGCGGATCGCGCGCGAGCTCGACGCCCTGCCCGCCGCCGAGGCCCGCTTCCTGGCCGCGTTCGCCTACGTGCTGGCGCGCGTGGCGCGGGCCGATCTCGAGATCTCCGACGAGGAGACCGAGCAGATGATCAAGCTGGTGCGCGAGTACTCGACGCTCAGCGAGGCGCAGGCGCTGCTCGTGGTGCAGATGGCCAAGACCCAGGCCACGGCGCTGGCCGGCACCGAGAACTACCTCGTGACCCGCCAGTTCCGCGAGATGTCGAACCGCGCCCAGCGCGTCGACCTGCTGCGCTGCCTGTTCGCGGTCGCGGCGGCCGACAACAACATCTCGGTGGTCGAGAACACCGAGATCACGCAGATCGGCCAGGAGCTCGGCTTCGACGGCGCCGAGATCGCCGGCGTGCGCGCGGCCTACCGCGACCAGCTGTCGGTGCTGAAGGACATCCCCGAGTGACTCGCGCGGTGCTCTTCGACTTCGGTGGCACGCTCTACGACTACCGCTGCTTCGCGCGCGCCGAGGCCGAGAGCCTGGCGCAGCTGGTGCGCTGGTCGGGCGTCGACGCGCCGGGCGAGGCGGTCGCGCGCGCCCAGCGCGACGCCATGAAGCGCGTGTTCGAGCACTACCGCGAGCGGCCGTTCTACATGCACCGCGACCTGTTCGGCGACGCGGCGCGGGCGCTGGTGAGTCACTTCGGCGGCTCGGCCGACCCCGAGCTGTTCGAGCGCTATCGAAAGCTGCAGTGGCAGCTGCACGCGCGCGACTTCGCGCTGCGGCCGCGCGTGCGCGAGACGCTGGCGGAGCTGCGCGCGCGCGGGCTGCACCTGGGCATGGTCTCGAACATCGACGACGACCAGCTCGAGCACCTGCTCGAGATCGCCGGCGTGCGCGCCGACTTCGACGCCGTGCTGTCGAGCGAGCGCGCGCGCTCGTGCAAGCCGGCGCCGGAGATCTTCGAAAAGGCGCTGGCCAGCGCGGGCTGCGCCGCGGAGCAGGCGCTGTTCGTGGGTGACTCGCTCTACCACGACATCGGCGGCGCCAACGCGCTGGGCATGACCTCGGTGCTGATCTGGCACCGCGACGACCGCGAGCCGCCGGGCGACGGGCCGAAGCCCCAGCACGTGATCCACCGCTTCGACCAGCTGCTCGAGCTCGCCCGGTGAGTCACGGCCCGCCGCTCGACGTCGCCGCGCTCGGCGAGGACGTGCCGCTGTTCGAGGCCATCCGCACCGCGCGCGCGATCCGGCGCCTGCGGCCCGATCCCGTGCCGCGCGAGCTCGTCCGCAAGGTGTGCGAGGCGGGTACGTTCGCGCCCAGCGGCGGCAACCGCCAACCCTGGATCTTCGTCGCAGTCACCGAGCCGGAGCGGCGGGCGTGGGTGGCCGAACGCTATCTGCGCGCGTTCAAGAGCTACATCGCTCCGGCGCTCGAAGCGGCCAAGGACCCGAGTTACTCCGAGGCGGGCCGCCGCAACATGCGCGCCGCGATTCACTTGGCCGAGCACTTGCACGAAGCACCCGTACACTTGTTTGTGGCAGGCTGGGAGCGCCGCGGGGAGCCGCAGGTGCAGGCGCTCTTCCCGTGCGTGCAAAATGTACTTCTGGCCTGCCGTGCTGTAGGCCTCGGCGCGTCACTCACCACGATGCACCGCTCGTTCGGTAAGGAGTGCGACGCCTGGCTGGGGCTGCCCGAAAAATGCCCCAGCGCGGCCCTGATTCCGATCGGTTGGCCGGTCGGGAAGCACGGAAAGCCGCCGCGGCGGCCTGTAAACGACTCTCTTCATTGGGAGATTTTTTCCACTTCCCAATAAAGTCACGGCCCGGTTTATGCTTTCCCTGTCAGAACCGGGGAGGTCATATGACCCAGAGCTCCGTGACTGGCCTGGAGCGCCGCCTGGCGCGGCGAATTCTCGAGACACGCGGTGACCCGCGGCTCCGGATCGTGCTGTGGAACGGCGAGGAGATCCGCTGCTCGGACGCGCCGCCGATCGGGCGCGTGGTGTTCCGCGACCGCCGCTTGATGCCCGAGCTGCTGCTGCACCCCGAGCTGGGTCTGCCCGAGGCCTACGCCGACGGCCGGCTCGAGATCGAAGGCGACCTGCCCACGGTGCTGAAGCTCGTGCTCGCCGCGCCCGTGCGCCGGACGCCCGCGAAGCGCGCGCGCGACGCCTGGGAGCTGTTCCGGCGCCGCAGCAAGTCACTCCAGCGCTCGCGCAAGAACATCCACCACCACTACGACCTGGGAAACGACTTCTACTCACTCTGGCTCGACGAGCGCATGGCCTACACCTGCGCATATTTCCCGAGGCCGACCGCCTCGCTCGAGGACGCGCAGCTCGCCAAGATGGAGCACGTGTCTCGCAAGCTGTGGCTGCGTCCCGGCGAGCGCGTGATCGAGGCAGGCTGCGGCTGGGGCTCGCTCGCGCTGCACATGGCGCGGCACCACGGCGTGAGCGTCACCGCGTACAACATCTCGGAGGAGCAGGTGGCCTGGGCGCGCGCCCGCGCGCGCGAACAGGGACTCGACCAGCGCGTGGAGTACCGGCTCGACGACTACCGCAACGTCACGGGTCAGTACGACGCGTTCGTCTCGGTGGGCATGCTCGAGCACGTGGGTGACGAGAACTACGCAGCGCTCGGGCGCGTGATCGACCGCTGTCTGCCGACTCACGGGCGCGGGCTGATCCACTCGATCGGCCGCGTGCAGCGCCAGCCGATGGATGCCTGGATCGAGCGCAACATCTTCCCGGGCTCCTACTCGCCCACGCTGCCGGAGGTGATCGGCATCCTGTCGCCGCACGACCTGGCCGTGATCGACGTCGAGAACCTGCGGCTGCACTACGAGAAGACGCTCGAGCACTGGCTCGAACGCTTCGAGAAGCACGCGGCCGCGGTCGAGAAGCGCTTCGATCCTAGATTCGTGCGCGTCTGGCGGCTGTATCTCGCCGGCTCGATCGCCTCGTTCCACGTCGGCAACCTGCAGCTCTGGCAGACCGTGTTCCAGCGCACGCGCTCGCGCGACCTGCCCTGGAACCGCGCGCACCTGTACGAGGCGCGCTGAGTGGACGACTTCGACGTCGTGGTGGTAGGCGGCGGGCCGGCGGGCTCTACCTGCGCCTGGCAGCTCGAGAGACTCGGCCTGCGCACGGCGCTGGTCGACGCCAAGCAGTTCCCGCGCGACAAGGTGTGTGCCGGCTGGGTGACGCCGCAGATCCTCTGCGAGCTCGCGATCGACGCGCGCGAGTACGCGGCGGGCGGGCGGACGATCCAGCCGATCCGAGGCTTCGAGGTGAGTCTCGCGGGCGGCAAGAGCGCGCGCGTGACCTATCCCGAGGTGGTGAGCTACGGCATCCTGCGCTGCGAGCTCGACGCGTACCTCGTGTCGCGCTGCGGTGCGAAGCTCTTCCTGGGCCAGCCGCTGCGCACGCTGGCTCGCGAGGACGGCGCCTGGGTCCTGAACGGCGCTCTGCGCGCGCCGGTGCTGGTCGGCGCGGGCGGTCACTTCTGCCCGGTGGCGCGCCAGCTCGCAGGCGAGGCGCGCGCCAGCGAGCCGGTGATCGCCGCGCAGGAGGTCGAGTTCGAGCTCGATCCCGAGCAGGCGGCGCGTTGCCCGGTGTCGCCGGAGGTACCGGAGCTCTTCTTCGAGCGCGACCTGCGCGGCTACGCCTGGCTGGTGCGCAAGGGGCCGGTGCTGAACGTCGGCATCGGCCGGCAAGACACGCACGATCTCTCGAGTCACGCGCAGGCCTTCCTGGCGCGCTGTGAGTCGCAGGGCAAGCTGCCGCCGCGCACGCCGCCCAAGCGCCACGGTCACGCCTACGTGCTCTACGGGGAGACCGGTCGGCCGCTCAGCGGCGACGGCTTCGTGCTGATCGGTGACAGCGCCGGCCTGGCCTGGCCGCAGAGCGGCGAGGGCATTCGGCCTGCGGTCGAGTCAGGCCTGCTCGCAGCGCGCGCGATCGCGGCGAAGGACCTCTCCGGCTACGCGCGCGCCATGGAGACCCGCTTCGGCCCGCGCACGCGCGAGCGCGGCTCCGGTCTCTCGGACTGGCTGCCGCGGCGCATTCGCCCATGGGTCGCCGAGAAGCTGCTCGCGACCCCCGCGTTCGCACGCCGGGTGGTGGTCGACGGCTGGTTCCTGCACCGCGACCAGGCGCCGTTGTCGCCGGTCTAGCCGGAGCGTGGGTAGGGTGCCCACGCGACCATCAGACGGCTCTCAACGTGATCTCGGTGATCTCCGCCGGCGCGAACAGCCGCATCGGCGGACCCCAGAAGCCGGTGCCGCGACTCACGTAGAGCTCGGCGCCGTGCAGTGAGTAGCGACCGGCCACGAACGGCTCGACCAGGCGCACCAGGTGCCGGAACGGCCAGATCTGCCCGCCGTGCGTGTGGCCCGAGAGCTGCAGGTCGATGCCCGATCGCGACGCGCGCTTGAAGGTGTTGGGGTCGTGCGCGAGCAAGAGCAGCGGCAGCGCCGGCTCGCGGCCCGCGAGCGCCTGCGGCAGGTCTTCGCGCTGCCCGTCGCCGAAGCCGCCGCGGTGGTCGTCCACGCCCGCCAGCGTGAAGCGGCCGCCGCGCGGGTCGTCGATCGCCACGCTGCGGTTGCGCAGCACGGTGATGCCGAGCCGTTCGATTACCTGCACCCACGAGTCGGCGTGGGAGTAGTGATCGTGGTTCCCGGTCACGAAGTAGGCGCCGTGGCGGGCGCGCAGCGCGCCGAACGGAGTCACTTCGTGTTCGAGGTGGCGCGTGCTGCCGTCGACCAGGTCCCCGGTCACGCACACCAGGTCCGCGTCGAGCGCGTTCACGCGGGCCGTGAGCTGGCGCGCGAAGCCGCGCCCGCGCAGCGGCCCGATGTGGATGTCGCTGAGCTGCGCGATGCGGAAGCCGTCGAGCGCGCGCGGCCAGCGGCGCAGCGGAATCTCGACCCGTGCCAGCCGCGGCGGGCGCAGCCCAGAGAACAGCGCGGCTGCCGATGCCGTCCCGATCAGCAGCGCCGAGGCGAACGCCTGCACGCGCGCCGAGCTCTCGGTCTCGGGCAGCGCATTGCCCGCGGCGTAGGCCACGCCGCCGGCCACCCAGTGCAGCAGGTCGCCCGCGCCCAGCACCACGAGCGAGAGAAAGGCGACGCCCATCCAGATCGAGCCGGGCCAGGTAACGATGCGGCTCCAGGGCGCGGGCACGAGTCTCTCCACGAACGGCGCCGCGAGCAGGCACGCGAAGCCCGTGCCGATCAGCGCCAGCGCAGTGACTCGCGCGGCGCCGCCGAGGCCCGGATCGAACACCAGGCGCTCGGCGATGTACAGGTGCCCGCCGAAGACCACCGCCGACACCAGGACCAGCAAGAGCAGCCCGGTGAGCACGCGCAGAACCACGGTCATGGCGTCGAAGCTATCGAAGACCGTGCCCGTCGGCTCGCGAGCCCGAGACCCGTGGCCCAGAGCGCGAGCGCCGCGGCCGATACGAGCGTGCAAGCCCTGCGCAGCGGCGGCGGCTCGAGCCACGCGCGCAGGTGCGCGTCGCCGGCCGGCACGTCGAGCTCGAGCGTCCCGGAAGGCGTGGCCTGCGCGCTCGCGCGCGCGCCGTCGATCTCGACCCGCCAGCCGGGGAAGTACCAGCGCGCCAGGCGCAGCCGCGCCGGCTCGGGCGAGTGAGTGGTGAGCTCGATGCGCGTGCCCGTGTCGAGCGCGGTCTCCCAGCGCACCGCGCCCGCCGCCGCGATCACCGGGCCGTCGAAGGGCCGGTCGCTGCGCCAGATCTGCGGGTCGCCGGCGCGCGGCAGATACTCGTCGAGCACGGTCACCGATTCGAAGCTCTGGCGCACCGCATCCGGGTCGGCCAGCGCGGCCAGCCGCGGCGCCAGCTCGGACGGCAGCGCGCGGTACTGCAGCGCGATCGGCAGCGCGTTCGCGACCAGCAACGCCGTGACTCCCAGCTCGGCCAGCCCGCGCCGTCGCGGCGCGCGTCCACGCATCCCCAACGCGGCCAGCACCGCCGCCAGCGCGCTCGCCACGAGCGCGAGCGGCCCCATCATGCGCCACGGGAACTGGAACAGCGGCAGACCCGGCACGAGCTCCCAGATGCCCTGAGTGAGCGCATTCGTCAGGGCCACCAGTACGACGCCCACGCCCGCGAGCCCCAACAACAGGCGTCGCTGCGCCGGGAACGCGAATGCCGCCGCGAGCGCGCCCCCGAGAACCGCGGGCGTGACGAGCCCGCCCGAGAAGAAGCGGCCATAGCCGAAGACCGCCTCCAGGCCCTGGAACTGGCGATGGAAATCGAACTTCCCGCGCAGCAGCTCCTCGGGCCGGACGAGCCCGGTGAGCGCCAGCGCCGGCAGCCAGAAGAAGAGCGAGAGCAGGAGCCCCACCGCCAGGCCTCCGAGCACCACCGCCCAGCTGGTGCGCGTGCCGCGGCCGTGGAGCAGCACGGCGAGTCCCAGCGCGAACGCCGCCGCGACGAGCGCGGTCAGGTTGTGAGCCAGCACCACGGCCGCGAGCCCGGCCGAGACACACGCGAACGCGCGCCGCGGCGCCCGGGCCGCCGACGCCACGCCGCTGAGCGCGAGCGGCAGGAGACACAGGCCCAGGAACTCGGCGTCGGCATTCCGGACCCACTTGTCGCCGAGCAGATAGGGCTGAGTCACGAAGAACGCGGTGCCGATTCGCGCCGCCGCGCGGTCGCGCAGGCCCGCGGTATCGAGCAGCCCCGAGAGGAACCCGTGCGCGATCGGGACGGAAGCGAGCGTGATCGCGATCAGCGCCCAGCTCGAGCCGCGCGCGAGCGACCCCGTCAGCCACGAGAGACTCGCCGCCAGCGCCGAGAACAGCGGCGCGTAATACAGGAAGACGGGCGAGCCGTAGCCGCCGTACAGGTTCCCGGCCCAGAAGGGCGGCCACTGACCCGCGGCCAGCGCCGAACGGTACTCACTCACGCGCAGCAGCTCGAAGCTCCAGTCGTGACCCATCGGGAAGCCGTATGCGACCAGGAGCACGCAGGCGAGCGCCGCGGCCAGCCAGGGCAGCACGTCGAGCAACGGCTCCGCGCGCAGCCACGGGTCCCCTCCTGCCGGCGGCTTGCGCATGTGACGCGACATGTAACCCGCGGCACCGCGGGTGCAAGTCAAAGTGTTAAGCTCTCCACAGGAGCCTCAACCCCCCTTGCCGCTCGTGGTCGAAACACGCACGGGTCTGGTGCGCGGCCGCTTGGACCGCGGTGTCACGGCGTTCCGCGGCGTGCCCTATGGCCGGGCGCCCGTGGGCGCGCTGCGCTTCCAGCCGCCGCGGCCGGCAGAGCCCTGGACCGGCATGCGCGACTGCGTCGAGCCCGCGGCCGCCGCGCCGCAGAACCCCTCGCGCTTCGCACCGATCCTGGGCGAGCGCGCCGAGAAACAGAGCGAGGACTGCCTGGCGCTCGACCTGTGGACCGCCGGCTTCGAGGGCGTGCCGCGGCCGGTGCTGGTGTTCGTGCACGGCGGCGGGTTCGCCGAGGGATCGAGCGGAGATTCGTGCGTGCGCGGGCGCCGGCTGGCGCGCGGCGGTGACTCGGTGGTGGTGTCACTCCAGTACCGGCTGGGAGCGCTGGGCTTCTTCGCGCCGAACGGGGGCCTCTTGGACCTCGTGGCCGGGCTCGAGTGGGTGCGCGACGAGATCGACGCCTTCGGCGGCGACGCCAACCGGATCACCCTGTTCGGTCACGGCGCGGGCGCGACCGCGGTGGCATGTCTGCTCGCGATGCCGCGAGCGCGCGGCTTGTTCCAGCGCGCGATCCTGGCCAGCGGGTGCTACGAGGTCGACTCGGCCGAGCGCTTCGAGGCGCGCCGCGCCGCCTACCTGCGAGCGCTCGACCTGTTGCCGGGCGACGGCGCCAAGCTCGCCGGTCTGCCCGTCTCCGACCTGCTGGGCGCGCAGCTGCGCACCGGCGGATTCCGGCCCGTGGTCGACGGCTCGATCCTGCCGTCCGCACCGCTCGCGGCGCCGGGCGCCGGCCTGCCGCTGGTCGTGGGCACGGCGCGCGACGAGACGCGCATCCTCGAGCTCTCCGACCCGAGCCTGCGCGAGCTGCCCGAGGCGGCGCTCGTGACCCGTCTGGTCGAGGCGGGAGTGACTCGCGAGCGCGCCGCCGAAGCGCTGGCGCGCGAGGCGGCGGGGACGCCCAACGCGCGCTTCCACCGCGTGGCCACCGAGCTCTTGTACCGCGCCCCCGCGCGCGCGCTCGCCGATGCGCACGCCGCGCGTGCGGCGGTCTACCACTACCGCTTCGACCTCTCGGGCCAGGCGGGCTCGGGTGAGACCGGCGCGTTCCACGGGCTCGACCTGCCGCTCGTCTTCGGCACCCGGCGTGTGACTCCGCTCGGGCGCTTCTTCGACGACGTGCCCGAGGCCAAGCCGGTCGGTCGCCGCATGCGCGACGCGTTCGCGGCGTTCACCGCAACGGGTGACCCGCGCTCGCCGCTGCTCGCGCCCTGGCCGCGCTACACGGCGCAGGAACACGCGACCTACCTGTTCAGCGCATCCGAATGACGCGCGTTCCCGAGAGCGTGTCGTGCCAGGGCCGCGGGTGGCCCTGGCCGAACAGCGCCGAGAACGGCTCGAAGGGAATGATTCGAGCCAGCGTGCGGCCCAGGATCTGAGTCGTGCGCGGCGTTCCGCCGTCCTCGCGCACCACGCGCGTGCCGACGAGCTGCTTCCCCAGCGTCCAGCCGAGCCGCGACTCCATCACCACGTAGTAGCCGACGAAGGCCAGGTTGGAGATCAGAAAGACGCCGACCGGGCTGAGCGAGCGTGCGACCAGCGCGACGACCGCGGTCTGCAGCACGAACAGCGTGAGTGAGTCGATCAGATAGGTCGCGAAGCGCTGCCCGGTCGTGGCCAGCATGTTTCCGTCGAGCGGCCCGACGGAGCGCACCTCGCTCGAAGGTGGGGCGTAGGGAGAGCCGGGATCCGTGCTCATGGGTTGGATCCCGCGCCTCGAAAGAGCCAGAACAGCGAGGCCCAGCCCGCGATCAGCAAGAGTCCCCCGATCGGAGTCAGCGGACCCAGCGCGCGGGTCTCGAACAGCACCAGGCCGAAGATCGAGCCCGAGAAGAGCACCACGCCCGCGCTCCACAGCCCCCCCGTCAGGTTGACGCTCCGTCCCGTGGCCGAGGCGTGGAGACCCAGCGCCAAGAGCGCCACGCTGTGCAAGAGCGCGTAGTGGGCGCCGGTCTGCCAGGCGGCGAGCCGCTCGGGAGTGACCGTCTCGCGCAGGCCGTGCGCGCCGAAGGCGCCGGCGATCACCGACAGCGTCCCGAGCACGCTCGCGACGCCGACCCAGCTCACAAGTCCCGGTCCGTCACCGCGCCCCAGGTCGCGCTCGAGACCAGCTTCGCGTATTTCGCCAGCACCCCGGCATTGTATCTCGGCGCGGGCGCCTTCCAAGCGGCCCGGCGTCTCGCGATCTCGGCCTCGGGGACGTTCAGCTGCAACAGGCGCTTCTTGGCGTCGATCGTGATCGAATCACCCTCGCGCACCAGCGCGATCGTGCCGCCCACGAAGGCCTCGGGAGACACGTGGCCCACCACCATGCCGTAGGTGCCGCCCGAGAACCGGCCGTCGGTGAGCAGTCCGACGGAGTTCCCCAGACCCTTGCCGATCAGCGCGCCGGTGGGTGAGAGCATCTCGCGCATGCCGGGGCCGCCCTTGGGACCCTCGTAGCGAATCACGAGCACGTCCCCGGCCCGGATCCGGTCCGACATGATCGCGGCCATGCACAGCTCTTCGGAGTCGAACACGCGCGCGGGACCGGTGATCTCGTGGATCTCGATCCCGCTGATCTTCGCCACCGCGCCCTCGCTGGCCAGGTTCCCGCGCAGGATGGCCAGGTGGCCCTCGGCGTACACCGGGTTGCTCCACGGCCGCACCACGTCCTGGCCCGCGGGCGGCGTGCTCGGCACGCGCGCGAGATTCTCGGCCACGGTCTTGCCGGTCACGGTGAGACATTCGCCGTGCAAGAGGCCGTGCTCGAGCAGCATCTTCATCACCAGCGGGATGCCGCCCACCGCGTGCAGGTCGGTCGCCACGTAGCGGCCGCTCGGCTTCATGTCGGCCAGCACCGGCACGCGCGCGCGGATGCGCTCGAAGTCGTCGAGCTCGAGCGGCACCTGCGCCGAGTGCGCGATCGCCAGCAGGTGCAGGACTGCGTTCGTGGAGCCCCCCACCGCCATCACCACCGCGATCGCGTTCTCGAAGGCCTTGCGGGTCAGGATCTTGCGCGCGCCCAGGTTCTTCTCGACCAGCGCCACCAGCGCGGCGCCGCTGTCGGCCGCACTGACTCGCTTCTCGTCCGAGTCGGCGGCCATGGTCGAGCTCTTGGGCAGCGACATGCCCAGGGCCTCGATCGCGCTCGACATGGTGTTCGCGGTGTACATGCCGCCGCACGAGCCCTTGCCCGGGCAGGCGCGGCGCTCGATCTCCACGAAGTCCCCGTCGCTCATCTTGCCGGCGCCGTGCGCGCCCACGGCCTCGAACACCGACACGATCGTCAGGTCGCTGCCGTGGTAGTGACCCGGCCGGATCGTCCCGCCGTAGACGAAGATCGAGGGCACGTCGAGCCGCGCCAGTGCGATCAGCGCGCCCGGCATGTTCTTGTCGCAGCCGCCGACCGCCAGCGCGCCGTCGTGCCACTGGCCGCGAGTCACCGTCTCGATCGAGTCGGCGATCACCTCGCGAGACACCAGCGAGCACTTCATGCCCTCGGTGCCCATCGAGATCGCGTCGCTGATCGTGGGGGTGCCGTAGGTTTGCGGCATGCCGCCCGCGCGGCGCACCCCTTCGGCGGCCGCCAGCGCCAGCTCGCCCAGACCGGCGTTGCAGGGCGTGATGTCGCTGTGCGCGTTCGAGATGCCGACGATCGGCTTGCCGAAGTCGCCGTCCTGGAAGCCCACGGCGCGCAGCATCGCGCGGTTGGGCGCGCGCTGGTCGCCCTGGGTAGTGACTGCGCTGCGGGGATTGCGGGGGTTGGCCATGCTTCGCTCCTCGGTGTCGGCGCGGATTGTAACGCGGCCGCGCTGTAGACTGTCGCCGAAGGAGTCCACGAGATGGAACGCGCGCTGTCGGTCGCCGCCACGCCGAGCTCGCTCGAAGATCCCAAGGTGAAGAGCGTGCTCGATCGCCTGCACGAGGCCGCGAGCGGCGACGTGTTCCGGATGCTGGCACGCCTGCCCACCTATCTCGGCGCGCTGCTCAACCGCAACATCGATCCGGCCGAGATGAGTCGCCGCTTCAAGGACGTGTACATCCCGCTGTCCCGGCCGCAGGGCAAGCTCTTGTATCTCGTCGCGCGCAGCATCGACGCGCGCCGGATCGTGGAGTTCGGCACGTCGTTCGGCGTCTCCACGCTCTACGCCGCCGCGGCCGCGCGCGACAACGGCACCGGCCGGGTCATCGGCTCGGAGCTCGAGCCCGGCAAGCGCGCCAAGGCGGTCGAGCACCTCGCCGAGGCCGGGCTGGGCGGGGTGGCCGAGGTGCGGCTCGGCGACGCGCTGCAGACGCTGCG
>Ga0335080_10003818_pt1 | contig 15293 bp, 19 predicted proteins | sample Lox_Sample_34_FD_206720 | JGI IMG/M metagenome (GOLD analysis project Ga0335080, IMG submission 206720) | Soil microbial communities from Loxahatchee National Wildlife Refuge, Florida, United States - Lox_Sample_3.4 | ecosystem: Environmental > Terrestrial > Soil > Wetlands | place: USA... | reverse complement strand
AGATAGAATCGCGGCCAGGAGGAAGCCGAGCAGCCACTCTTTTGGCGCTTCTACCTTCAACCTTGGCGCTTTCATATCTCGCCTCCACAAGACTTCATAGTCGATTAGATGAGCTGGCGAGAAGACTCTCTTCGCTAAAACCAGAAACTTCAGAAAAACTTCAGGATTCCTCAAGTCCCGCGACAGGTCTGAGATTCCTGAAAGAAATCCTGAAAGGAATAAAGAAATAAGGTGCTGAGATGCTGAATTACGGTGATTAAGCGTTTATCGAAGTAGCGACCGGTAGTTTGACAGAAAAGATCGATCCAGTGGGGAAAGAGGTTTTCACAGCAATGGTGCCTCCATGGGCTTCAACTGCCCACTTGGCTATGGGCAATCCGAGCCCGAAGCCGCCTGAGTCACGCGAGCGGGCTTCGTCCAGCCGGTAGAAGCGGTCAAACACTCGCTGTTGGGCACTGTCGGGAATCCCCGGCCCTTCATCCTGGATGGCGAGTTCCACAAACTGCACGGGCCCGCTGCCCGGTCCAACAATGTGCAAAGAAACATGGATGCTACTGCCAGATGGGGAGTACTTCACCGCATTGTCGAGGAGATTGACAAAAGCCATGCGCAGAAAGGCGCGATCGGCACGAACAAGGGCTCCTTGGTCACCCGTTACTGAAAGGGTCTGTTTCTTATCTTCTGCCAGGACACCAACGATCGCGACCGCCTCTTGCACGAGGTCCATGAGAGCGAAAGTGGTTTGTTGCAGTTGGATCGCTCCTGAATCAGCGTGTGCGATGGTCAGCAGCGTGTCGATCATGGCAGTGAGCTTGGCGACTTCCTCCAGCATGCTTCCGACGATGTCGCGATATTTCTCGGCATCGTGCTCCTCCTGCAGGCCCACCTCTCCAACACTACGCATGGCTGCCAAGGGCGTCCTGAGTTCGTGCGAGACGTCAGACGTGAAACGCCGCAGCTGTTCAAAGGACTCCTCCAGGCGCTCAAGGAGTCCGTTAAGGACTATCGCCATGTGACCGAGTTCGTCGGCGGCATTTCGGACGGGGATGCGTTCGTTAAGACGGCGCGCAGTGATGTGCTCGGTGAGTCTGGCCATCTGTTCGAGCGGGTCGAGAACCTTGATGGCGAAGCGGTAGCCCGCAAAACCGGCAGCAATCAGCGCGATCGGCAGAACAAGAGTTAGTAGGCCAAGCAACTGAAGTGATTGGAGTCTCAGTGGCTCCGTGCTGTACGCCAGGCGGATGAGAACTGGGGTGTCTTGGAGAACATGAACATGACTGATAACTAGAACCGGCGTCCCGTCAGCGAGGTGGAGCCTCCGGGGCGAAAAACCATCAAGGCCTTCATCGGGTAGAAGACGGCCGCCCAGTGTGTTTCCATCGAGCTTCCGATTGCGAAAAAGTACGTGCCCATTTGAATCGAGCACTTCCAACAGTCGGTCGAGCAAGAGTCTTGATTCACGCCGATTGAAGTACTCCTCGTGCAACGAGACTTGCCCGTCTGCGGTGAAGTAAAGGAGACCCTGGACGGTCTCCATGTCCTGCACTTCGGCATGGTAAAGCTGCTGCTTCAGCTGCCAATACTGGAGAGAGCACGCAGTGCAAATGTAGGCTGCAAACAAGAGACCGAAAATGGCAACATACCAGAGCGTGAGGCGGCTTCTGATATGACTAATCCGGATAGTCACTTCTTCGTGTCCTCGATCCGCATAACAAAGCCTACGCCACGAACCGTGTGCAGAAGCTTGATTGGCCAAGGATCATCGATCTTCCGGCGGATACGGGCAATGTGCACGTCAATCACGTTGTCCATCGAGGTGTAGCGCATGGTTGTCTTCCATACGTCACGGGCGACCATCTCCCGAGAAACAACCGATCCGCTATTGAGTAGGAGGTATTCGAGCAAATCGAATTCTCGTCCTGTGAGCTCGATTTCCTGATCGCCGCGCGTGGCTATTCGCCCGCTGATATCCATTGTTAGATCCCCCAACTGCAACACCGAGGCAGCCGCTGGAGTGGCCCTGCGATGAAGTGCTCGCACGCGGGCAAGCAGCTCGGGGAAAGCAAAAGGCTTGACAAGGTAATCGTCTGCACCAGCATCCAGACCGCGCACGCGGTCATCCACTGAGCCCTTCGATGTAAGGGCTAGTACCGGCATTTTGAATCCGTCGCGACGCAGTTCACGCAGGGTCTCAAGACCGCCCATCCGGGGCAGCATGATGTCCAAGAGAATCAGGTCGAAGTTCTGATCACGCAATTGCTCGAGCGCTGACTCCCCTGAATAGGCGACTCTGACTTGATAGCCATTGCGCAGGAGGCCCTCGGCAATTGCGTTCGCCAGTTTGTGCTCGTCTTCGACAACCAGAATGTCGAGCGCTCCTTTTGCGTGAATCGTCTCCCCGCCAAACATGACTCACACTCTACAGCAGCTCCCTGGCAGTGAGCCGCCGAAATCAAAAGTTCAGAAATACTTCAGAATTCCTTAATCCTGTCATGTGTTGAGATCAAAGAGCAATAAGGGCTGTGCCGGGGATCGGAGGTTCAGGTGGCCCGTTTGGACCGACCTCAAACCCGAACGTTCGTCTCTTGCGGAATCACCCCTCGTGTGATTGTGGTGTCCGTGGTGGTCGGGCTCGTGTCCTTTCTTGTGACCGAGCTCATGCATCGCTTTCTGGTTGCAGATCTTGGCCGTCACTGGGAACGACTGTTGGCCGAGGGTGTTTCAGCGGTCGTCGTTGCAGGATTAACCGCCGGACTCATGAGCGCGGCCAGCCAGCGGCAGGAAGCCGCACTGCTGAGGATGCAAGTAATCTCCGAAATGAATCACCACATCCGAAACGCTCTAGGCGCCATTTCGCTAACGACGGATTCGATCCAAAACCACGAGTGCGTTCGAGTCATTTCCGACAGTGTCGATCGCATCGAGTGGACTCTTCGAGAAGTGCTGCTGCGAAGGAAGCCGATTTCAGAGAAGGAAACTGATCTGCTGAGATACGCCGCAACGAAAGGTTCGCACCCGACAATCTATGCAGCGCAGGAGAAGGCCAATGAATAGCGTCAAAGTTTTATGCGTCGAGAACCATATCGAGTATCTCGATGCCCTCAAATACATGCTGGAGACGGCTGGCTACGAGGTTTTGTCTGCAACCACGGGCAGTCAGGGTCTATCGATGCTCATGAAACAGCCCATTCATGGCGTCCTTCTGGAGTACGACCTCCCGGATGCGACTGGCAGTTCGGTTCGCGCTGCAATGAAACGTATTAAGCCTGAAGTTCCGGTTCTGCTGTTTGCAGGAGTTGGGAGTCAGACGCCCTTCCTGCTTCGATTCTTCGATGCCTATCTCCGAAACGCTGAAAGACCGGAGTGGGCCTTTCAAGATCTCGATGCGTAGCTCACTTGTTTCAATGGATGCGCTCTCTGGAGTGTCGACGTTCGATCAATCATCCGCAGCCAGGATTACGCTTGGTTTGAACAGAGTCAATGAGGATGCGATGAGGATAGAAAGATTCATAGCGTGAGGAAAAACGAATGAAACAGGGGGATGTTGAACGGCTGAGAGAAAAGCTCGAATTCCAGCGCCATGAGACCCGGCAGTTCTTGCGCCGTCTAGACCTCGAAGTACAGGCTCTGGATGCCGAGTCCACAAAAGACAGTGCGGACCTGCGCGTCATCAGTGTGTCAAAGGAGTCGTTGTTCGAGCGAAGTAGCCAGCGAAGGACCGTTTTGCGCCTAATAGAAGCAGCTCTGAAGAGAATCTCTGATGGCTCTTTCGGAACATGCGTGGGGTGCGGTGACGAAATTCAAGATCAGAGGTTGCAAGCACTGCCCTGGACGCAATTCTGCCTCCGATGTCAAGGCCAACTCGAAGAGACAATTGGCACCAGCTTATCGACAAGGACTTCGATAGCCGCAACTGCTACGTTGCGGCACGCTGGCTAACAGATTCATTGATCGACGCGTTGAGGTTGTTCACAACGAACGTGAAAAAGGCGACAGGGTGCCTTTCACAACGGTGGTGGAAGACGTGCAAGGAGAAAGCCAATCTAGACAACCGTCGCCCGTCGCGATCGCAGATCAACCAGCCCCCAAGCCCGACCCCACGCAATACGTCGGCACTCCGGCAATCGGAATTTCGAAGGCGGCAGCCGCAGCCGGCGTCCCTTCAACAGGACCCACGAATACCATGATCGACCGGCGTCGGCGCAGATTTGTTTGGAGCTGCGTGGTGGCCTTTCTGACGGCGTGGTTCATCGCGTTCTTTCGGTTCTTCCTGCCGCGCGTGCTCTTTGAACCGGCTACTGTCTTCAAGATTGGGTACCCAGCCGATTATGCGCTCGGTATTGACGAAAAGTATCTGCAGAAATACCGGATTTGGGTCGACCGAACACCTGATCGGCTTTTTGTCATTTACGCGCGCTGCACTCATTTAGGCTGCACTCCCGATTGGAAGCCAGCCGAGAACAAATTCAAGTGCCCCTGCCACGGCAGCGGCTACGACAGCGAGGGAATCAACTTCGAAGGTCCGGCTCCGCGACCGATGGACCGTGCCCACCTCGCAATGGCCCCTGACGGAGAGATCGTCGTAGACGTCGGTCACCTCTATTCGTGGCCCAAGGGCCAGCGAGACCAATTCAACGACCGAGGAGCTTATTTGTCCGCATGAAGCGTGCACAACCGGAAATCGAGAGTTTTGAAGAACGACAACTACCACGGTTTTGTAGGCGCGTCCCCAACTGGCAGCCGCGTAACCATCGACTTCAGCCTCGTCATGGTTCCGGCTGCCAGCTCGCTGTCCGAAGGTCGGAGATCAGGCGGCGGTGGACATCTGTGAAACGGTGGCCGAGCCAGTGGACGAATTGCACTGGACGAATGATTACAGATGGAGGACACATGAGACGGTTGATTGCAGTTGCGTGTTTGGCTTGCTCTTTCGCCGCGATGGCCCACGCCCAACAGATCGATGTTGCCTTCGCAGGAGGATCCCTTAACTCGCCCGGCAACAGTTTTAGTGGTGGGACCTTCCTGCCGGCTGAGGGTGGTGGTGCGTTTCTGGGGTTCAATGGAGATGTTCTCTTCAAGCCCTTCTTCAAAGGAAATATCGGAGTGCAAGCGGAGGTGGACTGGAAAGGCAGCCAAGGCTTGTATGGCGGCCAGATCCCATACCGACCGCTGTTCTATGACTTTAACGCCATGTACGCGCGGCGTTTTACTAAGCACTTTGGGGTTGAGGCGCTGGCTGGTATCGGAGGAGAAAGCATTCGCTTTTACTCGAACAGTTACAGCAACTGCGATTTTTATGGCAACTGTACCAATTACATAAGCAGCAACCATTTCATGGGCGACTTTGGCGGAGGCGTTCGATTCTACCCGTACGGAAATTTCTTTGTTCGGCCGGAAATGAGACTGTACCTCATAAACAACAACGAGGAATTCAGTTCGAGCCACCCAGTTCGCTATGGTGTCTCGATTGGCTAGGATTTCGGTGGGAGCAAATGAGGTTCGAAATGCAGAGCGGTTTGAAGAGACGACATCGGAGGTGATAGGCGCGAAGACGAAAGTCGTCGTGCTCTTGCAGGCGGCAGGATCATTTTCCCAGGAATCGATCCCTACGAGAAGGGTCCTGCTGCCTTCTACCAGATCGTGAGCCTCTTATGAAGTTGCGGGGCGGAGACCTCAAATGGTTGGAAAAATGACGATCATAGAAACGAGGCGTCGCTTATGACGTAACCCGGGAGGTTCAGTATGAAACAGTTCTTCTTCGTCACTCTAATCGCATTTTCGACGCAGTTCTTTGGGCAGGACAAGATTCCTGTGGGAACCATCCTGCCGGTTCAGTTGAATTCTTCACTGCACTCGGACAAGGCGCGAGTAGGAGAGCAAATCAGTGCCCGAATTATGCAGGATGTGCCATTGCCAGGAGGGCGCAAAATTCATACTGGCGCGAAAGTCATCGGCCATGTTGTCTCTGCCAGGCCTGCGGCTAACGGAATGATGGCGGACCTCTCCTTGCGCTTTGACACGTTGGCAATGGGAAAACGGAGTGTTCCGGTGATAACGAACCTGCGGGGTTGGCGACCATGATGGATGTATCCGAAGCACAGGTCCCGGAGAGCGGCGCGGATCGAGGAACTTCCGAAAACGAATGGACCACTGATCAGATCGGAGGGGAGGCCGTCTATCGCGGGGGCGTTGTGGCGCACGGCTCGAATATCGTTGGGAATTCTGTGCTCGGCAGTGGCGTGCTGGTCAACTTGAGCTCAAGGCCTGGCACGAAGTGCCGCGGCGAGATGGCCGGGAACGACCAAATGAAGGCGCTATGGGTGTTCTCTTCCGATGCCTGTGGCCTTTACGATTTGCCAACTTGACTCTTGCACACGCAGGTCGGAGTGATCCAGTTGGTCAGATCAAATTGTTATCGGATAAGGGCAACGTGAAACTGCGAGCGGGCAGCGGAATGCTCTTGCGCGTGACAGGAGCTGCACCATGATTGCTCAGGTGACGTGAAACCTTGCTTGGATTAGCTCCGTGTTTTTCGGAAAGGAAGAAGGATCACTAAGACAATGAAGGACCATATGAGGCGAGTAGTGCTCCTGGTGTGCTTGATCGTTTCGGTAGTGGAACTGGATTGGGAGCGTCAACGAATTTACTTGTTGTCCTCGGCAGCGTCTTTGCTACTCGTTCTCTACGGCGAACTCATGCGCCGTCGTAAAGTCCAAAGAGTGCTTACTGAAAGAGGTTTCAAGACCGCCCAGGACGTTCCCTCGGAGATTTATGTTGCATCCTCGCCAGATACCGACAATCAGGCAGAGGTTCGCTCAGGCAGAACAACTCAGGCTGACGACCTGGAAAGAAGTCGAATGCTCGACTGCGCCTAGGTGGAGGTCTACCACAGTCCTTTGTTATCTATCTACCAGTCCTTTGTTATCTAGCGGACTAAAGGGAGAAGAAATGCAGCGAGGTCGTCCGCTTGATCGATGGTCCTCTGGCGCCTTTGGCTAGCCGAAAAAGTCTGCCGTGCTACATTTACGACAATGCGTTCTGAGATCGAACAAGCCGTGCAACTCCTGCAGCGGGGTGACGAGGCGGCGCTGGAGCAGGCTCTGGCTCTGCTCCAAAATACCGTGTTCTCGTTCAGCATGCGGGTCTGCGGCCAGCGCGAGGACGCGGAAGATACGATGCAGGAAGTGCTGCTCAAATCGGTTCCGCATCTGCCCAAATTCGACAGCGCCAAAGCGCTCGTGGTGTGGCTCTATAAAGTGGCAAAGAATCGCTGCCTGATGAGTCGGCGCCGGAGCAAGTTTGCTCCCAGCCCAGACCTCTCTCTGGAAGAACTCATGCCAGATCGGAAGGAACTTGAGGAACTTGAGCAACTTGGAACGAATGGCGGCATCAACCCCGAAGCGTTCGCCATTCGGAGTGAAGAAGCGGGACGGTTGCGAGACGCTATTCAGCGGCTGCCGCCACAATACCGCATTGCCTTGGTGCTGCGCGATATGGAAGGGCTGACCGACGAAGAAGTAGCGGAGATCACCGGGCTACGTTCCGGAACAGTGCGGGTCCGTCTACACCGTGCGAGGTTGTTTGTCCGCAAGGAATTGATGAAGGGGTTGAAACCACAGTCCGGGAGAGCAGCCCTCGCTTCGCGGGCTTCTTCCCGAGAACAGATAGACAGCGATCAGCCCAGACCCGCCCGCTGCAAGGCCATGTTTGCGGAGCTCTCGAACTATCTCGACGAACAGTTGGATGATTCGCTTTGTGAGGAACTGGAGAAGCACCTAGGCGGTTGCGAACCGTGCAGAGTGTTCCTCTCCAGTCTCGAAGCAACTATTCAGCAGTGCCGAACCTCCCCGGCGGAGTGTCCTTCCAGTAAGAATGCCATCCGGCTCCGCAAGCAAATGTTGAGGAATTACGAACAGGCCCTCGCGGTGGTCAGACCAAAGCTGTAGCCCCTCCTTAAGGCTGTAAGCTCCCAGCCGGTTTTCTCTGTAACAAAACCAGACTTTCTGCATTTATTCGTGTGCTTGGTCGATAGGAGGAGCAGGAGGACAATCATGATCACAGCCAAAGTCGAACTGACTCAGCCACTTAGGCAGCAGCGCCAATTTGTTGCCCAGACCGGAAGCGGCCATCACCTGCTGTTGGACGATGCAGCCGGAGGCTCCGGCCCAAAGCCAATTGAACTCGTCGCCGCCGGATTGGCCGGGTGCACGGCGTTCGATGTCGTCACCGTCCTCCGACAGAAGTATCACCAAAAAGTCACCGGTTACGAAGTGCGGGTGGAAGCCGATCAAGCCGAACGCCCACCCCAGGTGTTTAAGGCCGTGCGAATCCACCATGTGGTAACCGGTTTTGAACTTGATGCGGCGGCGCTGGAGGAGGCTATCCGTCTGTCCGAGGAGAAGTATTGCTCGGTTGGGGCGATGGTGCAGAAGACCGCGAGTTTTCATACAACTTACGAAATCGTTGAAGACAAGACTGAATGGATGAAGCCAGCTCAGACGGCGGGAGTGCAAGGTTGAAAGGTCTATTCAAAGCGCTTCTGAGTGTCGCTGTTGCGTGGCTGTGTTTGGGGGTCGCCTCAGCTCAACAAGAGGCGCAGCCTACATCCCTCACCTTGCAGCAGGCAGTGAATATCGCGCTGGAGAAAAATCCACTGCGCAAGGCGGCGATGGCGGATACGAAGGTGGCCTCTGCCGGTGTTCGCGCTGCGCGTTCCTTCCTCATGCCGCACTTGAGTTTTTCTGAAACGGCGACTCGTGGTGATGACCCCGTGTACGTGTTCGGGAGCAAGCTACGGCAGCAGCGTTTTACCCAGGCCGACTTCACCCTGAACAAGCTCAACACGCCTCTGCCCTTCGGCAACTTCAGCACGCGGTTTGGGGGAACCTGGAATCTGTTTGATTCGTTCGCCACCTGGCACGGGGTAAATCAGGCTAAACAGATGAACGAGGCTGCGGGACACCAGTTGGACCGCACGGATCAGGAGATTGTCTTCCGGGTGGTCGTTTCCTATTACGAGGTTCTATTGGCAGCCAAGGAACAGGAAGTCGCCGAGCAGTCGGCGAAAACTGCCCGCTCGATCATGGGCCGTAGCCAGGCGAGATTCGACAGTGGGCTAACAGTAGAGTCCGACCTGCTAACAGCGAAAGTCCGAATGGCGGCGCGACAGCAGGAGGTGATCCGGGCCAGGAACACTCTTGAAGTGGCGCGTGCACAGTTGAACTCGGCGATGGGTATGCCGCTTGATACCCAGTTTCAGATTAGCGAAGCGTTGGCTGAGCGTACGGTTCCCTCCCCTGTCCTTGGGGAAGTCGAGAAGCAGGCACTCGCAAATCGTCCCGACTTGAAGCGCATTGCTTCCGAGGAGGCATCCCAGCGGCAGAGTGTTTCGGTGGCCAAGTCGTCATTCGGTCCACGGGTGAACGCCTTTGCAGGGTGGGAAATGGATAACCCTACGTTCTTAGCCGGGGGCGGCGGGAACAACTGGTTGGGCGGAATCGAAGTGCAATTCGACATCTTTCAAGGCGGAGCGAAACGAGCGGAACTCTCCCGGCAGCGAGCCCTCGAGGAAAAGGTTTTGGCGATGAAGCAGGCAGCGAGCGATGCCGTTCGCCTCGAAGTGAGGCGAGCCTACTATGAAACAGACGCCAATCGGCAACAGATCGAAGTGGCCCGAGCGGCAATCGCCCAGGCACAGGAAAGTCTGCGTATCAATCAGGACCGCTACGACAGCGGACTGACTACGATAACCGACTTGTTGGGCGCCGAAGATGCGGCTCGCCGCAGCCAGACCGACTACTGGGAGGCCGTTTGTCACTTCCAGACCAGCTACGCCAACCTGGAGTTGGCGAGCGGAACCTTGAATCCGCAATCTCCGGTGGTGATGCCATGAAGCCTATGAATACCCGACGCAGATTCTTGCTTCTGATGCTGCCAGCAGTTCTTAGCCTCGTCGGCTGCTCCAGCGAGCAGACCCGCACCGCTCCGTTGCAGGAAACCGTGCGCAACTTTCCCGTGCTTGCGGTACAGCAGGCCAGCGTGCCTGACTTGCTGGAAGCGGTGGGCACTGTACAAGCAGCCCAAACCAGCGAGGTCGCGAGCCAGATGATGGGGAACATCGTGGAGATCCGGGCCCGCGAAGGGGACCACGTTCAGCGCGGTCAGGTGCTGGCCGTAATCGACGACTCGCAGCCGCGAGCCGCAGTAGACCGCGCGACCGCGGCAGACCTTGGTGCCCAAGAGCAACTGGTTGGAGCGGATTCCGACCTGGCCCTGGCGGAATCGACGTTGCAGCGTTACCAAACTCTCTTCGAAAAGAAATCCGTGAGCCCGCAAGAGTTCGACGAGGTGAAAGCCCGTCAACAAGCGGCACGCGCGCGTCGCGACATGGCAAAGGCAGGCCAGGCCCAGGCGCAGGCAGCTTTGAACCAGGCACGCACGTCTCTGGAGTACACGCGCATCCGCGCGCCGTTCGACGGCGTCGTAACAGAGAAGAAAGCCGATTCCGGCACGTTGGCTTCACCCGGCATGCCAATCTTCACCGTCGAGGACGTGCGCCGTTATCGACTGGAGACTACCGTCAACGAGAACGATCTACGGTATGTACGAACAGGAGAGCAGGTTTCGGTCTTCATCGATGCCCTCGACAACGCGGGTCTGAAAGGTAAGGTCGTGCAAATCGTCCCAGCCGCGGACGCCGCCAGTCGCACGTTCCTGGTCAAGATTGATTTGCCCACAGACACACATCAGCGTTCGGGGCTGTTCGGGCGGGCCCAGTTCTCTCGTGGCGAGCGGCGGGCGCTGTTGATTCCGCGCTCGGCTGTCGTTGAACGCGGCCAATTGCAGGGCATTTACGTGCTGGACCAAAACAAGGTTGCCAGCTTGCGCTATATCACTTTGGGGAAGCCGTCCGGGACCGAGGTCGAAGTGCTGGCGGGCCTCCAGGAAGGCGAGCGCCTCGTGGCCAGACCGGGCGCAGTGGACCTGAATGGCAAACGCATTGAGGTCCAATAATGGCTGAAAGCGAATCCAAATCGGCGATACAGCCCGCGAAGGGCTTGCGCCTGGCCGGTCGCATTGCCCACACCTTCATTGATTCGAAACTGACACCGCTGGTGATTGTCGCGGCGCTGCTTCTGGGCGCTTTCAGCATTCTCAAGACTCCTCGGGAAGAAGAGCCTCAGATCGTGGTACCCATGCTCGACGTTTTTGTTCAGATGCCGGGCGCCTCCGCTGACGAGGTGGCACAGCGCGTCAGCCTTCCCATGGAGAAGTTACTGCGCGAAGTGCCGGGCGTTGAGTACATCTACTCGATCAGTCATCCCGGCGTGAGTATGCTGGTTGTTCGTTTCTACGTTGGCGCCAAAGAAGAAGATGCGATCGTACAGACCTACAACAAGCTCTACTCCAACTTCGACCGTATCCCGCCCGGCGTCTCACAACCGATCATCAAGGTCCGATCGATTGACGACGTGCCGATTATGGCCTTGACGTTGTGGGGGAAGGACTATGACTCTTATCGCCTGCGGCGAATCGCGGGTGAACTGGAAAACTCACTGAAGCCGCTCAGCGACGTTTCTGAGACCAAGATCATCGGCGGGCAGCCCAGGCAAATACGAGTCGTGCTCGACACTCAACGCCTTGCGGCATATGGCCTTACGCCGGGCGCAATCGTAGCGCAACTCCAGAACGCGAATAGCCGCGGACAAGCCGGTAGCTTTGCCCGCGACAATCGCGAGTTTCAGGTCGAAGCCGGAACTTTTTTCACTAGTCTCGACGACCTCCGTCAGGTTGTTGTGGGAGTTCACGCAGGACGTCCTGTCTACTTGCGTGCCGTAGCGGAGAAGCTTGAGGACGGCCCCGCCGAAGCAAACACCTACGTCCTATTTGCAAACGCCAGAGGCGGGGCAGGCCAGACCGCCGGCGCGGAGCATCCCGCGGTAACCATCACGCTCTCGAAGCGCAAAGGTACGAATGCCACCGATATTTCTGAGCGGGTGCTGGACAAGGTCAACGCATTGCGCGGCTATGTACTTCCAAACAACCTGAACATCACGGTCACGCGCAACTATGGAGAGACCGCGAAAGACAAATCCGACGAACTTCTCAAACACTTGTTCATCGCAACGCTGTCAGTCACCTTGCTGATTGCCCTCGCCCTGGGCTGGCGGGAGTCAGGCGTCGTACTTCTGGCAGTGCCGGTCACGCTCGCCCTCACGCTCGCCGTCTTCTACCTGTATGGCTACACTCTGAACCGGGTCACGCTGTTCGCGTTGATCTTCTCCATCGGTATTCTTGTCGACGACGCTATCGTTGTGGTCGAGAACATTGTGCGCCATTTCCGATTGCCGGAAAGCCGAGGGCGATCCTTATCGGAAGTCGCGGTCGAGGCGGTGGACGAAGTTGGCAATCCCACGATTCTCGCCACCTTCGCAGTAATCGGTGCGATCCTGCCCATGGCCTTCGTGCGCGGCCTGATGGGTCCCTACATGCGCCCGATCCCAGTGGGTGCTTCGGCGGCCATGCTGTTTTCGTTGATGGTGGCCTTCGTCGTTTCGCCGTGGGCGGCATTGAGGCTCCTGAGAAAATATGCGGGCGGTGGCGATCATTCCGGGCACGAGACTGAGGGTTGGACAACTCGTTTATACCGCCGGATGATGAACCCCCTCATACGTGACGCACGCCGCCGCTGGATGTTTCTTGGTGGTGTCGTCTTATTGCTGCTCGCCGCAGTCACTTTTGTCCCGTTGAAGTGGGTTCGCGTAAAAATGCTCCCCTTCGACAACAAGAGCGAGTTCCAGGTCATCATTGACATGCCCGATGGCACGCCACTGGAGCAGACCACGCGAGTGGCGCAAGCCTTGGGACAATATCTCGGCCAGCAGCCCGAGGTGATCAACTATCAGATCTATGCCGGGACCTCCGGCCCCTACAACTTCAACGGCCTAGTTCGCCATTACTTCTTGCGCAATCAACCCAATCAGGGTGATATCCAGGTGAATCTGCTCTCACGGCACGATCGCACAGCGCAGAGCCATGAGATCGCACGACGACTGCGGCCGGAGTTGGATAAGATCGCAGCCCCTTTCGGTGCGCGCATCAAGGTGGCCGAGGTCCCACCTGGTCCGCCCGTGTTGCAAACGCTGGTGGCCGAAGTTTACGGTCCTGACTACAAAGGGCAAATTGAACTGGCCGCTCAGATTAAGAACGTCTTTCAGCAAACGCCAGGCGTCGTGGATGTGGACTGGTACGTGGAAGACCCGCAGACCAAGTTCGACATGAAAGTGGATCTGGACAAGGCCGCCCTCCACGGTATCTCGCCCGCCGATGTGACGCGCACTCTGCAGGTGGGGCTCGGCGGAGCCAACGCGGGCTTGCTTCACGATCCCCGTTCTCGCGAAGACATCCCGATCGAAGTGCGCCTGGCGCGCTCGGATCGCTCTGGGATTGAAGACCTTGGCAATCTGAAACTGCCGACGCCTTCGGGCCGGCAAATCGCCCTGCAGGAAGTCACGACCCTTCACCAAGCGACGATTGATACCAGCGTCTACCGCAAGAATCTCCAGCCAGTCGTCTACGTGACGGGAGATGTGGCGGGTGGAGAAGAAAGCCCTGTGTACGCCATCATGAAGATGAGCGAAGCCATCGACAAGATCAAATTGCCCGATGGCTACGGCGTAAAGCAATACAAGGGTACAACCATGCCCGAACGCACGGACCGCTTCTCCATGAAGTGGGATGGCGAGTGGCACATCACGGTGGAAGTCTTCCGCGACCTGGGACTCGCCTTTGCGGCTGTCCTGGTCTTGATCTACGTGCTCGTCGTGGGTTGGTTCCGGTCGTTCGTGACTCCGCTGGTCATCATGGCTCCCATTCCGTTGACTCTGGTTGGCATTCTCCCGGCGCACGCGTTGATGGGGGCATTCTTTACTGCCACATCGATGATCGGCTTCATCGCTGGAGCCGGCATTATCGTTCGCAATTCCATCATTCTCGTGGATTTCATCGAACTACGCCGCTCCCAGGGAATGTCGCTGGAGGACGCCGTCGTCGATGCGGGCGCGGTGCGCTTCCGTCCAATGCTGCTCACCGCAGCCGCCGTCGTAGTGGGAGCGAGCGTGATCCTGTTCGACCCGATTTTTCAGGGCTTGGCTCTGTCCTTGATGGCGGGAGAAGTCGCCTCTACCGTTCTATCGCGAATGGCAGTGCCGGTTCTTTACTACCTCTCTCAGAGGGGACACTCGTTTCCACCAAGGCATCCCCATGCGCCGGAAAATGTCGCTGAATGTGAAACGACACAATGCGAAAGTGCGTAGGACGAACTTGTTTTTGAAGGAGAACTGCTATGACTGTAGAGCGCACACTTCGTTTGATCGCTGGCAGCTTTATTCTGTTGTCCCTGGCACTTGGGCACTACGTAAGCCCGTACTGGTACCTTTTCACCGCTTTTGTTGGCCTGAATCTGTTTCAGTCTGGATTTACCGACTGGTGCCCGATGATGACGTTCCTGCGTAAACTTGGAGTCGGCAGATAGGAGAAAGTGAACATGCCCGATTGGGTTTGGGGAGTGGCGTTCCTTGTCGCCTATGTAGTCTTGACACAATGGATACTGCCAAAACTCGGGGTTCCCACCTGAAAGGACCGAGGTTGCGCCGAGTCTCGGCGCACTATTGTTCCGACGACCGACATTCCGGAGAACCATGACAACAATAGCGCAGGTTGAATTTCGTGAGAGCCTGATGTCAGTCCGTGAAGAGATCCTCCAATCGCTTGGACATCCAGTAATCTCTGCTCTCGGTTCGCGGGCTGCACGAAATCTCGATCTCTCAAATGAATCACTAGGCGTCGTCCTGATCGGGCACAGAGCCCCTTGGAAAGAAACGATGTAATCTTGCCGGTCACTTCCGACAGATGCTGCCCCGAGTTCCCATTGTGGCCCCCCTTCGGCAGCGAGATGAGGACGTCACCGGATCGAATTACAATTGCCCCGCGGATAATCCGCCTCTATGGGTTCGAACAGTCAGACAGGCACTTGCGGGAGCTCGGAAGACAGGTCGATCACTTCAAACGCGACGTGCGGCACTCGCCGACAAGATCGGGAACCGCGGCGTCCGCTTCGAAACGCATCCATTCCACGGCAAATTCGCTTTTCTGGTGACTGCCCCTTCTGCCGTTGGTTCAGCGGCCCTTTCTCTTTTTCCTGCTTGCCATAAACCTTGGCGTAATCATGTGCATAGGTGCGCTCATACACTTTCTTACCGCACCGGAAAACCACGAAGCTGTCCATCAGCAGA
>Ga0335080_10003816_pt1 | contig 15294 bp, 10 predicted proteins | sample Lox_Sample_34_FD_206720 | JGI IMG/M metagenome (GOLD analysis project Ga0335080, IMG submission 206720) | Soil microbial communities from Loxahatchee National Wildlife Refuge, Florida, United States - Lox_Sample_3.4 | ecosystem: Environmental > Terrestrial > Soil > Wetlands | place: USA... | reverse complement strand
TGAGGGGGCGAACAACGAATCCTTCAGCCCGGAACGTCTGTTGGCGGCGGTCAATCAGCGGATGAAGCTGCCGACGCAGGAGTTGTTTGCGGGACTGCTGGACGAAATCAAACATTTCTCCGCCAGTGCGGAATTCGAGGACGACGTTTGCATTGTGGGCATGGAGGTCAAACGGCTGGAAACCGAACAACCCAACTGGACGGTTTGATCCGCCCGGAGGCGGCAAACCGGCGGATTTTGATGATTGGACCGGTCGGGGAAAAAGAATCTCGCGCAAACAAGTCCGCCTGGCTCAACCGGGGCTGACGGCCGACGGCAGTACTTTGGCAATCGCCTCGCGCAAATGTTCCAGCCGGAAGGGCTTGGTAATGACAAAATCCACGTGGGGCGAGGGGATGAATGTGCCGCCATAGGCGGTAATCATTACGACCGGCTTATCCGGCGCACCCGCCTTGATGGCGGCCGCCAGTTGATTGCCATCCATGCCCGGCATGGTGAAGTCGGTGAAGACCAGGTCGTAGCAGCCCGATTGAAACATGCCCAGCGCCTCTTTACTGCAATGGGTTGCTTCCACCTCATGTCCGTCAAATTTAAGCAGCATCTTGACGGTATTCCCGACAGACGGCTCATCATCGACGACCAGAATCCGCAATTTCGATGCATCTACAGCTGACATGAGAACAGAAGTGTCAGATTAACTGACAATCAATACGAAAGCAATGTTTAGTTATTCACAGTGCGAATCAACTCATATCATTTGTGGAATAAGCCGCAAAAAACTCCCGCCTTTGTGTGGCCTGCGGATCCCTGTGAGTAAACCGTTTCACATGGCGCCAGGGAGATGATCAATACTGAACCGGGTAATAAAGGAGTTGATTGCCGGAGCAAAATCTGTGCAGGGGCAGAGCTGGATGGCGAATCCGTATCCCGCCTGCTTGTGTGAACCTGGAATATGAGGTAAAAATAAATGTCCGGAGGTAATTTAAAGCCATGAAACGACGACTTTTGGGTAAGACAGGATTTGAAGTGTCCGTGCTGGGCATCGGTGATCTGGCGGATCGTTCGGTGCCGCTGGAAAATTGCGTGGCCACATTGCATCGGGCCATGGATTACGGGTTGAACCTGATTGACACGGCACCGATGTACGAAAAGGGATATAGCGAACAAATTGTCGGCGCAGCGCTCAAAGGCCGGCGCGAAGGAATGTTCGTCATCGACAAGATTGACCAGCTGCACCAGCCGGTGGCGCCGCAGGTGGACGCGAGTCTCAAGGCGCTCGGGTTGGAGGCGGTGGATTTGTTTGTCTTCCACGGGGTATCCGAATTGCCGCAGTGGGAATGGATTGCCGCCACGGGCATGGACGAGCTGGACCGATGCCGGGCCACCGGCAAGGTGCGGTTACGCGGCATTTCCAGCCATCATCCCGACGTCCTGCGCGCGGCTCTCGACACCAATTTATGCGACGTGGTGATGTTCCCGGTGGGACCATTTGTGGACCGGCGTTATGTGAATGAAATCCTGCCGCTCGCCCGGCACAAAGGGGTAGGGACGGTGTGTTTCAAGACTTTCGGGGCGGGGAAACTGCTGGGCGACACCACGGGATACAACCAGCCGTTGTCGGAACGGCCGCGCGGCAAATTCAGTTCCGGCGGCAAGGAACCCGCCGATGACGCACAGTTCCCGCGTCTGAGCGTGGCTGATTGCCTGCATTACACGCTGACGTTCGATCCGGACGTGACGCTGTTGGGGCTGAGTTTTCCCAATGAACAGGACGCCGCTTTCCGGGCATTTGAGGAATTTCGTCCGTTTAACAAGGACCAGTTGAGGGAAATCGAAGGCCGCGCGGCAAAGGCGATTGAGGGCAAGGGCCGTTGCTGGTGGAATCCGGAGAAGGACCAGGGAAAAAAGCGGGGCAGGCTGGGAATCCGGATTGTGGATTAACCACTGCCGCAAACGAAGAGTTTTGCAATTTGCGCCCGAAAATCAGGGAACAACCCGGAGCGGGCTGCCCCAGGCTGTTCCCACACAACTGCAATCCATGTCAATTTTCAGTACCTTCCTTTTTCATGCTTTTTCACGGGGACGGGAACAAGGCTGCCGAACAAGCCGTCACCTTCACCATTGGGCCCGGCAGTGAAGTAGAGCGCGTCGGGGACGCCGGCTTTGCCGCCGTTTCCGAACGCCAGACCCCACAGTCCATCAATGACGATGGGCTTGTCGTGGCTGTTTTCAAGGAAGCCCTGGAAATCACCGTCAGCTTCGAAGGCCATGATGGTGCCGCTGCCGAAGTTCCCAACCAGGAGTCTGCCACAATGTTTGCCGAAGGAATTCGGAGCAAGGGCTACACCCCACGGCGAGTTGATGGCTTTCAGCCTGCCGCCGGCATCCGAACCGGTGGCGAACCGATGGAACCTGCCGGTTTTCGGATTAAAGACGTCAATCAGGCCGTGGCCCGGACCGGGGGCGTCGTCTTCTTTCTCGCTGTCCTGTTTGGCGAAGGTCACGAAAACGAAACCGTCGATGTTTTGGACGTTGAAAGGCGCATATCCGGTTGGCGCCCAGGGGTCCGAAAACTGGGTGAGATTCAGGTTGGTGTCGTAAACGTCAACGGTGCCTTCCGAGAAATTGGCGGCCAGCAGCAGGGGGGTGCCGGTGTTCGTGACGAGCGTGATCCCCTTGTAAACCGCGCTTGAACGATTTGTCAGGGTTTCCGCCGTCGTGCCCAGGGCGCCGCGCCAGCCGGAAATCGTGCCGTCTTCACTCGCGAAAATGAAGATGTCTCCGTTGAAACCACTCGTGTTATTGAACAACTGGCCGGTCGGATTGCCTTCGCCGGGGATCGCCACCTCGAGGCCCTGCTTGGTTATGTGGGGCGAACCGTCGGCATCGTTGGTGACTGCGTAGAGGGTTGAGAGCCCGGTACCGTTGTCACTGATCCAGAACGGGCTCGTCGCGCTGAAGGACAGGCCCCAGGCATTCACCAGGTTCGTGTCTTGCAGCAGCGCCACCCCGGGAAGGTCGGATACCAGATTGGTTTGCTGATAGAAGTCCGCTCTTCCGTGGTCGTCTGCCGGTGAGGAAGTCGAGGCCAGCGTCAATAATGTTGCCAGAACCAACAGGCCCAGGCGGCGAGGTGCAGGTGTTATATTATCTGTTATTTTTTTTTGCATACTATTCTTCATACTGTTCTCCTTGTTTTTGTTTAGGTTTCGATTGCGTTCATTTGTTTCCGTCCCTGTTTTTAGCGCTTCCGGCTGAACTAATACTGCCAAACCGGGTATGTATGGTTGCGAACCTTACAACTTCCGGTCCGGTTTCGCGTCACTACCGGCAAATCAGACACATATTTGAGTGTGAGGAATATAGAAGAATTTGGTTCCCGGGATTTTTATGGAATTTCGGTTACAAAACCGTTACGACGCAAAAGGGCATTGAAGGCAAGAAGCGGGGCCGGCGCAAAATCCGGATTGCGGAATAACTGCCGGGGGAACACCGGGCTGAAAAGTTGTCAGAGCTTGATTTTCAGTGCGACAATATAATTCACGATCGTGAGTTATATTGTCACATCGTTGTCAAGCGGTGGCGCGGGCCTGGAAACTGCGCCAGAATTTCTGCGGCAGCAGGCCGAGGAGGATGAGTACAACCTGGCTGCCCATGAAGAGCATCAGCCATTTAAACGCGGCATCCATGAACCCGTAGCTGTGCAGGCCGATGCCGAGCATGTTCACGCCAAACCAGGAGAAGCTGGTGACGATGTTGCCGAACACGGCCAGGTTCATCAGCCCGCGTTCACGCACCAGCCCGCCCCAACGCGCATGCAGGATGGTCGCATTCCAGAGCACGATGAGCAGCGCGCCGTTTTCCTTCGGGTCCCAGCCCCAGAACCGGCCCCACGACTGGTCGGCCCAGATGCCGCCGAGCACGGTGCCCACAAAGCTGAACAGGGTGGCGAAGCAGACAATGCCATAAACCATTTTGGCCATTATCTTTCCAATTTCCACTTTTCCAACTTGAGACGACAGGCCCTTACCGACCGCGCAGGCTACAACGGGCATGGCCACCACGGGAGCAGCAACCGCCGCAGCTGCCGTCAAGCCTATGGCCGCTTTGGCGTCCAAGGGTTGGGTAAGCCGTTTGGTGAATACACCCAAGATGATGTAAACAGTTGCCAGAAATCCGGCCAGGAAGGTTGAAGCGTAGCCAAGAGTAACGGTGACAACGTGGGTGGAGAGCCATAAATTGGTGTCGAGCACGGCGCGCATCATTTCCATGGTGTCACCGCTCAGCGCGAGGTGGATCGCAATAATTTGCGTGACGAAACCGACGAACGATGCCACCAATATGCCAATCCCGATCGGGTAAACTTTTTCCAAAACCAACCCCAGCAAAACGCAGGCCCAGCCGATGAAAATGGCGGAAGAATAGAGATTGGTCACTGGCGGTCGGCCTTCAAGATACATGCGGAACACCAGACCAAAGGTATGGATCATGACTGCCAAAATCACCAAATAAAAGGCGCATTTCCGAACCCATTCAGCTACAACAAGCAAATAGATACATGCCAGCACGAGGGCGAGAACGTAAATGACTGTGGCTTTGTAAAACGGCTGGAGCGTGTTGAAGAAAAATTCCCGTTCCGCCTTCTTCATTTGAGGCGCAAAACGGTCGGCCAACCAGGCGCGGTATTGGCCGACGATGCGATTGAAATCGTCCGACTGGTTGGCGCGGCAGGCGGTGACCATTTCCGCGTAAAATTTTGTGGCGGGATTGATTTCACCGGTGCGTGCGGTTTGCATGAGGTTGGTGCCAATGTTCTGCCAGGCGTCGCGCGGCAGGTTGATGTCCATGGGCGGAATGGTCAGGGGCAGGGCGAAGCTGGCGACGGTTTGATAGCCGCCCATGAAACCGAGCAGGGTGTTGAAGGCGTCCTGGTCGAATTTTTGCCCCGCGTCGCGGGCGTTCACGGCGGCGATGCCCGGCGGAATACTTTTTTGGTAAGCATCCAGTTCCGCAGCGAAATCGTCCGATCGCGGCGGTTTGAGGCTGACTTCAAGCCGTTGGTACAGGTTCATCATTTCGTACAACTTCATCAACTGCGACTCGAACACGGTGCGTTTGGAGGAATCAATGGGCCCGATGCGATTGGCCTGCTTTTCAATTTCGTCCATCTGAGGCCGGAGCTGGTTGAAGGAATAATATTTCTGCCCGTCGGGCAGCTTAAGCAGTTCGGTGACTTCGTTATTGTCGATGCAAAAAACTTTCCGGTCGTCGGCCGACTCCGGTTTCATCATCACCTCGAGCAGCCAATCCATGGCGGAGAGCGTCTGGGCCTTGCCGCCATCGTTTTCATAAACGGTTTGTTTGGTGCGGATTTGGAGCAGGGAATTGCGGGCGACGGAGTCAAACGGCTGGAACCGGCCGTTCATCAGCACGGGCAGCTTGCCGAAGTCGCGTGCGTGAAAGCCGGTTTCCGGCGGCTGGCGCAGACCGGACAGCACCCAGCCCGCCATCACTACGACCAGGAGAAAAGGAATCCACTTTTTCATAATCGCACTTTCTCCTTCCTGGTTTCTCTCCCGGGAGCGCCGCCGTCCCGGCGGCTATCCGAACCAGTGCGACTGGCCAGCGGGACGCTGGCGCTCCCAGGATTCGCCGCACGTCGTTTCAAAAAGGGGATCAGGTGGCTCAGGAACTGGATGACCAGGCCGGTGGCCACCAGTACGCAGGCGAAATACGGCGTGAGCCAACTCGGATTATGGACCACCTGCAAGACGCTCCCGTGGTCGTCGGGATCGAAGCTCGCCTGATAAAAGGTTTCACCTTCGTAGCGCAACGGGTTGTTCATGAAAATCCGCACTTCCCGGTCCTCGCTGTTTTCCAGATTTTGCAGCCGGACGCGGCTGGAGAAATTTTTGGGAATGTCGGTGCCGGGATATTTATCATGCCGGAATTCGATGAGCTGCAGGCTGAACGGCAGGTAATAACGCTCCGGCCGCAACAATAATTCGTAGGAGCGGCCGTTATAAGTGAACGATTGCGGCTGGTCCAGCCAGGCGGACACAAGGAACGTGCCGAGCGGGCCTTTGGGGGTGACAATTTCGGCGGTGGCCGACGGCATGTCCATCCGGTTCATCTCGGTTTCGCGCGCGACCTCGCGCCACCAGATGTTGGAGCCGAGGCCGGCGGAGATTTTGACCGGCTCATAACCCGGCTGAGGCTCCTGCGCGAGCAAAGAATTGGCGTAAAAGGTTTTCAACCGCACGCCGAACGGCATTTCGGGGTTGCTCACATCTCCCCGGCGCACCAGCAGCGAACAAGGGATGGCAACGACCTTGTCCGAGTCCTTGCCGCTGGTGTCCACCACCGCCAGTTCAAAGGCGCGTTCCGCTTCGCTGTAATTTTTGGTCTGGCCGATACGCAGGTGCAGCGCGCTTTCGCGCGACAGGAAGTCGGTGAGCATCTGCCCGAGCAACAGCAGCACGATGCCGAGATGAATCAGCATAATGCCGATCTTCCGTTTGCCGGGCTGGTAATAGCGGAAGTGCGCGACAAACAGGTTGATGAGCAGGACGGTGCCGACGAAATAACCGCCGGGGAAGATGGGAATATGCAGGCTGGAACCGGGCGGTGTCCAATAGACGAAAAGGCTGCGGAAGAATTCGTTCTGCGCTTTGTAAAGTCCGAGATGCACCTGGGCGATGGTGCCCCAGAACACAATCACGCACCCCAGCACCAGGCAGGCGACGGTCAGCTTGAGCGAGGAGAATAGATTGAACAGGTTTTTGAGCACGCCGTTTTAACGTAAAGGTGCAGTTAACGCGAAGTCACGCGAGAGCAGAATGACGAATGACGAAGCCCTAATGACTAAAGAATCACAAAACCCAAATGACCAAGCGAATTCTGGCGTACATCCGGCCATTTCGAGCTTCGTCATTGGGGTTTCTTTAGTCATTCGGATTCAGGATTTAGTCATTACGCTCAGTATTTCGCGCTTTGGACGAACTGGACAAAGGCAGGCTTCTGGCTTTCGACAGCTTTCGGGTTGCCCATGAGTTTGTAAAACCAGGTCTGGCCGGATTGCGGCACCATCACGCCCACGAGCCGGGTCGGCTGGCCGGTTCGGGTGTCCGTGCCGCTCATGTCCACGAGCGATGCCTTGCCGCCGGCAACGTCAATCGTTGTGACCTGTTTATTTAAATCCTCATCAGATAACGATGACAAACCGAGTTGACCGCGCCAGCGATTGACGTTGCCAACCAGCCCGCCGCCTTCGCCCGAGGAACTGCTGACGTTGACGGCCGCAGCGCCAGACGGGCCGGTGATATCGAATTTGGCGATGAGGAATTGTCCGCCCGGAACTTCCTGCCAACCGGCAGGCACCTGCCAGTTCGGCTGGCCCTCATGCGAAATCGGACCGGGGGCGGCTGCGGTGGACATGCCCATGTCGCCAATGGCCGGATGCGACGGTGGCATCCCGTTTGGGGTCTGTGGCGCGCCGAAGGTCAGCGACTTGAGAAAGGCAACGAAAGCGGGCTTTTGCTGTTCGACGAGGTCGGAATCGCCGGTCATCTTGAAAAACCACGCCATGTCGGCGCGGCGCTGGATTGCGGCGAGAATGCGTTCGGCGTTGCCGTTGCCGGGGTCCTGGCCCGGAATATCATAAAGCTGCGCGGATTGGCCGCCCGCCTCGACGTCTTGCGCGGTTTTTTTCAATTCATCCGGCGGAAGCGGCGACAGGCCGACCTGCCCGCGCCAGCGGTTGACATTGGCGTCATCGCTTCCGGCCTGGCCGGGCAGGGGAATGACACTGACATCGGCCTGTTTACCGTCCGTGCCCACGATCTTGAATGAGGCCACGCGCATTTCGCCGGCCGGCATTTCGGTCCAGCCAGCTGGTGTAGTCCAGGTGAGGTGCGGCAGTCCGGCCGGTGCCGGGAAAGGATCTGCTGAGGCGGAGGATATATCCGGATGTCCGGGTGGCAAACCGGGGTTGGGTGAATCGGTGGGGAGGGCCGGCGCGTTCTGCGATGACGTCTGGTCCTGGTTCTTGGCGACGCGATAAACTTTAATCTCATCGCGATGGCAGCCGGCCACGAGCGTGAGCAGCAACGGTGAAAGGAGCCACCACCGTCGGTCGGGCCGGCCGGAATCCTTGGCAAACAGATATTCGAACATATGGGAAATTAGGTTATGAATTGGTAAACATTCAAGTTTATTCTGGAAGATGGTTTCTGATTGTGCCGACATTGAGCCGGCTGGTCTCCAGACGACAATCAATGAACACTTCAACACCAACGTGGACGCCAGCACACTCCCCAAACCGGTTAGAAGCGGTATTGCAGGGTGGAGTAAATCATGTGGGCGTCGTAGTTGTTGTTTCCGCCCGAAGCCCAGTCGTTGTAATGGCTGAAGGCGTATTTCAGATTGAGACGCAGGTTCTGGGTGATGCGCCGGGTGAGCGATGCCGTCACGGTTTGGGCATTCGCGCCGGCGCCGAGCGGCAGGCCGGCGGTGGAGTTGTCGTGGTAATCCGCCGCCTCATAATAAACAAAGCCGAGATTGAGATCGGTCTTGTCATCCACCACCAACGAGGAATTGAACGTCGCCGTCCAGTAGTTGTTCTGCGAATTGAGCACGGCCTGGGTGTAATCGGACGCCGGCGTTTTGGTTTCGCTCCAGACGTAATTGAAACCGGCCTGCAGGCACAGCCGGCTCCACGGCGTCCAACTGGCGTTCTGCGCGAAGATATGACTCGTCATCTCCGAAGTCTGGACCTCGCCCAGTCCGGAAACCGAATCCGGCGAGGTGTTGATGGTGGAATACTGGTATTCGTAGCGGCTCACGAGAACGACGTTTTGAATGGGGCGCAGAGTCAAGCGGGCGTTGGCGTCCGTGGTTTCAAAGTTCTGCATGACCAGATAAGCCGGGTAACGATTGCCGCTTAACGGGTCATTGGGTGTGCTGTCCTTTTGGATATTGTAATCGTATTCGTTCCTTTTGTAATACCCGCCGACGTCGATGATGACGCGGCGCAGGGGATACCATCGGATGCCGGCGAAATATTTCTGAAACCAGCGCGTTTCGTCCTGCAAACTCAGGACGGGCGGCGGCCCGGGGGAACCGTTCACCGAACTCAGACCGTTCGTTTGATACAGATTGCCGTCACCTTCCGTCCATTCGCCGCCGACGGAAAACACCCAGTTGGTTACGCCGGTGTAGCGCACATCAATGCGTTCGCGCACGTCGAGCTTCTCGCCATCGCCTTTGCCGGTAAAAGGTTCGGTGTCGGTGCCATACGTTCCGGTGCCGTGGGAATTGGCATCCCAGTTATCCGACTCCACCCGCAGGGAGGGCACGATGGACAGGTTTTTGATGGGCGTGGCCATCAGGTTCACGTTCCCGACGTGTTCCTGCTCGTGAGCGCCGCCGTGAAGGCTGGTATAACCGAGGTCGTTCAATGAATTGGGAGAGTAGGCCACGCCAAAGTCGTCGCCGTAGATGCGGCTGCCGGAAAAAGAATCGTTCTGGTTGGCAAACGTGTAACCGGTCGAGAAGAACAGGTCCTTTTTAAGCCAGGTTTCGCTGAAGGCATGCACGTTGAACATGTCGTACGAGGTTCCCTGCTTGTCAGTGATGTCCCGCTGCCCCGACTCACCCTGCCAGTATGTTTCCTTGCGCGTGTCATTGAGGCTGGCGGTATCATAGCGCACGCCGGCCCCGAAATCCGTGGTCTTGATGTGATGTGTCACATCCAGCGAAAAACTGTCCACCGTTTCATCGATGTTGTAGCGGGACGGATCCACGCTGCGAATGGCCGCCGGATTATTTACGGGATCGGGATGAACCGGCCCCCAGATGGTGGAGCTTTTTTCCCCGTCGCGGTAGCTGTGCGAATATTTAAAAACGACCTTCGGAAGGTCCTTCGGGGTCAACCCCGCCTCGACGGAAATTTCGCCGCGGTCCAGAGACAATTCATCGTTCGGGAGCCGGTATTGGGTGCCGGTGGGCGGGAAAAAACCGCCGGCGCCATTGTACCAGGTGCGAAAGTTACTGACGTTGAATTTGAGGTATCCGAAATCATCGCGTTGCAGGCCGAGGACAAATTTGTAGTCGTTCTGGTCGAACAGCGAGTGTCCGTCCAGGGTGAGCGTGGTGCCTTTGGCGAGATCCCGCTGCAGGTGAAGGTCGCTGATGCCGCCGAAGGGATCGTTGCTCAACTGGTACCGTTGCTGCGCTTGTGCCGTGCTCTCCGAGGTAATCAGGCCGCCCAGGGAAAGCTCTACCCAGTTATTGTAAGTTTTTTCACCACCCTCGAACATCTGCTGCGGCGTCATCGCCGGGGCGTTGGTGTCGCCGGCCCGGGCGGTCACCCCGCCGGCCAGCAGCATCGCCCCAACCATGATGCACCGGCGGTACCACAGCCGCCAGGCGGCCTCATCCCGCTGTTTTTTTGATGGTGGTTTTGGTTTCATCGGCTTTCCGTTGGCGATTTAGAATCGGAGCGATGAGTTGACGCGCGAGCCGTGGACGGCTTCGTGGCAGCCGGCGGACCAGCAGGCGCCCTGCTGCAGGCGGATGGTGTGGTCGGAACCGCCGATGAGGATGGCTCCGCCTTTCACCTGCTGAAAGTGGCATTTGAGGCAGAGATTGGCATCGCGCACGGTGAGCATTTTGGCGTTGACGCTGCCATGGGCGGTATGACAGGCGGTGCAACCTTCCTGCATGGCTTCGTGCTCAAAGACATACGGACCGCGCTGAGCCGGGTGGCATTGCAGGCAGTTTTCATTCTGGGAACGCAAAGCAGTGCTGCCACCGGCCAGGATGCTTCCTTTGTGCGGTGAATGGCAGACCGTGCATTTCATCCGGCCTTCGGGCACGGGATGATGGCTGGGCAATTGGAATTGGCCGCGAACATCGTTGTGACATTGGTAGCAGACGGTTTCCGTCGCCCGGGCGGGCGGCACTCCGGCGAGGGTGGACAGGCTGGCCGGCTCGGGACGTCCGGCGGTGAAACTGTAAGGGGGTTTGACTTCGCCGCCGGAGTCCGAGTGCAGGCTGCACGGTCCGTGGCAGGACTCGCAACCGGCATTGATGGCATTGGTCCCGGCGGCAATCAAACGCGAGTGATCGGCGGTCTGGAAGCCGCGGTAAATTTCCTCGTGGCACTGTTCGCATTCCGAGGAACCGATGTATTTCGCGCCCGGCACATTGGGAAGGTCAACCACCTGGCGGTTGACGGTGCTGCACGAAATGACTACCAACAGCAGAACAACCACGCCGGAGGCAAACATCAGATTCCGCCCGCTCCCGCCACGCGGGAGGCGCAGTTTAATGAAGGAAGGCAGTTTCATGCGCATTTTGAGTTGTCGTTCATGGAGATAACTGTTGGGCGACCAGATTTTGGGCTGCGGTCAACAGGTCGAGGGCAAAAGTCCAATTGTGCGTGCCGAGGCTGCCGTCATTGACCACAAGATATAAATCGTAGCGGGCCTTTTTGATGTTGTCCGGGATAAGGCCCTGGCCGGCGGCATCCGGGCCGGTGAAGTTCACCTGATCTGCCAACGTCCAACTGGTCACTTGTCCCGCCTGATTGGTTTGCCAGGTCAAACCGCCGGGGGATGTGTACTCCCAGGCGACCACGCCGTTGGTCCGCAACGCCGCCGCCGCCGGGGAGGCAGCCCATCGGTTCAACAGGTCAAGGACCAAGGAAACATTGTCGTAAACACCGGGTGCCGATGCACCGGGGTCGAATCCATGGCAGCTGATGCAGACGTCGTGGGAAATCACCGCGAACGTATGGCTGGCAATGGAGGCCGGCGGAGCATCATCCTGCATGTGGCAATACACGCATTGATTGGTCAGTCCGCCGTGCGTGCCGGGCCGGTAAGTGGCCGAATAATAATTGGTCTTGCCGCTCCACAATATGCCGACGGAGCCGAGCAGGAAGTTGTATTGCGGCGAACGGTGCGGCGCGCGGGAAGTATCCGTCCACGCGGCGCCGCGCACGTTGTGGCACTGGCCGCAAATGTTGATGTTCGTGTTCGCCGCGTACACGTTCGTGAAATTGGCCGAAGTGGAGAGCGAAAAATAATTGGTCGAATGGAGGGGGTTGCGGACCTGGGCCGGATTGGCATTGGTCGAGTGCGGGTCGTGGCAGACCGCGCAGGTGATGGCGACGTTCAGGTCGTTCGAGAGCGTGACGGGATTTTTTCCGTAAATCAGGGCGAGGCGGACGGACCCGGAATGGCAGCGGCCGCAACTGCTGATATTGTTGGTGGACGAACTCATGGTTTGCAGCGCATCCGGCGTGACGGTGGCATGCGCACTGGTGCTCCATTCATCGTAGGTGGGGCTCATGGGGCCGGTGTGGCAGCCGCCGCACACGGTCGCGGCCAGTTCCACGCGGGGCCGCACCGTCGGATCATTTTCATTGGCCGCGTGATTGGCGGCCGGCCCATGGCAGTTCTCACATTGCACGCCGGCCAGCAGCGGAGTCCTGGACTTGCTGACAAATCCGGTCGGCAATCCATAACCGACGGTGTGGCAGGGGAGGCAGGAACGGTTGGTCTGCCCGCCGGCGGCGGCGAAATCGGCGTCGGTGAACGCACCCGCATGTGGAGTTTTCAGTTCAGTGTTGCGAATACTGTCATGGCATCCGGCACAGGCCTGGGCGCCGATGTAGGCGGGCGCCGGTCCGGAGACGCGAAAGAAGGCATCGGTGGTGTAAAGTCTGGTGATAACGGCGTAGCGGGACAGATTGGTCGCCTTGCCCAGCGCCACCCACGGAGCCAGCAAGTTGTTGCTTTTCTGATAGACCTGATAATAACCCGACGGGCCATCCCACGTCACTTTCATCCCGTTGGTGACGCGCGAGATGCCCGTCATGATGGGCAATCCCGGCATGCCGCCCGGCTGGGTGATGCTCAGATGTGGCACCGTTTGCGCGTCGGCGAAGCCGCCGCCGAGCAGGAAACCTGCCGCCACCAGAATTGAAACAGACGCCCGATCAACCCGCCATGCGTTGTTGCCGTTTTCAGCCATTCAATGTCGGTATCAGATGATCAACGGAACCTAAGTCGGACGGCAAACCGGGCGACCGGTTGAATCGACGCAACATCAGAATGTTGGCTGATCCGCGCCGGATGCCGAACCATTTTGGTTGAAAAGTTACACTTTACCAAAGCACACGCCATCCTAATCTTGTCGGAATTGCACCTTTGATTGTTCTGCGCAAGGCGAATGACGGTCGCCGTCCGCGGTTCAGGATTTGTTTTTTCTCGCATGGCCGGCGGGGATGCGGCAATTTTTAACGGATGTTCGACAAGCAGAAAGGAAATGTTCGATGAAACAACCAATGTTCGAGCGGGTGAGGGGACCAGTTCGGGCGCGCGTCAACATTCTGGTGTTGGTTTTAATTTTTCTCGGCCTGGCCGCCGGAGCTTTCTGGTATTACCGCTATGGGAGGCAGCGGGGTACCAACGAAATGATTGGCGGCGCCGGCAGCATCGTTTTGTCCGACAGCACCAAAGCGGTTTTGCAGAACCTGAATTCCCCGGTTGAAATCCGTTTTTACACTTTATTGGATTCAGCCACGGTGCCGGCTGCCACGTTTGCTTTTGCCGACCGGGTAAACCGGTTGCTGGCGGAATTTAAGCAGGTTGCCGGCGGGAAAATTTCCGTAACCCGCCATGATTCATCGTCGGATGCCGACGCCGCTTCAGCCGACGGGATAAAACCATTCAACCTTGAGAAGGGCGAGGCTTGTTTTCTGGGGTTGACCGTTGTCTGCGAAGGGCGGAAGGAATGCCTGCCGCAAATCCAGCCGGAATGGGAGCCGGCGCTGGAATTTGACCTGGCTCGCGCGATTCTCCGGGTGGCCCACGCGTCGGCAACACCTTTTATCAATGCCGATGCCACAGTCTCCCCCGAAACTACCAATGAAATCCGGCGGCTGATTCCCGATATCAAAGGCACTTCGCTGGAGGACGGAATCGGAATTTTGCGCGCGGACGCGGTGAGCAAAATCACCGCCGCCGGCGCCGAGATGCAGAAGCAGATTCAGGCCGCACAGCAACAGTTCGCCGATGCACAAAACGGGAAGACCGAGGCGGAACAAGAGGCGGCGAGGAAACACCTCCAGCAGGTCCAATTGGATGAGGCGGAAAAAGTCAAAGCCATCGCCGCCCAACTGCAAACCGAGATATCCGCCTTCGAGCAGATGAAAGCGGCGTCCGCCGCGAAATAATTTCCGGCCCGCTGGCGAAGAACCCCGACTTGCGCCGGTCGTTTTTCACCCGGCGGATACCATTAGCACGAAGCGCGGCCAGGCTATCCGCTGCTTTCGAACGATGAAATTGGTTTCAGGCGGACGATTCTTTCGTTTCCGCTGTTGGTTTCGTGTGTTTTTTCTTTACAAATTGATGAGGTTGTGAAAGGTTTACAGTGGTAGCGCCAAGGGCAGTGGCGCAGGAGTAACAGCGCCAACATGTAATTTCTCATTCTTTTCAAGACGTTGAAATCCAAGCCATTTTTATTCTTCACCGCTGCTATTGCGTTATCTTTCGCAGTTTGTTCTGCGAGAGCCACCATTGATGCCACAAATCAGATGCAACTGGGCAATCCCAGCGGGGCAACGATTGATACCAACAATCACGACCATTATTTGATTGAGCGGACGGTTGAGGCCATTGATTACAGTGATAATTTTGGCGAGCCGAACTGGGCGAGTTGGGATCTGACGGCCAACGATCTGGGTTCAAGCGGGCGAAACGGTTCGTTTTACACCGACACGAATCTTCCGGCGAATTTCTACGCGGTGACAACCGGCGATTACAGCGGCTCCGGTTACGATCGCGGCCACATGTGTCCCTCGGCGGATCGCACTGACAATCCGGACGACAACAAACTGGTGTTCTTCCTGTCGAATATCATTCCACAGGCGCCGGATAACAACGAACAGGTATGGGGAACCTTCGAAAACTATTGCCGCTCATTCACGCAATCCGGCTATGAATTGCTGATCATTTGCGGGCCGAGCGGCTTCAACGGCTCGCTCATCCAGCCCAGCCAACGGGTCTTCCTTCCGGCGTATACCTGGAAAATCGTCGTGGTGGTTCCTCCTCCGGTCGGCGGCAGCGCGCTCAGCCGGATTGACGCCGCCACGCGGGTGATCGCGCTGAAAATTCCCAACAGCAATGGAGTGAGCAGCACCTGGCAGGATTACGTTACGTCTGTCCGTCAAATCGAAGTTGACACCGGTTATACCTTTTTCACCGCCCTGCCATCTGACGTTGC
>Ga0335080_10003815_pt1 | contig 15294 bp, 16 predicted proteins | sample Lox_Sample_34_FD_206720 | JGI IMG/M metagenome (GOLD analysis project Ga0335080, IMG submission 206720) | Soil microbial communities from Loxahatchee National Wildlife Refuge, Florida, United States - Lox_Sample_3.4 | ecosystem: Environmental > Terrestrial > Soil > Wetlands | place: USA... | reverse complement strand
GACGCAAGCGTTGTGGAAGGCTCCCGCTTGGATCGGCCGCAACGGACATCCGCGGCGCGTCGTCGTTGAGTGCATCGGCAATGCCGACCGAGCGCCAACAAGCTCGGTGGCGGGAAGGTCGGTGGCGGGAAGGCCCCGGCCCTCCCGCCACGTCTCCACGCGTCTTCGTCGGGTAGGACCAGCGCCACTCACCGCCGGCGCCGCCCGACCGACTCGCGATGCGAGAGGCTCAGCGTTGTGACGCGCTCCCGAACACCCCAGGATGCAGCCCGAATTGCCGAGCTGCGCTCTGCAACTGACCAAGCTCCTTGGCCTGGCGGCCGGTTACCCCCGACGCCGATGGACCCGTGCCGAACGCCGCGGCCTGCTCAGACCGGCTCGACGCGGTGATGCCAAGCACATAGTGCCGCTCCGTTGGGGTGAGCGACCGTAGTGCCGACTGCAGCGTGGTTCGGGTCGACGTCGCCGGCTGGGTGCCGGCCGCGGTGGTGCTGACGCGAACGAGCTTGTGAGTGGTCGGGTCACGGAAATACCCGGCGGGAGCCGGTGACTGGACCGCCGCCGGGGGTACGTAGGGCCGCGCCTGGGTGCCGATTGCTGGGTGCGTGTGGGTTGCGTGGTTGGAGCCGCTGAGCGCGAGGATGAAGGCGCCTGTTCCCATCGCGATGAGCGCGCCCAACGCGAGCAGCCGGGTGCCGATTCGGGTCCCGCCGCTCGGGGTTTGGCGCGTTGCTTCTAGGGTGGACATGCTGTGCTCCTTGTGCCGGTCCGCAGGGCGTGGGCGGCGGCCAGTTTGAATCGGTTCCGAGCTCGACGCTGGCACTGTGGCCGCCGTTCGTCGTAGCTCGCCTGTGTGGTGAGGAGCCGCGAGATGGACCCGGTGATACGTAGGAGCCCAGGGTGGAGGCTTGCGGGCATAGATGGATCGGGATTCCGAGGTGACTGACGCTCACGGTCGCGAGGTCGCCCCGCGCGATCGCAAACAGCGGTCAGTAGTTGTGATCCTGCTCTTGCACGGGATCGACTACTTAGCAATCGCATCGCGCGAAGCAGAACGTCTGGCCGCGCTCCGTGCGCCGCTGTTTCCCGCGATCGGACACGTCTGCCGCCGGTTGTGACTTCTATCTCTGCCAGCAACAGCCCTGCGCGTTCGTAGCTCGTCTGACTCTGGACGCGGCGGTCTCGACAGTTGGGCGGTCACGACAGAACCACGCTGAGGGCTGCCTGCCGCTAGAGGAATCACCGGCCGCGCGTTGGGAATCGGGTGGCGGCCTACGGGAGAATGCCGTGACGACCGACACGCGAACGACAAAGAGGGGATCGATCATGCCCGCGCCCTACCCCCTGACTCCTGAGCAGAAGGCGACTCTCGCTGAGCTGAGGAAGGCGTTCGCTGAGATCCGTCGCGCCCACCAACGGATGGATCAACTCGCGCAGCGGGCAGTCGATCTACGGACGCCGTGGCATGAGATTGCGACCGCGATCGAGGCGACTACCGACATCGTGCGGACGCGCTACGGGCAGCGGCGCCCGAGGTGAACGGGACCGCCACCATAGCGGCGATCTAAGTCGCGATCGACGCCGATGTACAGCGATCCAGCGTCAGCCCTTGGTTGTCAGGAGTGCTTCCACGCGTCGCTGAACACCGAACCACCGGCAGTCAGTGGAGAAGGCTGAGCCCTCACAGTGCCGTTGCTCGTCTCCATCACGATCTCGCTGTTCGGGAACGCGCTGATCGGACCAGTCACGGAACCGCCGGTAGCGGCCGCGCCGCTGAAGCTGAGCGTTCCGAAGTCCGCGAGCGAGGCCAGCGTGCATGTGTAGGAACAGATCTCGGGCGACTCCGCGATCCACTCGGCCGAAGAGTCCGCGGCGCCGTTAAGCGCTTGACTCGTGCGATACGTGCCGCTGCGCGAATCGGAGATCGTGAGCGTGTAAGTACTGCCGCTAACCGCTACCTCTGCGGACATCGAATCTCCAGGCTGAATGCTGAGCGGAATCTCAACCGATCCCGATGGGTACATCTCATACCACGCGTAGTAACTGGGACGGTTACGCCCCTGACAATCGGAATCCGCGCCGATCTGCTCCACGCTGCTGCTCGAGTAGCCGTCAATCCCGATCCAGAACGATGCATACTGGGCGCCCCTCGAGGTACAACTCACGCTCGGCTCCACCCAAGACCCCTTTACGTCACTGAATTTCTCACCCGTCGCGGCGTATCCCGACCAGTTCGAGCTGACAACGGTCGAGTTGCCGACTCGGCCGAGCGAACTAAGCGGCCGAACTCCCGGTCGGCCGGACCGGACCAGCGGTCCCACGCTGATTCCGCCGGCAGATGGCGCCGCCGACGCGCTGGCTGCGCAAACGAGCGCCACCATACCCGCCAGCGACACAGCGGGCAAAGCTCCACGGACGTACCGCCGAGTCATATTCCCCTCCTCCGATTGACGCGGGAACTATGACACGGGCCATCCCAATGTCAAGCTGGTACTGGAGAATCTGGTCGGCGCCAGTACGGACTCGGACATCCACTTAACTCGTCCGACAGGGGCGCCTGCGATCGACATGAGAAATCGCTCTCCCGCAGGTCACCAAAGTCGAAGGCCGGGTGGTCGTGTGTTGGCGCTGCAGTGCGCCGCTCGGTGGCACCGCAGTACGGCTTGCGCGCATCGGTGGAAAGCGCGTAGGGTTGGGCAAGCAGACAACGGTGTTCTATCTCCTCCTGATCATTCCGCACCTCGTGGCGCTGGCGGCGCTCTTGGGATACGCCCTGCGCTCGCGACCGCGCGCAGTTAGCGGCGACGACTGGGAGTCGTCCGGTTCCGAGGGAGAGCCGAAACCGCCGCCTCAGCCACGACCGCTTGGGCCCGCGATTGATGGCCCGCCGCTACCGGACGGCGCTGCACCGCCAGGCCGTCTGCGCGACGCCGATCGACTTCCGCACCCACGTCGCCGTCGCCGGCGCCGAGAGCATCCCGCGCATCCGCCCGAGCCGACACCGAGAACGACCGCCGGCGCGGAGGACTCGAAGACACCCGAGTTCGGCACCGGCTCTCGTTGGACCCGGACCGGGCGGTAGCCGCACACCCCTGAACGTCCTTACGGTCGCGCTGGTCATCACGGAGCTCACGATCGCGGCTGTGCGCTGCACTGTTGCTTGACGCGTCAGATCCGGCGATCCCTGCCGGAGGTGGCATAGGATTTCGCTGTGCCGTTCACGCTCAAGAACCTAAGGGAGGATCTGGAGGACGTCGGCTCTAGGTTCGATGGTGCGCCCGACCTGGAGTTCCGCTTGGCGGGCGGGGCACTCGAGCTCGAGGAGTCCGGTCTGAGCTACCAGCGCATCCCGCCCGGCTATCGCTTTCCGTACGGCCATACGCACAAGAAGCAGGAGGAGGTGTACGAGGTTGTGCGCGGGAGTGGGCGGATGAAGCTCGACGACGAGATCGTCGAGCTCAAGGAATGGGACGCCGTGCGTGTCCCGCCCGGTACGTGGCGAGGCTATGAGGCCGGGCCGGAGGGCCTCGAAATCCTCGTCATCGGCGCGCCCAATCTCGGCGAGAATCGGCGCGAAGACGTCGATGGCCAGCGCGACTGGTGGGCTTGACCAGCGCCAGCAGGTGAAGCCTAGGACGCGAGCGGGCGCCGGTCATTGCAGGAGCGCCTGAGGGTGCCGAGAGGAGATCAGGCACGGAACGCGCCAAAGCCCGACGATCGGAGCCTCGCCATAGCCAGCCCCCGCCAACCGTCGGCGATCCCTTGTGCGCAGTATGCACGTGCGCCTGGGACTGGGAGCACTGAAAGGGCCTGAGCTAGGCCGGTACGAGGTCGCGTCGTTGGAACGCCGCGAGCCCGGCGAGTGCGGCGAGTACGCCCAGGCCGGTGAGTACACCAATGGCGGTCCAGTTGAGGCTGGCGGCGGGGACTGGGCCGAGGTGGGAGAAGAGGGCCGTGTCGAGCAGCAGGTGGTTGCTGGTGATGCTCGATCCGATGATCTCGATCAGGAACGACCAAAGGACGACGACGTAGAGGAGCGGTGCGGCGAGCCGGGGTACGAGCGCGAACAGGAGCGTCCCCACACCGAGGATGAACAGGGCGGCCGGCATCATGTTGACCCCGGCTTGGAGCATCGCGCCAAGCCCGACGCCGCTGTTTGTGCTCGCCACGCCGATCCACCCACCGACGCTGGCGGCCAGCCCGACGGAAATCACGAGTGCCACGCCGAACCCGATGCGGCCGAGGACCCAGGTGTCGCGTTTGAGGTGGCGCGCGAGCAGATTGTCGAGGTGACCGTCTGCCTCCTCGCTGCGCATGGCGGAGATTTGGCCGGCAGCAGCGACCGCGACGAGCGTGGCAATGAACAGGAACTCGTACCCGATCCACGCCGTCGCGGCCCCGACGTGATGACCGCCGAGGCGAGCGACTGACTGTTCGATCGTCTTGTTCACCGCACTGGCGCCGACGGCGGAGCGCGCCACGACTCCAAAGATGAGGCCGAGCAGCGCGAGCCCCCCGATCCAGGCGAGGGCGACCCAGCGCTCAAGCCGGATCGCGAGACGACCGGGACTGCCGAGTAGCCGGGTGTTTGCCTTGACGGTCTCATGGCGAGCAAGCACCGCGGTGCCGAGGTCCCGCCTGCCGGCGAGCATGACCGCGGTCCCGGCGGCGGCGATTGCCAGCAGGCCGATCGGCAGGAGCGCGAGTGGTTGTGAGCCGGTGAACGGGTGGATGTTCTCGACCCATCCGAGCGGGCTGATCCACCGCATCCAGCCAAGCCCGCTGACGGAGTCGGCGATCATGCGGATCAGGAAGGTCACAGCGAGGATCGCGGTGGCCAAACCGTTGGCCTGACGGCGGGTGGTGGCGAACTGGCTGGTCAGCGCGCCGATCGCCAGGAACAGCGCCGCGCTCGCCGTCACCGCGGTCGCGTAGAGCAGCGAGCCCGCGGTCGAGAAGCCGACGTCCGAGCGCGAGCCGGCAACGACCGTGAACGCGGCCGTGACAGCCCACAGCACGATCCACCCCGCCGCGAGTCCCGCGATCGCCTGCACCGTCGCGCGCCTGCGCGTGGTTTGACCAGCCAGCAGCAGTTCCCAGCGGCCGCTGTCCTCCTCCTTGCGCAAGAGCCGCGTCGCTGTAAGCAGCCCCCAGACCGCGCCCAGGATGATTATCAAGCCGAAGTCCCGCCAGGACACCCACCCGCCTACGGTGTCCAGCCGCCGGGCCACGCCGGTGATCGCGTTGAGCGCGGGATTGTGACCAAAGCTCCGCTCGAGCGTCTCTCGCGATGCCAGCGTCGGATAGTCGAGTGGTAGCTGAGCGCGTCGTTGATCACGAGCAGGCCGAACAGCACCCCCCACACGCCGCCTGACCGCGCCGCGCGCTTTGTGGTGCTCAGCGCGATCACGGTGGCGGCTCGCCGGTCACCGGGGCGGAGCTCACGCTGCATGGACCGCATCCTTCTCGATCGCCGGCGCTTGGCCGTAGTGCGCGAGGAACAGTTCCTCCAGCGATGGTTCGCGGCTGAGCAGCTGGTGCACTCCTGACGCGACGAGCGCGTCGAGCAGCGGCTCGACCGAGCCAACCACCTGGCAGTGGACGTGGTTGTCCTGCACCTCGACCGTGGTGACTCCCGGGATTCTCGATAGATCGGGAGGAGCGCCGTCGAACGTTGCGTCGATCGAAAGGGCGGACAGGTGGCGCATCTCGGCGAGCGTGCCGACCTCGACTAGCTCACCGGCCCGAAGGATCGCCACGCGGTCTGAGAGCGCCTCGACCTCGCTGAGGATGTGCGACGACAGGAACACCGCCTGCCGACGAGCGCGCGCCTCTCCGACGCATTCGCGGAACACCTGCTCCATCAGCGGATCAAGACCGCTCGTGGGCTCATCGAGAATCAGCAAGTCAGCGCGCGAGCTCAACGCGGCGATCAGAAGCACCTTCTGACGGTTGCCCTTCGAGTACGCCCTCACCTTCTTCGACGGGTCGAGCTTAAACCGCTCGATCAGCTCCTCCTGATATGGCAGATCGACCTGACCCTGCACCCGACCCAACAGGTGCAACGTCTCGCTGCCGCTCAGCCCCGGCCAGAGGTTCGCCTCACCCGGCACATACGCCACCCGCCGATGCGCCTCCGCCGGATGCGCCTGCGCGTCCACGCCGAAGATCTCGGCTCGCCCCGCAGTCGCACGAATCATCCCAAGCAAGCACCGGATCGTGGTGGTCTTCCCTGCGCCATTAGGCCCCAGGTAGCCGAGCACCTCGCCATCGGAAACCTCCAAATCCAATGGGCGCAGCGCCACCGTGGCGCCGAACGACTTCGTCAACCCAACCGTACGGATCGCGGGCACCATCGCTTCACCACTTGCTCAGTGCTCGCCGGCTAGTGCCCGCCGGTCAGCCGTTCCATCTCGCGCTTGATCTCGCTCTCGGTAATCGGTTTGCGCCGGTACGTATTCCACGCGTCAATCCCGATGCCTAGCGCCAAGGCGGCGATCGGGTAGATGATCCAGTCGTTCCACACGTCGTGGATGCCCGAACTCTGGCTGAAACCATTCGTCGGCCAGCCACCCGCGTTGTGGTACTCCGTGATCGCCCAGATCACCAGAAGAATCACGGCGACGACGCTTACCGTGAACGCGCGCATCTCGAACCGACGCTTGCGCTCGATTTGCTTGATCGCAAGCTCTCGAAGCTGCGCCTCGTCGCCCGGTGCGACACTGGGCTCGATCACCGGAGGGACGCTGGACTCGATCACCGGAGGCTTACCGTCAGTGATCTGCTGTGTGGGCAAAACAGGCTCCCTTCCGCCCCAGTCGGACGTATTTCTGACCGTTACCATCCCGCGCCACCAGCCGCGTGGCATCCGTACTTCCCGGCACACCAGGAGCATTATTCGTGCAGTCCTGCGGTTCCTCGCGCTCGGCTGTGCATCCGGGTCGCGGTCAGCTATCCGCTTCTGGCGTCAGGCGGATGGTCGAATCACGATGCGACGTCTCGCTATTCACCGTGAGGCTGACGGCGCGCGGTAGCGCTGCGCGAGCTCAGGGCTCTGAGCGCCGAAGACAGCCAGATCGGCATCGAACACGGCTTGCAGCAGGCTGGCTTGTTCGACGCCCGGAGCGCAGACGATCTCACCTAGCTCGAGGCCACGCAGACTGGCGGTGACGACGTTCTCGGCCGACATGCGCGGGACGGCGCTCAGGTCCATGCCCTGACGTTCGTGGAACTCGGTGGCGACCACGCCCGGGCAGACGACTTGGACCTTGATGCCTTCTAACGCCAGCTCGGCGTGGAGCTGCTGGGTCCACGCGACTGAATGGGCGAGCGTTCCGGTGTAGACGGCCCGGCGAGGCATCTGCTCGGGGCCGGCCGGCCCGCTGAAGGCGATCATCCCGGCGATGTTGATGATCGTCCCCTCGCCGCGCTCGAGCATGCCGGGGACGGCGGCGCGGGTGAGCATCGTCGGGGCGAGTTCCTTCACGCGTATGAGCTCAGCCGCCTTATCGGCGGGTAGGTCTGCGAACGGCATGTAGTGGGCAACGCCGGCGTTGTTGACGAGCATTGTCAGCGGCCGGGTGCCGCACATCTCGGAGACGGCGTCGATGCCGTCGTCGGCGGCGAGATCGGCCGCCAATGGCTCGACGGTGACGTTGGTGAGCGACGCTCTGAGCTGATCGAGCCTGTCTCGGCGACGGCCGACGACGATCAGGTCGAAGCCGCGGGAGCCGAGCTCCTCGGCGTAGGCTTTGCCGATCCCGGAAGACGCTCCCGTGACGAGCGCGAGGTTTGGCATTGGGTTCCTTTCTGTCGATGGGATCGGGTACCAATCGGAGCGATCCAGCCGCGTATTCCAGGGTCAAACCGCAATCCTGCATGTCGTCCGGTTCTGGAGAAGCGCTGTCCCCGCCGGTCTCCGGGGTCGCTTTCCGTGCGAGGGGAGGACGCCGATCAGCCCTCAATTGGCATCGCGAATGCCCGGCGGGTGGCGACTGCAATCGACGCGGCGAGCGTCGCAGCGCGCTCGATCCGATCGAGTGCAACCGCGAGCTCCCGCCGGCCGGCGCACACCGCCCAGGTCTCGAGCATGACTGGCCGGCCCCGAATCGCTCCCTCCAGCCGGTCAAGCTCGGAGGGCTCGAGCTCGACTGAGCGCCGGTAGCGTGAGACGACAAGGTCGATCAGGCGGAGATCGCGCGCTCCCGCGGCCCACAGCAGGAAGCCGAGTGACCACAGCCGCGGTCCGCGGCCCGCGCCGGCCCAGTCGACGATCGCGAGCTTGGCGTCGGCGGTGGAGATCGCGTTTGCCGGGACGAAGTCCGTATGCACAAACGCTTGCGGGAGATCGTGACAGTCATCGGTTCGCGCAACCTCATCCTGCAGCCGATAGAACAGCGCCAGCTCGCGGACCCCCACTCGGGGCAAGTGCTCCTCGAGCAGGTCCGCCGCCGCTGCAATCTCTTCGCGCGGGCCGCCCGCGAACGAGAGGTGATGCCAAGCCCCGCCCGAGCGTAGGTTCGTCGCCGGGTGGGCGTGCAGGCGCCCCAGCAGCGCACCCAGGATCGCCGCCGACCGTCCTGGTCGCAACGGCCCGTGATCCTCAAGAAAATCCGTGACCAACGCGCTCTGACCGAGGAACTCGGACACCGGCTCCGGATGCGCACAGCGCTCGGCCGGAAAGCCGACTCGCTCGAGCCCGCTCAGGATCGCTGCGTCCTCCTCGACCGTGACGAGCGGCCGGTCGGCGGCGAATACACGAGCCACCCACCGCGCGCCGTCCCGGCGGTCGACCCGGAACACCCCGAGGTCGAGTGGTGTGATCTGCGCCACTTCGACGTCGTAGCGATCCTCCAGATGCCTCCCAAGACCCTCGACCCGCAGTGCTTCAACCATTGCCTCGCCCACGATAACCTCCGCCGTCGCCGACCTCGGTCTCCGCGTTCCAGGCACACGCCGCCCCCTCTCGGAGGGCGCGGCAGCTGGGCTGATCGTCATGTGCCAGTGTGCGCTGGCGTGGCGGGCAGTTGCACCATGACGCGGAGGCCCCCAGCAGCCCGAGGGGTCAGGGCGAGGGTTCCGTCGTGTGCTTGGACGATGCTCTTGACGATCGCCAGGCCGAGACCGACACCGGCATGGTCGGTGCGGATGCGTTCGGAGCCGCGCTGAAACGGCTCGTCAAGCGTGGCGACCAGCTGTCGAGTGAGTTTGTCGCCGGTGTTCTCGACGGTGAGTCCTACGTTCTTGGGGTGAGCGCTGGTCGTGACCCAGACGGTGCCTTGGTCAGGCAGGTTGTGGACGATCGCGTTGTGTACGAGGTTCGTAGCCATCTGCAGCAGGAGCGCGTGCGAGCCGATGGTTGGGGTGATGTCGCCGGAGGCCTCGATGGTGACGCCATGCTTTTCGGCGAGGGGCAGGAGCGTTTCGGTGGCCTCTTCTGCCGTGAGCGACAGGTCGACCTGTTCTGGGGGGAATGAGCGCTGGTCGGCGCGGCTGAGCAGGAGCAATGCCTCGGTGAGGTCGATCGCTCGGGCATTGACCTCGTGGAGGCGGTCGACAAGCTCGCCGTTGACGCGGTTCGGATCGTTGCGGGCCACGTCGAGCAGCGTCTGCGTGAGCGCGAGCGGGGTGCGCAGCTCGTGAGAGGCGTTGGCTGCGAATCTCCGCTGTTCGGCGACGTGTGCCTCGAGCCGCGTGAGGAGGCCGTCGACGGTGTCGGCGAGATCCTTCAGCTCGTCGCGGGGACCCGAGAGCGCCAGGCGCTCGTTCAGGTTGCGCTCGGAGATGTGGCGCGTAGTCGCTGTCATCGTCCGCAGCGGGCGCAGGACCCGGCCCGCGACCAGCCAGCCGAGCGCGATTGAGACCACGGTCATGATCGCCAGCGCAATCCCCGACTCGATGAGGCCCTGGTGGAGGCCGTGCGTGTTACGTTCGACCGCCGCGGCGTACATTCGGCGCACATCGCTGAGGGCGCCCGGACCGATCGACCGATGCGCAAGCCCGGTCGGAACAATCAGGTCGACCCCGGTGCTGCCACGGAAGATCAGGTAGGTAGTCGCGAGCAGCGTTATGCCCGAGACCAGGAAGAGTCCGCTGTAGAGCAGGGTCAGGCGCAGCCGGACGGTCCGTGACGGCAGATGGAGCAGCTGACTTGGGGCCAGCCTGGCAAGCGAGGGGCGGGGCTCCCTTAGGCTGAGCGCTCTATCCACGGTCCCCTCCTTCGGGCTCGGTCTCTGGTTGACTGTCGATGCGGTATCCGACGCCGGCGATGGTGGCGATGATCCACGGTTCGCCGAGGCGTTTGCGCAGTGCCGAGACGGTGATGCGCACGGCGTTGGTGAACGGGTCGGCGTTCTCATCCCATGCCCGGCGCAGTAGCTCCTCCGCGCTGACGACGCCGCCTTCGGCAGCGACGAGAACCTCGAGCACCGCGAACTGCTTTCGGGTGAGTGCGACGTAGCGGCCGTCGCGGTAGACCTCGCGGCGGAACGGGTCCAGACGCAGACCGGCGATCTCTCGCACGGGTGGCCGGTTGTGGGCGCGCCGGCGATCGAGCGCTCTGAGACGGAGCACGAGTTCTCGGAGCTCGAATGGCTTCGTCAGGTAGTCGTCGGCGCCGATTCCAAATCCGGAGGCCTTGTCGTCGAGCCGGTCGGCAGCGGTGAGCATCAGGATCGGCATGCCGCTGCCGGAGGCGACGATGCGTTTGGCGATCTCGTCACCGGAGGGCCCGGGGACGTCGCGGTCGAGGACGGCGATGTCGTAGGCGTTGAGGCTCAGCAGTTCCAGAGCGCCGTCGCCGTCACCGGCGATGTCGGCGGCGATCGCTTCCAGGCGCAGGCCATCGCAGATGGCTTCTGCCATATAGGGCTCGTCCTCGACGATCAACACACGCATACCCTCGGATCCTGCCAGCCCGAACATATCGTCGGCATATCGAAAACCACATACGGGCCGGCAACACCACGCTGCCTTGACTGGAGGCGTGACCGACGGCAAGCCAGCACGAACAGCAGCGCGTCGTACCCGATCGACCGTGCCCGTCTTCGGCTTGGCCTGTCTCGCTCTACTCCTCGCCGCCACGGCGTTCGCAACAGCCCGCCACCTGCACACCGACAACGGCCGCACCTACCTGTCGCCGGCCGGCTGGCCGCGGCGCGGACAGGCGGCGATCGTGCTGGGCAACGCCCGGCCGGCGGTCAGCCCGCACGAGCAGCCGGTCCCGGTCGCCAGCCTGGCAAAGGTGATGACCGCCTACCTGACCCTCAGGCGCTACCCGTTGAGCGGCGCGCAGGACGGGTTCACGATCACCGTCACTGCGGCCCAGGCGTGGGCCGAGACCCAGGACGCCGCTCAGGACCAGTCGGTCGTGGCGGTGCAGGCCGGCGAGCAGCTGACCGAGCGCCAGCTGCTCGAAGCGCTGCTGATCCCCTCCGGCAACAACATCGCCTGGATGCTCGCCTCCCAGGTGGCGGGCAGCGAGACACGCTTTATCGCCGAGATGAACGCCGAGGCGCGCTCGCTCGGGATGGCCGACACGATGTACACCGATCCCAGCGGGGTCGATCCGAGCACGGTCTCGACCGCCGCCGACCAGCTGCGCGTCTTCCAGCAGGCGATGCGCTTCCCGGTCTTCCGTCAGATCGTCTCGATGGCCAGCGTGACGCTGCCGGTCGCCGGCACGCTCACCAACTACAACCCCCTGATCGCCGAGGGCTACGCCGGCAAGACCGGGTCAGACTCCGCGGCGGAGGGGTGCCTGGCCTTCTTCACCAACGTGGCGGTTGGCGGGCGCCGGCTGACCGCGGTCGGCGTGGTGATAGGGCAGGGGCGGGGCAGCGACACGTCGGCGATCCTCGCCGCCGCGGGCAAGGCCGCCGAGCAGCTGGTCGACCGTCTAGCACCGAACGCAGCGACGCCCTGAAAGAGCCGCATTCGCCCGCGAGATCCGACTTTCGCGCGCAGCGAGCGTGCCTACCGTGCGCTGAATCAGCCGTAACTACTGATCGCGGGTGCGCCGGTCCTCGGATGTGGCGCCCAGCCGCGCGGATATACCGTCTGGCTGGAAGTAATGCGAAGACGCAGCGCATTTCGATGCGCCCTCGTGATCACGAAGAGAGATGATTTCGGTGGCGGAGCTGTCAGTTTGCAGTTTCCAGGCCGCACCCGGGCCTCGGCTTGTCATCGGCATGGTGCTGAGCGCACGCGTGCTCGACCACAATGAGTACCGCGACGTGTGTGACCGCTCCTGTACACCTGTGCGAGAGGAGAGTCGGTAATGCGCAATCGTTTTACCGGCGCTGACGCCGCGTGGCTGCACATGGATCGTGCGACGAACCTGATGGTGATCACCTCGGTTTCGCTGTTCGAGCGCCCGGTCGACTGGGAGCGGGTCAAGCAGATCCACCAAGCGCGAGTGCTGGACCGCTATCCGCGTTTCCATCAGCGCGTCGTGGAGAGTCGGCTGCCGCTGCGTGCGCCGAAGTGGGAGGAGGATCCGGATTTCACCCTCGAGCATCACCTGCACCACATCGCGCTGCCTCCGCCAGGGGACGAACGGGCGTTGCAGGAGTTGCTCGGTGATCTGATGACGATGCCGCTCGACCACAGCCGCCCGCTGTGGCAGACCTACATGGTCGACGGGTTCGGCGAGGGCGCGGCGATGATCACCCGGATTCACCACTGCGTCGGCGACGGCGTGGCGCTGGCCCGGGTGATGCTCTCGCTGACCGATTCCGAGCCTGACGCCGGGATCGAGCTGCCAGAGCCTGAGCATCGAGGGCGGGCGGTCGAGACGGGGGTGCCCGGTGTCGCTGCCTTCGGGGTGCGGTTGATAGGCGGGGCCGGGCGGGTCGCCTCGGCGGCCGTTCGCCAAGGGCTTGAGGTGGTGGTATCGCCCTCGCACGGAGCGCGTTTGGCGGGCGCGGTTGTGCGCGATGGCGGCACCGCGCTGCGGTTGGTGATGAAGCCCTCTGACGCGGACACAGCGCTCAAGGGCGACCCAGGTTTGAGCCGGCGGGTGGCGTGGACCCGTCCGCTCGCGCTTGCGGACGTCCAACGGGTCGCGCATGCCAATGATGCAACCGTGAACGACGTGCTGCTGGCCGCGGTCAGCGGTGCGCTGCGTCACTACCTGCAAGAGCGCGGCAGCACGGTGGGCGAGATCCAGGCGATGGTGCCATACAACCTTCGACCGCTCGACCAGCCTGTCCCGCGGGAGCTCGGAAACAAGTTCGGGTTGGTGTTCCTCCCCCTTCCGGTCGGCGTCAGCGGTAGCTACCGCCGGCTGACCGAGGTGCACAAGCGGATGGACGAGATCAAAGGCTCACGCGAGGGCGTGGTCTCCTATCGAGTTCTCGGCGTGACCGGACACACGCCAGAGTCCGTCGAGCGCCGGGTCGTTGACATCTTCACCGGCAAGGGCACCGCGGTGATGACCAACGTGGTCGGGCCGAGCGAGCCGGTTTATATGGCCGGCACGCCGATCAAGACGTCGATGTTCTGGGCCCCCACCTCCGGCCACATCGGCATGAGTATCTCGATCTTCAGCTACTGCGGTGAGGTCACGATCGGCCTGATGGTCGACGCGGGTCTGGTTTCCGACCCGGGGGCGATCATCGGCCAACTCGAACGTGAACTGCAATTCATGCGCGGCCTGTCGGTCGCGAGCGTGCGCCGGCCGCGCCGCCCTCGGTCCTCGAGTGCCTCGAGGCGCCGCAGGGACGCGCATCCGGTGCACCAGAGAGAAGGGACGGAGAGATGAGCCTGAATCTTGCCACGATGCTGCGTGAGTCGGCGGTGGCGCATCCAAACAAGCCCGTCGTGCTGTTCGACGGCGGCCGTCTCACCTATGCGGAACTCGACGCCTTGTCGGACCGGTTCGCCGTCGGGCTGCGTTCCACCGGCTTGGAGCCCGGGGACAGGGTCGGGCTGCAGTTACCCAATATCCCCCAGTTCCTAATCACCTACTTCGGCGTGCTCAAGGCCGGGTGTGTCGCCGTGCCACTGAACGTTCTGCTCAAGGCGCCTGAGCTTGCCTACTGCCTCGGTGATGCGCAGGCTCGAACACTGGTCACTTGGGCGGGCGTTGCCGAGGAAGCGATCACGGGTGCCGCCGCCGCCGGAGTGTCGGCCGTCTACGTCGTAAACACGCCGGGCGTTCCCGAGGTCCCAGCCGGCCGGCCGTTCGAGGAACTACTGGGCACGGAGCCCGATACGCGCCCGATGGCTCAGACCGACCCTGGCGAGACCGCCGTGATCGTCTACACCTCCGGAACGACGGGCGTCCCAAAAGGCGCGGAGCTGACGCACTTTCAGCTACTCATGAATGCAGACACGCCAGGCCGGGTGTTCGGCATCCGCGACGACGACATCGTTATGGTCGCGCTGCCGCTGTTCCACGTGTTCGGGCTGAGCAGTGCACTCAACGTCTGCGTGCGCTTCGGCGCGACCATGTCGCTGGTACCGCGGTTCGACGCCGCCAAGGCGCTCGAGGTGATACAGCGAGACGGAGTCACCATCTTCGACGGCGTTCCGACAATGTACGTCGCGCTGCTGCGCCACCCCAATCTCGGAGACTACGACGTCTCGACACTGCGCACCGGGATCTCCGGCGGCGCACCGATGCCGGCCGAGGTCCTAGATTCCTTCGAGGAGAAATTCGGCGTCGTGATCCTCGAGGGTTATGGATTGACCGAGACCGCGTCCACAACAACCTTCAACGTGAGCGCCGACGAGCGCAAGATATACAGCGTCGGCAAGCCGATCTGGGGCGTGGAAGTGGAGATCTGGGACAACCAGAATCGACCGCTGCCCGACGGCCCCGACAACATCGGCGAGGTCGTCATCCGCGGAGTCAACACCATGCGCGGATACTTCGGAAAGCCGGAGGAGACTGCCGAAGCCTTCGCCGGTGGGTGGTTCCACTCAGGCGACCTCGGATACCGCGACGAGGACGGGTTCTATTTCATCGTCGATCGGAAGAAGGATCTGATCATCCGGTCCGGCTATAACGTCTACCCGCGCGAGGTCGAGGAGGTTCTCTACACCCACCCAGCCGTCGCCAATGCAGCCGTAATTGGCGTACCAGACGACCTCGTGGGTGAAGAGATCAAGGCGTTCGTGCAACTGAAGACGGAGTCGACTGCCAGCGAAGGCGAAATCATCGAGTACGTCAAGGAGCGAATCGCGGCCTACAAGTACCCGCGGATGGTGGAATTCTCGGACGACCTCCCGATCGGCCCCACCGGCAAGGTCCTGAAAAAGGAGCTCAAGACGCCCGTGGCGTGACTCGGG
>Ga0335080_10003814_pt1 | contig 15294 bp, 7 predicted proteins | sample Lox_Sample_34_FD_206720 | JGI IMG/M metagenome (GOLD analysis project Ga0335080, IMG submission 206720) | Soil microbial communities from Loxahatchee National Wildlife Refuge, Florida, United States - Lox_Sample_3.4 | ecosystem: Environmental > Terrestrial > Soil > Wetlands | place: USA: Florida... | reverse complement strand
GAGGATGGTAGCAGAGGCGCGCTGGGCGGCCTCGATGCAGGCATAGCTGGTGGCATCGCGGGTAGCGCGGTCCTCCAGCAGGGCGTTCTCGATGATGGCGGTGGTGCGGCGGCTGTTCCAGTCCATGGGGAAGCTGTCAGCTATCAGTTTTCAGTTTTCAGGTACTGGCCTCTGGCTGCTGGCTGCTTGCGACTGCCTTCGACCCCCTGTCATTTTTGTCATTCCGAGCGAAGTGAGGAATCTCGGTCTCCACCGGCCTCGACAAAGACCGAGATTCCTCGCTTCGCTCGGAATGACAAGCGGGTTTCGGAATGACAAGTGGATTAAGTTCCCATTCTACGCGGCGCTGCATCCTAATTCGCCGAGCTTATTGCGGGTTTTCTCCCCCAGGACTTCCAGTTCCATACGGCGTTTGCGCATATTTTCGATCACCTGCGCCGGGGCCTTGGCCAGGAATTGTTCGTTGCTCAATTGCCGCTGCAGGTTGGCGGATTCCTTTTCGATTTTGTCGAGTTCTTTCTTTAGCCGCTCGCATTCGGCGGCAACGTCGATTTTCCTTTCGTAGATCACATGGACGTCGAAGCGGGCGGTGTGGCGCGAGCCCGGCAGCTTGGAGAGCGGACCGGCGGCGAAGGTCAGGGACTCGACGTTGGCCAGACGCTCGACTGCGCTGCGGTTCTGCTCGATCAGGGCTCTGACGCCGGCCTCCTCCACAAACACCTGGACCGGCACCCGTAGCTTCTGCTCGACTTTGAGTTCGGCGCGCAGGTTACGCACGCTGACGATCAGATCCTGCAGGATTGCCATTTCGGTTTCGGCGGCGAGATCGATCTGCGCTTCATCGGATTGCGGATATGCAGCCAGGGCTAGCGACTTGAGTGGTGGTTGGCCGTCGTAAATCGCGTGCCAGATTTCTTCGGTGATGAACGGCATGACAGGATGGAGCAGGCGCAGGGCGGCCTCGAACAAGGCAACCAGGTTATTGCAGGTGGTGCGGGCCGATTCGCCCTTCTCGGGGTCGAGGCGGGGCTTGATCAGTTCGATGTACCAGTCACAGAAATCGCCCCAGAAGAAATCGTAGATACGGTTGGCGGCTTCATGGAAGCGGAACGTCGCGAGGGCTTCGTTCACTTCGCTGGTAACGCGGTTGAAGCGGGATAGGATCCAGCGGTCTTCGAGGTAGGCGCGAGCGTCCGCGCTCGTGCTGCCGCCGGCACGGGCGAGGACGCGCGCGCCTACATTCGTATCCAGACCCACCCGCTCCACGTTCATGAACATGAAGCGGGCGGCGTTCCAGATTTTATTGGCGAAGTTGCGGTAGCCCTCGGTGCGGCTCTCGCTAAAGGCGATGTCAGTGCCGGGGGCGGCCATGGCGGCGAGAGTGAAGCGGGTAGCATCGGTGCCGAAGCGCTCGATGATTTCCAACGGGTCGATCACGTTGCCCTTGGTCTTCGACATCTTCTGCCGCTCGGCGTCGCGCACCAGGGCGTGAATGTAAACCTGGCGGAAGGGCACGCTGTCATCTTTCTTGTCGCCCCAGCCGCTGGCCGCTTTCAGCGCCGGATCCTGCTGGTGCCCCTGCATGAAGTGGCAGCCGAACATGATCATGCGGGCCACCCAGAAGAAAAGAATCTCGTAGGCGGTAATGAGCAGTGTTGTGGGGTAGAACACTTGCTGGTCGCGGGTTTTCTCCGGCCAGCCGAGCGTGGTGAACGGCAGAAGGCCGGAGGAGAACCAGGTATCGAGTACGTCGGTATCCTGAGTTGGTTCCGCGCCACCGCATTTCGAGCACCTCTGCGGAGCTTCGCGGGCGACGATGATCTCGCCGCAAGCGCAGTGCCAGGCGGGGATGCGGTGGCCCCACCACAACTGGCGGGAGATGCACCAGTCGTGGATGTTGTGCATCCAGTTCAAATAAATCGTGCGGTAGTTGTCCGGCACGATGGTGATCTCGCCGTTCTCAACCACTTCGGCGGCGCGATCGGCGAGCGGCTTGATCTTGATAAACCACTGGGTGGAAAGCCGCGGCTCAACCACCGCCCCGCAGCGGTCGCACTTGCCGAGCGCGATGATGTGGTCCTTTTCGCCCACCAGAAATCCGCCCGCGCTCAGGTCGGCCAGCACGCGTTTGCGGGCTTCATATCTATCTAAACCAGAATACGGGCCCGCATTCTGGTTCATGTGGGCATGCTCGTCCATCACGTCAATCTGCGGCAGGTTGTGGCGCAGGCCTGCCTGGAAGTCGTTGGGGTCGTGCGCCGGAGTAACCTTCACTGCGCCCGTCCCGAACTCGGGCTGCGCCAGATCGTCGGTGATGATGGGAATCTCGCGGTTCATCAGCGGCAGCAGAACTTTCTTGCCGTGCAGATGGGTATAGCGTTCGTCTTTTTCGTTCACAGCAACCGCGGTATCTCCCAGCATCGTCTCGGGGCGCGTGGTGGCGACGGTGATGAACTCTTCTTTACCGTTCACCCCACCGACAACCGGGTAGCGGATCTCCCACAGTTTGCCGGGGACTTCTTCGTGCTTGACCTCGAGATCGGAAATCGCGGTCTCGTGCTGCGGGCACCAGTTGACGATGTATTTGCCGCGATAGATCAGGCCTTCTTCATAGAGGCGGACGAAAACCTCGCGCACCGCGCGCGAGAGATTTTCGTCCATGGTGAAATATTCGCGGTCCCAGTCCACGGACGCGCCCAGGCGCTTCATCTGGTCGAGAATGGCGCTGCCGTAGAGCTTCTTCCACTCCCAGACGCGCTCGATGAACTTCTCGCGCCCCATGTCGCGGCGCTTCTTGCCTTCGCTGGCGAGCTGCCGCTCCACCATCATTTGCGTGGCGATGCCGGCGTGGTCGGTGCCGGGCAGCCACAGAGTGAGGAAGCCGCGCATGCGATGCCAGCGCACGATGATGTCCATCTGCGTCTGGTTGAGCATGTGGCCCATGTGCAGGCGCCCGGTGACGTTGGGCGGGGGCAGCAGCAGGGTGAATACCGGACGGTTTTCACCGGGCGGCGGCGTGGGCACAGAGAACAACTTTTCGCTGATCCAGTAGTCGGCCCAGCGCTTTTCGATGGCGCCGGGTTCGTAGGATTTGGGGAGGTCGGGCATGAGGGCAGCTTTCAGCTCTTAGCTCCTAGCTCTTAGCTTGAACCTCTTCCGAGACGCCGGCGTTCACTGCGAAAACCTCCGCAGTGGGGTCTGGCTAAAAGCTTAAGAGCTGAAAGCTGATCTTCGATCTTACAGTTCGCGGAAAAAGCTGGTCAAACGACACCCCGGGGATCTCACTTTGAAAGTGACGTTATCGCAGCGTAGCCAAGCAGGCTGATGATCAGTCCCAACAAAAGGCCGGAAAGAATTCGCTCGCGTCGTGAATAACTCGGGGAAAAGACCGCGAACGGCCAAGGGCCCTTTCCAGGAATCCAAAAGTTGAACGCCAGCAGTGCGATAGCAACTAGGACGACGAGAAGGTGGTGAAGCCAAGATAGCGACTGCATTCACGACCTCTTCCCGACGCGCCGCCGTTACTCCGAAAGCCCGGGGCCGCGGGTTTGGCTACAGGCTAGCCTAAAGGCTGTGTTTCGATTCCCTAAAGTTCCCCCATCCCATGCCGATAGTCAGGGTAAATCGGACGCACATCCTGCCGATGACCCTTCGAGGAAAATTCCGCGTCATGGTTGCCGTGGCTGCTCTGGGCCTGCTGTTGGTGGCGGGCTTCTGGATCAAAAGCCAGCGCTCCAGCATGTTGTCAGAGAAGTTGCAGAAGACGAAAAATCTCGTAGAAATCCCATTCTCCATCATGGAGCAGCAACACCAACTGGAAGTGGAAGGCAAGATCAGCCGGGCGGAGGCGCAAAAGCGTGTGATCGAGGCCATTCGTGTCATGCGCTACGGCCAGGACAATTATTTCTGGATCAACGACGAGCATCCCACGATGGTGATGCATCCCATGAAACCGGAACTTGATGGAAAGGACCTCAGCGATCTTAAAGATCCGGACGGGAAGGCCATTTTCGTGGAGTTCGTCAATGCGGCGCGCAATCCTGAAGGGGACTTCGTCTACTACCAGTGGCCGAAGCCGGGACAAACCCAGCCCGTGGCCAAACTTTCCTTCGTGAAGCGATTTGCTCCATGGGGATGGATCGTTGGCACCGGCATCTACATTGACGACCTGGACACCGCTTGGCGGAAAAGCGCCTTCACTGCCGGAGCACTGGCCTTTGCCTGCCTGATCCCGTTGCTGGTGGTGGCGCTCACCACTTCGCGTTCCACCTTCGTCCGCCTGCGGGAGATGATTGAGCGAATCAAAGACATCGCCCAAGGAGAGGGTGATCTCACCAAACGCATCGAGATCACAACGCAGGATGAAATCGGAGAGCTGGCCACCTGGTTTAACGCCTTCGTGGACAGACTCCACGAGATTCTCGCCCAGGTGGCCAGCAACACCCAGAGCCTGGCGGCGGCGGGGAAAGACATTGCGGCCTCGTCCCGGGAGCAAGCCGAAGGGGTGGAATCGCAGAAGGACCAGACCAATCAGGTGGCGACCGCCATGCAGGAGATGGTCGCCACGGTGCAGCAGGTTTCGGAGAATTGCAACACGGCTTCCACGGCCTCGCAGAAAGCTTCGGAGTCAGCCCATCAGGGAGGCCAGATCGTAGAAGAAACCCTCGCCCGGATGCGCGCGATCTCAAAGTCCGTGGGCAGCACGGCCAGAGAGATCCAGGAACTGGGCAAGCGATCCGACCAGATTGGACAGATCATCGCGGTGATCGATGACATCGCCGACCAAACCAACCTGCTGGCCCTGAATGCGGCCATCGAAGCGGCGCGCGCCGGCGAGCAGGGACGCGGGTTCGCGGTGGTGGCGGACGAAGTTCGCAAGCTGGCGGAGCGCACCAGCACTGCCACCAAAGAAATCACCGACATGATCCGCAAAATTCAGACCGAGACCAAGAATGCAGTTGCGGCCATGCTCGCGGGCACCAAAGAAGTGGAACTGGGGGTGGAATCCACCACTCAGGCGGGATCTTCGCTGCATGAAATCATCCAGACCAACGAACACGTCGGCGATATGATCGCCCACATCGCCACTGCAGCCACGGAACAGTCCGCCACTACCGAGCAGATCAACAGCAGCGTCGAGCGGATCGCCAAAATCGCCGCCTCCGGCGCGGTCGCCATGAAACAGACCAACGAGGCTCTGCAGGATCTCTCAGCGCTGGCCACCAATCTCCAGAAACTGGTCGGCCAATTTCGCCTGCGCACCAATGGCGGTCGCGGGACTGTGGCGCACGGCAACGAATCGCATCTGGATGGAAAGGTCACTCGAAGCGTGGACTTTGCCCGGGTGAAAATGGCACACCGCAGTTGGCGGGTCCGCCTGCGGCGCTTCCTGGACGGAAGCGAGGCGATTGATCCGCACAAACTGGGCTCTCATGAGGAATGCGAATTGGGGCGGTGGATCTACGCCGATGCCTTGCCGAATTATGGACAGCTGCCGGATATCCAGGCCCTGGAAAAGAAGCACAAGGAAATGCATGCCCTGGTCAAAGATGTGGTGGGATTGAAAGACGCGGGCCAAATCGCGGAAGCGGAAGCCCGTTACTCCGAGGTTGCCAAAGCGGCTGAGAACGTGGTTGCCCTGCTGGACCGGGTGGAGAGGCAGGTGAGTGATTCCCGCCAGTTTGCCGGCGCGACTTCGGCGTAGAAGCTCATTCACCAGGATGGCCGCGGATTCAGTTGCCGGCCCATCCCGTACTTCACGAATGCAGCGCCCGATTATTTCTTTGCCAGCTTCCTGGCAATTTCTTCCACCAGCTTGGGTTTGAGTTCGGCGAGGACGCTTTCCACGATGTTGGAGATTACCGCGGAGTCGGCTGCAGAGGAGGAAGCGGCCGCGGCTGCGGCCAGGGCAGAGGCTTCGGCGGGAGGGGCGGCAGGCCGGTTCTCCCGGATGTCTTTGAAATCGGAGGCAGCTTGACCGGATGCGGCCGGTTCGGATGTGACCGAGAAATCACCGTTCGAGCCTGACGCATCCGAGGGAACCTCGGGATGAATCGCGGCATCGTGCTGTGCCTGCGCCGCGGCCAGTTCCGCAGCAGCGGCATCGGCGAGTTGGGCGGTGAATTCGGGACTGGAGAGGGAATCGCGAATCTGCCGCCAGCGGGCCCAGGCGGCGGCCACATCGGGTGGTTGTTCGTCTTCCGCATTAGTGTCCGATGGAACTGCCGTGAGCGAGTCTGCGCTGGCATCGTGGCCCACTGAAGCTGCCGCTGCCACTTCTGCCTGTTCCGGTTCCGATGGTTCGGGCTGTGAAAGAGCTTCCTGGCCTGGTGCCGCGACCGCCTCGACATTCACGGCCTCGCTTGGAGAATCGTGAGGTATCTCTGCGACCGCTACTGCATCGGCAACCTCGGGCGCGGCACTCGCCTCGAACTCCTCGCTTGGTTGCGCCTCCAGCGCCGGCTCAGGCGCCGCTGAGGATGTGAACTCGGCTTCCATGGCGGGCTCGGGCACTGCGGCGGTTTGTTCGGCGACGGCATCCGCCGGCACTTCGGCTTCAGCCTTTGCGACAAGACCCAGATCTTCCACCGCGGCGGTTTCTTCCGCGCTGACGTCTGCGGCTGCGACCGGGGCAGGTTCCGCCACTTCGTGTTCTTGCGCGTGGCTTGCCTCGACTGCTTCCCAGGAGACGGCGCCCGTGGCGCCTGGCTGCGCGTCAATGGCTTCGGCAGCAATTTCCTCTTCCGCTCTCGCGCTTTCCGTGTGTGAAGCAGCGTAGGGAACTTCGGCTTCCGCCACGGCAGTTTCCGCGTGCGCACTGGCGGAGCCTGATTCGGCGTAAACCTTTTGCATCTCCTGCTCGAGAATCAGCCCAGAGACGCTTTCATCCAACGGCACTTCCTCAGCGATCCAGCGGGCGCTGTACAGCTCTTCCACCAGGGAACCGTGGCCGCGAGGATAAACCTCGACTCCGTGCGATGCGAGAGCGCCAGCGTGCGCTTCCGCGGAAACGATGCCCTCGAACTGGACGCCGCCGAGCGGCCCCAGGGCCGCCAAGGCATCGGCGACCTCGGTCTCCGAGAGCCGCCCCTCGGGCGCAGGAACCGGTTCCGGTGCCGCGTGTTCCTCGAGCGCGGCGGCAGGCGCGGGTTCGTACTCGACTTCCTCTACCGGCTCCGGCGCACTGGCAAGCGCTTCCGATTCTTCAACGGCTTCCGATTCTTCTGTGTCCTGATGCGACTGAATCGCGGCTACGGACTCTGCCACCGCGGTTTCGACGACCGGGGCCGCAGTGAACGCCTCGATGTGTTCTGCCACTGGAACTTCGGACTCTACCGGCACGGCGGCGAAAGTGGTAGCAAACTCGGGCGCCGATAGCGCGGCTTCTATCTCCGCTATCTCGGCCGGCCGTGCCGCCTCCGCTGGCCCCTCTTCTTCCTGCTCTTGTTCAGCCGCTGGCGCAACCTCGCCCGAGAGCGATGCCACCGCTTCCCGAATGGCGGCAAGCTCCTCGGAAGTGATGTCGGGCGGAAGGTTCACCGCAAAAGACGGTTCCTCCGGAGCCTCCGCCTGTGCGGTCCCCGGAACGCGCAGGTCATGGAACGCGGTGGGCCGTCCGTACCTTTCTTCCTCCACATTCGCCGTAGCGGGAATCGGAATGCGCAGGCGATCTTTCCAATCGGTTTCGGCTTCGGGCTTCGCTGGTTTTTCGATCTTCGCGGGCGATGCCACAACTTCCACGGGGACTTTCTTGCCGGCCGGCGCCTCAGCTTCGGGCCTCGCCGGCGACCCCTTAGCTTGCGTGGCCTTGCTTTGAGAACTCTTACCCTGAGTCTTTTGGGTGGCCTTCCCCACCGGCTGGGGAGCGATCTTGTCCTCAAGCTTGGCGAGGACGGTCAGCAATTCGGTAGCTTCGAAGGGCTTGATGATGAAGGCGTCGGCGTGAACCCGCTTGGCTTCTTCTGCTTTGAAAGGCTCGAGTTTCCCGACGGTCAGCAGTACCGGAATTGCGGCGGTTTCTTGCGCCTCTTTAAGCCGCTGGCACACTTCCAACCCACTGTAGCCGGGCATATATACATCGAGGATGATGATTTCCGGCTTCTGCTCGGCGATGCGTTTGAGGGCGGCTGAGCCATTGTTGACGGTAAGCACCTCATAGCCGGCATCGCTCAGGATCTTCCGGCCCATGTTTTGCGCGGTAACGCTGTCGTCAGCCAGCAGGATTCTTTTAGCCAAGGGATTCCCCGAGCATGGGGGAGCTACGCGAAGTTAACGTGTCCCGGAACGTAAGTCAACGAATCGAAGGGGATAGTTACGTTACCAGCGGACTAGTTCCTCTGCGGAAGGCGGTTGCTTATCCCCTCGCCAGCCACGGCGATAAGGGGGCAACCAGCGACGGCAGCCAGAGCGTGATCGCGGCGCGGGCGGAGGCGCCCGCGCCACATTCTCTACAAGGGGATAATCTTGTGAAGCCCTTTCTTTTTCTTGTGCTTACTGGACGAAGTCGCCGCCTCGTCGTCGGAATTCTGCTGGCTCTGGCCGGACGCCTGACCGGTGGTGCCTTGGCTGGCCGTCGCGTTGGAGTTGATCTCATTGGTCTGCGGCGGAGCCGGCGGGGGCGCAGTGCCCGGATCCACGTTGGGAGTAAGTTCGTTTGAGTCGGTTGAGGCCACGTTGGGCTTCAGTTCGTTGGGGTCGGCCTGGGCCGGCGCGCTGGGATCGTCCGAACGCGGTACGGGCTGGTTGGGAGCAGGGGTGCCGGTCTTGATGGTCTCCACCGAGAGGGTATTGTTCTCTTTGGCGCCGCTCATGGCATTGGTGGCTTCCCGGACCACTTCGGTTGCGCTGAGCGGCTTGGGGTCCACCAGCGTGGGCTCGCCGACTTTTGCCGCAGTAGAGGTGTCAGGATGGCGGCGCATGGTGCTCATCACCTTGGCCATGACTCCGCTCTCGCGGCGGCTGTCTTCTTCGGCTTTGTTCTGGGCCACCGCGGCGTGGGTGGGCTTTGGTATGGGCCGGTGCAGGGCCGCCAGCCGCAGCTTGGCGTCGTCGGCGCGATCCATGACGGGGTAGCGGGTCAGGACGCGGGAATAAGCTTCCGCAGCCTTATTGGTGAAGTCGTCGAGCAGGCGCTGCTTGGCCAGCTTCCCTGCGTCGTTTTTCGGATTATCGCGGGCGTTGACGACGGCGATTTCGCGTTCATACGACTGCCCGAGGAGGTACAACGCCTCGTCTGCCTTGCTGTAGAGAGGGTAGCGGTCCACGACGGAATGCAGGCGGGCGATGGCGGCCGGGTAAGACTCCCGCAGATAGTAGAAGCGGCCGATTTCGTACTCACGCTGCGCCAGAACCTCCTGCACTTCGAGAAGCTTCTTCTTGGCATCCGGCACGAGCTTGCTGTCGGGGAATTGCAGGATCAGCTTGCGATATTCGTCTTCGGCCCGCATGGCGTGGGTGAAGTCGCGGTCGGGCTTGTCCATCTGCTGGTAGTGAATGTTCGCGATCTTCAACTGGGCTTCCGCCGCCTCCGGCATGTTGGGGAAGAAGGTAATAAAGTCGTCGTATTCGGCTTCCGCCTGGGCCAGGGCCGTACTCCCGCCCTCGGCGTACCAGGAATCCGCCACGGACAGCTTGGCGCGGGCGATGTACTCGGAGTCCGGATAAGTATTGATCATGGTCTGCAAGGTCATGCGGGCCACGTCGAACTTATTGTGCTTCATGGCGTCCATGGCGCGGTCGTACAGCACTTTGTCAGGCTGCTTGGAATCGACGTTGGCCAGCGGATTGTGGACTTTCTTGTTGGTACAGGCGGCGGTGAAGATCAGCGCGCCTGCCAGCAGAAGCATCGTGATACGACGTGACATAGAAGACCTCGGGAATACCTCGAAGCGTGTAGAGACGGGGCTTGCCCCGTCCAGCGATCGCTTGCTTCAAACAACTTCAGGTCCGCGGATTCACACGGAAAAACGCGGATTCAAACCCAGAAAATAAAGATCAACCTGCGAACATCCGCGTGAATCCGCGGCGGGTTCGAAGTTTCGCCCTTATACTCTCTGCAGAGTGGCTTCAGTGGCTGCCTTGAGCAGCTTTCGTGCGTTATCGGTTGGATCACCGTGGCCGAAGACGGCGTTGCCTGCAACCAGAATTTCTGCTCCCGCCCGTACCACTTCGGCAACCGTTTCCAGGGAAACACCGCCATCCACTTCCAGGCGGTAGTTCAGCCCCCGCCGGGCCCGCATCTCGGCCAAACGGCGGAGTTTATGCAACGATCCGGGAATGAATTCCTGCGCCCCAAAGCCCGGATTCACCGACATCACCAGGACGTAATCGACGATGTCAAGCACCTCGGTGAGAGTTTCCACCGGAGTCGCCGGATTGATTACGACCCCCGCAAGGCAGTTGTGGCTCTTGATCAAGTGCAAGGTGCGATCCAGGTGTCGGCAAGCCTCCTGATGCACCGACATCCAGTCTGCCCCGGCCTCGGCGAACATGGGGATGAACTGGTCGGGATCCTCGATCATCAGGTGGCAGTCCAAGGGCAGATCGGTCGCGCGCCGCAAAGACTTTACCACCGGCGGGCCGATCGTCATGTTGGGGACGAAGTGCCCATCCATGATATCGACGTGGATGACGCTGCCGCCGCCTTCGGATGCACTACGGACCTGGTCCGCCAAGTGGGCGAAGTCCGCCGAAAGGATCGAGGGTGCAAGTTCAACCAACCTGGGTACACCTGCGCAGACAGATTCTCCGGGCAATTCTAGCACGCCCGAAGCGGGCTCGCAGCGCTGGAAGTTGAAGAATTTTAAGGAGTAGCGCCCACGTGGGCGCGGCGGCGGGGAGCTGCGTTCCGGCACATCCTTTACAGCCCGTTCCAGGACATCCTTTACACCGCGTTCCGGCACATCCTTTACACTTTTCGCTTTCGCCAGGTTCTTTCCGGAATCGCACCGAATAGGAAACTGGCTCAGGAGCACCAGCCACCCGCGGGGGCGCACGCCCACTCATCCGGCAGCTACTGCACTTTGACGTTCACCGCGTACTTTCGCCCGGAGCCGACCTCAACTGGCGTCCCCGCCTTCAGATAGGGCTGCAGGACCGCCGGATTCATCCACTGCAGACTCCAGCCGTTGGCGATGGCCACCACCGTGTACTTTCCCGGCAGGACCGAGACCAAGGCGAAGGTTCCGTCGCTATCGCTCTGGTCGCGGCGGACCAACGGCACATTGTCCTCCAGCTTCTGCGGCACCAGAACCACCATCATCCCGGCGGCAGGCTTGCCGTCGCGCAGAGCCACGCCCTCTATCCTTGCCAGGTTTTGCGACATCGTTAGATTGAGATGAACGGCTCCGGGGCCGCTGATCTGCACGCTGTGCCCCTGCACCGCTGCGCCGGTGGCAGCAATGCCGCTCAGGGCGGCGTCCGCAACGTTGAAGACGGAAACCTCGTACAATCCAGGCCCCAAACCCGACTGGTCAAAATCGAAGTCGCCTTTTTCCGAAGTCCGCTCATCGAGCGTCCGGCCTGATGCGTGGTTCCGCAAGCGGACGTTCGCGTCACCAGCTGGATGGCCGTTCAGGCGCACAGTTCCGGTGACCCTGGTGGCGACGGGCGATTCGGAGGCGTCGAGTTCGGTGTCTCCTGCCACGTCGACGGTTCTGGCCCACGTTCCCGCTTTGCCGCCGGAATTCATGGTCAGGACGTACTCTCCGGGCGGCATACCGCTTAGCTCAAACTCTCCATCCGGCGCCTGGCCGGTCTGTGCGGCCACCGGCAGGACCGCACTGCCGAAAGTCTGCATCAGGGATACGCCATTGAGCTGTCCTTCGTGGCTCGCTCCACTGATGCGCAAGTGCACTGCGGGAACAGCCGTGAGACTTACGTCAGCGCTCGTCTGATCTCCCGGTTGCAAATCGATGGCGGAGGCTCCCGCCGCATCGGTGACTCCGGGATAGAAGGTCAAGGGATAAGCCACGTCCAGGGTCGAGACCGCAGCCGGCGGGGTAGTGCTGGGATCCTCGGCGGGGGCGCCAATGCCTCCCTTCACATAGGCGCTCATTCCCTGTTCCGGAGTTTGCGCGTACCAGGGCCGGGCCGATACCGCGATAAAGTACGTTCCCGAGGGGAGATGCGGGAAGCGGTAGTGGCCCTGGTCGTCGCTGGCGGTCTGTTGCAGCAGGTAGGTGTTGGACCGGCCGCCTTCCACTCCGCCGTGAAAAAGCATGACCTGGGCGCCGGCGACAGGCTCGTTCTCGTTGTCGCTGATCATGCCGATGATCGAGGAATCGGGGCGCAGGCGGAAGATGATGTTCTGCGAGTCTTTTCCCGGCCCCACCGCGATGCCGGTGAAGAAGCCTTCGTGCTCGTCCAGTCCCTGGGCGGTGAATCCCCGGCCTCGCGCTGACAGCCAATATTTGGCGGAAGAGAGGCCGTGAAATGAGAAATGGCCGCCTGCCTCGCTGAAGGTGCTGTGCAGCACGGCGGGCTTCTCCGAGAAGCCGAGGGAAATCTCCGCGTGCGGCACCGGTTCGCCGGTAAGGGCGTTCACGGTGATGCCGCTGATCTGGAAGTCGGGCCGCGCCGCCCGGGCGGGCTTCTTTGCCTGGTTAGGGGTCTGGGCAGCGGCCTGGCCGCAGAAAGCCGCGCCAAAAGCCAGAACCAGCGGGATCAGGAAAAGTCGGGGTAAGTGTAGGCGCGCGCGTCCCCGCGCGTGCGGGAGCGCAACGGAATTTTGGGTCCGTGTTCTCGCGGGCGTGATGTTCCGACAGCCCGATTCCGCTGGCGCACGCGCGGGGACGCGCGCACCTACATTCAGTCCAAGCATGATTGCACTCAATTGCCCGCCGGGAGCACTTCAAGATCGATCTTTGCCTTCCCGTTGGGCTGCAAGGTCACGCGTGTGGCCTTGGACAAATATGGCTGCAGCACTTCCGGATTCGCGTACTCCAGACCATCCACGCGATTGACGGCGAACACGCTGTAGTCGCCGGGCGCGAGATTCGCAAACTGGAATTCGTTGCCCGCATAATCCACGGTGACGGCCGGCTGCCGGGGCGCGCGCTGCGGCACCAGCACCACCGCTGCCGTCACCGGTTCGCCTTCCGAAGAAATCGTCCCGCGCAGGGTTGCGCTGTCATCACGCAACACGATTTGAATGGGCGGCGTGGGGGCGCCCGGGGAAATGGTCAAGTTGTCGCTCATGAGATCGATATCTCCGCACACTGCCGAGTCCACGTGCCACGGCGGGGAAGATGTGAACTCCGCCGCGTAGGTGCCGGGCTGCACGTCACGAATTGCGAGTGCGTCGCTTCCAGGTGTAGGGCTGGAGAAATAGTCTTGTCCGCCCGCCGATGTCCCCAGCGGAATCAGATGAACGTTAACCGGAGGCGAAGTAGCGTTGATTCGCCTTCCTCCCTGAATGATCGCGAACCCCGGGGTCCGCGGCACGCTGGTACCGGAAGATTGCAGGCTCACGTCTACGGGAATGCCGGACTGCGGAGCGAGAACCAGATGCAGGCCGGAGATATCTTTGCTGGCATCCAGAGGAGTGTCGGCAGTCCAGGTTTCGCCGTTGGGGCCGGTATCGGTGGCGCGCAGACGATAGACGCCGGCCGGAGCCTTGATCTGAAATTTTCCGGTTTGCTGATCGAAACGCATTGGAAGCGAGAGGTTCTCCTGCGAATCGCTCTCCACTTGCAGCCAACCGTGGGCGTTCGAGCCGGCGACGACGCCGGAAATGCGCACCACGGGAACACTTTTCACCGCCAGGTCTGCCACAGCCTGATCCCCCGGGGCAAGATCAATCGGGGTGGCGGCGGAGATCTCCGGCACGCCGGGATAAAACATCTGGCTGTAACCTTCCTCGCCCGCGGGCGGCTTGCCGCCGTTTTCTTCCGCCTCGGAGTCCAGTCCCTCGCCAAACTCCAGGCCCGGCCCGGCTTCCACGTAGTAAGTGCCCGGCAAGAGTCCGGAGACGCGGAACTCGCCCTCTTCATTGCTCACCGCGGTGCCGCGCTGCACCAGGCGCTTGTGCCCCTGGAGAATCTGGGCTGCGAGCACTCTCACCGCCAAACCCTCAACCGGCGAGCCGTTCACTTCGATTCGCCCCAGGATGACCGACTGCGGTGTGAGCTTGAGGACCACCGGCGGCGTCTGCGGCCCCGTTTCTACCTGGTTGGGAGCCGGCGCCAGCGCCCCCTGGTTCAACTCCAGTTCGGTGAAAAAGCCGGGCTTGCGGGCGTCGAGCGTGGCCTGCATCTGCGGCAGATCGTCGAATTCGAAGCGGCCGTCGAGGCCGGTGAGCATCGCCCGCCCCGTCCCCGGAATTTCCACCAACGCCCGCGGCACCGCTTCGCCGCTCACCGAGTTCACGACCGTGCCGCTTAGTGTGTACCGGCCCGCGTCTCCGAAGTTGGAAGCCTGCTCAGCGCTCGGAGTTTGCTGAAGGGAATCATTCTGGCACGCGGCCGGCACACAGGACAGGAGCGCCAGCGCGACCCATCTGAAAATCGGCACAAGCCGGCACCCGAACTTGCGAGGAGCGAATCCGCGGCAGGACCTGCTCATGAGGATCGATTCATACGGGAACTGCGGTTGAACATCTCCGGCGCCCAGCGACTACTACAGATATTAGACCACCGGAAGGAGCGATTTGTTGCATGGGCTCCGAATGTATGCGCGCGTTTTCAGCGGGTGCGTCCCCATCCCCAGATTTACGATCATGGTTCCGTGCCGTTCCCGCACGCGGAAGGGCGCGCCCCTAGATTTGCGGATTTGGCTCCGGTACCGGGTTAATGGACAACGGCGGCGGAGGTGGTGATGGCGGACTCGGCGGCATGGGGTGCAAGATCGCGTCCAGCGCGGGAAAGCGGGAAGCAAAAAAGTGGATTGAATAGGCCGGGAAAAATACGATTGCCGGCACCGAGATCATGGCCACCAGGTAGAAAATTAACGCCACGAGAAAACAACCGGCAAGAATGATCAGCGTGATGGTGTACGCGTTCCACGTCAGTCCGGCGGCTTTGCCGGCGATCACCGCAATTGCCCCGAAACCTCCCAGAGGGATGAGAACAACTAAAACCACGATACCGGTAACGATGCCAACCACCAGCCCCACGCCAATGGCCAGCACGATCTTCATTCCGATGTATCCCGCATAGCTTCCCTTCTGGACGGTCAACATGGGCCACAGCCGGCGCCAGCCCTCGAATGCGCTGATGTTCTCCAGCGCCATTTGCGGCACCACAAAATCCTTCGCAAGCACGGCGATGACCGCAAACACGAGAATAAAAGCCATAA
>Ga0335080_10003813_pt1 | contig 15295 bp, 12 predicted proteins | sample Lox_Sample_34_FD_206720 | JGI IMG/M metagenome (GOLD analysis project Ga0335080, IMG submission 206720) | Soil microbial communities from Loxahatchee National Wildlife Refuge, Florida, United States - Lox_Sample_3.4 | ecosystem: Environmental > Terrestrial > Soil > Wetlands | place: USA... | reverse complement strand
GAACGCGCGCGCATCCCGCCGGGCGGCGCTGGCCTACGCCGGCACCCTGAGCGTCGAACCCTTCGAAACCCTGCTGAATACCGCCGGCCTCGTGGCGCAGGTTTCCGACCTGCCCGGTCCCGCCGGGACCGGAACCCTCTCCCCGGAGAAACGCGCTCTCCTCGCCCTCCGCCTGCGCAAGCGCGCCCCCGCGTCTGCCTGGTTCCCCAACGCCGATCGCTTCCCGGACCGCCGCCTGTTCTGGTTCCCGCACGCCGGTGGCGGAGCCTCGAGCGCTGCCCCAAATGCCGTCGGAGTCCGTCTGCCCGGCCGCGAATCCCGCACTGCCGAGGCGCCGTTCAGGCGCATGGCATCGCTCGTCTCCGCGCTTGCCGGCGCCATCGAACCCTACCTGTCCCAACCGTTCGCCTTTTTCGGACACAGCATGGGCGCCGCCGTCGCCTTCGAGCTCGCGCGCGAGCTCCGGCGGCGCGCCAAGCCTCTGCCCGCAATCCTGATCGCCTCTGCCGCTCGTGCCCCTCAATACCGGCGGGATCACGTTCCTCCCGTTCCACCCTCGCGCGAGGAATTCCTGGACCAGCTCCGGCGCCTGCAAGGGATGCCGGCCGAAATCCTCGATCACCCGGCCATGCTCCGCGCCATTCTGCCGGCCCTGGAAGGCGACGCCGAACTGTATCGCAACTACGTCTATGAAGACGAAGCCCCGTTCGCCTTTCCCATCCGCGCTTACGGCGGCGCCCAGGACGCGAACATCCGCGCCGAGCACCTGGAAGGCTGGCGCGCGCAGACCACCGGATCGTTTGCGGTTCGCTTGTTCCCGGGAGGCCATTTCTACCTCAACTCGGAGCGGGACGCCCTGCTTGCCGCGCTCGCGGAGGATGTGTGGTAACGGTGGACGTCTGGCGCGTGCGCCTGGACACCGCCCAAGTCCCCCCTCCCACGCCCGGCGAGAAGGCCCGCGCCGCGCGCTTCCGTTTTCCCGAGCTTGCCGCGCGCTATCTGAAGTCGCACGGCGCGCTCCGCGCCATCCTCGCACGCTACACCGCCGCGCCGCTCGAGTTCGCCCTGCACGAGCACGGCAAGCCTCATCTGCCGCTTGCGCCCGAGGTGCGCTTCAATCTCTCCCACTCGCACGAGATGGCGCTGGTCGGCGTCGCGCGCGATGTCGAAGTCGGCGTCGATGTCGAGCACCTTCGTCCCATGCCGGATTTCCGCGCCATCGCCGAACGCTTCTTCCCGCCGGCCGAGCTCCCTCCCGGTGACGAGACGGATTTCTTCCGCCGCTGGACGCGGATCGAGGCTGTGCTCAAGGCGTCCGGCGCCGGGCTGTTCGGCGCCGGAATCGATCCGCCCGGCCAGTGGACAATAGAAGAGATCCATGCCGGCGAGGGGTACGCCGCGGCCGTCGCCGTGGAGGGAGCCGGAATCGCGCTGGAGCTTCACGACTACGGAGAGGATGCATGAAGATTGTGGTGCTGGACGGGTACTGTACGAATCCCGGCGACCTGAGCTGGGACGCGCTGCGCGAATTCGGCGCGGTGGAGGTTTTCGACCGCACGCCCGACGAGGAAGCCGAAGCGCGCGCGCGGGGCGCCGCCCTGGTGCTCACCAATAAGACGCCTCTACCCGGCCCGGTGCTGGAGCGTCTGCCCCAGCTGAAGTACATCGGCGTGCTCGCCACGGGCTACAACGTCGTGGACGTGGACGCCGCCGCGCGCCTGGGAATCACGGTCACCAATATTCCCACCTACGGCACCGCCAGCGTCGCGCAGTTTGTCTTCGCGCTCCTGCTCGAGCTCTGTCATCGCGTAGGGCTGCACTCCGGCGCGGTGCGTGCCGGAGAGTGGGCGAAGTCGCCGGATTGGTGCTTCTGGAGATCGCCGCTGGTCGAGCTCGCCGGTAAGACCATGGGCATCGTCGGCTTCGGCCGCATCGGGCGGGCCGCCGGCCGGATTGCCGATGCCATGGGCATGCAGGTAATCGCCAACGACACCTACCAGGGCGATCCGCCCGCGTGGGAAGGCTTCCGCTGGGCCGGCCTCGAAGAGCTGCTCCGCGCAAGCGACGTCGTCAGCCTGCACTCGCCGCTCCTGCCGGAAACGGAAGGCATGATCAATGCGCGCACGCTCGCCTGGATGAAATCCGGCGCATTTCTGATCAACACCTCCCGCGGCCCGCTGGTGGTGGATCGCGACCTCGCGGACGCGCTCAGCGCCGGCCGGCTCGCCGGCGCCGGCCTCGACGTGCTGAGTATCGAGCCGCCCGCCGACGGCAACCCGCTGCTCTCGGCGCCCAACTGCTTCATCACCCCGCATATCGCCTGGGCCACCCACGAGGCCCGCGGGCGGCTCATGGATCTGACCGTGCGCAATATCTCGGCTTTTCTGAACGGAAAACCCGTGAATGTGATAAAGTAAGCACCGAAATCGATAAGGTTCTATGGACCGCAGACATTTTTTTATGAGCAGCGCCGCCGCGGCTGCCGTATCTTCCACTGCTTTGGGAAGCCCCAACGATACCATCCGCATCGCCACGATCGGCCTGCGCGGCCGGGGCAAGGACCACATCAAGGAAATCACCGCCCAGCCTGACGTCGAGCTGGTAGCGCTCTGCGACGTCGATCAGAGCATCCTCGACGAACGCGCCGGCGCGCTCGAGCAGCAGACCCGGAAGAAGCCCCAGGTCTACACGGACTATCGCAAGCTCCTGGACGACAAATCGATCGACGCCATCTCGATCGCCACGCCCAATCACTGGCACACCCTCATGACCATCCAGGCCTGCCAGGCGGGTAAGGACGTTTACGTCGAGAAACCGTGCTCGCATAACATTTTCGAGGCGAAGCAGATTGTCGCCGCAGCGCGGAAATACAACCGCATGGTGCAGCAGGGCAGCCAGAGCCGCTCCTCCGCGGCCCTCGAGGACGGCATTCAAAAGATGCGCGACGGCCTGATCGGCGATCTCTACCTCTCGCGCGGCCTGTGCTACAAGTGGCGCGACACCATCGGCAAGACGCCCATCAGCGACCCGCCGAGCGGCGTGGACTACGATCTCTGGACCGGTCCTGCGCCCAAGAAGCCGTTCACGAAGAATCGCTTCCACTACAACTGGCACTGGTTCTGGGATTTCGGCAACGGCGATCTGGGAAACCAGGGCATCCATGAAGTCGATATCGCGCGCTGGGGCCTGGGCGTCAAGTTCCCGACCAAGGTCACGGCAATCGGCGGCAAGTTCATGTTCGACGACGACCAGGAGACCCCGAACACGCTGAGCTGCGCCTTCGAGTTCAACGAGAACGGCCGGAAGCAGATGATGGAGTTCGAGGTGCGCCACTGGATGAGCAACCACGAGGGCGGCATCGGCGAAGGCGGACGCGACGCCAACACCATCGGCAACCTGTTCTACGGGTCGAAGGGCTACATGGCGATCGCCGGCTATACCAAGTACTCGTTCTTCATGGGCAAGGCGGGAGAGCCCGGTCCGACCATGACCAAGGGCGGGAGCCATTTCGCCAATTTCTTTGCCGCCGTGCGCGACCGTAAGCGGGAAACGCTCACCGCCGAGATTGAAGAGGGCGCCGCGTCCACCGTGCTGGTGCACCTGGCCAACATCTCGTATCGGGTGGGCCGCACCATTCACTTCGATCCCAAGACCATGGCCATTCAGGGCGATGCGGAAGCCGGCAAGCTGGTCACCCGCGATTACCGCAAGCCCTTTGTCGTACCCGAAAAGGTTTAAACTCCGGGACAGGTTCCGGCCTGCCCCGGTATCGAGTGTGGAGGAGACCGATGCCGGATGAGAGAGTCGTATTGAAGGGCAGCGAACGGCTGCCGGTTCCTGGAGCGCAGGTCATCGGAAGTCCCGACCCCGCTGCGCCGATCACCGTGACGGTGCTGCTGCGCCGGCGGAATTCCCGCCTGCCCAGCCCGAAGGAAGGGCATGTGTCGCGGAGAGATTTCGCCGGCCGGTTCGGCGCCGACCCGGCGGACGTGCCGCCTATCGAGGAATTCGCCGCCGAAAACGATCTGACCGTCGTCGAGGTCGATCTGGCCCGCCGCAGCATCTTGCTGTCGGGAAGCGTCGGCGACATGGGCGAGGCCTTCGGCACCGAGTTGATGATGTTCCAAGGCCCGGAGGGAATGTTTCGCGGACGCGTCGGCACGCTCACGGTCCCGAGCAGCCTGGCAAAAATCGTCACCGGCGTGTTCGGACTGGACGAACGCCCGCAGGCCAGATCGCATCTCCGCCGGCACGGGGCGGCGCGGGTCGGTCCCGAGGCGGCGGGCGACACTTCCTACACTCCTATCGCCGTCTCGAAGCTGTACGATTATCCCGCTCTGACGGGCTCGGGCCAGACCGTCGGCATCATCGAGCTCGGCGGCGGCTACCGCTCCTCCGATCTGAAGACCTATTTCAGCGGTCTCGGGATCAAGACCACTCCCAGCGTCACAGCGGTGTCGGTGGACGGCGGCCTCAACCAACCGGTCGGCAATCCGAACAGCGCCGACGCCGAGGTCCTGCTCGATATCGAAGTCGTGGGCGCCATCGCTCCCGCGGCCAAAATCGCCGTCTACTTCGCGCCCAACACCGACCAGGGCTTCCTGGATGCCATCACCACGGCGGTGCACGACAACGTGCGCAAACCGTCCGTGATCTCGATCAGTTGGGGAGGACCGGAATCGTCGTGGACCGCGCAGTCGCTGACCGCGTTCGACCAGGCGTTTCAGGACGCAGGCTTGTTGGGAGTGACGGTCTGCTGCGCATCCGGGGACGATGGTTCCTCCGACGGCGAGACCGACGGACTGGCTCACGTCGATTTTCCCGCGTCCAGCCCCCACGTCCTGGCGTGCGGCGGCACTCGCCTCGAATCGTCCGCCAACAAGATCACCAAAGAGGTCGTCTGGAACGAGGGGGCCAACGGAGCCACCGGCGGCGGGGTCAGCGATACCTTTCCGTTGCCGTCCTTCCAGGCGAGCGCCGGCGTGCCGGTATCGGTGAACCCGACGCACTTCAAGGGACGCGGCGTTCCGGATGTGTCCGGCGACGCCGACCCGCAAACCGGATACCAGGTTCGGGTGGACGGACGCAACGCGGTATTCGGCGGCACCAGCGCGGTAGCGCCGTTGTGGGCCGCGCTGATCGCACTCATCAATCAGCAGCTCAAGAAGTCGTCGGGATTTGTCAATACGGCGCTCTATGCCGGAGCCGGCAAGACCAGCCTTCACGACATCACCTCGGGCAACAACGGCGCGTACACGGCGCGCGCCGGCTGGGACGCCTGCACCGGCCTGGGCAGCCCCGACGGACAGAAGCTGCTGACCGCCCTTACCGGAAAATCCAAGAGGAAGGGCTCCCGGCGCCGGTAGCCATTCGCGTTCCGCCGCGCAACGCGCTAAAACGAGAAAGAGCTCTGAAAATGCGCGGATTCGTGTTGTTTCTGGCGCTTGCGGCGGCAGCTTTGCCGGCGCAGGCCGGGCCCACGGCGATGGCGAATATCGCGGGCCGGAAAACCATCAGCCTCAATGGCAAGTGGCGGGTGATCGTAGACCCGTACGAAAACGGCTACTACGACTTCCGCATGCAGCCGTCCAAGGAAGGCTATTTCCTGGACGTCAAGGCCAGGGACAAGAGCGACCGCGTCGAATACGATTTCGACACAGCCTCCCAGCTAGACGTGCCCGGCGACTGGAATTCCCAGCGCGAAAGCCTCTTCTTCTACGAAGGCACCCTCTGGTACCGGCGTACGTTCGACTACGCCGCCAAACCCGGCACACGCGCCTTCCTCTACTTCGGAGCCGCCAATTACGAGGCCATCGTCTTCCTGAACGGGGAAAAACTCGGGTCCCACGTCGGCGGATTCACGCCGTTCTCGTTCGAGGTCACCGGCAAGGTCAGGCCCCAGGGCAATTCCCTGGTCGTGAAGGTCGATAACAAGCGCCACGTAGAAGGCGTGCCCACCCTCAACACCGATTGGTGGAACTACGGCGGGCTCACGCGCGATGTCGCGCTCGTGGAAGTGCCGGGGACGTTTGTGGAGGACTACTTCGTTCAATTGAAGAAGGGGTCGGCGGACACGATTGCGGGATGGGTCAAGCTGAACGGCGCTCGGGCGCGGCAGCAGGCGATGATCCGCATTCCCGAAGCAGGCGTCTCCGCCAGCGTGACCACCGACGACAAAGGCTACGGCGAGTTCAGCGTACCCGCGCGGCTCACGCTGTGGTCGCCCGCGAACCCGAAGCTGTACGATGTCTCGATCTCATCCGAGGACGACACCGTGCGCGACCGCATCGGATTCCGCACCATCGAAGTGAAGGGCACGGAGATCCTGCTCAATGGCAAGAGCCTGTTCCTGCGCGGCGTCTCCATTCACGAGGAAGCGCCTTACCGCGGCGGCCGGGCGTACAGCCAGGACGACGCGCGGACCCTCCTCGGCTGGGCCAAGGAGATGGGCTGCAACTTCGTGCGCCTCGCCCACTACCCGCACAACGAGAACATGGTGCGGGAAGCGGAACGCATGGGCCTGCTGGTCTGGTCCGAATCGCCGATTTATTGGATGATTCAGTGGGAGAACCCGGCGACTTACGCCATCGCCAGCAACCAGGTGGCCGAAAGCATCGCGCGGGACAAGAACCGCGCCGCGATCATCTTGTGGTCTGTCGCTAACGAGACGCCGATTACCGATGCGCGCAACGATTTTCTGCGCCGCCTGGCGCTGCACGTGCGCACGCTCGATCCCACTCGCCTGGTGACCGCCGCCATGATGCACCATGAAGAGCCGGGAGCCGGCCAGAATCGCGTGGCGGTGATCGACGATCCGTTCGGCGCCGGCGTGGACGTGCTCGGCTGCAACGAGTACATCGGCTGGTACGACGGGCTGCCCGAGAAACTGGAGCGCAGCGAGTGGAGGTCGATCTACAACAAGCCGCTCATCATGAGCGAGTTCGGCGCCGACGCGCTGTACGGCATGCACGGCGACGCCCTCACGCGATGGTCGGAGGAATATCAGGAAGGGATCTATCAGAAGCAGGTTGCGATGCTGAACAAGATCCCGTTTCTGCGCGGCACCACCCCGTGGGTGCTGATGGACTTCCGCAGCCCGCGCCGCCCTCTCGCCAACATCCAGGATTTCTTCAATCGCAAGGGCCTGGTGAGTCTCCGTGGGGACAAGAAGAAAGCGTTCTTCGTGCTTCAGGAATATTATCGGAGCAAGGCGGATTAGCCTCTACTTATTCAGCGCCTTCTCCATCTTGTCCACCTGGCGCTCGGCCTTCTCCATCAGGTCCTTCGCGCTGGCCGCGTCGCCCGCCGCCAGGGCATCGTTCGAGCCGCGCAGGAACGAATCCATCAGGCTCACCGATTGCAGCCAGTCTCCGCGCATTCCGAGGCCGCTCGCTGCCTGGCTGCGCCGGAGGTTGTCCAGCGTGCTGTGAATGGAAGCGGCGCGGGCCGATAGGGTGACCAGCGACTCCCGCACCTTCTGCATCTCCGCCCGCTGCGCCGCGAGATCGGGCTGCGGCGGGGCCTGGGCGGGGGGTTGTTGCACGGGTTGAGGTGGCGCCGGTTCCGGCGCGGAAACGGCAGCGGCCGGAGCGGCGGCCGTGTTTGCAGTCTGCGCCGGCGTCCGCACGGCGCGCCTCGCTTTGCTGTCGGCGGCCGGTATCTGCGGCGGAGGCTGAACGGGCGTGGCAGCCGCGGCGGGCTCGGGACCCGGCGCCGGTGGAGGTGTTTCGGCGGTCGGCTGAGCCGGCGTGGGGGCCTGCGCGGACGGTGTGACCGCGGCCGGCGCCGCCTCCTGCGGCGAGCCGCTCGCCGCGCTCTTCTTCGACGGCAGAAACTCTATCGCCGCCACGATAATCCCGACACAGCACAGGGCGCCCACCGTCGCCCATAGTGCGCGGTTGGATTTGCGAGGCTGGACGGCGGGAGGTGCGGCCTGCGGCGCCGCCGCGGCGGCAACCCTCGGCGGCGCCGGCGCGGGCGCGGGCACCGTCACAGGCGCGGCCGCCTGCTGGCCCATCACGCTGACCAGAGCATTGCGGAACGCGTCCGCCGTCTGGAAACGCGTACCCGGATCACGGTTGACGGAGAAGAGAATCAGATCGTTCAAGCCCTGCGGCAGACGCGGATCGAGCTGGATGGGCGGCACCGGCGTCTGCTGCAGATGCGCGGACATAATCGCGAACTGGCTGTCGCCGTCGAACGGATGCTTGCCGGTCACCAGCTCGTACAGCGACACACCGACCGAATACAGGTCCGAGCGCGCGTCCAGCGTCTGCACGCCCTGAATCTGTTCGGGCGACATGTAGTACAGCGAGCCCATGGTGGTGCCGGTCATGGTCAGCTTGCGGTCGGTCGCGCTCTTGGCGATACCGAAATCCATGAGCTTGACCGTGCCATCACGCGTGAGCATCATGTTGGCCGGCTTGATATCGCGGTGGATGACGCCGCGCCCGTGCGCATACGCGAGCGCGGAAAGCACCTGCGCGATGCAGTAGGCGGCCTCCCCGACAGGCATCGGGCCGTGCTCCAGCCTGTGATCGAGCGTCTCGCCCTCGACAAACTCCATCACCATCAGGAGCTGATTCTCGAAACGCAGCGCGGTGCGCAGCCCGGCAATATTGGGATGCTCGAGGCTCGCCAGCACCTTGATCTCGCGCAGGAAACGGTCCGCGAGATCCGGTTCTCCCGCCAGATCCGGCAGGAGCACCTTCATGGCCTCGATCCGGTCTGAGATGGTGTTCCGGACCTTGAAGACTTTGCCCATCCCGCCGGCGCCCAGAGTATCGACGATCTGGTAGTCGCCGATGGTACTGCCGATCTCGAGATTCATGGCGCTCCTTACTGGCTCTTTACCGTGTCCCCGACCTTTGGTGTGCCCGCCCCGCTGAACTTGCCGACTGCCGAACCGGCATCCACTTCCGTGATCTTGATCTGTCCGATGGTGTCTTCCATCTGGCGGATCACCTTGCCCGTCGCCGGATCGGTGATCTTCCGCGTCACGCGCTTGATGGCCAGCGTGTCCCCTATCTTTACGCCCGCCGTGGAGCCCACGTTGATCACGATCGTCCCATCGGCCGACGCATCCGCCACCAGCCCGTCGATGACCACCACCTTCGTCGGCATGGTGCCGGCCTTGGATTCGAGCTGCTGCGCCATGTCGTCCACCGCCTTGTGCACCGCCTCGCCCAGGATCGTATTGGCGAAGTTCGAGCCGTGCATGTCGAACGCACCGCCGCCCGCGCCGCCACTGCTTCCGCCCGCGCCGAGCAGGCCGGTGCCCGAGCGCGTGGATTCGCCCTTGCCCGTGGCGCTGGCCAGGATCTCCGCGGTATCGGTATTGATCATGCGCGCCGTCACTGCCACCACCGCCTTCGACTCCTTCTTCGACACGCCGCCGATGCCGAAGCGTCCGGTGATGCCGCCCACTCCGGCGCCGCCCACATTGGTGGCCTTGTCGTCGCGACCGAACTGCGTAATGCTGCCGATGATAATGGCTTCCACGCCCAGGACCTTGCCGATTTTCGCGGCGGAATTCGGGTCGGCCCGGTCGCTATTGGAAAAATTCTGCTCGGCCAGAATCTTGTCGAGCGCCTTGCGTTCGATCACGGAATACGTCCCGTCGTTGACCAGTTTATCCACCAGCAGGTCCGCGATGCCTTTGCCAACATCCTGGTTCGTGCCCCAGATCGCCGACACGCTGCTCTGCACCGTGGAATAGTCGAAATTCATGACCGCCACCCGTTTTTTCTGTGCCGGCGAAACGACGGCGGCAAGCGCGAGAACCGTCGTTATCAAGAGGACTCGTTTCATTCCCTTAACCTCCACCCTATATAATCTGACATAAATTGAGGAAAACAGTACCATTGGATTGGGTTCTCCGAAGACAACGCCGTACTATGCGGTCCCCCCGGCGGGCTTCGTTTCGTCTGTCGAAAGTCCAGCGCCCTGGCATTCTCGATTCCGCTTGCCTCCGGCAGGAAGCCGAAATCCGCGGCGTCGGTGAATGGGGCCGCGGGCCGCAGGCCGCCGATCGCCAGCATGAACAGGATGGGTGCGTTCGTCTTCATGCCTAGCGGATCTCGATTCGCGCCCAGCCGCGCGCGGGAATCCGAACGGGTACCTCAATGCCGTAGTCGCGGTCGAGATTGTAGCGCGCCGGCGCGCCGTCATCCGTCCGCACCGTTGCCGTGGTCGTCAGCCCCGTGTAGTAGAGGGGAAGCGCGATGCGACGCTCGATCGGCCGGTCGAGCGGGTTGAACAGCACCGCCATCCCCTTTTCCGGGAGTTGCGGATTCACGTGTAGCAGTCCGTCCCAGTCGCGGCCGTCGGGGCGGCGCAAGTGGATCACGTCCGAGTCGAGAATGGCCCGGTGCGCTTTGTAGAAATCTACCCAGCGGCGGACCACCGCCTCGCTTTCCGGCGAATCGTAAAGCCGCGGTCCGCGGTAGCAGGCCTGGACGCCGGACGCGAAGTTCTGCGCCAGGTGCTGCTCGTAGGCATCGAGGTGGTCCTTCAGCGGCTCGAGCGTGGCCGCTTCGCCACCGCCGTGATATTGCACCAGGGGCACGAACATCCATCCCATGCTGGGCAGCTTGTCCCAGGTGCCGTCGAAGATGTTCTGCCGGCCCAGCAGAAATTGCCGCTCCCGGGGCAGGCTCCAGTTGGTCTCGCGGTAGCCCATCGCCGCCTTGCTGGACCCGTTGAGGAAGTACCAGTCCGGTACGTTGAGGTAGACTCCCTGCCCGCGGCACCAGCGGTAGAAGTCGCGGATGGCCTCGTACTGGCGCCACTGGGAATCCTCCAGGCCCTCGTGCCCGGGATGCTTCGTGGAAGCGCAAACGTCGCCGGGATACGAGCCGTCGTGCTCCAGCACCGCGAATCCCGTGGCCGTGAGAAGAGCGCGCAGCTTGCGGAAATAATCGGCTCCCCACCGGCTTCCCAGGCACGGTGCATTCTCGAAGATGGCGCCGCCCGGCTTGCCGGTTTTGGGATTGATGGCGTCGTCCTCTTCGCTGATCTTGCGGCTGGCCAGCAGCGAGTAGCCCCCGAGTTCCACATGTTTCGAACGGGCGTATTCGGCCAGCGATCGTAGTTGCGCGAGATAAGCCGGATCTTCGTTTTCGGCGTTGAATCCGCTCCCGAAGCTGAGGATCACCATTTCGAACCCACAGGCGGCGCTCTGATCGATGGCCAGCCTCACGGCATCCGGATCGCTGCGGCGCACGTGCATGAATATCGGATTTTCGGTGGTCCAGGGCGCAATGAGACGGTACATGCGGCGCCGTGCGAGCGAGGCGCGCTCCCGGTCCGTCGAATCCAGCGCGAGCAGAAACGTGCGGAAGGTCTCAAAGCTGTCCCCAGGGGGAATCGCGGCGTTGGGACCCATCGGCGGCCTGCTTTCCAGCAGCACCGGCGTGCGCAGCCGGTAGTTCACCTGCGAAGTGTACTGTGGGTCGGGAGACCACACCGTGCCGCGGCTCTCGCCGCCGAAAGCATAATCCGTTTCCGCATATAGCAGCCGCGGCGCGCGCGGGTCGGCCTCCACGCTGGACTCTTCTTCCACGACCGCCAGCACTTCGCTGACGAAGCGATTGAGCCGAACGGTGTGACTGCCTTGATTGCGGAGCGTGATCCACTTGGCGAGCACCGGCATGCCGTCGTACATCTCGTAGTGAACGTCCACCAGGAGCGCCCCGTGGGCGCCGTAATGGAAGACGATTCCGGCGCCGGCCGGAGGCCACTGCGTGGCGTCCGCGTACCGGACGCGCTTCCAGGGGAACCGGGGTTCCACCGGCGTATGCTCCCATCCCGTGCAGTGCAGCGCCTTGGGATCGGCGGCCATGCCATCGAGCCACTGCGGAAGCAGGTACGCGTAGTCCGGTTGACCCAGCAGGCCGCCCACCGGAGTCTCCGCCCCGTCGAGCGTCACGATGGCTTCCGGCTTCACGCCCCGGATTATGGAAACGCCCGTGGTCAGGTTCTCGAACGCGGCGGTGGCGCAGTCGGGCTTGAGCCGCCAGGTGCGGCGGATCAGGCCATTGGCCAGAGACACCTCACGACCGTCCGGCGACGGCGCTACCGCGGCATGCGTCGCGGGAGGGTGAACCAGCCAGTCGGAGCGGGGTGCGGCGGCAGCCGCGGCGACCGCCACCCACGCCCAGGAAATGCGCAGCATAGACTATCAATTTATCGTTCTTCGGGCCGTTTGCCCCTCCCCGGAGGAACAAGCGGCCGGGGCCTTTTCGCTATCGGCCTTCGAATTGCAAGTCTCAACTCCGGATGTGCCCTATCGCCCAAGAGTCACGTTTCCATGAACGCCACGACTGGAACACGCCGTAAGAAAAACCAGAACCGCCTCGACCTGTTCTTTAGCAATCTTGGTCCGGGGCTGATCACCGGCTGCGCCGACGACGATCCCTCCGGAATATCGACATACTCGGTCGCCGGCGCGGCCTTTGGGTACGGCCCGCTCTGGACTGCCCTTCTCTCGCTGCCCCTGATGGCTTCGATCCAGTTGATGTGCGGGCGCCTCGGGATGGTGAGCGGACGCGGCCTCGCCGCCGTCATCCGCCGCTATTACCCCCGCTGGGTCCTCTGGGGCGCCTGCCTCCTGCTCATCACGGCGAATGTCATTAACATTGCGGCCGACCTCGGCGGCATGAGTGCGGCCGCCGAGATGGTCACCGGCGTCACAGCGCTCGTGTGGACGCCGGCATTCACGGCGCTGATCGTAAGTTTTCTCTTCTGGTCCTCCTACCGGCAGATCGCGCGCGTCTTCAAGTGGATCACGCTGGTCCTCGCCGCCTATGTAGTCACCGCGTTCCTGGCTCATGTCGACTGGCGCGCTGCGCTCGCCGCCACGTTCGCGCCCCGTATCACGTGGTCGCGGGATTCCCTGTTGATGCTCGTTGGCATTCTCGGCACCACCATCTCGCCTTACCTCTTTTTCTGGCAATCCGCCCAGGAGGTGGAGGAGGAGCGCGCCGAGGGCAAAAACCTCGCGCAGCGCAAGGGCGCCAGTGCCGCCGAGTTGCGCCGTCTGCGCATTGATATTTTCACCGGGATGTTTGCCTCCAACTTCATCATGTATTTCATCATCCTGACAACCGCTGCCACCCTGAACGCGCACGGGACAACGCACATCGAGACCGCGCGCCAGGCCGCGGAGGCGTTGCGGCCCCTCGCCGGCGCGGCCGCTTACTGGTTGTTCACTGTCGGCTTGATCGGAACCGGCATGCTCGGCGTGCCCGTGCTCGCCGGATCCTGCGCGTATGCTATGGCGGAGGCAGGCGCGTGGCGCGGCTCCCTGGAGCTGAAACCCCACCAGGCACGCAAATTCTACGCCGTGCTGTTCGCGGCCATGGCCGGCGGCTTGCTCATCGAATACCTGCGCCTGAACGCGGTCAAGATGATGTTCTGGTCGGCCGTCACCAACGGGGCGCTCGCCCCGCCTCTCATTCTGCTGGTCATCCTTCTGACAAACGACCGGCGCGTGATGGGGACGCGGGTCAATCCGCCCATCCTGCGGTTTTTCGGTTGGGCTACCTTTGCCGTCATGAGCCTCGCGACGGTGGCGATGCTGGTCTCGGCGATGGTCCCGTGACGCCACCCGCTCACGGCCTTTCCCACCGCCCGCCGGGCTACTTCTTGGGCTTGTATTCCTGAAAAAGGTCGGGAAACTGCTGCCGCAACGCCTCGATCTTCGGACGGTCGCAAACCTGAATGTAGGGGTTGTCGGGATTGTAATATGCGTAGTCCTGGTGGTAGTCCTCCGCGCGGTAGAACGCTTTGAGCGGCGCCACTTCGGTTACGATCGCCTTCGGAAACACCTTCTGTTGATCGAGCTGCGCGATGTAGGCTTGCGCCAGGCGCTTCTGCTCTTCGCTTGTATAAAAAATCGCCGACCGGTAGGATGTCCCCACGTCCGGCCCCTGCCGGTTCAATTGCGTCGGATCGTGTGCGACCGAAAAGTAAATCCGCAGCAACTGTCCGTATGTGATGCGCGAGGGATCGTAGATCACTTCAACGGATTCGGCGTGCCCTGTGGTTTCCGTGATCACCTGCTGGTAGGTGGCGGTCTTGGCGGACCCGCCCGAGTATCCCGCGGCAGTCGAAACAACGCCCTTCACACGTTCGAATACGGATTGTACGCCCCAGAAACAGCCGCCCGCGAAGACCGCGGTCTCTCTACCGGCCTGCTTCGCGAGAGGAACGTCGGTTGACGCCGGCGGGATCGGCAGTTTGGGCGCGGCGAATGCCGTCAGCATCGCCACGGACAATCCCATCGCGAAATAGCGCCATGCGGTTCGAAAAGACATCGGTGCCCCCTCGAATAAATGATACTTCCGAAACCGGCGCTCAATAATCCCGCCTTCGATGCTGCCCCGGTCAGGCTGAGCAGGAACTGTACGCGTGGCGGCACACAACTCCCCGCTTCGCGGCCCGCCGTTGCTTGTCGGCGCTCCGGAACCGCCCGGGATTGACGGGGACCTGCCGGAAACTACCGCCGGTTGGCGTACGCGATGCCGGCCTCGACCTCGCGGATAGCCGAATTCGTGAACTCGATCGCCTTGGCGCGATGCCCACCCTTGTCCGGATCCGCTGTCTCCAGTGACTGCTTGGCCGACCGCAGCTGGTTCAACGCGGCATGCATGTGAGGCTGAGACGCCGCTTTCCCGAGGCCGGCCGCTAGGCCGCCCAATCCGATTGCCGGAAGAATCTGCTGCAACGTGAACCTGCGTGAGATCGTCATCGTGTTCCTCCCCGCTGGCGGAAGCGGCGTTCGCCAGGATCCATCGTTCTGGTTTCGTGGCTGCCCGCGATGTTCGGGGCACCGTCGTTCCCGGGACTCGAAACGCGACCTCAACCTGCGCCCAAATGCGCAAACCCGCCCGGGCGCCCGTTGAAAGGCAGTCCCAAAACTGTTGATTGTTCCTGGTTTCTCCCCTGGAACGTGACCGGGAATTTCGCATTCATCCCCGGATGCGCGCAGTATACCTCCAATCGCACCTGTTTGTCCGATAACAGGGTACTAAGCCAATTCCGCGATGGACGTTGCCCCGTTGCCGGTCCCGCCGGTCTCGCTTTTGTTTTCGCTGATTCTAATCCGGTTATCCGATTCTCCCCGATTGTTCGCCGTGCCGCCATGTTAGCTTCACTTCCAGGAGAGCCTGTGTGGAACGCGAACCCTGGTGGACAGCGGGCCGCTGACAAGTGAGCGGTGCCAAACGAACCCAAGAAGTCCTTTGTTTTCAACAAAACTGCCCGAGGGAACCCAAGCTTCGGGCGGCGAAAC
>Ga0335080_10003812_pt1 | contig 15296 bp, 16 predicted proteins | sample Lox_Sample_34_FD_206720 | JGI IMG/M metagenome (GOLD analysis project Ga0335080, IMG submission 206720) | Soil microbial communities from Loxahatchee National Wildlife Refuge, Florida, United States - Lox_Sample_3.4 | ecosystem: Environmental > Terrestrial > Soil > Wetlands | place: USA... | reverse complement strand
GCGGTCGAGGGTCGCTTCTGCGAGCTCGGACCAGAGTCCTGGTCTCTTTGGTGGTGTGATGCGATGGCAGGCGTTGGCCCACGAGCCAGCCGACGAGCGCGCCCGCCCAGATGGCGGCGAAGATCATGACGCCGATGGTCGGCGGAGCCAGCATGGTCGGCCTCACTCGAAGTCAACGCCGATCGACGAAGTCCCGGACCCGTGCGGCGATCTCGTCGGCAGCCGTGTCGAGTGCGAAGTGGCCTGCGTCGAGGACGTGGACCTGGGCGGTCGGTACGTCGCGCCGATAGGCCTCCGGCTCCGAGAGGTCGAACGAGAGGTCGTACTTGCCCCAGAGGACGAGCAGCCTCGGCTGCGCCTCGCGCATCCACGCCTGCCACCGGGGGTAGGCATCCACGTTCGTCCGGTAGTCGTAGAAGAGATCGCTCTGGATGTCGGCCTCGCCCGGCCGGGTCAGGAACGCGAACTCGTCCGCCCATAGATCCGGGTCGTAGCGATCCACGTTCGGATCGCTTCCGACGTGGCGGGTGCGCGTCGTCGCCAGCGATAGGAGGTTCGCTCGGAGCTCGCTCTCGTGCGCCGCGCGATCCTTCCAGAACTCGCGCCGCACCTTCCAGTTCGCTCCCAGCCCCTCGTCGTGCGCGACCGCGTCCTGGACGATCAGGGCGTCGACGCGCTCCGGGTGCGCCAGCGCCATGCGAAAGCCCACGGGTCCGCCGTAGTCCTGCATGTAGAGTGTGTACCGCGACAGGCCGAGGGCCTCGGTGAAGTGCTGCGTGACGGACGCGATCTTGTCGAAGGTGTACGAGAAGGTCTTCGCGTCCGGAGCGTCGCTGTGGCCGAATCCCGGATAGTCCGGCGCCACCAGGTGGAAGTGATCCGAGAGGCGCGCGAGGAGCGGCTCGAACATCCGCGACGAGGAGGGAAGCCCGTGGAGCAGGAGGATCGTCGGGGCATCCTTCGGCCCCGCCTCGCGATAGAAGATCGAGAGCCCGTCGACCTTGACGGTGCGATAGAAGACGGGCTGCGTCGTGCCGATCTCCCCGCGCGCTGCTCGCGCTCCGACCAGAGCCGCGGCGAACGCGATCGAGAGGGACAGGCGCGAGCGCCTCGAGGGGGTGCCGAGGCTCATGGAGTCAGGCGGGCGGCTGCGGCGGCTCGTCTCGCTTGGGCGGCTCGGAGACTCGAGGAGGCTCCTCGAACCCCTTCTTGAAGACGCGAATCGACTCGCCCAGGGCGCGCCCCAGCTCGGGGAGCCGCTTGGGGCCGAATACGATCAGCGCGATCCCGAGGATCAGGAGGAGGTGGGTCGGCGCAAAGAGACCTTCGAGCATGTGCACCTCGATGCAGGCCACGATCCTGCGCCGAGGGAGTCTCGCACAATCCCCTCTGGCGCGCCGGAACGGACGATCTCAGCCCGCGATCTCGACCGGCAGGTTCACCGGGCGCCGGAAGATTCCCATCGGGCGGAACTGCTGGAGATCGAGACGCGCGCGCGAGCCCGCCGGCACGATGTCGAGCGCGGCGTCGATCATGCAGCCGATCTCCTGGCGCGCGAGGTTCGCGCCGAGGCAGTAGTGCGGACCGCTGCCGAAGAAGAGCGCCTCGCGGTTGTCGCGGTCGAGGTCGATCACGTCCGGATCGGCGAATACCGCCGGATCGCGGTTGGCACCGCCGAGGCCGAGCATCAGCATCTGCCCCTTGCGGATCGTCTTGCCGCGCAGCTCGAAGTCGCGGACGGCGAAGCGCTGCATGCCGGCCGGCCCGCCGAAGGCGAAGCGCATGAGCTCGTCGGTCGCCTTCCGCACGAGCGAGCGGTCGTCGCGCAGGCGCTGCATGACGTCCGGATACGCGAGCAGGGTCTGGATCACGACGAGGCCGCCCAGGTTCGTGGTCTCGCTGCCGGCGCCGATCAGCACCGCGACGAGCATCACGATGTCGTCGTCGTGCAGCGGGTGATCGCTCTCCTGCGTCCGGATCAGATCGGAGATCAGATCCTCGTGCAGCGAGCCCCGCCGCTCCGCCACCATCCGGCGCAGCCAGGGCGCCATCTCCTGCAGCGCGGCCTCGGACGCGGCCACCGCCTCGGGCGGCGCGAGCGGGAAGAAGCCGCGGATCAGCTGCTGCGCCAGCTCGCGGAAGCGGACCTCGTCGGCGCCGGGCGATACGCCGACGATGCGGCTGATCACGGCGTTGGGGATCGGGTCCGTGAAGTCGCCCATCAGGTCGACGATCTGGCCCCGCCGCGCACGCAGCGGCGCGGCGAAGCGCTCGACGACCTCGCGGATCTGCGCGTCCATGCGGCGCACGGCGCGCGGCGTGAGCGCACGGTTGAACAGGCGCCGGAAGCGCGCGTGCGACTCCGGGCTCTGCGTCAGCAGGCTCTCCCGCTCGAGCCAGTACAGGAGGGTGCCCTCGGGCGCGGGTCGATAGTGCTCCCAATCGCGCCGGCTCTGCGTGCAGTTCTCGGGATCGTTGAAGAGGCGCTTCACGTCGTCGTGGCGGGTCACGAACCAGAAGCCGAGCGGCGCGACGAAGTGGACGGGGTCCTCGGCGCGCAGCCGGTGGAGAAGCGGAGCGGGGTCGGTCGCCGCGACGAGATCGAGGTAGGGACTCCGGCCCGCATCCTGGGAATCGGCGGCCTGCACCATGACGCCCTCCTCGACTGGCAAGGGTAGGCCAGCCGTCTCACCCTCTGGGGCCCTCCGCCGGAGTCCGCATGCCCGCCCCGTACGAGCTCTACTACTGGCCCGAGATCCCTGGACGCGGCGAGTTCGTGCGCCTGGTGCTCGAGGAAGCCGGTGCGCCGTACGTCGACGTGGCGCGTCGGCCCGCGGAGCAGGGCGGCGGCACCGAGGCGGTGATCGCCTTCTACGCCGGCCGCAACGAGGGCCATCCCGTCTTCGCTCCGCCGGTGCTCAAGCACGGCGATCTGGTGCTCGCGCAGACGACTGCGATCTGCCACTTCCTCGGCCGTCGGCACGGGCTCGCGCCGCGCGACGAGGCTGGCGAGATGCACGCGCTCGAGCTGCAGCTCACCGTGGCCGACCTGGTCGCGGAGGCGCACGATACCCATCACCCGATCAGCGCGTCCCTCTACTACGAGGACCAGAAGCCGGCGGCGAAGCAGCGCGCCGCGCACTTCGCGAGCGAACGGCTTCCCCGCTACGTCGACTACTTCGAGCGCGTCCTGTGGCGGAGCGGCGGCGAGTTCCTGGTGGGAGCGGCCGTCTCGCACGCCGACCTCTCGCTCTTCCAGACACTCGAGGGCCTCGCCTATGCGTTTCCGCGCGCACTCGCCCGCGCGAGCGGGAACGCGCCGCTGGTCCTCGCGCTGCGCGAGCGGATCCGGGCGCGGCCGCGCATCGCGGCCTACCTGGCGTCCGAGCGGCGCATGCCGTTCAACCAGGACGGGATCTTCCGCCACTATCCCGAGCTGGACGCCGGCTGAGCGCGCCGGGTGTCTAGAACACGCTCAGGCCCGACGTCGCATCGCACGGACCGACCGCATCGAAGACGCCCGCGCTCAGGGTTGCATGGTCGAAGGTTCCGGTCGCGGCGCAGCCGAGGTTGCCGGCCACGGCGTTCGCGCCGGTCGGATCGGTGCCCTTCACGAAGCCGAAGCTGCTGGTCGCGCCGTCGCCGTCGATGTCGGCGTCCGCATCCGCGGTGAAGACGTCGAGGTGTCCGACCCCTGCGCTCGGCGACGAGGCGGCGACGACCTCGTACTGGTAGTAGATGTCGCCCTCCGGCATCCAGCCGAGCAGGCAGAAGCCGTGGCTGGACCAGGCCGGCGCGCTGCAGCTCGAGACCGGCCAGCTCGCCTTCCGCGCCCTCGGCACGGTCGCCGGCTGCGCGGTGGCGAGGACGTAGGTGTCGTTCTCCGCGCGGTAGGACTCCTCGGCGACTGCGATGGCCTTCAGGTTGGACTTGCACTCGCTCGTCTTCGCGCGCATCTGGAAGCGCAGGAAGTCGGGGATCGCGATGGCCGCGAGGACGCCGATGATCGCGACCGCGAGCAGGATCTCGATCAGCGTGAATCCACCGTGTCGCAGGCCGCTGCGCCGCATGGTGCTGGGGGAGGAGCAAATGGCGTACCAGAGCGGTGCTCGCGGGCGGCGGCATCGGCAGGCGCGCCGCCAACCCGCCGCCGGACGGCCGGATCGGGCCGATTCTTCCGCTGCGCCGCGCCGGCGGCGCGTGCCGCCGAGCGACGCGCCCGGGCACCGTCCGTGGACGCGATTCGTCACCGCACCGGACGCTCCCGCCTAGGGAACGATCGACACCGGCGTCCCTCGAGGCGCGCGCGTCGCGATCCAGTCGATCACCTCGTCGGTCACGGCGACACAGCCGTAGGTCCAGTCGAGGCGGAGGTCACCCTTCCAGCGCTCCCCCTCGCCGTGGAAGCCGACGTGCCCTCCGAGGGCGGTGTGCTGCGGGGGCAGCCGGTGGTGGCGATGCGCGGCGACGATCGCGTCGTGGTCGGTGCGGGCGATGCGTCCCTCGGCGAGCGCGCGCACGGCGTCCTTGCGCGACGGATAGTCGATGGGCACGAAGCGGTGGAAGCGGCTCTCCCGCACCGGGCCCGCGATCCGGTATTCGCCCTCCGGCACGCGCTGGTCGCCCGCGGCGCGCTTGGGCCCCTTCTCGCGCGAGAGCGCGACCGGGAACTCGAGGTGCGCGCCGCCGGCACACTCCGCGACCAGCGTGTGCGCCGCCTTGCGGACCTCGAGGCGGGCGACCCGCTCGCAGGGCGGAGGCGCCGCGGCTTCCGGCGGCGGGGGGGCGGGTGCCGGCGGGGGTGGGGGCGGCTTCGCTGCGCACGCCGCGAGCCAGAGCGCGAGCAGGGCGGCTCGACCGAGCGCGAGTTCGCGTCCTTCGGAGCGGCCTCGAGTGCCGGCTCGCAACGGTTGGGCGCGACGCATGGCGCTGGAACACTAACGGAACTCCACTAGCCTGCGGCTCGCCGTGGAGACCCGATCGATCGCCGCGCTGGCGCTGCTCGCGGTGCTGGCGGCCGGCGCCGCGGGTGCCGCCTCCGCCGCGCATCGAGCGAGGCCCGCTCGCGCCTCGAAGGCGGCGCCGCGCATCCCGGACTGGACGCCGCCGCCCGCCTCGGACCCGCGTCTCGCCGCGCTGCCTCCGGTGATCGGCCAGCCGGAGAACGAGATGATCGGCCCCGAGGAGACGGTGCTCGACATCGCCTGGCAACACCGCCTCGGCTTCGACCGCCTGGCGCGACTGAACCCGGAGGTCAAGGTGTGGATCCCCGATCCCGGGACGGTGGTTCAGCTTCCGACCGTGCACGTGCTGCCCGACCGGCCGTGGCATGGGCTCGTGATCAACGTGCCCGAGATGCAGCTCTACGACTTCAGCCGGCCCGGCGCGCCGGAGCCCGAGGTCTTCGCGATCGCGATCGGCGACGAGATGGATCCCTCGCTGGTGGGCGAGTACCGGGTCGGTCGCAAGCGCGAGCACCCGGTGTGGACGGTGCCGGCGGCGATCCGCGCCGAGAAGCCGGAGCTCCCGGCGGTCGTGCCGGCCGGGCCCGACAACCCCCTCGGCGATCACTGGATGACGATCGGGAACACGACCTACGGCATCCACGGGACCAACAACCGATGGTCGATCGGGCGCGAGGCGACGCACGGGTGTGTTCGCCTGTACAACGACGAGATGGATCGCCTCTACGCGCGCACGCGCGAGGGCACCCCCATTCGGCTGGTGTACCAGACGGTCAAGGTCGGGCAGCGCGACGGCACCATCTACGTCGAGGCGCACCCCGACATCTACGGGCGCGAGCCGCCCGACCGATCCGCCGTGGTGCTCGAGAAGCTCGCGTCGCTCGGGCTCGCCGAGGCCGTCGACGCCGCCCTGCTGCGCAGGGCGGTCGACGAGGAGCGCGGCATTCCGGTGCCGATCGGCACCCTCACTCCCGAGCCCGAGACGCAGAGTCCTACTTCGAGACGCCCTTCTTGAAGATCGCCTCCGCCGTCCGGGCGGCGTCGTCGGCGCGCTGCGCGGCCGCGTCGGCCGACTTCTGCGCGGCCGCGGCGTTGTCCTGGGCCTGCTGGGCGGTGCGGTTCACCGAGTCGACGCGCGCCTCGAGCGCGCTCACCCGCTGCTCGAGCGCGTCGACGCGCCCGCTCGTGGCACAGCCGGAGCCCACCAGCGCGGTCAGCAACGCCGTGCCGATCGTCCCGCTGCGCAACCAGACGTAGGCTTTCATCGAGAGGTCCTCCTCGGTCGACTCTAGAGTTTGCCGCCGGAGCCGGCAAAATCGATCTCGCGCCGGCGTCATCCGGGGCTAGCCTCGCGACATGTCGAGGCCTCGGGTGCTCTTCGTGCACGGCAGCGAGAGCGGGCCGCAGGGCACCAAGGCGCGCCTGCTCGCCGAGCACTTCGAGGCCCTGACACCGGCGATGGACACCGGGGACTTCGAGGCGTGCGTCGCCCTGCAGGCCGACGCGATCCGGCGTTTCCGGCCCGACGTCGTGGTCGGCTCATCGTTCGGTGGCGGCGTGGTGCTGGCGCTGATGCAGCGCGCGCTCTGGCGCGGGCCGACGCTGCTGCTCGCCCAGGCGGCGGTCGCGATGAAGCTGCCGCCCGAGCTGCCCGGCGGCGTCCGCACCTGGCTGGTGCACGGAACGCGCGACGACGTGGTGCCGATCGGCGAGAGCCGTCGACTCGCGCGCAGCGGCTCGCCCGATCGGGTGCGCCTGATCGAGGTCGACGACGATCACCGGCTGTCCGGCCTCGTGCAGAGCGGTCGCCTGGTGGAGCTGGTGCGCGAGCTCGATGCCGCGGCGCAGGCACCACCCGCCGGCGGGCTCGGCCGCCACCTCGCCACCTTCCTGCACGAGCCGATGCTCTGGCCGGTGCTGCTCGTGGTGGCGGCGCACGTCGTGCTGTTCGCGGCGCTGCTCCTCCTCGTCGCCCTCCGTGGCCGGAGCCCGTTCGCGCTCGCAGGCCTCGCGCTCGCCCTCGTGATCAACGTCGATGCCGTTCGACGCGAGGTGCAGCGCGACGGGTTCGGCCCGGTGGGGCGCTCGACGCTCGGCCTGTGGCTGCTCGCGGCCCTGGTCGCCTGGGTCGCTGCGCGGCTCGATGTCTTCTAGTGGCGTCTGCAGGTCGTGATGCAACCTCCCGTCGATCCAGCGGGTCGGCCCCCCTTGATGGCTGCCCTCCCGGTGTTGCACTGTCTGGACGATGAGGGGACGCAACCACGTCTCATCGGGGGGTAACACGCATGTCGACGAACGATGAGGGCGGGCGGCCGCCCGAGCGCAATCCGTGGAAGCTTGCGACGCTGAGCCTCGGGGGAGCGATCGTGGCGATGCTTGCCGGGGGATCGGTGGTTGCGCTGCTCAATCGCTCCGACGCGCCGACGCAGCCCGCATCCGCGCCGCTCGCAGCCACGCCGCCCACCGAGGTCGGACCGGCTCCCGCCACGCCGCCGCTCCCCGCGAACGCGGCACCGGCCGCGGAGGCGACGCCTCCGGCGACCCCGACGCACCCGAGAGCGATGCCTCGCCGCGTCGCGAGCGCCGAGACGGCCCCGCCCGCCGCCACGCCCGCACCGCCGGCCGCGGCCGCGCCCCCGGCGCCGCCCGCACCGGCTGCGCCGTCGGGTGACACCTATCGCAGCGCGCCGCCGCGCCCGACGAGCGCGGACGTCGACGCGTGCAACCGCTACGCCGCTTCGCAGCGCAGCAGCCGCACCACCGAGGCGGTGAAGGACGGGGCCATCGGCGGCGTTCTCGGCGCGGCGCTCGGCGCTGCGGGCGGAGCGATCGCCAGCGGCGGCAAGGGAGCGGGCAAGGGCGCCGCGATCGGCGGCCTGGTCGGCATCGCGGGCGGCTCGCTGTTCGGCATCAACAGCGCGAACCAGAGCGACTCGCGCGCGCAGGCAGCGTATCGCGACTGCATGAACCAGCGCGGCTTCGCGAACGCGGCGTACTGATCGCCCCCTGCGGCCCCCGCGTCCAGGGCGGGTGATCTCCGGCGCACCCGCCGCAGACGTGGCGGTTGCCTATCCTCCGCGGCGCGATGGCACCCTCCGCGGGCGAGACGCGCCCGAGCCCGACCGCTCTGCTCTGGCTCTTCCTGCTCGCCAACTACGCCGTGCTGCTCGCCGTGTGCGCGGGCTTCGTGTCGGGCGAGGCGCTTCGCTCGCCGGGCCCGGCGGGCTGGATGGCGGCGGTCTGGCTGACCTACCCGTTCCTCTACCTGCTTCCCGCCTTCGCCGTGGCGGTGCTCGCGCGACGCGTGCTCGCCGGGCTGCTGCGCAGGGCCCCTCGCGCGGTCGCGGTGCCGATCGCCTGGGCACCTGCGGTCGCTCTCTTCGCCGGCGTCCAGCTCGCCGTCTACGCCGATCGCCGCATCCATCAGATCTACGGCTTCCACCTGAACGGCTTCGTCTGGAATCTGCTCACGACGCGCGGCGGCCTCGAGTCGCTGGGCGCGGGCCCGGCGGTGGCGGCGGAGGTCGCGGCGCTGGCCGCGCTGGTGCTGGCAGGCGAGGCGCTCCTCCTGATGGTGCTCGCGCGCGCGCCGCACGGAGCGCGGCCGCTCGCCGCACTCCGCTCGCGCCGCTTCGTGATCGCCTTCGCCTCGTCGCTGCTGGTTCTCTCGATCGGCGAGCGGCTTGCCTACGCCGCGGCGCACGTGCGCGACTACAACCCCGTCCTCCAGTGGAGCCAGGCGCTGCCGCTCTACCAGCCGCTCCAGCTCGACGGGCTGGCGAAGCGGGTCGGGATCCGCGTGGTGCGCTCGGATCCGCTGCGCGCCGGCCTCGGCGACTCGCGGCTCGCCTACCCGCGGCGCCCGCTCGTGTTCGAGCCCGGCGCGCCGCGCTGGAACGTGGTGGTGCTATGCGCGGAGTCGCTGCGTGCGGACGCGCTCGATCCCGAGCTGATGCCGGCGACCTGGCGCTTCGCGGAGGGTGCAACGCGCTTCACCGGGCACGTGTCGGGAGGTAACGGCACCCGCATGGGCGTGTTCAGCCTCTTCTACGGGCTGCCCGGCCCGTACTGGTTCAAGTTCCTCGATCAGAACCGCGGGCCGGTGCTGATCCGCGCGCTGCTCGACCGCGGCTACGACGTGCGCGGCTTCACCAGCGACAAGTTCTCCTACCCCGAGTTCGACCAGACGGTGTTCGCGGACGTCGGGCGCGACCACCTCCGCGAGGGCGGCGCCGGCGAGGGCTGGGAGCGCGATCGGGCGCAGGTGGGGTCGATCGTGTCGTTCCTGGAGCAGCGCGACCGCGCCCAGCCGTTCTTCGTCTACATGTTCTTCGAGTCGCCCCACGCGCCGTACCGGTTCCCGCCGGAGACCGCCGTCCGGACCCCGTACCTGAGCGACCTCGACTACCTGACCATGGACCTCCAGCGCGACATCGGGAAGATCCGCAACCGCTACTGGAACGCGGTGCGACATCTCGACACGCAGCTCGAGCGCGTCTACGCGGCGCTCGAGGCCCAGGGGCTGCTCGACTCGACGATCGTGGTCGTGACGGGAGACCACGGGGAGGAGTTCCTGGAGAAGGGCCGCTGGGGACACAATTCGGAGTTCGACGAGGAGCAGATCCGCGTGCCGCTGGTGCTGCACGTGCCCGGGCGTGCGCCCGCCGCCGTGGATCGCCTGACCAGCCATCTCGACGTGCCGGCCACGCTGCTCGCTCTGCTGGGCGCGCAGAATCCGCCGGGCGACTACAGCCTGGGCACGGACCTGCTCGCGGGTCCGCCGCATCCCTACGTGCTGGTGAGCGACTGGTCGCGGGTCGCCTACGTCGATGGAGAGGGCAAGGCGACCTTCCCGATCGAGCCCCAGGGATGGTTCAAGCAGGTCGTGAGCGACCGCCGCGACACGCCGCTCGCGGACCCCGGCGCCTGGCTGCGCGCGCGCAGCGGGGCCTTCGCCCACGTGCTTTCCGACCTCGCCCGCTTCACGCACGGCCCCGAGGTCTCGGCGGGGGTGCCAGCCTCGTGATGGGCCGCGGCTGCCGCGGTCAGAACGAGTCGTCGCCCTGGCTCTCCTCGAAGGCGTCGGCCGCGTTCGCCAGCCCGATCACGCAGAGCACGGCCTCGGCGGGCTCGGTGAAGGGGAGGGGAAGGCCGCGGATCAGGGCCACGTAGTCCGCGTCGCCGAGCTGAACGAGTCCCCACGCGCCGAACGGGAGCGTCGCGTTCTGGCGCAGCAGCTGACTGGAGATGTGGGGCGCCAGGGCCTGCCCCTTGGGCACGCGCGCGGCCAGCGCGATGCACTGCGCGACCTCGGCATCCGGGCCGCTGCGCCGGCGGATCCAGACGGCGTGGCTGCGCCCCGGCGTGGTCTCGAGCACGACGCGGATGCCGTCGGCGCCCTCGCTCGTCACGTCGCGGATCGTGTCGGCGCGGTTGCGCGCCTCGCTCTCGAGCAGGCGCCGCAGCTCTTCGAAGGTCATCGCCGGATCTCCCCCAGTCGACACGGAAGATCGGCGCTGCGCGCGCTGCGCTTGAGGGCGGCTCTGGGACCTCAGGCCCGAAGCGCGTCGAGGGCCTCTCGCACGTGGCGCGTCGCCGCGAGCTGCGAGTTGAAGACGTGTCGCACCACGCCGTCGCGATCGATCACGAAGGTGACGCGTCCGGGGAGCAGGCCCAGGGTGGCGGGCACGCCGTACTTTCGCCGCACCTCGCCGCCGCGGTCGGAGAGCAGCGTGAACGGCAGCTTGTACTTGCTCGCGAAGCCGCGGTGCGAGTCGCCCGAGTCGGAGCTCACCCCGATCACCTCGGCGCCTGCGGTCGTGAAGTCCTCGTAGCTGTCGCGGAAGCTGCAGGCCTCCTTGGTACATCCGGGCGTGTCGTCCTTCGGATAGAAGTAGAGCACCACGGCCTTCTTGCCGCGGAAGTCGGAGAGGCGTACGGTCGCGCCGCTCGCGTCCGGAAGCCCGAACTCCGGCGCGCGGTCGCCCACCGCCACGCCCACCTTGCCCGAGAGGAGATCGCGGATGCCCATCGCTGTCGCCCTCCGCGCCGGAGCTTAGCCGCACCGCAGGGGCGCTGATAGACTGGCGGTGCCGTGATCGCCCGCGCCCTCGGCTGCTGCGCAGCGCTCGTCCTGATCGCTTGCGGCGCGCGCCGCTCCGACACGGTGGTCGAGTTCTGGGCGCTCGGCGGCGAGGGCGAGGCGGTCCCGCCGCTCGTCGCCGAGTTCGAACGGCGCGAGCCCGGCATCCACGTGCGCGTCCAGCAGATCCCGTGGAGCGCGGCGCACGAGAAGCTGCTGACGGCCTACGTCGGCGATGCGATGCCGGATGTCTTCCAGCTCGGGAGCACCTGGATCCCCGAGTTCGTGGCGCTGGGAGCGCTCGATCCGCTCGACGCGCGCATCGCCGCGTCGCCCGAGCTGGCGCGCGGCGACTTCTTCCCGGGCATCCTCGACGCCAACAACATCGACGGCCGCATCTGGGGCGTGCCGTGGTACGTCGACACGCGGCTCCTGTTCTACCGGCGCGATCTGCTCGCGGCCGCCGGCGTCGCCGACGCGCCGCGCACCTGGGACGCGTGGCTCGATGCGCTGGAGCGGGTGCAGCGGGCGCGGGGATCGAGCGGCTACGCGATCCTGCTCCCGATGAACGAGTGGGAGGTGCCGGTGGCGCTCGCCATGGAGCGCGGTGCGGGCCTGCTGCGCGACGGCGATCGCTATGGCGACTTTCGCGCCCCTGCCTTCCGGGAGGCCTTCGCGTTCTATCTGGAGCTCTTCGGGCGGGGCCTGGCGCCGCGGACGGGAGCGGCCCAGATCGCCAACCTGTATCAGGACTTTGCGAGCGGATTCTTCACGTTCTACGTGAGCGGCCCGTGGAGCCTGGGCGAGCTCGCGCGCCGCCTGCCGGGGGCGCTCGCCGACGCCTGGGCGACGGCGCCGATGCCGAGCGCGGGCGGCCCGCCGCCCGGCGTGTCGCTCGCGGGCGGCGCGAGCCTTGCGCTGCTGCGCGGCAGCCCGCGCGCGGCGGCTGCCTGGCGCCTCGTCGAGTTCCTGAGCGAGCCGCGCCAGCAGATCGCCTTCTATCGCCTCTCGGGCGATCTCCCCGCGCGCCCGAGCGCGTGGCGCGACGCTGCGCTCGCGGGTGATCCGCGCGCGCAGGCCTTCCGCGAACAGCTCGAGAACGTGCGCGCCACGCCGAAGATCCCCGAGTGGGAGCGCATCGCGGAGGCGCTGTCGCGCGCCTGTGAGGCCGCGATCCGCGGCGAGGCGGTCCCCGCGGCTGCGCTCGCGCGACTCGACGCCGACGTCGACGCGCTGCTCGCCAAGCGCCGCTGGCTGCTCGAGCGGAGCGCGAGCCCGTGAGCGTGAACCGCTCGCCGCTCGCGATCGGCTTCGCGGCGCCGGCGCTGGCGCTGATCGCGGTCTTCTTCGCGCTGCCGGTCGCTGCGTCGCTGCTGCTCTCGCTCACCGACTTCGACATCTACGCCATCGGCGACCCGGCGACCCTGCGCTTCGTGGGCCTCGCCAACTACGCGCATCTCCTCCGCGATCCGCTCTTCTGGACGGCGCTCGCCAACACCGCCACGTTCGTCGCGGTCGGCGGACCGCTCTCGATCGCGGTCTCGCTCGCCGCGGCGCTCGCCGTCCACGCGCGGCTCACGCGCTTCCGCAGCGTGTTCCGGACGGTCTTCTTCCTGCCCGTGGTGACGACGCTCGTGGCTGTCGCGGTGGTGTGGCGCGTCCTGTATCACCCGCGCGTCGGCGTGCTGAACGGCGCCCTCGCGGCGCTCGGCATTCCGCCGCTCGACTGGCTCGGCGACGCGCGCCTCGCCATGCCGGCCCTGATCCTGATGGCCGTCTGGAAGAGCTTCGGCTTCAACATGGTGATCTTCCTGGCGGGCCTGCAGGCGATCCCCGAGCGGCTCTACGAGGCGGCGCGCATCGACGGCGCCGGCGCCGCGGCGCAGCTCCGCCACGTGACGCTTCCCGCGCTGGCTCCGACCCTGCTGTTCGTCGCGATCTCGACGGGGATCGGCTCCTTCCAGCTCTTCGCCGAGCCCTACGTGATGACGGCCGGCGGGCCCTCCAACCGCACGCTCAGCATCGTGCTCCTGATGTACCGCGAGGGATTCCGCTGGTGGAACATGGGCTACGCGGCGGCCGTCGCATTCGTGCTCTTCGCGATCCTTCTCGCGGTCACGGCGCTGCTGTGGCGGCTGCGCCCGCGCGAGGCGGGCGCATGAGCGGGAGGCGGCGGCTCGCATCGCTGGCGCTCCACCTCGCGCTGCTCGCGGCCGCTGCCGCCACGCTGTTCCCGCTGCTCTGGATGGTCTCGGCGTCGCTGATGCCGGCGGGCGAGACGGCGCTCGGACCGCGGCTCGTTCCGAGCGCGCCGACGCTCGCCCACTACCGCGCGCTGCTCGGCCGCCTGCACCTGCTGCGCAGCGCGGCGAACAGCGCCGTTCTGGCCGTATCCGTGACCGCGATCTCGCTCGCGGTGAACTCGCTCGCGGGCTACGCCTTCGCCAAGCTGCGCTTCGCCGGACGCGACGCGCTCTTCCGCGCGCTGCTCGCCGCGATGGTGGTGCCCGGCCAGGTCGCGATGCTGCCGCTCTTCCTGCTGCTCAAGAGCCTCGGCCTCGTGAACAGCCTCTGGGGCGTGATCGTGCCGGGTGCGGCGAGCATCTTCGCGATCTTCCTCTTCCGGCAGTACGCCCTCTCGATCCCGGACAGCCTGCTCGACGCCGCGCGCGTCGACGGCGCCGGAGAGGCCCGCGTCTACTGGTCGATCGCGCTGCCTGCGTGCCGGCCGATCCTCGTCACGCTCGCCGTCTTCACCTTCATGGGGACGTGGAACGACTTCCTGTGGCCGCTCGTGGTGCTGTCCGACGCCGACCTGCAGACCCTCCCGGTGGCGCTCGCCAACCTGGCGGGTGAGCACGTCCAGGACACGGAGCTGATGATGGCCGGGGCAGTGCTCACCATCCTCCCGGTGGTGATCGTCTTCGTGTGCCTGCAGCGCTACTACCTGCGGGGCCTGCTCGGCGGCGCTGTGAAGGGGTAGGCTCCGCGCGCAGGGGGTGGGGAATCGTGAGCGCGGCCCGCTGGGCCTGCGTGGGTGCGGCGGGATGGATCGCGCTCGCAGCGCCGGTACTGTCGGCCTCGGAGCGCTGGAGGGAGGACTTCGAGGGGATGGCGACCGACTCCCCGCTGGCGTCGCAAGGCGGCAGACCGCTGGGCGCAGATGGCTGGCGCACTGCGACCTCGGAGAGCGCGACCCTCGCGCTCTCGCTGGACGGCGCGCCGGGCAGCCGGGCGATGCGCCTCGACTTCGACTTCCACGGAGCAAGTGGCTTCGTGATCGCGCGCAAGGACGTCGCGCTCGAGCTGCCCGAGAACTATCGGTTCACGTTCCGCCTGCGCGGCGAGGCGCCGCCCGGCGATCTCGAGTTCAAGCTGGTCGATCCCTCGGGCGCGAACGTCTGGTGGTTCAAGCAGCCGGCGTTTGCATTCCCGGCCGACTGGCGGCGCGTCGTGATCCGCAAGCCGCAGCTCGCCTTCGCGTGGGGGCCGGTGGGCGGCGGATCGCCGTCGCGCATCGGCGCCATCGAGATCGCGATCTCGGGTGCCGGCGGCGGCCGCGGCTCGGTCTGGATCGACGACCTGCGCCTCGAGGAGCGCGAGCCGCCGGACCGCACGCCCGCGCCGCCCAAGGTCAGCGCGTCGAGCTCGCTCGCGGGGCGCGGCCCCGAGCTCGTGCTCGAGCGCGACCGTGCGGCGAGCTGGCACAGTGCGCCCGGCGAGTCGCAGTCGCTGCAGCTCGACTTCGGCAAGCCCCGCGAGTACGGCGGCCTCATCATCGACTGGGAGGGCGAGGACTTCGCGGTCGCGTACCGCGTCGAGAGCTCCGACGACGGTCGCGAGTGGAGCGTGCTCTACGAGGCCGAGGAGGCCGCCGGCGCGCGCGACTACGTCTACCTGCCCGAGGGCGAGTCGCGCTTCCTTCGCCTCGCGCTGTCGAAGAGCGGGCGCGGCCAGGGCTACGGGATCAACCGCATCCAGGTGGCCCCGCTCGAGTTCTCGGCCTCCCCGAACCGCTTCGTCCAGGCGATCGCGCGCGAGGCGCCGCGCGGCTTCTACCCGCGCTGGCTGCTCGACGAGCAGACCTACTGGGCGGTGGTCGGCGCGGACGACGACGACCTGGAGGCGCTGCTCTCGGTCGACGGCATGCTCGAGGTCGGGAAGGAGTCGTTCTCGATCGAGCCGTTCCTCTACAGCGACGGGCATCTCGACTCGTGGGCTTCCGTGCAGAGCCAGCCCTCGCTCGAGAA
>Ga0335080_10003811_pt1 | contig 15299 bp, 17 predicted proteins | sample Lox_Sample_34_FD_206720 | JGI IMG/M metagenome (GOLD analysis project Ga0335080, IMG submission 206720) | Soil microbial communities from Loxahatchee National Wildlife Refuge, Florida, United States - Lox_Sample_3.4 | ecosystem: Environmental > Terrestrial > Soil > Wetlands | place: USA... | reverse complement strand
TGGTGTCCGCCGGCACCAGCGATATCCCGGTGGCGGAAGAGGCGGTTGTCACCGCCGAAGCCATGGGGAATGACGTGCAGCACCTCTATGACGTGGGCGTGGCGGGCATTCATCGCCTGCTGGCAAACCGCGGCTTACTGACCCAGGCGCGCGTGGTCATCGTGTGCGCCGGCATGGAAGGCGCGCTGCCGAGCGTCGTGGGAGGGCTGGTGGGAGTTCCGGTGATTGCGGTGCCTACAAGCGTGGGCTACGGCGCAGCGTTCCAGGGCCTGGCGGCACTCCTGGGCATGATGAACTCCTGCGCATCGAACGTCAGCGTGGTGAATATTGACAATGGATTTGGCGCCGGTTACGTAGCCTCGCTGATCAATCGCCTGTGATCGTCCGAGATAGCAAAGAAAAGGCGCAGCGTTCAGCTGCGCCCATTCTGCCATTGTCCCCCACGCTCAGGACTTCTTTGCCACTTCCAGGTTGTTCTGCACACTGAACACACCTGCGATCTGGCCGGCGCGGATGCCTGCGATCTGCTTATCCATGGCGCTCGCTACCGTGCCTTCCAGCCGCAGGTGGCCATTGGTGACCAGGATGCGGATCGGCCTGGCCGGATCGATTGCGTAGCGGCTCAACACCGGGTCGCGATAAATCACGCTCAGGGCGCGACGCCGGATGCCGTCATCGAAGCCCGACACCGGAGCCACCGCGATGTTGTTGACCACGTCCTTCACGCCGGGCAGGTTGCTGGCAATCGCCATGGCCGAGTCGCTGCTGATGGGCGAGTAGGTCTCGCCGTCCAGCGTGACCACGCCATCCCTGGCCTCAACCGTGATGTAGTTGAACGCGTTGTCGTACCCCATCCGGTCGTAGTAAAGCTTGCGATCCAGCTGGGCTTCGAGCTGCGCATCAGTAACCGCCGGACCGCCCACCTCGATCAGGTTTCGTACGCCCTGCACGTGCGCCAGCTTTCGCACCTTTTTGGCCGCATCCAGCTTCTGCTGGTAGAGGTCCACGCTGCCCGTGAGGGTAACGATGCCATCTTCCACCCCGGCCTGGAGATTGCGGAATTCGTTCCTGGTGGCCAGTTGCCGGACGACGTCGGCCTGGACCACGCTGTCGTAGCGACCGGCGCCGGTGCTCTGAGCGGCCAGCCCGGTGGTGAACAATCCGAGAAGCAACGCCACACCCAGAATTCTGGTCCCGTATTTCATGATTTTTGCCTTCCTCTCTTGATTAACCAGTTAGTTAAAAGATTGGATGCGGCTGCAGGGCCCAAGGATGCTCAGCGGGTCCGGGAGCATGCTCTGCCGCTGGGATGCGCCGCCGCAACCGTTGACAATAGTCGTTTAAACGACTATATCTGGCTCGTGATCAATAAGATCCGCACCGAGACGCGGCCCGGCCAGCCGGCTCGCAGCCTGGCGGAACAGGTGTTTGTGGCCCTCGTACGGGCCTCTGAGCGGTTGCAATGGCAGGTGGCGGAGTGGCTAAAGCCGCATGAGCTTTCGCTCACCCAGTACAACGCTTTGCGGATTCTGCGCGGAGCCGAGCCGGCAGGCCTGCCTTGCCGCGAGATTGCAGCTCGCATGATCCATCGCGACCCCGACATCACGCGCCTGATGGAGCGGCTGGAGCGGCGCGGGCTGGTCGCGCGCCATCGTGGGCAGAAGGACCGGCGGGAAATCCTGGCGCGCATCAGCGCGGCCGGCCTGAAACTGGTGAATGGCATGGACCAGCAAATCCATGCCTTGCATGAGAGCTTGCTGGGCGAGTTCGGAGATCAGCAACTGCATTCGTTGCTGCGGCTGCTGGATGCTTTGCCCGTCGGCCGCGGCGCGCAAGGCGAAACGCCAAAGCGGCACTAGAGACAGCCGCGATCCGCCGATTAGCGCTTATAGCCAATCTTCCGCAGGAAGTCTTTGCGGGCGGCAATGTCAGCCGGACCCTCGACTCCTTTGGGCGAGCTGCCGTCAACCACTCCCATTACGCCGCGCCCCTGCTCGGTTGTGGCGACGATAACTTCGAGCGGGTTCGCGGTGGCGCAGAAAATCGAGCAGACTTCGGGAATGTTCTGCACCACGTTCAGCAGGTTGACGGGATACGAGTTGCGCAGAATGAGCACGAAGAGATGTCCCGCACCCACGCTCTGAGCGTTACGGATGGCGGCGGCACGTAATTCGTCGTCGTTTCCTTCCGAGCGGACCAGGCACGGACCGGAAGCTTCGTTGAACGCCAGCCCGAACTTCGCCTGGGGGACGGTATTGACCACGGCTTCGTACATATCCTCGACGGTCTTGATGAAATGGGTCTGGCCAACGATGATGTTGGCCTCGGAAGGGATTTCCAGCCGTACAGTCTCAAACTGCAGCATGATGACCTCCCGCTGCTGCCGGTTATTTTCGCTTGCCTGAACGCTTTGGCTTACCTGCCGAGCCATTTTCCGCGGGGAATACGCGCGCGAAAATCTTGTCGATGTTGCGCAACTGGCGGCGCAGGTCAAAGGCGCGTTCGAGTTGCTGCCGCGGCACCCGGCGAGTGATTTCCTTGTCCTTCAACACCAGTTCGTGGAAATTCAGGCCTTCCTTCCAGGCGCGCATGGCATGACTCTGCACCATGCGATACGCGTCCTCGCGGGAGACGCCGTGCTCGACGAGGTCAAGCAGCAACTGACCGCTGAAGACCAATCCCCCGGTGCTTTCGAGATTGGCCTTCATGCGATGGGGATAGACAAACATGGTGTCCACGAGGTTGGTGGTCTTTTGCAGCATGTAATCCACCAGCGTGGTGGAATCGGGGATGATGATGCGCTCCACCGACGAGTGCGAGATATCGCGCTCATGCCACAGGGCCACATTTTCAAATGCAGCCTGGGCATTGGATCGCACCACGCGCGCCAGTCCGCTGATCTGTTCGCAGGTCACGGGATTGCGCTTGTGCGGCATGGCCGACGAGCCCTTCTGCTTTTCACTGAAATATTCTTCGGCCTCGCGGACTTCGGTACGCTGCAGGTGGCGAATCTCGGTTGTGATCTTGTCCAGCGTGCAGGCAATGACTGCAAGCGTCGCCAGATATGCCGCGTGCCGGTCGCGCTGGATCACTTGCGAGGACACAGCCGCGGCCTTCAGGTCGAGGCGGGCGCAGATCTGTTCTTCGAGTTCGGGGCTGAGGTGGGCGAACGTGCCCACGGCGCCCGAGAACTTTCCCACCCGCATGTCTTCCGCGGCATCCTGGAAGCGGACGATGTCGCGTTCAACTTCGGAATACCAGTTGGCCAGCTTGAAGCCAAAAGTTATGGGCTCGGCGTGCACGCCATGGGTGCGACCGACCATGGGCGTGTCTTTGAACTCCCAGGCGCGCCGCTTGAGTACGTCCGACAGCCGCTGCAGGTCGGCGGCAATGATGTCCGATGCCTGGCGGATCAGCAGCGCCTGGGCAGTATCGACCACGTCGTTGGAGGTCAGGCCGTAGTGAAACCAGCGGGCATGCGGTCCCACGATCTCGGCCACGGCGGTGGTGAAAGCAATGACGTCGTGACGGACCTCGGCCTCGATTTCCTGGATGCGCTCGAGGTTGAAGTCGGCGCGCTCGCGGATGGCGCGGGCGGCATCTTTGGGCACCATGCCGGCTTCCGCCAGCGTCAGGGTGGCTGCCACTTCGACTGCGAGCCAGGTGCGGAAACGGTTCTCATCGCTCCAGATACGGCCCATCTCAGGCCGGGTATAACGCGGGATCACGGCTGTGTCACCTCTTTAGGATTTCGCTGGAAAGTGAAGGACTAGGGATTCTAAACGCTGGGCATCCCCGCTGACCAGTCCTGTGGGCGTGGGGTAGTGGGGCGCGTACCTGCACTGGGCGGGCGACTTTGCGAGTACTATATATCGTGATACGATGAATATAGCGGGAAAGTCATGGCACGATATAATGCGCCGCATGGAAAAACCCCTGACCGCGGCGGATTACCAATCTCTGGCAGACCTGCGTTATCAAATTCGGCGATTTCTGCGTTTCAGCGAACAGGCAGCGCGCAGTGCAGGCCTGGAACCCCGCCAGCACCAGTTGTTGCTGGCCTTGAAAGGCTTGCCGGAAAGCATGCGGCCGCGGATTGGAGACCTGGCCGAGAGATTGCAGATTCGCCACCACAGCGCCGTGGAACTGGTGAACCGCCTGGCCGCGGGCGGCTACGTGCGGCGGCAGCGCCGGCAGGATGATCGCAGGGAAGTGTGGCTCACGATGACGCCAAAGGGAGAAAAAGTGCTGCGCCAGCTTTCCCTGCATCACAAAGCCGAGCTTCGCCTGCAGGGTCCCGCCCTGGTTGCCGCGCTGAAGCGGGCCATGGAAACCAGCAAAGACTAGGCAAGACAAACGATGACGGACTCCGGAAAAACAAAAATTACGGGCGTGTCGCGTCCGAGTGTCGCTGTATCGGGCGCGCAGGCGGCGGACACGTCGCTTGCCGAGCCGGCGCAGTTCCGCATGGTGCTGGTGTCATTCCTGGCGGCGGGAATCGGATTGCTGGCCGGCCTCATCGCCTTCCTGCTGTATAAGCTCATCGGACTTTTCACCAACATCACCTTCTACCATCGCTGGGCGGCTGATTTCATCAGCGCCCGCCACAACCAGCTCGGGCCGTGGGTCATTCTGATGCCGGTCATTGGCGGCATCATCGTGGGCATCATGGCCAAGTACGGGAGCTCGAAGATCAAGGGACACGGGATTCCGGAGGCCATGGAAGCGGTACTCGTGAACCGCAGCCGCATCCAGCCGCGGGTGGCGATCCTGAAGCCGATCTCGGCAGCGATCGCCATCGGCACCGGCGGTCCGTTCGGAGCAGAAGGTCCCATCATTCAGACCGGCGGGGCGGTGGGATCGCTGGTAGGACAGGCATTTCACACCACGGCCGCCGAACGCAAGGCGCTGCTGGCATGCGGGGCGGCCGCGGGCATGTCGGCGACGTTTAACACGCCGATTGCAGGAGTCATTCTCGCCATCGAGCTTCTGCTCTTCGAGTTCAAGGCGCGGTCGTTCATTCCCCTGGTAATCGCCAGCACCCTGGCGACGGCCGTGCACATGCAATTGCTGGGCGCCGGGCCGATGTTCAAGGTCACGTCGATGGACTTCGGAATCCCCCATGCCCTGCCGTTTTTCCTCCTGCTTGGGCTGTTGTGTGGATTTGCGGCTGTCGGCTTCAGCAAGCTGCTGTACTGGACAGAAGACCAATTCGAAAAGCTGCCGGTGGATGAACTGTGGTGGCCGGCGATCGGCGCGCTCGGGCTGGGCATTATCGGCTACTTTGTTCCGCGTGTCCTGGGCGTCGGATATGACACGATTGGTGACATCCTGAACGGCAATCTGGCGTGGAAGCTGCTGCTGGTGGTAATGGTTGCCAAGGCGGCGGCGCTGGTGATCTCTCTGGGTTCTGGAACGTCGGGCGGATTGCTGGCGCCGATGTTCATGTCAAGCGCCGCGATGGGCGGGGTATACGCGATGGCGGTGGACCGCATATGGCCGGCCGCGAGTCTCTCACCGGGAGCATTCGCGCTGGTGGCCATGGGAGCGGTTTTTGGGGCGGCCTCGCGGGCGACATTCTCGTTCATCATTTTCGCGTTTGAGATCACGCGCGACTACAATTCCGTGCTTCCCCTGATGCTGGTCAGCGTCATTGCCGACGGCATTGCCATGCTGCTGATGCCCAAGGCTTCCATCATGACCGAGAAACTGGCGCGGCGCGGCCTGCACATTCATCAGGATTACGAGGCCGACGTGCTGCAGCAGGTGATGGTCGCCGAGACCATGGACGCGGAAGTACCCAAGATCGCGGCGGAGATGAAGGTCGCGGACCTGGCCGAGCGCATCGCCCGCCGCGATCCTGAAATCAGCCGGCACCAGGGCCTGGTCATCGTGAACGCCGAAGGCAAGCTAGCCGGGGTGATTACTCGCAGCGACGTCTTGCGCGCCCTGGAGCAGGATCAATCGGGTGCAATGACTGTGCTCGAGGCCGGAACGCGGAATTTGATTGTGACGTACCCGGATGAGTTACTACACGAGGCCTCAGCCAAAATGTTGCGCAATAATATCGGCCGCCTGCCCGTGGTGGACCGAAAAGATCCGGAGAAAGTAGTGGGTTATCTCGGCCGTCCCGGCATATTGGCTGCACGACTGCGCCGCCTGGAAGAAGAGCATGTGCGTGAGCCCGGGTGGATTCGACGGGCTTAGGTTGGATGCCCGCGTTACTTGGACCGTGCGGCGGTGATGAGCGGTCTTAGCGCCCGCACCGAGACTCCCAGCGTGCCCCCGGAGAATCCATCGATATACGCCGCATTAATCCCGATTACCTGACCCTGCGAGTTGAATACCGGGCCGCCGCTTCCGCCATGGGCAGTGGGCGCGTCGTAGATGAGTTTGTCACCGACGACATCTCCCAGATGTCCGCAGGTGGCCGAAGGACGAATCAGCGCCAGCGCAGCCAACTCGTTGGCGGCATTCTGGTCATCATTGCGGAAGGCCAACTTGTCATACACCGCGGGCGGTGATTTGGCCAGCATGCCCAGCACGCCCATGGGATAGCCGACGACGGCTACCAGTTCTCCAGGGTTAGGGACATCGATGGCAAGCGGCAGTGGCCGCAGTTCATGCACGGCCGCGGAATCCTCGATCCGCGCCACCGCCAGGTCTCCCTGCGCGGACCAGGCGACGGGAGTGATGTTTACGGGCATCGGGAATTCCGGGAAGAAGGCCACCAGCTTTTCCAGGTGGGGTGTTGCGCCTTTGGAGATGAGCGCTTCGGATTCCGGGTCTCCGTACCACGGCTCCGCGACGTGCCGGTTCGTGGCGAGCAGCCCGTCCGCCACTACAAAGCCGCTTCCGGAGATGCGGGCGCGCAGTGCCGGTTTCTGGTGTCCATAGCCAACCTGGTAGACGCCGAAGATGTAGCAGATGGAATCGCGATAACGGTTCAGCACCACCGTCGGCATGGATTGTTCCTGCCGCAATTGCTCGACCTGGTGCGAGAGTTGTTCAACCTGGCGCTTGAGGCCGTCAGAGCGGGTGGGCCAGTAGTAATGGGTCATCAGCGCCGCTCCGGCGACCAGGAACATCCCCAGCGCGCCCTGCAGCACGCGCTGCCAGATATCGACTACAGGTTCCTGTTCGGGTTGAGAGCGGTACTCCATGGAGCTAAACGGCTTCCCACGCTTCCGGAAGGTCGGGGAGGCCGGATTTCGCGAGGCGAAATCTCATTCTCCTGTCGGCCGGAGGGGTTTCATACGGTACGGAAGGTCGATGTACGGAGGTGTCAGGAGTTGGGGATGCCCAGGCGGCGGGCCATTTCCTCATACTGAAAGCCTTCACCCGGCCGGTAGGGCTGAACCCATTGCCCGTCAATCACGAATTGAGGAATGGCCCGCTTGCCGGTGCGCTTCACCACTTCCTCGGCCGCTCCTGGCGTGGTTTCGATGTCTATCTCACGGAAGGGAATGTTGTGCTCGCGCAGGAAGCGCTTGGCTTCCCGGCAGTCGGGACACCAGAAGGCGGAATAGAGGATGACCTCCATAATTCACGAGCCAGAAAGGAATTCTACACGCGCTCCAGTTCCCGCACCGTGCGCTCATTCGTCACGTTACCGGTGTTCAGCGTTCCGGCAGGCTCAAACAGCAGGAACCAGCACTCCTCGTCGGCGACCGGCTTGTGCTCGACGCCGTGCGGCACCACGATGAATTCTCCCTCTTCGATCCACTCGTGATGGTCGCGGAAGTCCATGCGGAAGCGGCCTTTCACTACCAAAAACATCTCATCTTCGTTTTCATGATGGTGGAAGATGAATTCGCCTTTGATCTTGTCGAGCTTCACCATCTGGCCGTTAAGTTCGGCGGCGATATAGGGCTTCCAGTACTCCTTAACCTGGGCAAACTTCTGCGCAATATTGATCTTTGTCACAGTTGCTCCTTATCTCAAACGACCCGCAGGGAATGCTCTATTAGGATGAGCGGCCAAAGACGCCGGTCGCAAAGAAACTGGGCCGGAGCTCACTTTTCCGCTGCCACCACGATCGTGCTGCTCTGGCCGCTGCAGTTCTTTTCCGGAGTATAAGTGGCGGAACCTTCCAGCTTGTCCTTCACGGCGCGGAAATACAGAACGCCGCCCTTCACCCTTTCGGGCAAGCCCTTGAACTGCGTTTTGCCATCCACATTGGTGGCGGCCTCGAGATCCAGCTTCCGGACGCCTGCAAACCCATAGGCGATCTTGACGCGAATGCGGGCGTCATACACCGGCGTCCCCTTTACATCGGTGACGGTGAAGGCAACGGAGCAGGGGCCAGCCTCGCCGTCCATAACAGGAACCTGGTGCGGATCAGGGACTTGCTGGGCCTGGGCGAACAAGAAAACCGGAAGCAGGAGGAAGAGAATAAGTCGGCGCATGAGGTCCTCTAACACACTATAACGCCACGACCGGCGCAGGCGTGGAGTCCTGCGCTTACAAGCCAGCTCGACACCCTCGACCTGAAAGGGCGGCATGGCGGGTGCAAAAAGGTGGGAATTCCTGGGTCGTTTCCTCGCAATCGGATTGACATGCGAAGTGGTATATACTAAGATATAGACCATGCCGCGAACCGCCAAACTCTTCCGTAATGGCCGTAGTCAGGCCGTGCGTCTGCCTGCCGACCTGCGCTTCGAGGGCTCCGAGGTTTATGTCCGGCGCGATCCGGCAACGGGTGACGTCATTCTGTCCCGCCGGCCGGACTCCTGGAAGGATTTCTTCGAGCTGATGAAGACAGTTGAGGTGCCCGAAGACTTTCTTTCCGACCGCCGGGATAGGCCGCCACAAAAGCGCGACCTTTTCTGAGAGGCTCATTTATCGTCCGCCGGGAATTGTCATCCCGACGGAGACTCTCCTTCGGGAAAGAAAGTGGACTAGATAGCCTGTCCTGAGCGGGCACGAAGCAAGTCGACATGTTCTCGAGGAAGTCTAAGTGCCGATCCGCTATCTGCTGGACACCAATACCTGTAGTTACATCATCAAAGGAAATCGCCCGCACGTCCGGGAGCATCTGCTGCGGGTGCCCATGGCCGACGTCAGCATCTCGGTAGTGACTGAAGCGGAGTTGCGGTTCGGCCTGGAGAGAATACCGGAAGCGGATAGATTGAAGACGGCGGTCGAGGAGTTTCTTCTACGTCTCCATGTGCTGGCTTGGGACTCGGCAGCGGCAAAGCGCTATGCCGAGGTTCGCGCCATCCTCGAAAAAGAAGGAGAGCCAATGGGAAGCCTCGACCTCATGATCGCCGCACACGCTCTAGCCACGGGGAGCGTGCTGGTTACCCATGATCGCGTGTTTCGACGAGTTCGGGGATTAAGGGTGGAAGACTGGACTAAGGAGTAGAAGCGGTATGTCGTTCGTGCCTCCCCATGGTCCTTCGCAGCCCCAGGCAGCTGCTCCCAAAACAAAAGCCGCCAGCTTGTAGCCGGCGAGAGGCGGCGTCAGATAAACCCAAGCGGTTAGGAAATATGGTAGAATTCAGCCGTGCCAACGGTCCTCGTATTCCATGGACTGCGGGTGGTGATCTATCCAAACGATCACCGGCCTTCGCATGTTCATGTAATCGGATCGGGTTGTGAAGCGGTGTTTAATCTGGACTGCCCTGGCACAGTGGAACTGCGAGAAAACTATAGATTTTCGGCACGACAGCTCAAGAACATCCGACAAGTTCTGGCACAGCATCATAAGGACCTATGCCAGGCGTGGAAAAAAATTCATGGCATTGATTGACAACTTCGCAGCCGCCAACAAGCAAGCCGAAAACTTGCGAAACAGTTTCCCCCATGCTGTGTCCGCGCATTACGATCGCGCCAGCGGACGGGTGGTGATCGACCTCAGCTCGAAGCTCAGGGTGAGCTTTCTGCCGCAGGACGCGCAGGGTCTGGAGCACGCCAGGCCCGCTCAGTTGAGCGAGATCGTCATCAGTCCGTCCGGCTTTGGACTTCATTTCCCCCGGCTCGACGCGGACTTGTACGTGCCCGCCTTGCTCGAGGGTTTTCTTGGCTCCGAGAGGTGGATGGCAGCCCGGCTGGGCCGGGTTGGCGGTCAGTCAAAAAGCCGGGCCAAGAAGGCAGCCGCGCGAGTAAACGGGAGGCTGGGCGGAAGGCCACGAAAGGCGAGCCGGCAGTAAGCCCCGGGAAGTCGGTTGTTCCCGGCCCAAGTAGGAGCACTATCGGTGATGGTAAATACTCTACTAGACTGGCACGAAATTGCTTTTTGGTGAGACGATGAGTTCCACCTAATAATGCGACGAGGTCATCTTAACTCCTACGACTCAAGGTGGCGGCAGCGGTAACGGCACCAACGAGTGGGACGCCGACCCACGCAGCTATGATGGCTGTATCGACGCGAAAGTCAGCGGAAGACGCCTTAGCAAAACTGACTCCAACCGCAAAGAGAAAATTCAGGAGGACATACCATGAAAAAAAACGCCCAAGCACGTTCTCATGGCTAAAAAGCCCCATGGCCCATCGCAGGCTGACCAGCATCCTTGAGGGACCGAGGGCAGGCTTCTCTCCCACGTAAGGCGAGAGCCGCTGCAGTAACTCGGCAAATTCCGCTAGCTGCGCATCTGGCCGAATCTCTACATCGGGATCGGGTCGGCCGGGTATAAGAGTATAAAGAAAGCGGCTCAACGGTGCTAGGCAGGCCCGAAGCTCGTGGATTTCCGTTTTCGTTCTCAGTCTGTTTGATATTTTCTGCCGTAGGGTGTCGAAGGCCTCTATCACGTGCTCCGATTCTGGGGCGAACCTAATCCAGGGCAGCCCGGACCTTACGTGGTTCAGCATCGGAATCAGAGGATTGTACTCCCAGGGCGACCGTCTCGCCCGGATAAAGGAACGATTATTGGGGTTTAGCATCAAGTATAGGTATGCAAATAAGACTCGCCACAGGCGGGAGGCTTCTTTAACATGCTGCTCGAGTCCGTTTCTTTCGTAGAAGCCTAGTTCCTCGATGATCCTGTAACACAGAGCAAATCTCATCTGAGGGGCCGGGAGTCCCGTCCGCTGGCGGTGCCGATCCCAGGCGGACCAAAGCACGGTCGCGACGGCCATTCCGAAGGACGAAAGCCCGAATACGATCAGAGCTATGAGGACGAAGGGTCTGGTGGAGACACTGATGCCGTTCCTGACGAAAACCCATTTAACTACTTCGCCGGATGTAAAAGGGATAGCAATGATAAATATTATCAGCAGCGGGACCATCGCGACAGCTATGTCCTCATGATCCGGAAAATCGACGGCGGCGAGCTTGTCCTCGAACGGTTTCCTAATCGAATCGAGGTAGTGGCGAAGGTCGTCCATTGTGATAGTGGTCAGAGATTATATTCTTGTTCAAATGCTTTCAACAGCGTTTGCAAGGCAGTTCCTGCTCGAAAACAAAAGCCGCCAGCTTGTAGCCGGCGGCTTTCCTGACTGCAAAAACTCTAGTTCTCGTACAGCAGCACGCCCTCGGTTTTCTCCGAGTCCACGGGGCGGTAGAACAGCTTGTTGTCCTCGAGGAAGACCTCGATGAACGCCGGCCGCGTGGTGATGGTGCCCTGAATCAGAGCCTCGGAGAGCGGATCCTCGATGTATTTCTGCAGGGCCCTCCGCAGCGGACGAGCGCCATAGCTGCGATCGCCGAGCGTCTGGCTGAGAATCCACTTCTTGGCTTCGTCGGTCACGGTCACCGTGATCGATTTCTGCGCCAGGTTCTGGTTAAGCTGCGTCACCATCAGCTCCAGGATCTGGATCAGATCAGTCTCGTTCAGCGCGCTGAACAGGATGATCTCGTCCAGCCGGTTCAGGAATTCCGGATTGAAGGTGCGCTTGACCTCGTTCTTTACCAGGTCTTCGACCTTCTCCGAAACCATCTCCTCCTTGCTGGACTGGAAGCCCAGGCCCTCGCGGCGCTGCAGGTGCCGCGCCCCGATATTCGAGGTCATGATGATGATTACGTTCTTGAAATCCACGGTGTTGCCCAGCCCGTCGGTGAGCTGGCCGTCTTCAAACACCTGCAGCAGGATGTTGAACACGTCCGGGTGCGCCTTTTCGATTTCGTCGAGCAGTACAACCGAATATGGCGCGCGCTTCACCCGCTCGGTGAGCTGGCCGCCCTCTTCGTAACCCACATATCCCGGAGGCGAGCCGATGAGCTTCGAAACCGAGTGTTTCTCCATGAATTCCGACATGTCGAAGCGGACTAGCGACTTCTCGCTGCCGAACATGAACTGTGCCAGGGTGCGGGCCACTTCCGTCTTGCCGACGCCGGTTGGTCCCAGGAAGAGGAAGGAACCGATTGGCCGGTTCGGGCTCTTCAAGCCGGCGCGGGAACGGCGAATGGCACGGGCCAGGGCAAGGATGGCCTTGTCCTGGGAAATGATGCGCTTGTGCAGTTCGTCTTCGATGCGCAGCAGTTTCTGCGATTCTTCTTCCTTAATGGAAGCGATCGGCACGCCGGTCCAGCGCGAGACTACGTCTTCGATATCTTCGCGGCCGACCACGCCCGTGGCCGATTCATCCAGATGATATTTTTCGCGAAGAGCGCGCAGGTTCTCGCGCTCCTTGCGTTCCTCGTCGGAATAGAAACGCGCCTTCTCGAACTCGTGGTTCGCGATCGCGTTTTCCATGCGATGGACGATGAACTTGATCCGCTTCTGCACCTCGGTAAGCTCCTCGGGCAGGGAAGTCTGGCGCAGTTTTACGCGGGCTCCGGCTTCATCCACAAGGTCAATTGCCTTGTCGGGCAGGAAGCGGTCGGGAATATAGCGGTTGGAATGCGAAACTGCAAAATTAATGGCGTCATCGGTGTAGGTGACGGCGTGGAACTTCTCGTAGCGATCCTTGATTCCGAACAAAATCTTGGTGGCGTCGCCTTCGGTCGGGGGCGGAACTTTGACGGCCTGGAAGCGCCGCTCCAGCGAACGGTCTTTCTCGATCGACTTGCGGTATTCGCCAGGGGTGGTTGCGCCGATGCACTGGATTTCCCCGCGCGAAAGTGCCGGCTTCAGAATGTTGGCCGCATCCAGCGAACCTTCCGCCGAACCTGCGCCCACCAGCGTGTGCAGCTCGTCGATGAAGATGATGGAATTCTGCGATTCCATCAGTTCCTTCATGATGGTCTTGAGGCGTTCTTCGAATTGGCCGCGGTACTTGGTGCCCGCGACGATTAACGACAGATCGAGCGCCAGAATCCGCTTGTCAGCCAGGAACGACGGAACTTCGCCGTCGGCGATGCGCTGCGCCAATCCTTCTACGATAGCGGTCTTGCCCACGCCCGGTTCGCCGATCAAGACCGGATTATTCTTGGTGCGGCGGCACAGGATCTGAACCACCCGCTCCAGTTCGCCTTCCCGGCCTACCAGGGGATCAAGCTGGCTGTCCATGGCGGCCTGCGTCAGGTCGCGTGAAAACTCGCTCAACAGAGAAGACTCGCGCTGGCGTTGCGGCTGAGCTTTCTCCTGGCTGGTGCGTGCCAGTTCCTCGCGGATGGTCGAAAGCCGCAACCCGCGCTCATGCAAAATTTCGGCGGCGAAGCACTTCTCTTCGCGCAGCAGGCCCAGCAGCAGATGCTCGGTACCGATATGTTTATGCGAAAGCCGCTCGGCTTCCTCGGCGGCGTATGCCAGCACACGCTTGCACTCGTTGCTCAGCGGCAGGTCTACCGAGGTGGAGACCTTCTCCCGAATCGTGGTGTGTCCCTCGATCTGCTTACGGATGGATTCGACCGAGGCATGCGACCGCAGAAAGCGATTGGTCAGCGCCTTGTCTTCGCGCAACAGCCCGAGCAGCAAATGCTCGGTTTCAATGTAGGGAGATCCGAATTGGCTGGCTTCGTAGCGGGCGAAGAAAATCACTCGCCTCGCTTTCTCCGTGTAGCGTTCAAACATATTGCCTACCCCCTTGCGCGACCCCTGGAGCTTAGAAGCTTTTTGCCTCTTTGCCCTGGGAGACCTACATCCCCGACTCCATTATGCAATCAAGCTGCCAACGAGCCCAAGTCCACAACTGGCTTCTTAGTAGCCTGAGAGCCGCGGTCGCAGGTGCTCAAGTCCTTTTTTTGTCCTAATAGGTTGCAACTTTTTGCATTTCTAAGTGATTCGTCGCAACCTGCTGCATACGTCCAAATTGACTAATTGCCGGAAAGCGCTTCCGGCGCCACTTGTTCGATTCGCCCTTGCTCCAATCGCAGCACGCGGTCACAGCGGCGGGCGAAATCAAGATTATGGGTAGCAATCAGGGAAGTCAGTTCGTATTCGCGATGTAACCGGGAGACCAACTCGAATACCGAGGCGGCAGTGCGCGTGTCGAGATCTCCGGTTGGTTCATCAGCCAGCAGCAGCTTGGGTTTGGTGATGAGGGCGCGGGCCAGCGCCACTCGCTGCTGCTCTCCGCCGGAAAGTTCTCCCGAACGGTGATGCGTCCGCTCCGCCAGGCCAACTTCCCGCAACCAGCGCATCGCTTCGGTCTCCGCCTCCTGCCGAGGCTGCCCGCGCAGCAACAGCGGCATAGCCGCATTCTCCAGCGCAGTAAATTCCGGCAGAAGGTAATGAAACTGCCACACAAATCCGATCTCGCGATTGCGAAACTCGGCGGCAGCGTCTTCCGAAAGCGAATTCAGTCGCAAGTGGGCGCAGTATACGTCACCCGCGGAAGCCCTATCAAGAGCGCCCAGGATGTGTAACAAGGTACTCTTGCCTGCTCCCGACTGGCCCACAATGGCGAGCATCTCGCCTTTGGCTACCTGAAACGAAAGATTTTCAAAGAGCACCAGATCACAGTCACCGGACCGAAACACCTTTTTCAGATTTTCAATCCGTAAAACCGCATCACCCATTAGATGCAAGTCCTCCGCTCCTCGTCTCAGGCTTCAGCGCGGCAAGAGACCCGCATACTCCATTAGAACACGGAGCGAGGCATGGCGGTTCCGGTACGGTCAACAGGAAATTCCTGTCACGCATACTGTATTTCACTTTCCCACTTCTGGGGTGTGACCTCTGTCACGCCCGCTCGTAGCGCCCGGTTTGGCATCTATGAAAGTTGGTAGGTTCGGTGCGGCGCCGGGACCAACGGTCACTCATAGCGCAGTGCCTCGGCGGGCAGGATGCGTGCCGCCGACCAGGAAGGATAAATCGTGGCAATCCACGAGATTCCGATCGAAACTGCCGCCACCAGCAGGGCATCCATGGCTCGCGGCGCGAACGGGACGTAGTCGATGGAATAAACCTCCGGGGCGAGAGCCAGCAGATGATAATGCCCGCCAGCCCATGACAGCACGTAGCCCAGCACAAGGC
>Ga0335080_10003807_pt1 | contig 15313 bp, 17 predicted proteins | sample Lox_Sample_34_FD_206720 | JGI IMG/M metagenome (GOLD analysis project Ga0335080, IMG submission 206720) | Soil microbial communities from Loxahatchee National Wildlife Refuge, Florida, United States - Lox_Sample_3.4 | ecosystem: Environmental > Terrestrial > Soil > Wetlands | place: USA... | reverse complement strand
CGGCGCCACCGCGCTCCACTTCACCCACCGCCCGTCTCCTTCCCAGACGCGCCAGCAGCAGATCCCCGCCAGGAGCGACACCACCGCAAGCTGGATGCGCCGCGCGGAGGTCCGGCCCGCGCGCCAGAACACCGGGTGCGGAAGCATCGACCATCCCGCCCAGAGACCCGAACTGTTCTCCAAAATCCGGTTTCCCGCGAAGACCAGCAGCATCGCCGCGATGCTCCCTGCGAGCGCCAGAACCGACAGGATGCGCTCCGCCCGTTTAAAACGCAGCCAGTGCAAAACGTGCATCTCGCGCACAAACGGGGGATACCCGGGGGGCTGAGGCTGGCCCATGCGGGCATCGTAGTGTCCGATCGCGTAGGCCGGATTCACATCGCCGAAGGTAGAGAGTTGCCCTGGGATCAACGGCCAACTCCTCATCAGAATCAATAACCCGAACAGAATCAGGATGAACCAGGGGCACCCGGCGAGACTCACGCACCCCATCATAATTCACCGGCCTCCTTCGGATGTTACTGTCCGAAAGATACGTCGCACCCTCACTCCACATGCTTTAGGATAAAAAACGGTCGTTTAAGCGCAAAGAGAAACTAGACAGCGGTCGTCCCTCTCCTCGGTAACATCCCTCCTACTCGGTCGACCGCTTTTTTTTGTCCCTTACTCGACCTGCACAGCCCGATCGAAGATCACGTCGATCGTCGTCCCCTGCTTCAGGTCCACCTCCCGCCCCCGCGTCAGAAGCACCGTCGCCAGGCCGACGCCGGCGCCCACGCCGGCCCCGATCCCCGCGCCTTTCCAACTATGGTCCGCAATCCCCCCGATGGCGGCGCCGGCGCCGCTCGTTGTGGCGATTGTGGCGGCGTCGGTTCCCTTGGACCCGCCCTGCTTGATTTCGTTCTCGTTGCTCTTCACCCGCTGGTCGGTCCCCTCCGCATCCAGGGACCGAAGCGTCGGATCAACCTGAATCACCCTTCCGCTCGGCAGTGTCAGAGTCTCGATGCGAATGCTCAGTTCCGCCGTGCCGCTGACCCGTCCCGGACGTTTGGCGTGTGTGACCACTCCCTGCACGTAGCTGCCTTCGGCAACCACGATTTCGCCGTTCGCCACAATCGGGGTCGCGGTCCGCATGTAGACGTAGTCCCCTTCCTGGGCCGTGCGCGTGCTCACCGCATTGATCATTTTCAGCAGCGCGTGCGTGCCCTTGGGAATTTCAGATGCCGGCAAAGCCAGCGCAAAGAGAAGTGCCGTCACAGCAAGGCGCATACAACTCTCCTGCTCTCATCCTACCGCCGCGCGAAGCGCTTCAGACGGAATATCTCGACGCAGGAAATGTACAAATTGGCGGCGCCAATCCCGCTGATCGCGCCCCGCAGATACATGTTGTCCCACCAGGTTTCCATCTGCGGCAAGAGGTTGGAAAAGTAGTTGCTCCCCCAGTAGTCGGTCCACGGGAAAATCAGCAGAAATAACCCGATCTCCAGGCAAAACGTGATGAAGATGAACGCCCACATCTTGTGGTACCACGGGTAATCGGATGGATACATGGCCCGCGGCGCCTCCGCCGCGGCTACCGGTCGGGGCTCGCTCTCCGGCATCGTCCCGTTTTCCTGGCTCTCCTCCGACGGCATCATGCGGCGCCTGCCTCGAACAACTCCAGTTGGGGGTTCGCGTCCAGCGGAAAACGGCAGTGCGCCCGCACCGGCTCGAAACTCAGCCGGTGCAACGGCGTCGGACCGAACTGCTCCAGCGCGCGGTAGTGTTCCGGCGTACTGTAGCCTTTGTGCGACGCCAGCCCGTATCCGGGAAACACCCCATCCCACACGCGAAGGCAAGCGTCCCGGGCCGTCTTCGCCAGAATCGAAGCCGCCGCGATTGCATGACACCGGGCATCACCCTTGATCAGCGGCCGCTGTGGCACATCGAGTTCGAGCGGCACCGCGTCCACCAGCAGAAAGTCCGGCGCAGGACTCAGTTGCCCCACCGCCAGCCGCATCGCCAGGCGTGATGCCTGGTAGATGTTCACGGCGTCGATCGTGGCGGCGTCTACCGCCTGAACCGCCCACGCGATCGCGCGTTCGCGGATACGCCCCGCGAGTACCTCCCGGCGCTCCGGTTCCAGCAACTTGCTGTCGTTCAGCCCGCGGATCGGCCGCTCTTCGCATAGAATCACTGCCGCCGCGAAAACGGGCCCGAACAGCGACCCGCGGCCGGCCTCATCGATCCCCGCCACCGCGCGAAATCCGCGCGCGCGTAGCTCCCGCTCGATTGTTCCTTCACAACGGAATTTGCCACTCGCCGCGAGGGGCCGCATGGCGAGACCGACTGCTATTCGCGCTCTTTCAGGCGGGCGGCTTTGCCCTTCAGTCCGCGCAGGTAGTACAGTTTCGCGCGGCGAACCTTTCCCGTGCGGACCACGTCGATGTGATCGACGACTTTCGCGTTCACTGGAAAAATACGTTCCACACCGTGCCCGAAACTGACCTTGCGGACGGTGATGCTCTCGCCCATGCCCGTGCCGTTGCGGGCAATTACCGTGCCTTCGAAAGCCTGGAGACGCTCTTTGTCGCCTTCCTTGATCTTGACGTGAACCTTGATGGTGTCGCCGGGGCGGAACTCGGGAATCGGGTTTTCCCGCTTGTTCTTATTGATAAACTTCGTCAACAACGCGTTCTGCATTTCAATGTCCGTGATCTTTTAGTGTACAACACCACCGGCGGAAATGTCGGCCCGTGATAAGCTACTCAGCGGGCGCAACTTATGACAATCGACGCGATCCACCACGTCAGCCTCGTCGTCACCGATCTCGAACGCTCCCGCCGCTTCTACCACGAAATTCTCGGCCTTCGCGAAATCGAGCGCCCGCCTTTCAATTTCCCGGGCGCGTGGTTCCAGTTGGGCGCTTCTCAGCAATTGCATCTCATCGTCCACGCCAACCCGACCTTTCGCACCGGCAAGCCCCTCGACACCCGCGACTCTCACTTCGCCGTCCGGGTCGCGAATTACTGGAAAACTGTCGCCTTTCTGCACGATCACGGCTACCGCGAAGACACTCCTGCGGACGATCTCATGCGCCTGATCGTCAACCCCCGCGCCACCGCCGGTTTCCCCCAGATGTACATTCTCGACCCCGACCGCCACGTCATCGAGATCAACGCCGCCGCCGCCGGGCCTGCCCCGCCGGCTTAGCCGCGCGCCGGCGAAGTATACTGGCCCAGGAGTTCATTCGCATGAAAACCTGCACGTGGATTCTCTTCGCTTCCACCGCCTTCGCCCAGGACCTTCGCTGCGACCTCCAACAATACAAACCACTCGACGGCCTCAAAGCCGAGCTTGCCGGCGCCGCCCTCCAGGTCTCCTGGCGCGGCGAACGCGGCGATCAGCTACGCGCTGCCTTCACCATCCGTGCCGGCCAGCCCCGCATCGTCGAGCTCGGCATTCGCAAGAACGGCGCCGCCTGGATCACCCTCGCCCGCGACCTCACTCCCGAATTCGAAGTAACCAGTGGCCGGCGCCGTCTCAGCGAGCAGCAGATGGCGCCTCTACGCACGCTCGGCATCGCGCTCACCCCCGAGGTCGTCGAGCGCGAAAAATGGAACGCCTTCTGGGATGCTCCCCTCATGGTTCCCGGCGCGCCCAATACCAATCTCGACCTGCCGCGCAAGCCCGAGGAAATCCGCCGCGCCTGGGCCACTTACCAATCGTCCGCCTGCCAGGTGAAGACCGACGGCGCTCGCCTCGAGATCGCTTTCCCGGGCCTCTCCATGGGTATCTTCTCCGGCCGCCTGCAATTCACCGTCTATCGCGACAGCAACCTGCTCCGCCAGGAAGCCATCGCCCAAACCTCCGAGCCTTCGGTTGCCTACAAGTACGTCGCCGGTCTGAAAGGCCTCGCCATCGACCCCGCCACTCGCATCGCGTGGCGCGACGTGGCCCGTGCGTGGCAGCAATATCGCTTCGGCGGCAGCGTCAACCAGGAGCCCGTCCCGCTCCGCGCCCGCAATCGTCTCGCCATCGTCGAAACCGGCGGCGGCTCCATCGCCTTCCTCCCGCCTTCGCACAAGTTCTTCTTCGCCCGCGAGATCGAAACCAACCTCGGCTACGTCTACTACCGCAAAGACAGCGACGCCTCCTTCGCCGCCGGGGTGCGCCAGGCCGATCGCGAGGAGTCCTTCCGGCCCTTCGGCATCTCCGACGCCGAATGGGAAAAGACGGCCCACGAATCCCGCCACGACATCAACAACTTCGCGCTCTATAACGCGCCTCCCGGCACCTGGCAGCGAATGCCCGTCTACCTCTACCTGAGCGCGGCCGGCGCCCGCGCCACCGCCGATAATGTGCTCGCATACACTCACGACGACCGCTACCAGGAGCTCCCCGGCTTCAAGGTCTTGGTGAGCCACTTCCACATGCACTGGAACGAGCACGCCACCGACGAGGGTACCCTCGACGACCAGCCGAGCTGGCTCCAGGTCTTCCGCGGCCTCGGCGTCGACATCGCCATCCTCGCCGATTTCCACGGGGACAGCCATCCCAACGACCGCGGCCCCATCCGCTTCGCCGAGCAGAAGGTCTACTTCGACGCCTGCGAGCGCTTCAGCGACCGCGACTTCCTCCTCATCCCGGGCGAAGAGCCCGACGCCAGGCTCGGCGGCCACTACATCACGTTCCTGCCGCGGCCCATCTACTGGTCGCACGTCCGTACCGGCGGCCAGCAATTCCAGGAGAACGACCCGAAGTACGGCAAGGTCTACCACATCGATAATGCCGCCGAAGAGCTCGACATGCTCCGCCGCGAAGGCGGCCTCGTGTGGCAGGCCCACCCGCGCACCAAGGGCTCGGCCGGCTACCCCGACGCCGTCCGCGACTCCGCCCACTTCCTTAGCGACCGTTTCCTCGGCGGCTCCTACCAGTCGCTCCCCGTCGATCAATCGCAGAAGCGCATCTGCGAAGAGCGCTGCCTCGGCCTGCTCGACGAAATGAACAACTGGGCGCCCGGCGCGAAATACATGATCGCCGAGGGCGACACCTACATGAAGTACCCCGACGACGAAACCTTCCCGCAATTGATTGTCAATTATGTCAAGTTGGATCGCGTGCCGGCCTACAAGGAAGATTGGACTCCCATCGCCAAAGCCCTCCGCGCCGGCGACTATTTCGTTTCCACCGGGGAGGTGCTGCTGCGCAAGTGGTCCATCGATGGCGCCGGCGCGCACCGCGCCTTCACCGCCGACGTCGAGTGGACCTGGCCCCCCGAATTCGTCGAGTTGGTCTGGGGCGATGGCAAAACCACGGGTCGTCAGATTCTCTCCGCAGCCGATCTCGCCGCGTTCGCCAATCGTCAATACCGGATTCCGTTTGAGACCGCCGGCAAGAAATGGGTACGCTTCGCCGCCTGGGATTCCGCCGGCAACGGCGCATTCACCCAACCGGTGCATTTTTGACCGCGCTCCCCGCCGTTCCTGCGGTACAATCCCAGATCGAGGCGGCGTGTGAAGTACTACCTGGCTAAAACCGACCCGGAAACGTACTCCATCGATCAACTGGAGCGCGAGAAGAAAACCGTTTGGGACGGCGTGACCAACCCTCAGGCGGTCCGCGCCATTCGCGCCATGAAGCCCGGCGACAGGGTGTTCGTCTACCACTCCGGCAGTGTGTCCGGCGTGGTCGGATTAGCCGCCGTCCGCTCCGAAGGCCGCGACGACCCCAGGAATCCCAAGTCCGCCGTCGCCGATTTTGAGTTCCTGACCCGCCTCGATCCTCCCGCGTCGCTGGCCGAGATCAAACAATCCGGCAAGTTCGACGATTGGGCGCTCGTCCGCCAGGGCCGCCTCTCCACCATGGAAGCCCCCGAAAAGTTCGTTGAATGGATGCGCGCCCGCTATCCGAAAACGAAGATCTGAACCCGCGTTGATTACATCGCCAGCAACGCCGCCATCAGCTCGATTCCATCCCACAAATTCTGCACGCGGATATTCTCGTTGAAGCTATGTTGATTGTTGTCGTGATTGGCGATCGGCACCGTAATCGTGGGCGCGTGAAGAATGTCCTCGATCATGTAAAGCGGCACGCTGCCGCCCATCGTCGGCAGCTTCACAATCGGCCCGCGCGCCGCCTCTGCCGTGCGTAGCACCAGCTGCGATACTGGCAGGTCCATCGACGTGCGCGATGCGGCGTACGAAGCCGGGTCCTCCGCCACCCATGCCACCCGCGGATACTTCATGCGTGTTTCCGCGTCGGGCTCCTTCTGCACGATCGTGTACCCCTGTTTCTGAATGTGAGCCCGCACGCGGGCAAACGCCGTCGCCGGATCGATCCCCTTTACCAGCCGCATGTCGATGGTCGCGGTAGCCGTGGCCGGAATCACGTTGCTGGCTTTGTCGCCCACGCGCGAGCTGGCCATCCCGCGCACGTTCAGCGAGGGCAGGTTGATCAGCTCGATCAGTCTCTTCCCTCCCCCTTCCGTGCGTCCCAGCCACAATTCGCGCATCAGCTCCCGATCGATGTCCGGCGCCTCCGCCACCGCCCGCTCCTCGGTCTCGCTCAAGGGCGCGATCCCGTCATAGAAGTGTTCGATTAGGACTCTGCCGTCATCGTCTTTCATCGACGCCAGCAACCGTGCCAGGGCCATCGCCGGATTCGGCGCCCAGTTGCCGTAGTGCCCGCTGTGCAGCTCGTGGTTCGGTCCGTAGAGCGTGATCGACATCTCGGCGATCCCGCGCGCCCCGAACACGATCTGCTGCCTCCGGCTCTGATGCACCGGCCCGTCGCAGATCAGCCAGACGTCGCTCTTCAATAGGTCCTTGTACCGCGAAATGATCTGCCCCAGATGCGGAGAGCCGGCTTCCTCCTCGCCCTCGAACACGAACTTCACGTTCTGCCGGATCGGGATTTTCGCCGCCGCGAGGGCGTCCAGCGCCGCGGCGATGGCCGCGAACGGAGCTTTGTCGTCGCTCGCCGACCGCGCCCAGATCCGCCCGTCGCGCAGCACCGGCTCCCATGGCGGCGTCGCCCACTCCTTCGGGTCCAGCGGCTGGCCGTCGTAGTGCGCGTAAAAGATCACGGTGCGCCCGGCATTCGCCGCGGGAATCTCGCCGTACACCACCGGCGGCGCGCCCGGCACTTCTAGATACTGGGTCTTGACGCCGCGCTTTTCGAACATCGCGCTGACGGCCGCCGCATTCTTCCGGATATTCTCGCCGTCGCGGGCCAGGTTGGGCAGCGCCAAGAGCGTGGTGAACTCGGAAAGGACCGCGTTCTCGTGCCCCTGCCGCCAGCTTCGCGCCGCCTCCGCCGCCGGATTGGTCTGCGCCGCCCCGGTGGCCGCGGCCAGGAAAGCCGATGCCAGCCAGCGCCGCGTCATTTCGCCTTGGCCAGGATCTTCTGGAGCACCTTCGCCGCCTGGTCCACGTCCTTCTCGGTCACGATGTAGGGCGGCAGGAACCGCAGTACCGTATCGTGCGTGCAGTTGATCAACAGCCCCTCGGCCATTGCGTCGAGAACCATCTGCTTGCCCGAAACGTGCAGTTCCGCTCCCAGCATCAGGCCGAATCCGCGCACTTCCTTGATCACCGCATGCTTGCGCGCCAGCTCGTTGAGCACCACGTGGAAATAGCCGCCCACGCTCTGGATCGCGGGCAGCAGCTCGTCCAGGATGTCGCAGAACTCCAGCGCCACCCGGCACGCCAGCGGACCGCCCCCGAATGTCGTGCCGTGCATGCCCGGCTTGATCGCCTCCGCCGCCTTCGCATTCGCCAGGATCACGCCCAGCGGGATACCGCAGGCCAGAGGTTTCGCCGTCGCTACGATATCCGGCATGACTACCGGCTGCGAGCGTTGATATGCGAAATAGGTCCCCGGCCGGCCCACGCCGCACTGAATCTCGTCCGCCACCAGAAATGCGTTGTGCCGCGTGGCCAGCTCCCGCGCCTTGGCTGCAAACTCCGGCGTCAGCGGATTGATGCCTCCCTCGCCCTGAATCATCTCCAGTACGATGCCGGCGGTGCGCTCGCTGAACGCGGCCTCCAGCGCGGCGATGTCATTGAGCGGTACAAACCTCGCGCCCGGCACCAGCGGCTCGAAATCGGCTCGATACTTGGCCTGGCCGGTAATCGAAAGCGCCCCGAATGTCCGCCCGTGGAACGAGTTCTCGAGCGCGATCACCTCGTATTTCTCCGGCGAGACCGAGCGCCCATGTGCATGGATCATCTTCAGCGCGCCTTCGATCGCCTCCGTCCCGGTGTTGGCGAAGAAGCACCGCTCGAGTCCGCTCATCCCGCAAAGCCGCTTGGCAAGCTTGCCCTGATACTGGTGGTAGTAAAGATTCGAAGTGTGAAGCAGCAGCCCGGCCTGCTCGCGGATCACTTTCACAATGCGCGGATGCGCGTGTCCCAGGGCGTTGACCCCGATTCCCGTGATGAAATCCAGGTAACGCTTCCCGTCCGTGTCATAGGCGTAGATCCCTTTGCCGCGAGCCAGCACGAGCGGGTAGCGAGCATAGTTCTGAAGCAGGTATTCGCGCTCCAGGTCCATCGCGGATTGGGCGGTGGCATCCACCGGAGGAGGAGGGGCTGTGGTCATTTAGTCATGATAGCGCCCAACCGCCGGCGCCTAGAGCAGCAACTCCATCAGCCCCACTAGGTACTCCTGGTCGAATGGCCCGGAGCGGTACGTCCGCGCGTCGAAAAAACGCCACATCTTCTTGTGGTTTTCCAGCGTGAAGAAGATGAGTTGTTCTTCGATCAGGTCTTTGTCCAGAAGCTCCTGGTTGAACGCCCGAACCGTGCCCTCGAGTGTGTACGGGACCCGGAAATCCTCGGTAGAGACGAGCTCGGGTGTGGCCTGAAAGGCGATCTGCAATATGCGCCCGCGCACATTGATCTGGATCAGGTTGGTAACCTCGTCGTGAAAGTCGCTTTCCGAAAAGGTGTGCGGATCCAGCCGCACTTCGCTCTGGTCCAGCAGGCGGTTTACCGAATTGACAAAATCCGCGCAGATCGCGTGCAGGTCCGCGGCCGCCGCCCGGCGCATCGCGGTCACCTCCCGCGTGTGGCGTAAGAGCCTCTCGTCCTTCACGGCCAGAGCTTCGATGTTTTGCGCCAGGCGCTTGAGCCGCGACTCACGGGACTGAATTTGGTTGGTCAAGTTACCCCGCCCAACCTACAGCTTAACGTAGTCGGCCCGCATTCCCGTCGGGCCGGAACGCCCCTACTGGTGAAGGCGAATGAGCTCTAGCAGATCCACACCCAGGTGCTGCAGAATCAAGTCCGCCTTCGCCGGCGAGAGGTGACGCTTTCCCTTGAGCACGTGGTGAAGGTGCGGCTGAGATACTCCCGCCATCTGGGCCAGCCCCCGTTCGGTAGCTTGGCCGGTATGAACCCGCCGGCGCAGCTCGTCAATCAGACAGTTCATGAGGTCGGTGTAATTCATTTTTCGTTATGGCAATACGCTGCGGCTGCTTGGCCTGGTACGGCCCCACCCCGCCCATGAGGGCTATTTCCCGCGGGAATAGATCTTCGACAAAATATCTTAAGCCCAGGACGTTTAAAAAGTAAGAAAAAGATCCTAAATCACCATTCAAGGCTTCCTGTAACCCATTTAAAAACAGTCCTATAATCCTATCACACCCGTTCTGGTACGGATAGTATTACGAGTTAATTTAATTTGAAATACTTGACGGTTTTCATAGCCGGGCTACATTGGAAAAAGCTGAACCGTTGGGCGATAAAGAGGTCTCGAATTCGAAAATCTCGCCCCGGGAGGACATTCTCAAAATATGCAGTGGAATCGGTCGAATACGATAGGGCTAGCGAAAAACACCTGCAGCTACTGTCATGGGCACGGGATGCGCGTGCAATACAAGATCAAACAATCGCCCTGCGGGTGCGTATTTCGCTCCGTTTTTCGGGCCTGCCTGAGGCGTTTCCGGGAGTGCGCCGCCGCCGAAACCTACGCTAGTACCGTTACCTGGGACTACTACGGCGCCGGCGGCCGGCGGATCATGTCTCGCAAGAAGGAAGAGTTCATGGCGGACTTCTGCCTGATCGCCAAACGGACGCTCAGTGAGTTCGATGGCAAGGTGTTCCGATACTACTTCCTCCTTGGCGCCGACTGGAGGCTGTGTGCCCGCCAGTTGAAAACCGACCGCGGAACCCTCTTCCACGCCGTTTACCGGATCGAGGAAAAACTTGGGCGCACGTTTGCCGAAATGGAGCCGTACGCTCTCTTCCCGCTGGAAGACTATTTTGGCGGCCCGATCCGCAACAAGCCCATCCGCGCCTTCATCGCCGATCCGATCGCCGAGAGAGAAGCCCTGCGTGTGCCCATGCTGCTCAGCGCCTAGCGGTGTTTGGGCAGGTCTGCCCAAATCCAGTCCTGCCCTTCCTTTGGAATATTGCACATCGCCTCGCGCTTCTGGGCAGATCTGCCCAAATCCGGGTCTGCCTCTCCCTTACAATGGATACTCCACCCATCCCATGGACAACCTCACCCATACGGCGGTGGCTCTGTTCCTCAGCAGAATCGGGCCCGGCCGGTGGAGCCCGCGTGCCACCGCCGTGATCCTGATCGCCGCCAATCTTCCCGACATCGACGTCGTCACCGGATTGGCGGGAGCCGCCACCTACCTTCGCTTTCACCGCCACCTGACCCACTCGCTGGCTGCCATGCCGCTCATGGCCCTGGCGGCAGTTGCCATCGTCCGCTTCGCTGGCCGTAAACCCCTCGTCTGGCGAGGCGCATTCTTCGCCGCCCTGCTCGCCGTGGCCTCGCACCTGGCGCTCGATTGGACCAATGTCTACGGTGCGCGCCTCCTGCTTCCGTTCTCCTCCGCCTGGCTGCGGCTCGACACCACAGCCGTGATCGATCTCTGGATCTGGGCCGCGTGCCTGCTCGGCATCGCCGCCCCGTTCCTGGGCCGCCTCGTGGGCTCCGAAATCACCTCCGGCTCCATCCGCGTCCGCCATCACGGCCGGGGCTGGGCCTGGTTTGTGCTCGCGTTGGTCTTGCTGTTCGATTGCACGCGCGGCGCTCTTCACAGCCGGGCCGTCAGCGCCCTCATATCCCGCCTCTACCAGGATGCTGTGCCCGTGCGCGCCGTCGCCGTGCCCGACCCCGTCAACCCTCTCAGGTGGCGCGGCCTGGTGGAGACAGCCGACGCCTGGGCCGTAGAGGACCTCAATCTCGCCACCGACCCCGGCGCCGCGCCGGTCACCTACTTTCATAAGCCGGAAGCTGAGCCCGCAATCGACGCCGCCCGCCGGTCCCCCGTGTTTCAGCAGTTCCTTAGCTTCTCCCAGTGCCCGCTATGGCGGGTCACTCCCTATCCTGGCCGGGAGAACGCACGCCTCGTCGAAGTCTTCGACCTCCGCTTCGGGACCCCTCTGGCGCCCGGCTTCCTGGCGCGCGCCGTGGTCGATTCGCGCCTCGAGGTGGTCGAGAGCAGCGTTCAAATGGGCCTCGCCAGTAGGTTTAACCAACGCACCGATTAAGGTTTTTCTCCGATTTATCCGCTCCCGCCGGCGCCTCAAAATGAAATCGTGCAGTCCTCGGACCCATCCCTGGTGCTCGACGTTCAGCAACTGAGGGATATCACTCTCGACGACCAGGAACTGATGCGCGAGGTGTTGACCTCGCTGATCGACGATACATCGCGGCAACTGGCCCTGTTGAATGCCGCCATCCAACAGCACGACGGACAGCGGTGCATGCGCCTCGCGCACTACAGCAAGGGCGCCTGCGCCAACGTAGGCGCCAACCGCGCGGCCGACATGCTCAAACAGATCGAGCACAACGCGGCGCGCAGCGCCTTCGAAGATTGCTCCACCGGGCTGATGGCACTCGTGGAAGAACTGGATACTCTCCGCAACGAAGCCGCCGCCATGTAGCTGCCCTTCACGCCCGCAGCAGCGCCTTTATCCCGTCCCGGCACAGAACGCCCGCGTGCTTCGACGCCGCCGGCAATCCGCCCAGGGCCTCATCGATCACCGCTGCCTCGAACCTCGCCAGTTCGCCACGCGACTTCCCCTGGATCCACTCGGTCAACGCCGAGCCCGCCGCAATCGATGCCGTGCACCCGCGCACTTTGTAGCGCGCTTCCAGCACGCGCCCGCCTTCGAACCGCGCCGAAATTCGCAGGATGTCGCCGCAGGCCGGATTCGAAACCTCGACCGTTATGGCCGGCGGCTCGAGTTCGCCTACATTGCGCGGATTCTGGAAATGATCGATCAGGCGTTCGGGATACACTGGTCCCATGTTGCCATGCTTCAAGTAGTGGCCGCCATCATCCAGCGCGCCGGCACGATTCTCGTCGGACAGCGCACGCCCGTACAGTCGCACCCTCTCCAGTGGGAGTTCCCGGGCGGCAAGGTGGAAGCCGGGGAGACGCCCTCCCAGGCGCTGGCCCGCGAGCTCGATGAAGAACTGGCGATCCGCGTGGAAGCCAGCACCGAGATCACACGCTATCCGTACACCTATCCCGGCAGGAATCCCGTTGAGCTCATCTTCCTGCGCGTCGACTCCTTTCGGGGCGAGCCTCGCAATCTCATCTTCCACGAGATGCGTTGGCAGCCGGTCTCCGCGCTCGACCAGCTCGACTTCCTGGAAGGCGACCGGGAATTCCTGCGCGGCATCTATACTGGTGCGTATGGCAACCGCGATCAAGAGGATTGAACCCGCCGAGAACGAGGTTCTCGCAGCCCTGGAGGCCAAAACCAAACAGCCGAGCGCCTTCTTCCGCGTCATGGCGAACCGTCCCGAGGTGCTCAAGAATTTTCCGCCCCTGTATGGCGCGATCATGGGCCCCGGCTCTGTCGACCGCCGCTTGAAGGAAGCCGTCTACCTTGCCGTGTCTTGTGCAAATTGCTGCGCCTTCTGTACCGCGGCGCACCTGGCTGGCGCCAAAAAGGCAGGTCTGACGGACGAGGAAATCAGCGCTGTGCGCGAGGAGACGGACGCGGGCTTCAACGATGCGGTTCGCGCCGCCCTGGCCTACGTACGCGAACTGACTCGCACCGCCAATGCCGCGCAGAACCGCGAGGCATTGCATGCGCACTTCACCTGCGAGCAGATCGTGGAAATTACCCTCGTCGCGGCGATGGCCAACTTCACCAACCGGTTCAACAGCGGGCTGGATATCCAACCGTAAATGTCGGTCCTGAGCGGCATCCATCCCGTAGCCGAGGCTCTGCGCGCCGCGCGCCCGCTCGACCGCATCCTCATCGCGCAGGGCGCCGGCGGCCCGCGCCTCCAGGAGATCATCGACCTTGCGCGCCGCGCCGGTGTGCCCGTCCGCTTCGAGCCCCGCTCGGCGCTCGAAAGGCTCGCCGGATCCTCCGCACACCAGGGCATCGTGGCGCTCGGCGCCGCGCGCCAGTATGCGGAGATCGATTCCCTGCTCGAAAGCAGTCTTCTCGTCGTGCTCGATGGAGTGGAGGACCCGCACAATCTCGGCGCGATCGTCCGCACCGCTCACGCTGCGGGCGCCGGCGGCATCGTGATCCCGGAGCGCCGCGCCGCCAGCGTCACCGACGTCGTAGCCAAGGCCGCCGCCGGTGCGCTGGAACACCTCCCCGTGGCGCGGGTATCCAACGTAAACCGGGCACTGGAAGAACTCAAGCGGGCCGGTTACTGGATCTACGGTCTCGACGAGCGCGGAGCCGAAACGTACGACCGCATCGATTACGCCGCCAGAAGCGTAATCGTGCTCGGCGGCGAGGGCAAGGGCCTGCACGAGCAGGTGCGCAAACATTGCGACCTGCTGGTGCGCATTCCGATGGCGGGGAAGATTTCTTCTCTTAACGTGTCGGTCGCGGCCGGGATCGTGCTTTTCGAGTGGCGGAAACGCGCGGCCGCGCCGTAAAATCAGTTCATGCGCCGCATCGCTGCTCTCCTGCTGATCGCGGTCGCCGTTCCCGCTTGGTGCGCGCAGCCGGTCCGCGCCCGCCACGGAATGGTGGTCGCGCGCGAACGCCACGCCACTCAGGCCGGGCTGAATATCCTCAAGTCCGGCGGCAACGCCGTCGACGCCGCCGTCGCCGTCGGCTTCGCGCTCGCCGTGACCCACCCCAGCGCCGGCAACCTCGGCGGCGGCGGCTTCATGCTCATTCGCCTCGCCGACGGGCGCACGACCTTCCTGGATTTCCGCGAGCGCGGCCCGCAAGCCGCGTCGCGCAACATGTACATCGATGCCTCGGGCAAAGCCACGCAGGACAGTCTGATCGGCTACCGCGCCTCCGCAGTGCCGGGAACCGTGCGCGGCCTCGAGTACGCCAGCCGCACGTACGGCAAGAAGCCCTGGGCTGAGCTGGTGCATCCCGCCGTCGAGCTCGCCTCCAAGGGCTTCCCGGTCTCCTATGGTCTCGCCCAGTCTCTTCACAGCCGCGGTCTCGACCAGTTCCCCGAGAGCAAGCGCATCTTCCAACGCGACGGCAGGTTCTACGAAGCCGGCGATCTCCTCGTGCAGCCCGACCTCGCCCGTACCCTGGAGCGAATCGAAAAGCACGGCTCGAAGGATTTCTACGAGGGCGAGACCGCGAAGCTGCTGGCCAAAGACATGGCCGCGCACGGCGGCCTGATCACCGAAGCTGACCTGAAGGCCTACACCGTTCATGAACGCAAAGTTCTGACCGGGACCTATAAGGGCTACACGATTCTCACCTCGCCGCCGCCCAGCTCCGGCGGCGTGGGCATCCTGCAAATGCTGGGCATGCTCGAAGGCACCGGATACGAGAAGGCGGGCGCCGGCTCGGCGGCGGCCGTCCATTACATGACCGAAGCCATGCGCCGCTACTTTGCCGATCGTTCCGAGCACCTCGGCGACCCCGATTTCGTGAAGGTGCCGCTGACCTCCCTCCTCGATCCCGGCTACATTGCTCGCCAGCGCGCTTCCATCGATCCCGAGCGCGCCACGCCGAGCAGCCAGATCAAGGCCGCTGTGTTCAACGGCAAGGAAGCCAACGAAACCACCCACTACAGCGTGGCCGACGCCGAAGGCAACATCGCCATCGTCACCTACACGCTCAACGGCGGTTACGGCAGCAAAGTCACCGCTGCGGGGCTCGGGTTCCTGCTCAACAACGAGATGGACGACTTCGCGCCCAAGCCGGGCGAAGCCAATATGTACGGCCTGATTCAGGGCGAGGCCAACGCCATCGCGCCGGGCAAGACGCCTCTCTCTTCCATGACCCCGACCATCGTGGTGAAGGACGGCAAGCCCGTCCTCGCACTCGGCTCCCCCGGCGGCCCCACCATCATCAACAGCGTCCTCGAGGTGATCGTAAACGTGCTCGATTTCGGAATGAACGTGCAGGAC
>Ga0335080_10003806_pt1 | contig 15314 bp, 21 predicted proteins | sample Lox_Sample_34_FD_206720 | JGI IMG/M metagenome (GOLD analysis project Ga0335080, IMG submission 206720) | Soil microbial communities from Loxahatchee National Wildlife Refuge, Florida, United States - Lox_Sample_3.4 | ecosystem: Environmental > Terrestrial > Soil > Wetlands | place: USA... | reverse complement strand
TCCCGGTCGTTGCGGCCCGCTCGGCGAGCAGCGCCCCGACCCGGCGCGCCTTGGCGGTCTTGTCCCCGTCCGCGCCGCGGATGGATTCGTCCAGGGTAGAGGCAGAAACCAGCGTGTTGCCGTGCACATCGTCCACAAGCTGCGCGAAGGTGTTTCTGGCCGAGCGGGTGACGACCAGTCTGGGCCGCACGGAACTGCCCTGGACCTTCTTGCGGACTCGCAGGTGGCGTCGCGCGCGCGCCGAGCCGCGGGTGACGGCCCGGCTCTTGACCTGCCCGTGACCCCTGGTCTTGGTGCCAGGCATCGGTTACCTCCCAGCCTTCCCGGCCTTGCGCCGGATCTGCTCACCCTGATACCGCACGCCCTTGCCCTTGTACGGATCAGGCTTGCGGAGCTTGCGGATATTGGCGGCAACCTCGCCGACCTGCTGCTTGTCAATTCCCTCGACGACGAACCTGGTGGGCGTCTCCACCCGGAAGGTGATCCCCTCGGGGGCGCGCACGGGCACCGGATGGCTGAAGCCCAGGGAGAACTCGAGGTCCTGGCCCCTGGCCTGCACCCGGTAGCCGACGCCGACGATCTCCAGCGTCTTCCGGAAGCCGTCAGTCACGCCGGTCACCATGTTGGCGATCAGCGAGCGGGACAGGCCGTGCAGCGCGCGGATCTCGCCCTCATCGCTGGGCCGGGTGACGGTGATGGCGCCGCCCGACTGGGCGACCTCGATAGGCTCCGAAACCTCGAGGCTGAGGCTGCCCTTCGGGCCCCGCACGGTGACCGCGCGGCCGTTGATGGTGACGTCCACGCCGCTGGGGACGACGACGGGCATGCGTCCGATTCGTGACATCGCCGGCTCCTACCAGACGTAGGCGAGGACTTCCCCGCCTACGCCCTGCCGCTTGGCCTGCTTGTCGGTCATAAGGCCCGCCGACGTCGAGATGATCGCGACGCCGAGGCCGCCGAGCACCCTGGGCAGATTGTCCTTGCGCGCGTACACCCGCAGGCCGGGCTTGGAGACGCGCTTGACGCCCGCGATCGAGCGCTCCCTGGTTGGCCCGTACTTCAGCGCGACCACGAGATGCTTGCCGACCTCGGCGTCCTCGACCCGCCACCCCGCGATGTAGCCCTCCTGCTGGAGGATCTCGGCAATATGCACTTTGATCTTGGAATGGGGCATGATCACGGAGTCGTGATACGCCGAGTTGGCATTGCGCAGCCGGGTCAGCATGTCTGCGACCGGGTCGGTCATTGTCATGGCCTGGTGGCCCTCCTCGCCGCGGTTTCCCCGGGGACCTGCGGCGTGGTCGGTGGGCGCGGGTTGCGCCCAAGGTGGATCTGTCGCCGGGCGCTCGCGGGCCCGGATATTGCCGCCGGCTGTTACCAGCTGGACTTGGTGATGCCGGGCAGCTCGCCGCGATGCGCCATCGAGCGGAAGCAGATCCGGCACAGGCCGAACCTGCGGTAGACGGCGCGCGGCCGGCCGCACCTGGTGCACCTGGTGTACCCGCGCACCTTGTACTTCGGCGTGCGCTTCGCCTTGGCGATCAGGCTCTTCTTCGCCACTACTCAGTTCTCCTTGAACGGGAAGCCGAGCCGCCGCAGCAGTGAGCGGCCCTCGGCGTCGTTGGTCGCGGTCGTGACGACGGTCACGTCCATGCCGCGCTGCCTGTCCACCTGATCGGGGTTGATCTCATGGAACATCAGCTGCTCGGTCAGGCCGAAGGTGTAATTCCCGCGGCCGTCGAACTGCCGGTCGGACAGGCCGCGGAAGTCACGGATCCGGGGCAGCGCGATCGACAGCAGCCGGTCGCAGAACTCCCACATCCGGTCACCGCGCAGGGTCACGTGGGCGCCGATCGGCATGCCCTCCCTGAGCTTGAACTGCGCGATCGACTTCCGCGCCCTGGCGACCGCCGGCTTCTGCCCGGTGATGACCGCCAGGTCCCGGATCGCGCCGTCGATGAGCTTGGCGTCACGTGCCGCCTCACCCACGCCCATGTTGACCGCGATCTTCGCCATCCCCGGCACCTGCATGACGTTGGCGTAGCCGAATTCCTGGCGCAGCGCCGGGGCGATCTCGGCCAGGTAGCGCTGCTTCAGCCGGGGGGGCGTGCCCGCCGCCGCGGCCGGCGGCGAACCCGCTGCCGCCGCAGCTGGCGGCGCAGCCGCGGCCGCGGCGCCGCGGCCAGCTACGCCGCGCTCGGCCGCGGGCCGCTTGGTCTTGGTGGCAGCCATCAGATTTCCTTACCGTCGGGCCGGGTGACCCGGACCTTGGTCTTGCCCTCGGTGATCCGGTATCCGGCCCTGGCCGGCTTCTTCGTGTCCGGGTCGATCAGCGCCACGTTGCTCACGTGGATCGGCGCCTCCTGGTGGATGATGCCGCCCTCCTTGGCGCCGCGGCGGCCCTGGTAGTCCACCTTGGTGTTTTTCTTGATCATGTTGACGCCCTCGACGAGGACTTTCTGCCGCTCGGGGTACGCGACCCTGACGACGCCCTCGCGCCCGCTGTCCTTGCCGGCGATGACGACGACGCGGTCGCCCTTCTTGATCTTCATAGTCGGCGCCTTCCGCGTCTCCGCCTTCTTCGGCGCACTGCTCTTGCTCGCCATCACAGCACCTCCGGCGCCAGCGAGATGATCCGCATGAAGCGCTTCTCCCGCAGTTCCCGGCCAACCGGCCCGAAGATCCGGGTACCCCGCGGGTCGCCGCCATCCCTGATCAGCACGGCCGCGTTCTCGTCAAAGCGGATGTAGGAGCCGTCACCGCGACGCCGCTCCTTGCGCGTGCGCACGACGACGGCCTTGACCACGTCGCCCTTCTTCACCCCGGCGCCCGGCAGGGCGTCCTTTACGGTGGCCACAATGACGTCGCCGATGCCCGCGTATCGCCTGCCCGAGCCGCCGAGCACGCGGATGCACAAGATCTCCTTGGCTCCGGTGTTGTCGGCGACCTTGAGCCGCGACTCCTGCTGGATCACGTCAACTCCTGCTTCTAGCGCCGGCCTCTGCGAGGACGGGCGGATCCTGGCGGGCTGGGCGGAAACCCTTCGGGTACTCCCGCCGGTGCCCTGTTACTTGGCCTTCTCCAAGATCTCCGCGACACGCCAGCGCTTGGTCGCCGACAGCGGCCGGGTCTCCATCAGCAGCACCCGGTCGCCGACGCCGCAGGCGTTCTCGCCGTCGTGGGCCTTGTATTTCTTCGTCCGGCGGATGACCTTGCCGTACTTGGGATGCTTGACCCGGTCCTCAACGACGACCACGACGGTCCTGTCCATCTTGTCGCTGACAACCAGGCCCTCGCGCACCTTGCGGTAGCCGCGGGAGACGGCGGTGCCCTGCTCGGTGGTTGCTTCCGGTCCGCTACTCATTCTCGTCCGCCTCCTCAGCCACGGTCACGATGCCGAGCTCGCGCTCCCGCCTCACCGTGTAGATGCGGGCGATCTCCTTGCGGACGGCGCGCAGCCGTCCGTGACTCTCCAGCTGGCCGGTAGCCGCCTGGAAGCGCAGGTTGAACAGCTCGATCTTCGCCTCGGCGAGCTTGTCCGCAAGCTCGTCCTCGGTGGAGGACCTCAGGTCAGCGGCTGCCAGTCCCTTGGCCATCACGCCTCACCGACCTCTCGCTTGACGAACTCCCGCCCTGATGAGCGCAGCATCGGCAGCTTGTGCGTCACTGACATCACGCCTCACCGACCTCTCGCTTGACGAACTTCGTTTTCATCGGCAGCTTGTGCATCGCGCGGCGCAAAGCTTCCCTGGCGACCGGCTCCGGGACGCCGGACAGCTCGAACATCACGCGTCCGGGCTTGACGTTCGCGACCCACCACTCGGGCGCGCCCTTGCCGGAGCCCATCCGCGTCTCGGCCGGCTTCTTGGTCAGCGGCCGGTCCGGGTAGATCGTGATCCACACCTTCCCGCCGCGCCGGATGTGCCGGGTCATGGCGATACGGGCGGCCTCGATCTGCCGGTTGGTGACGTAGGAGTGCTCCACGGCCTGGATGCCGTACTCGCCGAACGTCACCTTGGTCCCGCCCTTCGCCGCACCGTGCCGGTCCGGCCGGTGCTGCTTGCGGTGCTTGACCCTGCGCGGGATGAGCATTCCTCAGCCCTCCTCGCCCGCCGTCGCCGGGGCCGCAGTAGCCGGCTGGGCCTGCGTCTCGGGCGCGGGCGCGTCGCCACGGTCGGGACCCCCCGCCGCAGGCCGGTCGGTCCCGTCCGGGGAGCCGGGCCTGCGCCGCCGCTGCGGCGGCCGCTCCCGGTCACGGCCGGGACGCTGGCCTGCCCGCAGCGCGGCCGCGGCGGCCTCTCGCTCGGTCCTGGTCTGCGCGGCCTCGCCGCGGTAGATCCATACCTTCACGCCGATCCGGCCGAACGTCGTGCGGGCCTCGTAGAAGCCGTAGTCAATGTCGGCGCGCAGCGTGTGCAGCGGCACCCGGCCCTCGCGGTAGAACTCCGACCGCGACATCTCCGCGCCGCCCAGGCGCCCGGAGCACTGCACCCGGATGCCCTTGGCGCCGCTCTTCATCGCCGTCTGCATCGCCTTGCGCATGGCACGGCGGAAGGAGACCCGGCTGGACAGCTGCTCGGCTACGCCCTGGGCAACAAGCTGGGCGTCGATCTCGGGGTTCTTCACCTCGAGGATGTTCAGCTGGATCTGCTTGCCGGTCAGCTTCTCCAGGTCACCGCGGATGCGGTCAGCCTCGGCGCCGCGGCGGCCGATGACAATGCCGGGCCTGGCGGTGTGGATGTCCACCCGCACCCGGTCCCTGGTCCGCTCGATCTCCACCTTGGAGATGCCCGCCCGCTCCATGCCGCGCTGCAGCATCCGGCGGATCGCGACGTCTTCCGCGACGTAGTCCTTGTACAGCTTGTCGGCATACCACCGGCTCTTGAAGTCGGTGGTGATGCCCAGCCGGAACCCGTGCGGGTTCACTTTCTGGCCCACTAGCGGGTCCTCTCCCTGCTGTTTGGTGCACCGCTGCCGGAGGCACCGCGCTCGTCCGAAACGATGACCGTGATGTGGCTGGTGCGCTTGTTGATCCGGTAGCCGCGGCCCTGCGCGCGCGGCCGGAAGCGCTTGAGCGTCGGCCCCTCGTCCACCCACGCCCGGCTCACCACGAGCGAGCTCGCGTCGACCTGCCTGGCACTGGCGGCGTTGGCGATGGCGCTCGCCAGCACCTTGCCCACCGGGTCGCTCGCCGACTGCGGCGCGAAGGTGAGCGCCGCCTGCGCCGCCTCGGCGGGCATCCCGCGGATCAGGTCCACCACCCGGCGGGCCTTCCGCGGCGTGACACGGACGTACCGCGCCTTGGCCCTCGCTTCCATTGCTCTCTCGCTCTCTTTCCCTGACTGGCGGCTGACGCGTGACTGCGGCGCTAGCGGCGGCTGCGCCGGTCGTCCCGCACGTGGCTGCGGAACGTGCGGGTCGGCGCGAACTCGCCGAGCTTGTGCCCGACCATCGACTCGGTAATGAACACCGGCACGTGCTTGCGGCCATCGTGCACGGCAATAGTGTGGCCGAGCATCGCCGGAACGATCATGGAGCGGCGGGACCACGTCTTGATCACATTCTTGGAGCCCCTGTCGTTCTGCACGTCCACCTTCTTCATCAGGTGGTCGTCCACGAAGGGACCCTTCTTCAGGCTACGAGGCATCGCTGTGTGCTCCTACCGCTTCTTCTTGCCGCGCCGACGGGTGATCATCTTGTCGCTGGCCTTGTGCGCCTTCCTGGTGCGGCCCTCGGGCTTGCCCCACGGGCTGACCGGGTGCCGGCCGCCGGAGGTCTTGCCCTCGCCGCCGCCCAGCGGGTGATCGACTGGGTTCATGGCGACGCCGCGGACCTCCGGGCGGCGGCCCTTCCACCGGCTGCGGCCCGCCTTGCCGAGCTTGATGTTGCCCTGCTCGGCGTTGCCGACCTCGCCGATCGTCGCGCGGCTCGCTGCGTCCACGAGCCGGATCTCGCCCGAGGGCATGCGGAGGGTCGCGCGGGCGCCCTCCTTGGCGAGCAGCTGCACTCCCGAGCCGGCCGACCGGGCAATCTTGGCGCCGCCGCCGGGCCGCATCTCGATCGCGTGCACGACGGTGCCGGTGGGGATGTTGCGCAGCGGCAGGCAGTTGCCGATCTGAATGTCGGCACCGGGCCCGTTCTCCACCCGGGCGCCCTGGCGCAGGCCCTGCGGGGCAAGGATGTAACGCTTCTCCCCGTCGGCGTAATGCAGCAGCGCGATCCTGGACGTCCGGTTCGGGTCGTACTCGATGTGCGCGACCTTCGCCGGCACGCCGTCCTTGTCCGCCCGGCGGAAGTCGATCAGCCGGTAAGCGCGCTTGTGCCCGCCGCCCTGGTGCCTCGCGGTGATGCGGCCGTGCACGTTCCTGCCGCCGCGCGAATTCAGCGGGCGCACCAGCGTCTTCTCCGGCTCACTGCGGGTAACTTCGGAGAAGTCGGCGCCGGACGCACCCCGCCTGCCCGGCGTGGTCGGGTTGTACTTGCGGATGGCCATGTGTGCTCAAGCTCCTAGAATGGCCGGCTAGCTGACCGGGCCGCCGAACACCTCGATCCGGTCACCCGGAGCGAGGCTGACAATTGCACGCTTGGTGTCCGGCCGCTTGCCCCAGCCGAACCTGGTCCGGCGCCGCTTGCCCGGCCGGTTCACGGTGTTGACGCCGGTCACCCGGACATTGAAGATGGCCTCGACGGCCTGCCGGATCTGCGTCTTGTTGGCGCCCGGCGCGACGATGAAGGTGTACTTGCCATCGTCGACGAGCCGGTAGCTCTTCTCGGAGATGACCGGACGCCTCAGGATGTCGCGCGGGTTGGGGGTCTTGTTCACTGCTGTCAGTCCTCCCGCCTGGTGCCAGGCCTGGCCCGGGCCACGAAAGCGTCCAGCGCGTCGCGGGTGAAGACCACGTGATCGCTGACCAGGACGTCGTAGGTGTTCAGCTGGCCGGAGTCGAGCAGGTGCACGTTGCGTGCGTTACGCAGGCTCTTCCAGGTCACCTGGTCGGCAGCGCTCGCGACGACCAGCACCCGGGCGGCGCCCGGGGTTATGCCGGTGACCTCGGTCAGCGCCGCCACCGCGTCCTTGGTCCGCGGCGCGCCGCCGTCCACAAGGGAGGTCACGACGTGCACCCGGCCGTGCCGTGCCCGGTCGGACAGCGCGCCGCGCAGCGCGGCCGCCTTCATCTTCTTGGGTGTCCGCTGCTGGTAGGAGCGCGGCTGCGGGCCGTGTACCGTCCCGCCGCCAGCGAACTGGGGCGCCCGGATGGAGCCCTGCCGGGCCCGGCCCGTGCCCTTCTGGCGGTAGGGCTTCTTGCCGCCGCCGCGCACATTGCCGCGGGTCTTCGTGGCGTGGGTGCCCTGGCGAGCCGCGGCCTCCTGCGCCACCACCACCTGATGAATCAGTGGCACATTCACTTTCGCAGCAAAAATATCCGCGGGCAACTCAGCAGCGCCGCCGCCGGCCGCCCCGGCGGGCGCGCCCTGGGCCGGCGCGGGATCGGCAGTGGCGCCCTGGGCCGGCGCGGGATCGGCAGTGACGCTGCCGCCCCTCGCGTCGCTGCCGCTTGTCGCGTCGCTGCCGCTGCCGCTCGCCGCGTACTCGCCGCTCGTCGTGGCCGGGCTCATCTCGCCTCACTCATAGTCGCCGGGCGCTCGCCAGCGGCGAGCGGGGTCTTGACCGCGCTGCGGACCAGGACCAGGCCGCCGACCGGGCCGGGGACCGCGCCCTTGATCAGCAGCAGGCCGCGGTCGGCCACGACGCCGTGCAGGGTCAGGCTCTGCGCCGTGGTGCGCTCGCCGCCCATCCGGCCGGCCATCCGCACGCCCTTGAAAACGCGGCCAGGGTAGGCGCAGCCGCCGATGGATCCGGGCGCGCGGTGCTTGCGCTGGGTGCCGTGCGAGGAGCTCAGGCCCTTGAAACCGTGCCGCTTCATCACGCCCGCGAAGCCCTTGCCCTTGCTCGTGGCTGTCACGTCGACCCGCTCGCCTGCCGTGAACGCCTCGGCGGTGACCTCCTGGCCCAGCGTGTACTGCGACGCGCTGTCGGTCCGCAGTTCCACCAGGTACCGGCGCGGCGTCACGCTGGCCCTGGCGAAATGGCCCGTCTCGGGCTTGTTCACCTTGCGCGGGTCGACTTCGCCGTAGCCCAGCTGCACGGCCGCGTAGCCGTCAGCATCCGGCGTCCGCACTGCCGTGACGACGCAGGGCCCGGCCGCCACCACGGTGACGGGCACGATCTTCCCGTCGTCGGCGAAGACCTGGGTCATCCCGAGCTTGGTGCCCAGGACGCCTTTGATCTGCTTGGTCATGTCGGTGCGTCCCTCAGAGCTTGATCTCGATGTCGACGCCCGCTGGCAGGTCGAGCCGCATCAGGGAGTCGACGGTCTTCGGCGTCGGGTCGATGATGTCGATCAGGCGCTTGTGCGTGCGCATCTCGAAGTGCTCCCGTGAGTCCTTGTACTTGTGCGGGGAGCGGATGACGCAGTACACGTTCTTCTCGGTAGGCAGCGGCACTGGGCCGGCGACCTTCGCGCCCGTGCGCGTGACCGTGTCGACGATCTTCCGCGCCGAGCTGTCGATGACCTCGTGGTCATAGGCCTTGAGCCGGATGCGGATCTTCTGTCCCGCCATGGTTTGGCCTCGTTGTCCTTCGCTCTGTTAGCCCCGGGTGGTGGTCGTCCCGGGCTTAACCCCCGGCGATCCCCGGTTTCCGCTTTCGCCGCTGCTGTGCTGGTCCGTGCTGACTCGCGGGCCGGACGAGTCCGGCCACACGATCCCCCGTGTTTCCTCTTCAGCCGGGGGGCCTAAGGGTCGCGGCCGATCGCGTTATGCGATGGCCGCGAGCCCCCAGGCCCTCAGGCCCTGCGCGCCTTACTTGATGATGCTGGTGACCCGGCCGGCGCCGACAGTCCGGCCGCCTTCCCGGATCGCGAACCGCAGGCCCTCTTCCATCGCGATCGGCTGGATCAGCTCGACGCGCATCTCGGTGTTGTCACCCGGCAGCACCATCTCGGTGCCCTCGGGCAGATGCACGACGCCGGTCACATCCGTGGTACGGAAGTAGAACTGCGGCCGGTAGTTGTTGAAGAACGGCGTGTGCCGCCCGCCCTCGTCCTTGGACAGGATGTAGACCTGCGCCTCGAACTCGGTGTGCGGCGTGTTGGTGCCGGGCCTGATGACGACCTGGCCGCGCTCGACGTCCTCGCGCTTGGTCCCGCGCAGCAGCAGCCCCGCGTTGTCACCCGCCTGGCCCTCGTCGAGAATCTTGTGGAACATCTCGACGCCGGTGACCGTGGTCTTCTGCGCCCGCTCCTTGATCCCGATGATCTCGACTTCCTGACCTGTGTGGATCTTGCCGCGCTCGATCCGGCCGGTGACGACGGTGCCGCGGCCAGTGATCGAGAACACGTCCTCGACCGGCATCAGGAACGGCTTCTCGACGTCGCGGACCGGCTCGGGGATGGAGTCGTCGCAGGCGGTCATCAGCTCGACGACCTTCTCGCCCCACTCCACATCGCCCTCCAGCGCCTTCAGCGCCGATACCCGGATCACGGGCAGGTCGTCGCCGGGGAACTCGTACGCGCTGAGCAGCTCGCGGACCTCGAGCTCGACCAGCTCGAGGATTTCCTCGTCATCGACCATGTCCGCCTTGTTCAGCGCGACGACGATGTACGGCACGCCGACCTGGCGGGCCAGCAGCACATGCTCGCGGGTCTGCGGCATCGGGCCGTCGGTCGCGGCGACCACCAGGATCGCGCCGTCCATCTGGGCGGCACCGGTGATCATGTTCTTGATGTAGTCCGCGTGACCAGGGCAGTCAACGTGCGCGTAGTGCCGCTTCTCGGTCTGGTACTCCACGTGCGAGATCGAGATGGTGATCCCGCGCTCTTTCTCTTCCTTCGCGTTGTCGATCTGGTCGAACGGCGTGAAGGGATTGACGTTGGGGTACTTGTCGTGCAGCACCTTGGTGATCGCCGCGGTCAGCGTCGTCTTGCCGTGGTCGATATGACCGATGGTGCCGATGTTGACGTGCGGCTTGGTCCGCTCGAACTTGGCCTTCGCCACTGTGTCTCCTCGTTACGATCGTTCCCCACCCAGGTGGGGCCAGGCGCTTCGCGCGCTTCGTGGCCGCGCGCCAGCTATCTGGACATGCTTGCTTCTGACTACTCGCCTCGTGCCTTGGCGATGATCTCCTTGGCGATGCTGGCCGGAACCTCGGCATACGAATCGAACTGCATGCTGTAGTCCGCCCGGCCCTGCGTACGGCTGCGCAGGTCCCCCACGTAGCCGAACATCTCCGACAGCGGCACGAGCGCCCGGACGACCCGCGCCCCCCGCCGTTCCTCCATGGCCTGAATATGGCCGCGGCGGCTGTTCAGGTCGCCGATGACCTCGCCCATGTAGTCGTCCGGGGTCGTGACATCGACGGCCATGACTGGCTCGAGCAGCACCGGGTCGGCATACCCGGACGCCTTCTTGAACGCCATCGAGCCAGCGATCTTGAAGGCGAGCTCGGAGGAGTCGACCTCGTGGTAGGCACCGTCCGTCAGGGTCACCTTCACATCTACCATCGGGTAGCCAGCAAGCACGCCGAACTCGGCGGCTTCCTGGCAGCCCGCGTCCACCGACGGGATGTACTCCCGCGGGACGCGGCCGCCATGGATCTTGTTCTCGAACTCGTAGCCGCCGCCGTCGCCGCCGGTCGGCTCCAGGTTGATGACGACCTTGGCGTACTGGCCGGCACCGCCGGTCTGCTTCTTGTGCGTGTACTCGACCTTCTCGACCTTCTTCCGCACGGTCTCCCGGTAGGCGACCTGCGGGCGGCCGATGTTGGCCTCGACCTTGAACTCGCGGCGCATCCGCTCCACCAGCACCTCGAGGTGCAGCTCGCCCATCCCGGAGATGATCGTCTGCCCGGTCTCCTCGTCGGTCCTGACCTGGAAGGTCGGGTCTTCCTCGGCGAGCCGCTGGATGGCGATGCCGAGCTTGTCCTGGTCGCCCTTGGTCCGCGGCTCGATCGCCACGTTGATGACCGGAGCGGGGAACGTCATCGACTCGAGGATCACCGGGCTGGCCTGATCGCAGAGCGTGTCGCCGGTCGAGGTGTCCTTCAGCCCCATCACCGCCACGATCTGCCCGGCAATGGCCGACGGGCGCTCCTCGCGCTTGTTGGCGTGCATCCGGTAGATCTTGCCGATCCGCTCCCGGCGGCCCTTGGTCGAGTTCTGCACCTGGGCGCCGGTCTCCAGGCGGCCGGAGTAGATCCTGATGTAGGTCAGCTTGCCGAGGTGCTGGTCCGACATGATCTTGAAGGCCAGCGCGGAGAACGGCTCGCTGGTGTCGGCGTGCCGCTCGATGATCTTTTCCTCATCACCGACCGCATGGCCCTTGATGCCGGGGACGTCGAGCGGGCTCGGCAGATAGTCGACGATCGCGTCGAGCATCGGCTGCACGCCCTTGTTCTTGAACGCGCTGCCGCACAGCACCGGGGTGACCCCGCCGGCGATGGTCGCCCGCCGGATGGCGGCAATGAGCTGCGCCTCGTCCGGCTCGGTGCCGTCGAGGTAAAGCTCCATCATCTCCTCGTCGTTCTCGGAGATGGTCTCCACCAGCCGGTCGCGCCATTCGCGGGCTGCCTCGGCGTGGTCATCTGGGATGGCGACGACATCGTACTTGTCGCCCTTCCCCTCGGTCTGCCACAGCAGCGCACGCATCCTGATCAGGTCGATGACCCCGCGGAAGTCGGACTCGACACCCCACGGCAGCTGGATCACCAGGGGCGTGGCGCCGAGCCGGTCGGAGATCATCTCGACGCAGCGGTGGAACTCGGCGCCGACCCGGTCCATCTTGTTGACGAAGCAGATCCGCGGCACGCCGTAGCGGTCCGCCTGCCGCCAGACGGTCTCGGACTGGGGCTCCACCCCGGCTACCCCGTCGAAGACGGCGACGGCGCCGTCGAGGACCCGCAGCGACCGCTCCACCTCGACGGTGAAGTCGACGTGACCCGGCGTGTCGATGAGGTTGATGGTGTGCTCGCGCCAGCTGGTGGTGGTGGCCGCCGACGTGATCGTGATGCCGCGCTCCTGCTCCTGCTCCATCCAGTCCATGGTGGCGGCGCCCTCGTGGACTTCACCGATCTTGTAATTGATGCCGGTGTAGAACAGGATCCTCTCGGTGGTCGTGGTTTTGCCCGCGTCAATATGCGCCATGATCCCGATGTTGCGGACCCTGGCGAGTTCGGTGGCGGTCTGCGTGGCAGCCACTGGTACGATCCTCGATCTCCTTGTTGAGTCGCCGAGGCTTGTTCGTCTCGGCGATTCTTGCTCTTGTCTCCAGATATGGCGCCCGCTACCAGCGGTAGTGGGCGAAGGCCTTGTTGGACTCGGCCATCTTGTGTGTGTCCTCGCGGCGCTTCACGCTGTTACCGAGGCCGTTGCTCGCATCGAGCAGCTCGTTCATCAGCCGCTCGGTCATCGTCTTCTCCCGGCGCTGCCGCGAGTAGGCAATCAGCCAGCGCAGCGCCAGCGTGGTACTGCGTGAGGCGCGCACCTCGACGGGCACCTGGTAGGTGGCACCGCCGACTCGCCGGCTGCGCACCTCAAGCGTCGGCTTGACGTTGTCCAGCGCGCGCTTGAGCGTCACCACCGGATCGTTGCCGGTCTTGTCCCGGCAGCCTTCGAGCGCGCCGTAGACGATGCGCTCGGCCAGCGAGCGCTTCCCGGCCCGCAGAACCTTGTTGACCAGAGCGGTGACCAGCGGCGAGCCGTACACCGGATCGGTGACCAGCTGCCGTTTGGTCGCGGGGCCCTTGCGCGGCATGTCAGCTCTTCTCCTTCTTCGCGCCGTAACGGCTGCGGGCCTGCTTGCGGTTACGGACACCCTGGGTGTCCAGGGAACCGCGGATGACCTTGTAGCGCACACCGGGAAGATCCCGCACCCGCCCGCCGCGGACCAGCACGATGGAGTGCTCCTGGAGGTTGTGGCCCACCCCCGGGATGTAGGCGGTCACCTCGATGTGGCTGGTGAGCCGGACCCGCGCGACCTTGCGCAGCGCCGAGTTCGGCTTCTTGGGCGTGGTGGTGTAGACGCGGGTGCAGACACCGCGGCGCTGGGGGCTGCCCTTGAGCGCCGGGGTCTTGTTCTTGGCTACCTTGTCCTGGCGGCCCTTTCGGACCAGCTGCTGGATGGTGGGCACCGCGTCTCCGTCTTCGTCTGCTCGGGCGCCGTCGGCGCACCTCTCGTCCTGCCAAGCCTGTTCGTTCTGCTGCTGCCGTGCGGTCGGCTACAGCCCCTACCAGGCGGGTTCCTGCCCTATCTGACCTGCGACTTCATCCGGCCCGCCGACCCCCGTGGTCGTGCGTGTCGCCGTCATCACAGTGCACCGGCCGGTAAAGGCTCAGCACATCAGAGAGGGAAGGCCTGCGCACGCGGCCGTTCGCTGCTCCCGGCCATTAGCCATGGCAATTTCAGCCCGCTAGCGCGCGCGTACCCGTCAATGACGGGCACGGTGAATCAGACTACCCAACCCGCTCGCCCTGGTCAAAGCGAATGTAAAACCCGGGTTTCCGGCCGGTCAGATGTCACCCGGTCGAGCGCCGGGCCCCGGTGCTGCCCGGTCCTGCGCCGGGTCCCGGTGCTGCCCGGCTCCCAGCGCCCGGTCCTGCGCCGGGTCCCGGTGCTGCCCGGTCCTGCGCCGGGCCCCGGTGCTGCCCGGCTCCCAGCGCCGGCCTGCCACCGCCCGGCGGGCCAGCACCGCCCGGCCGCGCCTGCCGAGCGCTGCCGCCGGACGGAGCGCTGCCGCCGGCAGCAGCACGACGCTCCGTGCGGGCCAGCCTGACCAGTCCGATGCCGCTCGCAGCGCCGTCGGCCAGTCGCCGCCAGCCTGGCCAGCGGCTGAGCCGGTTACCTGTTGTAGGCGCCGAAGTCGTACTCCTCCAGCGGGATCGCCTCGCCGGAGGCCTGGCCGAACGTGTACCCGGCCGGAGCCGGCTCGTACGAGGGCGGCGGGTACACCGCTGCCCTGGCGTCCTCCGTCGGCTCCACCCGCAGGCTCCGGTAGCGCTGCATGCCAGTGCCTGCCGGGATCAGCTTGCCGATGATGACGTTCTCCTTCAGCCCGACCAGCGAGTCCGACCTGGCGTGGATCGCCGCGTCGGTGAGCACCCTGGTCGTCTCCTGGAACGAGGCGGCCGACAGCCACGACTCGGTGGCAAGCGAGGCCTTGGTGATGCCCATCAGCACCGGCCGGCCCGACGCGGAGGTCCCGCGCGTCTCGACCACTGCCCGGTTGACCTCCTCGAACTTCGGCCGCTCGACCAGCTCGCCCGGCAGCAGATCGGTGTCGCCTGACTCCAGCACGTTCACCCGCTTGAGCATCTGCCGGATGATGATCTCGATGTGCTTGTCGTGGATGGAGACGCCCTGCGACCGGTACACCTCCTGCACCTCGTGCACCAGGTGCAGCTGAACCTGGCGCGAGCCGAGGATCCGCAGCACCTCGTGCGGGTTGACCGCGCCCTGGATCAGCTGCTGGCCGACCCTGACGTGGTCGCCGTCGGCGACCAGCAGCCGGGCCCGCATCGAGACCTGGTAGGGGACCTCTTCCGAGCCGTCGTCGGGCACCACGATGATCTTGCGGGCCTTCTCCGGCTCCTCGATCCTGACCGTGCCCTCGACCTCGCTGATCGGCGCCATGCCCTTGGGGATCCTGGCCTCGAACAGCTCCTGGATGCGCGGCAGGCCGTGGGTGATGTCCAGGCCCGCCACACCGCCGGTGTGGAAGGTACGCATCGTCAGCTGGGTACCCGGCTCGCCGATGGACTGCGCGGCGATGATGCCCACCGCCTCGCCCACGTCCACCCGCTTGCCCGTGGCCAGCGACCGCCCGTAGCACTTCGCGCAGACGCCGACCTTGGCCTGGCAGACCAGCACGCTGTAGGTCTTCACCGACTCCACGCCGGCCGCGACCAGCGCGTCGATCATGCCCTCGGTCATGTCGGCTTCCGCGGCGGCCAGCACGTTGCCGTCAGCGTCCAGCACGTCCTCCGAGACCGTCCGGCCGGTGCCGGTGTTCTCGATGTTGGGCAGCCGCCGCAGGTTGCCGGCGGAGTCCCGCTGCGCGATCCGCATCGACAGCGACCGGTCGGTGCCGCAGTCCTCCTCGCGGACGATGACGTCCTGCGCGACGTCCACCAGACGCCGGGTGAGGTACCCGGAGTCGGCCGTGCGCAGTGCGGTGTCCGCCAGGCCCTTGCGGGCACCGTGAGTGGAGATGAAGTACTCCACCACCGACAGGCCCTCGCGGAAGCTGGACTTGATCGGCC
>Ga0335080_10003805_pt1 | contig 15317 bp, 7 predicted proteins | sample Lox_Sample_34_FD_206720 | JGI IMG/M metagenome (GOLD analysis project Ga0335080, IMG submission 206720) | Soil microbial communities from Loxahatchee National Wildlife Refuge, Florida, United States - Lox_Sample_3.4 | ecosystem: Environmental > Terrestrial > Soil > Wetlands | place: USA: Florida... | reverse complement strand
GAGGGAGGGCAACTCCACTCTGCGCATTTCGCGGTCCGGGGTGCCGCCCCCGGGCTGCTGGGGAAGCGGCACCTTCGGGGTGATCTCGGCAAAGGGACCTCCGGCCGGCGGCTGGACCGTGCCGCTCCACGGCCGGCTCGAGAGGTTGACGGTGACGAGGACGTCCTCGCCGCCGCCCCGGCGGACGAACGAGACGACCCGATCGGGCTCGGATGACGCCACCCACGCCGTGTCGCCCCGGCGCAGGGCGGCATGGCTCCTCCGGAGCGCGATCATCTCTCGGTAGAACGCGGGAAACTCGGGCCGCCGCGCGACGATGGGCCAGAAGATCGGGACGCGCTCGGTGAGCGCCGGTCCCCCGGACTCGGCGGTGTCGCCGATCTCCATGCCGTTGTAGACGAGCGGCACCCCGTCCATCGTGAGGACGAGGGCCTGGGCGGCGATCGCGGCCGGCTCGCCGAAGCGGACGATCGCCCGCTTCTCGTCGTGGTTGTCGGAGAAGCGGAGGTGGAGCGAGCCCCTCGGGAAGCTCCGCCGCTCCTCCTCCCAGGCCGCGCGGATCTCCGAGGCCGGAGCGCCCAGGGACAACACCCGGTTGAGCGCGGCGTGGAAGGGCCAGGCGTAGTCGGCGTCGAAGGCCCGGGCCAGGAGGTCGGGAGTGGCCCACTCGGCGAGGAGGAAGAGGTCCGGGCGCACGGCCTCGAGCTTCGGCCGCGCCTCTTCCCAGAAGTCGGTCGGGACGAGACCGGCCACGTCGCAGCGGAAGCCGTCGAACCCGTAGTCGCGCAGCCAGTGCGCCATCATGCCGATCACGTACGCCCGGGTCTGCGGGCTCGTGTAGTCGAGCCTCGCCACGTCCGTCCAGTCGGCGTTCGGTGGCTGCACACGGCCCTGCGCGTCCCGGACGTAGAAGGACGGCGTCGCCATCATCACGCTGTCCCAGGACGTGTGGTTGGCGACGATGTCCAGGATCACCTTGAGGCCGCGGGCGTGGGCCTCGGCCACGAGGCGCTTCAGGTCCTCGGCCGTGCCGTAGTCGGGGTTCACGGCGTAGAAGTCGCGGACCGAGTAAGGGCTGCCGTACGTGCCCTTGCGCTTCTCGAGGCCGATCGGGTGGATCGGCATGAGCCACACGACCGTGACCCCGAGGTCGCGCACGTGGTCGAGGCGGGCGGTGACGCCGGCGAGCGTGCCCTCCGGCGAGAACGCGCGCGGGAACACCTCGTACACGACCGCGTCCCTGACCCACTCCGGAACGGGCCGCGCGGTCTCGCGGGACCAGTCCCGACCGTCCCGGGACTGTCCCCAGACCAGGTGCGTGGCGGCGAAAGCGGCGAGCGTGAGGAGGGCGGAGAGACGGGAGGGAGTCGACATGGAGTCTCCGGTGAGGACGGGCTCAATCCGCATAGCGCGCGCGGGTGAGGACGGTGCCTCTTCGTCCGGCGAGGGCGAGGCGCACGCGGTGCTCGCCCCGGGGGCCGTCCGGGCGCTCGAAGGCGACGAGGTAGTGGCCGGCGAGGGCGGCGGCCACGCGCGAGAGGGCGGCGCCGGCGTTCTCGTTGACCTTGAAGTACTGGCCGCCGGTGTCCTCGGCCACGCGCCGGAGCCCGGCCTCGAGCGAATGCCAGTCCGCGTCCGTGACGTCCAGGCAGAAGACGGCGGCGCGGGCGCGGTCGAGAGCGGCGCGGGCCGCCTCGTAGTCGTCGTCGAGGACGACCCGGCCGCCTCGGAGCTCGCCGAGGCCGTACCCGAACAGCAGGATCGTCTTCGCTTCCGGAGTGCGCTCCAGAGCGCGGGCGAGGGCCAGGAGGGCCTGCTCCGGCGAGGCGGCGTCTGTGGCCTCCCGGCCGTCGAGGAGCACGGCGAGCGAGGGCGGCGCCGAGGGCAGGATCGGGCCCGGCCAGCGCAGGAGGACGGACTCGTCGAGGGAGCGGCGCACGGCGTCGAGATCGGCCGTGAAGTCGAGGTGGAGCCGCAGGTGGGAGTCGAAGCTGAGGACCGCCACCCGGTCGCGCGGGGAGAGCGGGGCGAGAAGCTCCTTCGCCTGCCCGACGGCCCGGAGGAGGCCGCTCAGCCGGCTCTCCTCGAAATCCTTCTGGAAGAGGAGGACGAGGAGGCGGCCCAGGGAGACGGCGGCCGGCGCGCCCGGCAGGGAGAGGGCGCGGGCCGCCGTCGGAGCCTCGGCCACCCACACCGCGGTCTCGACCGGAGCCCTCCGGCCGTCGACCTCGAGACGGAAGTCCGCGGACGTGAGCCCGGGCAGGGCTCGCCCGGCGGGATCGGTCACACGCACCTCGAGGAGGACCCGCGACGTCTCGACGCCGGGAAGGCGGTGGGGAGGATCCTGCGCCGCCACCGGCGCCGCGAGCGCCGCGACGAGAGACGCGGCGATCCGGGGGTGGACGGTCATCAGCGGATGCTAGCACGCGGGCGGAGGCGGCCCCGCCGTGCTAGCCTCGGCGTTTGCCGAAAGGGGGAGCGCCGTGCCGTGGCGGGAGCGTGGCCGAGCCCTGTGGCGTGGGGAAGGCGGCGGCCGCGAGGTCGCCGTCCTCGCCTACCCCCTGATCCTCGGTCACCTCTCGTTCACGATCCAGACCTTCGTCAACCGGCTCCTGCTGACCTGGTACTCGCCGGAGGCGGTGGCGGGCGCCGTGACCGGGCTGTTCGCGGTGTGGACGGTCGTGGCTCTGTTCACCGGCACGGGCGAGTACCTCACGACGTTCGTCGCGCAGTACCTCGGGGCCGGGCGGCCGGAGCGGATCGGTCCCGCGGTCTGGCAGGGGATCTACTTCTCCGCCGGCGCGGGCGCGCTCGTCGCCGCCCTGAGCCCGCTCGCCGGACCCGCCTTCGACCTCGCCGGGCACAGCCCGCAGCTCCGCGCGTACGAGGTGGAGTACGCGCGGGCCCTCATGCTGGGCGCCTTCCCGGTGGTCCTCGCCGCCACGCTCTCGACCTTCTTCGCCGGGCGCGGCGAGACGAGGACCGTGCTGCGGGTCAACGTCCTCGCCACCGCCCTCAACGTCGTCCTCGACACCCTGCTCATCTTCGGCAAGGCCGGCTTCCCCGAGCTGGGCGTGACCGGGGCGGCGATCGGCACGATCCTCTCCCAGGTCGCGAGCTCGGCGGTCTATCTAGCGATCGTCTTCCGGCCCGAGTTCCGGAGGACGTACCGGACCCTCGCCGGCTGGAGGCTCGAGCCCTGGCTCGTCGCCCGGCTCGTCCGGTTCGGCATGCCGACCGGCCTCCAGTACTCGCTGGAGATCGGCGCCTTCTCGGTGTTCATGGTGATCGTGGGCCGGATCGGCACCCTGGAGCTGGCCGCGAGCGGCATCGCCTTCAACCTCAACATGATCGTCTTCATGCCCATGGTGGGCCTGGCGATCGCGGTGTCGTCCCTCGTCGGGCGCTACCTCGGCGCCGGCCGGCCGGACGTCGCGGAGCGGGCCGTCGGCTCCGCCCTCGCGATGAGCTTCGCCTACATGGCGGCGTGCGGCGTCCTCTACGTCGTCGGCGCGCCGCTCCTCCTCGCGCCGTACGGCGCCGGGGCCGACCCTTCGACCTGGCCGCGGATCGCCGAGGTCGCGACGGTCCTCCTCCGCTTCGTGGCCGTCTACTCCATCTTCGACATGATGAACCTCGTCCACGCGGCCGGCCTCCGCGGCGCGGGCGACACGGTCCACCCCATGCTCCTCACCTTCGTCCTGGCCTGGATCGCGATGCTGGTGCCGGCGTGGGTGGGCTGCGTCGCCCTCGGGGCGGGGGTGTACTTCGCCTGGACGACGGCGAGCCTCTACGTCCTCCTGCTCGGCCTGCTGATGCGGCGGCGCTTCCGGACCGGCCGCTGGAAAGCCATGCGGGTCATCGAGGTGGGGCCGCTCGAGGCCTGAGACAGGGGCGGCGCCGGCGTGAGATGCTGAGGATCGACCCGACGACCCCGAATCATGGAACGGAACCTCGAACCGTACGACAACATCGTCGACGTGGTGGGGTGGACGCCGCTCGTCCGCCTCCGGCGCATCGCTCGCGGGATCCGCACGCCCCTCTACGGCAAGGCCGAGAACCTGAACCCGGGGGGCTCCGTGAAGGACCGCATCGGCCTCGCGATCATCGAGGGCGCGGAGAGGCGGGGCGAGCTGAGGCCGGGCGGGGTCGTCGTCGAGGCCACGAGCGGGAACACCGGGATCGGCCTCGCGATCGCCGCCGCGATCAAGGGCTACCGCTGCATCTTCACGATCCCGGACAAGATGTCGAGCGAGAAGATCCGCCTCCTGCGGGCGTTCGGAGCCGAGGTGGTGGTCGTCCCGACCGCGGTTCCGCCCGACCACCCCGAGTACTACATCCAGAAGGCGAGGTCGATCGTGGCCCGGACGCCGGGGGCCATCTTCGCGAACCAGCACTACAACCCCGACAACCCGGAGGCGCACTACCGGACGACGGGGCCCGAGATCTGGGAGCAGACGAAAGGGAAGGTCACCCATTTCGTCTGCTCGCCGGGGACCGGGGGGACGGTCACCGGAGCCGGCCGGTACCTCAAGGAGCGAAACCCGGCGGTGAAGGTCGTCGCCGGCGACCCCGACGGCTCCATCTACCGCGAGTACGCCCGCACGCACGAGAAGGGGGCGGGCGGTCCGTACAAGGTCGAGGGGATCGGGGGAGACAAGATCCCGACGTCGCTCGACTTCGCCCTGGTGGACGAGTGGATGACCGTCACCGACGCGGACGCCTTCCGCACCGCGCGCCGCCTCACGCGGGAGGAGGGGATCTTCATCGGGGGCTCGGGCGGCCTCAACGTGTTCACCGCTCTCGAGGTGGCGCGGCGCCTCGACGACCCGGGAGCCCTCGTGGTGACGATCCTCTGCGACACTGGGGAGAGGTACCTCTCCAAGCTCTACGACGACACGTGGATGCGGGAGAACCAGATGATGGAGGCCGAGCGCGTCACGGCGGGCCAGCTCCTGCGCCGCCACCCCGAAGAGGTGCCGCCCCTCGTCTCGGTCGGGCCCGCGGGCAACGTCCGGCAGGCCCTCAACCTCCTCAGCACCTGGGGAGTCTCGCAGCTGCCGGTCGTGGACGGGGACGACTGCGTGGGCTCGTTGACCGAAGGCCTGATGGCCCGTGTCCTCGAGGACGGGAAGCTCCTCGACCGGCCGGTGGCGGAGGTGATGGGGGCGCCTTTCCCGGTCGTGGATGCGGACGTCCCCCTCGACCGGCTCGTCTCGCTCCTCTCGAAGGAGACCCCGGCCGCGCTCGTCCGGGACGGGGGGAGGCTCGTCGGCATCGTCAACCGCTACGACGTCCTTCGCGAGGTGGCCGGGATCGCCTGAGCCGGGAACCGCGCGAGGCGGGCCTCGCCGATGGCCCTTCGTCGTCGAGCACCCTGCCTCGCCGAGCGCCCTGCCTCGCCCGCGCCCTATCGGCTCCGCACGCGCCCGACCGCCTCTTTCCAGCCGGCGTAGAGCGCCTCGCGCCTCTCGGCCGGCATCGTGGGCGTGAAGAGCCGGTCCCGCCGGCGGCGCGAGGCGAGCGACGCGGCGTCCTTCCAGAGGCCCACTCCGAGGCCGGCCAGGAAGGCCGCCCCCGCGGCCGTCGTCTCGACGAGGGCGGGCCGGTCCACGGGGACGCCGAGGATGTCGGCCTGGAACTGCATGAGGAAGTCGTTGGCCGCGGCGCCGCCGTCCACCCGCAGCTCGCGGAGCGGCACGCCGGACTCCTCGTTCATCGCGTCGATGACGTCGCGGCTCTGGTAGGCGAGGCTCTCGAGGGTCGCCCGCACGAGGTGGGCCCGGCCCGCCCCGCGCGTGAGGCCCAGGACGGCCCCGCGGGCGGAAGGGTCCCAGTACGGGGCGCCGAGGCCGGTGAAGGCGGGGACAACGTAGACGCCGTGGGTGTCGGCCACGCCCTCGGCGATGGGGCCGGTCTCCGCCGCGGTCTCGACGAGGCCCATCTCGTCGCGCAGCCACTGCACGGCGGCGCCGGCGACGAAGACCGAGCCCTCGAGCGCGTAGGCGGCCCGGCCGCGGGCGTTGCAGCACAGCGTCGTCAGCAGGCCTCGCCGGCTGATCACCTGGCGATCGCCGGTGTTGAGGACGAGGAAGGCGCCCGTGCCGTAGGTGTTCTTCGCCATCCCGGGCTCGAAGCAGCCCTGGCCGAAGAGCGCCGCCTGCTGGTCGCCGGCGTCGCCCGCGATCGGGACTCCGGCCGGGATCCCGTCGTGGCCGGCGGTCTCCCCGAAGGCGCCGGAGCTCGGGCGCACCTCGGGCAGCATCGCCTCGGGGACTCCGAGGATCCGGAGGAGCTCCGGATCCCAGCGGCGGGCGTGGATGTCGTAGAGGAGCGTGCGGGACGCGTTCGTCGGGTCCGTGGCGTGGACTCGGCCGCCGGTGAGGCGGTGGATGAGCCAGGTGTCGATCGTGCCGAAGGCGATGTGGCCCGCCTCGGCGCGGGCGCGGAGCGCCGGGTCGCGCTCGAGCAGCCACGCGATCTTGCTGCCGGAGAAGTAGGGGTCGAGGACGAGGCCGGTGCGCTCGTGGAAGAGAGGCTCGTGGCCGGCCGCCTTCAGCCGGGCGCAGACGTCGGCGGTCTGCCGGCTCTGCCAGACGATCGCGCGGTGGACGGCGTCGCCCGTCCGCCGATCCCAGAGGACGGTCGTCTCCCTCTGGTTCGTGATGCCGACGGCGCGGAGCGCACCCGGCCCGAGGCCGGAGGCCGCGATCGCCTCCGCGGCCACGCGGCGGCTCTTCTGCCAGATCTCCTCGGCGTCGTGCTCGACCCAGCCCGGCGACGGGTAGTGCTGCTCGATCTCGGCGTAGGCGCGGCCGAGGACCTCGCCTTCGCGCCCGAACACGAGGGCGGTGGATCCGGTGGTGCCCTGGTCGAGGGCGAGGACGGCCGCGTCTCTGCGCGCGCTCATGGCGCGGATTGTAGCCCGCCGCGGCGCCCCGGCCGGAGGCCCAGGCCGAGGTACAGGGCGAAGTCGGTGGTCGAGAGCTGGCTCTTGAAGTTCTCGGTGAACCCGAAATCCAGCCTGGTGCGCGCGCCCACGTCGAGGCGGCCCGTCACGTTGATGATCCAGTGCAGGCCCGGGTAGGAGTCGATGTCGTCGACGAGGCGGCTCGCGGCGTCCGTCTCCGCCACCAGGCTGAGCCGCCGGGCGGCGCGCCACTCCAGGGCGAGGAACCCGTGGACCCTGGCCGGCGTGTAGAGGACGCCGCGAACCGGGCCGGGCTCCTGCACGGTGAAGCCGGCCCCGCCGTAGAGGCCGAAGGAGCGCCCGAGCGGCGAGCGCAGGACGAGCTGCCCGCCTCCTCCGAAGCCGTTCCCGTCGAAGGGCCGCGTGGCGGTGGGCAAGGAGACGCGGCCGACGAGCGCCACCGACGTACCGTTCCGTCCGCCGTCGGCGATGCGCCAGCGCGCGTCGGCTTCGACATTGCCGAGGCCCGTGCCGGCCTCGTCGTTCCACGAGAAGGAGCCGCCGCTCGTGGTGCGGCCTTCCACCCGGAAGGCGTTCCGCAGGAAGTCGGGGCGGTTGCCGTTCGGGAGGCTGAAGGTCCGGTGCCACCAGTCGATGAAAGGATCGAGGAAGCCGCCGCCTCGCCACAAGAGCGGCACACGCAGACCGACGTCGAGATCCTTCCCGAGGCCCCGTCGGACGGTGGCGTCCAGGACGAGCGCCTCGCCGTCGATCAGGAAGCGGCGATCCGAAGGCGTCTCGCCCGGCACGTCCTGGACCCACGAGAACGAGTTCGCCTCGAGGGCCGACACGTTCACGCACCACCCACCGGGCGGCGTCGTCCAGGGGCCGACTGCGGGGAGCGTCAGCCGGGGCTGGGCGAGCAGGTGGCCGTCACGGATCTCGGGCGGCCCGGGCGGAGGATCCTCCGCGAGGATCGGGGGGACGGAGAACGCCGCGATGGCGAGGCCGAGCAGGAAGACGAGGCGCTTCACGCAGTGGGATCGGGCGTTCGATGGTCGCGGCCTCGGTTCGCTGACTCGTCCGGCGTCCCGGGCCGCAAGTGAAGAGTGAGTATCCCACAGCTCGACGGGGGACCGGCTACGGCACCGTCGCCAGATCGAGGAGGACGATCATCGAGGGATTGCCGACGGGGCTCCAGGAGCCGGTGAAGGCGAGACCCCCGGTCCGGCGATCGACGCGGAAGACGGCGACGTTGTCGGCTCGTTGATTGCAGCAGTAGAGGAACCGGCCGGTCGGGTCGAAGGAGAAGCTGCGGGGATAGTCCCCCCTCGTCCACTCCTCGCCGACGAAGGTCAGGGTGCCGCCCGCGCCGACGGCGAAGATCGCGATGGTGTCGTGCAGCCGGTTGCCGGCATAGACGAAGCGTCCATCGGCCGAGACCAGGATCTCGGAGCCGAAGCTGCTGCCGACGAATCCCGGCGGCAGGGTCGAGATCGTCTGCCGCGCGGCCAGGTGACCGGTCGCGCCGTCGTAGTCGAAGAGCACGATGGTCGAGCCCTCCTCCTGGACGGAGTAGAGCCAGCGGCCGTCGGGGTGGAAGGCGAAGTGGCGCGGCCCGTCGCCCGGCGGCAGCGGGACCGCGGTCGGATCCGCGGGCGTCAGCGTGCCCTTCTGCTCGTCGAACCTCCGGACGAAGATCCTGTCGAGACCCAGGTCCACGTGCAGCACGAAACGGCCGGCCCGGTCGGCCTGGACCATGTGGGCGTGGGTCCGATCGTGTCCGCTCACGGCGAAGCTGCCCGGCGGAGCGTTGGTCGCCCGGGTCGGGCCGATCTCGCCGACGTCCCTCTGGACGTCCGTGGCGGCTCCCAGCCGACCGTCGGGAAGGATCGGCAGCACCGCGATCGAGCCCCCGAAGTAGTTGGCCACGAGCACGAACCGTCCGGACGGATGGACGCTGACGAACGTGGGGCCGGCGCCGCCCGAGGGCACGGTGCCGAGCAGCTCCAGCTTCCCGTCCGCTCGATCGATGGCGAAGGCGCTGACCGTCCCCTCCTTGTCGTCACCCACCCGATCCGTCTCGTTGGCGGAGTAGAGGCGGGTTCCGGAGGCGTTCGCGGCCAGGCAGCTCGGGCTCGTGCCCGCCTCGTAGACGCCGGCGGGGGCCAACGCCCCCGTGGCGCGATCCACGCGAAAGACGTGGATGCCGCGGCCGTTCCCCGGAGGCAGGTCGACCTGGGTCTTCAGCACGTCGTGCAGCGGAGAGCTGAACGTCCCGACGTAGGCGACGAGCGGTCCGGCGCCGTCTCCCGCTTGCGCCCGGAGCCCGCCGTCCGCGAGAACGGTCGTCCCCGCGAGCGCGAAAGAGGTCCTCAGGAACGAGCGCCGCGAATGGCCGAGGGGAATCGTCACCGTTGCCTCGCGATCTCTCCGGGCCCTCGACGGCCCTGCCGAGCTGAGGCGCACGTTCCCACGGGGAGAGGCGTGCACGCAAGTGGACTCAGGCCCCGGGCCCGAGAGCGACTCGGGTGGGAGGCGAATCGTGGCGGTGGCAGGAAACGTGGGAGCATTGTCGTCGTCTCCGATCCTCGCAGGCGTCAGGCTGGTCTCACCATGGTCGAGTGGTCGCCGCTCCGATCGAGGCCGTCTCACGGACGTCCCCCTGGCTGCGCGACAACGGCCGGCCGGAAGACGACGCGTACGGCGGGGTCACGTCGGCGTCGGAGCCGCGGTAGGCCTCGCTCGGCCCTCACTGCACCTGACGCTTGAGCTCGAGGGCCTGGGCGTGGGCGGGGTTCCGCTGCAGGAGGCGCTCGAGCGTCTCCAGCCCCTCGCGGCGCCTCTCCGTGGCCAGGTAGATCTTCGCCAGCGTGAGGTACGTGCTCTCGGACGCGGGGTTCGTCTCGAGGAACTCCTGGAGGAGGCGGATCGCGTCGTCGGCCCGACCGCGGTTGACGAGGACGAGGGCGAGGTTGTTGGCGGCCTCGCCGTAGCCCGCGCGCACCTGCAGGGCCTTGCGGAAGTAGGGCTCCGCGCGGTCAAGCTCGCCCTGCCGCCCCAGGATGAGGCCGAGGTTGTTGAGGGCCTCCGGGAAGTCGGGCTGGAGCTTCAGGGCCCTCTCGTAGAGCTCGCGGGCCTCCGGCGCCCGGCCGGTGAGGAGGAACGCGTAGCCCAGGTTGTTGAGGGCGTCGGGATAGTCCGGGGTGGACGCGAGCGCGGCCCGGAATCGCTCGATGGCCGCCGGGACGTCCCCGCCTTCCGCCAGCAGGGTGCCGAGGTCGTTGCTCGCCTCCGAGAGGTCGGGCTGAAGGGCGAGCGCCCGCTCGTACGCGGCCCTTGCCCTGGCCGTCTGGCCGGTCTTCACCAGGAGGCTTCCCAGGCGGTAGAGGATGGAGGCGCTCGGCTTGCCTTGCGCGGCCTGCTCGAAGGCGACCACCGCCTGCGCTTCGAGTCCCTGGTCGAGGAGGTCGCGGCCATAGGGCACGTAGTCGCGCGCGCCCGGCGCGAAGTAGAGGATCCCCTCGAAAGGCATGGTCCGTGCCAGCCGTTCGGCGGGAGGGGCCTCGACCCTCGCCGCGTCCCGCAGGATCAGCGGGACGTCCACGCGGTCGCGGTAGACCCTCGCCACCCGCCCGGAGGCGTCGAGGAGGTAGGTGGTCGGCAGCTGCAGGTCCTGGTGGTTCATGAAGAGGTGGCGGTTGAGGATCGAGTAGGCGAGGGCGACCTCCCGGCTCGCGACGACCACGGGCACCGTGCCGGCGCCGGCCGCCGCGGCGCGGACCTTCGGCAGGTCCTCCGGGCGGTCGACGGCGATGGCGACTGCCCCGATGCCGGCCTGGGCGAGGGCGCCGCTCCCTGAGGCGAGGGCGTCGAGGGCGGCGCGCGACGGGGGAGCCTCGGTCGCCCAGAAGAGAAGGACGGCGGGTCGCCCCCCGAGGGCAGACAGCGAACGCTTCTCGCCGCCCAGGTCCTCGAGCGCGAAGTCGGGAGCGGGGAAGGGCTCGAAGAGCCAGGAGGCGCTCGGCGGGGATGCCGCCGCCGGGGGGGAGGTGTCCACGGCCAGAGGCGATGGCGTCCGGTAGGGCTCGGATCGGGGCTCGCCTCCCTCCTCGATCCGCACGCGGTGGTTCAGGGGAACGTCGGTGAAGGTCTGGGTCCGGCCGCTCGGCCAGTCGACGGTGAGCCGGACGACACGCTGGCTGGCCCCGAGGCCGAAGAGAAGCTCCTTCGAGTGCTGGGAGAGGAAGCCGGAGCCCGCCTGCACCTCCTTCGTCCGGCGCAGGCGGTCCGTCTCCACGGCCACCCGAGCCCCGATCGCGTCCCGATTGCAGGCGGTCCCGGTCAGGCGCACGGCGAGAGTCGCCCCCCGCTCCTTGAAGTCGTTCCGGAAGATCCGGAGCTGGGGCGCGGAGCGCGGGGCGAGCACGACGAGGTCCGGGTCGCCGTCCCCGTCGATGTCCAGAACGGCGAAGGACCGCCCGTCCTGCTGGAGGTCGAGCCCGAGCGCGCCCGAGACGTCGTCGAAGCCGCCCTGGCCGTCGTTGCGCAGGAACACATTGCGGTGATGGCCGGCCACGGAGTGCTCCACCATGAGCCGGTTGATCGCCTTCCAGGCGGCGTCGTAGGGGGTGCCGGTGGCCTGGGTGAGGGGCGAGCGGGCCACGACGCCGCCCCAGAACATCCAGTCCAGGTCCACCTTGCTGTCCTCCCGGGTCACCATGCCGGTGACGCAGTAGATGTCGTCCCACCCGTCGCCGTCGAAGTCCAGGGCGCCGGTCGACCACGACCAGCGGCCCATGTTGGCCCGCGCGGCGAGGGTCACGTCCTCGAAGGTGCCGTCGCCCCGGTTCCGGAAGAGCGAGTTCCCCCGTGCGTGGTGCCGGTAGAGAGCGTGGACCTCGGGAGTGGCGTCGGGCATGAAGTTCGGGCTCGCCGTCACGCGCAGGCCGCTGTCGCTCCACATCTGCCCGCCGTAGAGGTCGAGCCGGCCGTCGCCGTCGTAGTCGAACCAGAAGACGCTCATCCCGGCCGCGTAGTCCTCGATTCCCGCCTTGGCGGACACGTCCTCGAACGTCACCTTCCCGTCCCGCCGGCCGAGGTTGTGGTACAGGTTCTTCCGCCCGAAGTCGTTCGCGACCACGAGGTCGGGCCAGCCGTCGCCGTCGTAGTCCCCCCAGGCGGCGGAGAAGCTGTAGCGGTCGTTCCCCGCGTCGAGGCCCGTCTCCTGGGTGACGTCGTCGAAGGTGCCGTCGCCGCGGTTGCGGAAGAGCACGTTGGGCGGCCCGTTCACGGCGTCGTAGTAGGGCGTGGGGGTGCCCGCCTTGGCCTCGCCCGCGCCGTAGTAGTACGAGTAGACGCTCAGGTAGGCGTCGAGAAAGCCGTCCCGGTCGTAGTCGGCGACCGCCATCGACATGGGCGCGCCCTTCAGCCCCTCCTTGAAGCGGAAGGCGCCCGCTTCCCGGGTGAAGTGACCCCGTCCGTCGTTGCGGAAGAGGACCGGTCCCGTGTTGATGACGACGATCAGGTCCTCGTCGCCGTCGTTGTCCACGTCGACGAAGAGCGAGTGCTGCGTGTCCTCGAGGAGGCCGAGGCCGGAGCCCTCCGTGACGTCCTCGAAGGTTCCGTCGCCGCGATTCCGGTACAGCAGGTTCGGGAACCCGTACGGCTGGGCGACGTAGATGTCGTCGAGGCCGTCGCCGTCGGCGTCTCCGACCGAGACCCCGTGGTGGCCGTTCGAGTCGCGGGCGAACCCCGAGTCCATCGTGGCGACCCAGGCGTCGAAGCCGACGCTGAGCTGGCGGCGGAAGGAGTCGATGCCGCCCAGGGCGGCGGTGGTGACCTCGGCGAAGATCGGGACGGTGGCGCGGCTGCGGAGGTGCCCGGTCGCCGCCCACTCGACGACCCGCCAGCCCGATGCGTCGCGCCGCCACCGCAGCCGCCACGTCCCCTGCCGCTGGACGCGCCAGGCGTCCTTGCCCGGGCCCACGAAGTCGTAACGCACGTCGGTCGTCGCGACGACGTTGTCCTTGTCCAGGCCGAGCGAGGTGACCAGGAACTCGGCCACCGTGAGCTTCTGGAAGTCGTCGAGCAGGAGGCCCAGCTCGCGGGCGAACGAGCGGGAGTCCAGCGACCGGTCCGGGCTCATCGTGCGGGCCCTGAAGACCTGGAACGAGGAATACCCCGCGACCGCGGTCTCCTCGAGCGGCCGGAGCCGGCCTCCCCGGAACGAAGGCGCCAGGAGGTCGGAGACGCGCGCGGCCCGGTCAGGGCTCTCCTTGAGGCTCGTGCTCAGTTCCGCGAGGCGGTTGATGATCTGGCCCGCGATCCGCTCGTCGGGGAAGAGGCTGCTGCCGGGCGTCATCTCCTCCAGGAACGGCCGCAGCGACTCGGACACCACGAGATTCGGCCGGTAGCGGAAGGGCTCGTTCGGAGACCGTGGAGCCTCCACCCGGCCGGCCTCGTCGGACGAAGCGACGGCGGCGGGCAGCGAGACGGCGAGGGCGAGGGCGAGGAGCCGGCTACGGTCGGGCAAGGTGCTCGTCGTCCAGGGCGAGGATCGTGTAGCGGTCCACGGCCACGCCGGGGAAGCGCCAGCGCTTCGCGCCGAGCCGCACCTCGACGCCGACCGGTCCCTTGCCGTCCCCGAGCCCGAACAGGGCGCGGAGGTCGTTCTGCGAGAGGTAGCCGCCGCCGGAGCGGACCTCGCGGATCTGCTTCCGGCCCCCGGCGTCCTCCACCGTGACCCGCGCCCCGATGGCGAACGGGTTGGGCCCCTTCCGCCTCACCTCGATGCCGACCCAGTGGTGGCCGCTCTCCTGAGTGTTCTCGAGCAGCGTCGGCGGCTCGTCGATGGCGCTCACCACGACGTCGGGGTCCCCGTCGTTGTCGAGGTCTCCGACCGCGACCGCCCGGCTGCACTTCTGCACCGCGAGACCGCGCCCGGCCGTCGCCGACACGTCTCGGAAGCGCCCCCCTTCGTTCCGGAGGATCTGGTTCCTCTGCGCGTAGGTCTCCTGGAGCTCGGGGTGCTCGTCGACCTGGGGGAAGAGGTGGCCGTGGGCGAGGAAGAGGTCGAGGGCGCCGTCGAGGTCGGCGTCCAGGAACGCGGGCCCCCAGGTCATGCTCTTGAACGAGGCGGCGGTGAGGCCGGCCGCCTGCGACGCGTCCTCGAACGTCCCGTCGCCGAGGTTCCGGTACAGGCTGTTGTGGTCGAACGCGAACGTGGCGACCGCGATGTCGAGCCGGCCGTCGCCGTCGTAGTCGCCGGAGTCCGCGCCCATGCCGGCCTGGGCCCGGCCGTCGGCGTTCAGGGCGACGCCCGCCATGAGCCCGACGCTCTCGAAGCCGTGACCTCCACGGTTGTGGTAGAGGAAGTTGGGGTTCGAGTCGTTGGCCACGAAAATGTCCGTCCACCCGTCGCCGTCGTAGTCGGTGGCGACCACCCCGAAGCCGTAGGCCCGGGTCGTGTCGGCGAGGCCGAACTTCTCCGTCGCCTCCTTGAACGTGCCGTCTCCCTGGTTCTCGAAGAAGAGGTCGGAGGCGCCCGGCAGTCCGGCCGGGCCCAGCATCACCTTGGCGACGCTCCTCCACAGCAGGAACTTGTCGGGGGCCGCGACCTCCTCCCAGGGGGCGGTGACGTAGCGGGCGACGTACAGGTCGAGGTCCCCGTCCCCGTCCGCGTCCAGGAAGGCGCAGCCCGTGCTCCAGCCCTCGGCGGCCACGCCGGCTCTCGCTGCGACCTCGTCGAACGTGCCGTCGCCCTTGTTCCGGAACAGGACGTTCGGTCCGTAGTTCGTGACGTAGAGGTCGAGCCGCCCGTCGCCGTCGAAGTCGCCGGCGCACACGCCGTAGCCCCAGGCCGCCGCGTCCACCCCGGCCTCGGCGGCCACGTTCCGGAACTTCATCCCACCCAGGTTGCGGTAGAGGGCGTTGCGGTGGGGGATGCGGGCGCGCCCGTTCCTCTCGTCCAGCTCGAAGGCGCTGACGGTGTAGACGTCGAGGAGGCCGTCGCCGTCGTAGTCGAGGAGGGCGACGCCGTTCCCCCCGGACTCGACGAGGTGCCACTTGGAGGGGCCGCCACCGAAGGTCGGCTCCGTGAGCTGGCCCCGCACCGCGTCGAAGCGCACCGCGTGGCCCGGTTCGGGTGCGGCGGCCGCGGGCGCCTCCGCCGGCGGCGGTCCCATGGCCGTCGCGTGGCCGCCGTAGGCCGGCTCCTCCGGCGCACCGGGCTTGCTCTTGGAGAAGCTGCCCTCGAACACCAGCTTCACGTCGGTGCCGCCGCGCAGGCGGTAGCCCACGCGGTCGAGCACGGCGAGGTCCGCGTCGGGCGAGTACCCCTTCGCCCCGGCCTCGGCCCGGGATCGAAGCCCGTCGGCCGTGCGTCGGAGGGCGCTGCGCTCGGAGT
>Ga0335080_10003803_pt1 | contig 15323 bp, 10 predicted proteins | sample Lox_Sample_34_FD_206720 | JGI IMG/M metagenome (GOLD analysis project Ga0335080, IMG submission 206720) | Soil microbial communities from Loxahatchee National Wildlife Refuge, Florida, United States - Lox_Sample_3.4 | ecosystem: Environmental > Terrestrial > Soil > Wetlands | place: USA... | reverse complement strand
GGCCAGCGAGTGGCCGTCTTCCACCGTGGTGGCCTTCCGGATGCGGCCCCTGGGGCCCTTGGGAAGTCTGGCAGGCGTTTCCCGGGCAGGGTAGGGCAGTGGGCCTGCCGGAGCGGCCCGCACCTCGGTGACGTCGGCTGGTTGCGCCGGGGCGGTGTGCTCCAAAAACGAAACAAACCCCGACATGCCTGCATTACTCATCAGTTCGTCGTAGGTAATAGGTTCGAGTGGCTGTCGCCTTTTCACTATTGCGGGTGGCACATTCCGTCTCCTAAAAGTTCGAGCAGAGCGCCGAGTGCGTGTTGGTAGTCTTCCAGAGCTTTGGCGCGGGGATCGAAGTCGACGAGAAATTTTTTTGCCCGGCTGCACTTGGTCACGGTGGTGTCGGTGCGGATCGCGGGCAAGATGGGAATTCCGGTGCGGGCGGATAATTCCGCAAGCGAGGAGGATACCACTTCGGTCATTTGCAGACGCCGGTCCACCATCACCGGCAGAATCGCGACCGCTTTGATACTGGTTCGAATCAGGGAACTCAGAGTGCGTGCCGTTTCGATGCTGGCGGCCGCGCCTTGCAGGCTCAAGGGATCCATTCCCACCGGGATGAGCAAAGCCCGTGCGTAGGTCATGGCGCAGGTCTGGAGGAGGTTGATGGATGGCGCCACGTCGATCAGGACCGCGTCGTAATCGGTTTCCACCTGCGAGAACAGGTTGGTGAACACGAATTCACGGGCTACTTGCCCCATCAGGTGGCCTTCGGTCTTTACCGTTTCCCGGTTGCTGCACAACACGTCCACCCCCGGGCACGCCCGCACGGCACAGTCTTTGAAGAGGTGATTGTAGATGACGAAGTCGTGGAGGTACTTGGTGGGCTTGAGGCCGAGGACGGTTCCCACCGATCCTTGCGGGTCGGTATCGATGATGAGCACGCGCCGGCCACGGTCGGCCATGAAGCGGGCCAGGGTATGAACGGTGGTGGTTTTGGCCACTCCTCCCCGCTGATTCAGGATGACCAGGCGCGTCATCGGCACCGGGTCCTGTCGTTCAAGATGCGCCGAATGGCTTCGACGTCCTGCAAGGTCCAACGACGGTAGCGGTTCACAGGATTGCGGTCGGGCTCGGGGATCAATTGGGACTTGAGCCAGTTTTTGAGGGTCTTCTTGGTGACCCCGAGGATCTCCGCCACCTGGCCGGTACTGAGGTAGAGCACCTGGCGGATTCCTCCGATTTGGGACATGGACGTCGTTTTCCGGCCATTCGATGTTAGTTGGTGTTGACGTGGCAGTCAAGAGTTGATCTGGGGAAAGTGGGGAAATTCCGGTTGAAAGGGGTGAATATTACGCCAAGGTGGGAGAAAAGGGTACTACGGAGAAAAAGGGAAGAAGCCGGGAGGGTTATCCCGGCCTGGCGTGCTCGAGCAGGGCTGGAAAGTCGGCGCTGATCTCGCGGGCGCGGGCAGTCCAGTTTTCCTGGAGGGCGATTTCCCGGCGGCGGGCGCGTCGCGACGGATCCTCCTCCTGCAGGGCGCAACCCACCTGGCGGGCAAAATCGGCGGGGGTCGCCCCGGTGTAGACCAGATTCCCCATGGCCTGCACCTCGGGGATGGGGGTGCTGACCACCGGGAGCCCGCAACTGAAATACTCGTACATCTTGATGGGGTTGGTCATGAGGGTCAGGGGGGTGATGCGGAAAGGGATCAGGGCGACACGGAACTGGGCCAGCAGGCGGGGGACCTGGCTGTAGGGGACCTCTCCAGCAAACTCGACATTGGGAAGCGCCGCGAGGCGGCGCACGGGCTCATACTCCACGAAGCCGGCCAGAACGAACCGGCAGTGAGGATGCTGAGCGGCGGATTGTTCGATGGCCTCCACGTCGAACCACGAATCCAGGGCTCCCAGGTAACCGGCGACGGGTGGGGCAGCCAGGCCAGCGGGCTCGAATTGGCGGGCGTCGACGGCGTTGCGCACCAGGCGCCAGTTCTTCGACGTTCCGTAGCGGTCCGCCAGTGCCTGCGAGGAGAACAGCACCAGGTCGGCGGTCCGGAACACGTCCTGCTCGGCGTCGATGATTTCGCGGCCGATGTTGTCGAAGCCGGGCAGGTAATCGTGGCAGTCGTAAATGATGGGGAAGGCCGAGTCGGCGCGGAAACGGCGCGCCACGCCGGACCATACCGGCAGGCTCAGAATCTGGATGGCGGTGGCGCGGGGCGGCAGAATGCGGCGGATGGCCGAGGCAATGATGTCCTCTTCGCCGCTGGAGAGCAGGCGGTCGTGATAGACGGGCTCGCGCGGAAGCCGGACGTGCAACTCGAAGATGTTGTCTCCCAGTTTCGCCAGGCGGTGCTCCTTATCGAAAAGCGGGGTGGTTTCGAACTCGCGGCCGAGGTGGGGATTCAGGAAGATGGAACGGAATCCCAGGGCGGCAAACGCGCGCACCAGTTGCTGGGTGCGCTGGGTGCGGGTGTGCCAGTCCGTCATGGGGTAGAACAGCAGGTCGGGCAAGCCGGAGGCCGGCTCGGGGAGCGGGGTGGAATCGGCGAGTTTCTGAAACGGGTAATTCCAGCAATCGCGGAACGAGTGCGGGCGGCGGTGGGGGCGCAACGTGAAATAGAGCCACCGCAGGTAATAGGGACGAACCGCCTCTTTGAGGCGCCCTGCTAACGACGTGCCGCTCAAAGATCACACCTGACGGTAGAAGGGGGCACTTTTCAGAATATCAGAACCCCACCGGTGGGAATGTAGGGAGCAAAAAAAAGGGTCCGGCCAGAACGACCGGACCCAATTTCCCTCTTCAGGTTCGACTTACAGGAAGAACGCTCTCACAATAAAGGTGGCAAGCTGATCACGAGTGATGTTGTTGCCAGGACTGTAGGTGGTTGCCGAAGTCCCGTTGGTGATCCGGAGTTCCCTCATCTTCATGATGTAGGGCAGGAAGTCTGCATTGTTCGGATCGCTGGCGACATCGGTGAAGGGCGGGATCTGCGCCGCGGTCGGCAACGAGAAGTTGTCGCCGTAGGTCGACGAAGGTCCGGCAATCGGTACACCCGAGAGAGTGGTCGGGAACACGTTGCTCATCTTCGCGCGAATGATGAACACCGACATCTGTCCGCGGGTGACGGGGTCGTTCGGGCAATACTTGCGCTTGGCATCGGCGGTTAAGCCGCAGCCCTTGGTGTAACCACGTCGATACATCACTTCGATGTACCGTTGCAGCTGGGCGACCGTGGCTCCGGGAACGGTATTGATGGAGGCAACGTCCGCGAACGAGCTGAAGTGGCTCAGGTCGGCATCAGGAAGTCCACCGGTGTTCGTCAAGTAGGTGTTGACTTGGGTGTCGTTCATGGTCGACAGCACAACCCACCGCGCCATTTCCGCACGCGACACAGTGGAAGCGGGCGCGAAGGTTCCGCAGGTCTGCTGGCTGGTGCCAGGAGCGGGTGTAGAGCCGGATCCCGGCGGTTGAAGAACCGGAGGATTAGGCGAATTTGCGAACGTGCAGGACGAACCGGTCAGGGTCGTGGCCGCACTGGCGATCCCGACGTTCTTGGCAATCTGAATCCAGTTGAAGAACGGGTTGGAGAAAGTGCCGCTCGGCTGGACATCCTGGAAGTAGGTGTTGTCGTTGCCGTAAGGATCGGTCACCGGGAAGTCGAGCTGGTAGTTGGCTACCGAGGTTCCCCACTGTCCGGGTCCAATCACCTGGAACTCGCGGAATTTGCCGAACGAACCGTACATCCAGAGGCTGCCGTCGTTAGGATCGGTCGTGGCTCCACCGCGGGCGCCGAAGGGGATCATGGGGCAAGGTCCGGTCACGCCGGTCTGGCACGGAACCGTGGTGAAGATGGTGCCGGTGACAGGATCAAGATACGAACCGAGGGTATCGTAAGCATCGTCGCCAGGCCTGAAATCCCACAGGGACGGCAGGGTCTTGGCAAAGGTAGCGGAGATATTGGAGGTGCCGCCGGTGGTCATTCCGACGAACAGTTTCTCCAACCAGGGTTCGACGTTGATGGGGGAGATGGGGTTGCTGCTGATCACGTTAGCCGGTACGTCAAACATCGGAGCGTAGAAGCCCTGGCCGTACGGGCTGCTGGAGGCGATGCCGGTGTCCCACATGGTTTCGAGGAACAGGGTCATCGGGCTGATGGCGGAAACGCCGCCAACAAAACCGGTGGTCGAAAACGCCGTGGGGCCGGGCGCCTTGATGATGTGGTACAGAACCGTGCTGGTGGCCAGCGGATGAGCATGGAACCAGTCGACGGGGAGAAGGGCGCGGGCGCTGTAGATCAGGCCTTCGCGGAACAGGATCTGCTGGGGCCGGGAGTCACCAATGAAGAGGCGCTTCGTGGTGAGGTTGGTGGTGTCGGTGGTGGGGGTCGGGGCAGTCGAGCTGGTGGCGGTGCAAGGAGCACCAGCGGAGGAGCAAACGCCCTGGCCTACCGGAGCGGGATCGAAAACGCCACCGAGCGTGTTGGGGCCAGCCGCAGAGCTGTTGATCGGTCCGAGGGTCGGGTAGTCGGCGACTTGACCACCGGCAGCGTTGCCGCAGAAGGTAACGCCGGCTGGGGCGGAGAAGATCGACGTCGCCGGGCAAGAGTAGATGATCGACTGAATCATGTCGGTCTCATCGCCGGTATCAATGCCAGCGCCCATGCCGTAGCTGTCCGTGATGTGGTTACCCACCAGGTAGGTGAGCGGAGCGATGATGCCGGCCTGCGCAGTGCCGGTCAGCCCGACTTGGGCATTGAAACTGGCCAGCGCGCGGCCACGGAGGACGGCCGGCTCCCAGAAAATTCCAGGCAGGGGAACCGCGGGGGTGGGAGCAGTGGCGCAAGGAGCGCCCGCAGCGGTGGAGCAACCGGCGAGGGTTCCGGTGGCGGTGTCATCGCGCAGGTTGGTTACCGTAGCCGTGACGTTGTTATATACATACAGTTTCGGAACGACCACGACGCGGGTACCGGCATACGGACCACCCTGGGTAAGACCGGTCGGCTGGGGCTGGGTGGTTTGAGACTGATCCAACACCGGAGCAACGAGGACGATATTGTCGTTATCCAGACCCATGCGGGCGGCTGTCGGGAAGTAGTTGGTGCAGCCAGCGCCGCCACCAGTGGCGCACAACGCCGGATTGACGTTGGCCAGCGTGGCCGTGGTGAGGTTGACCGGGATGATGTACAGATACCAGTTGGCATTGACGCCGCCGAGGCTGGTGCCGCCGACAACCGGGGCGATCGGGGGCGTGAAAACGCCGCTGGTGCCGGGCGTGCCCGGACTGAAGATAGCCAGCGAGGACACGATCAAAACCAGGTTCGACTTAGCAGACGGCACATCGGTTACGGTGAAGAGCACCACGAACCGGCCCTGCAACTGGTCGTACCGAATCGACGCATTGTCCACCACGCAAGTAGCATTGGTGCTGGGCGCCGAGGGGCAAAGGACAGTCAAAGTGCTGCCCAGCCACGTATCCAGCCAGATCTTGGATGTCGGTACGGTGCCGTAGGGATTGGTTGTGCCCGGAGCAGCGGCGTTGGCCGCGGAATTCGGGTTGGGATACCTGTAAATAGTCCGGTTGACCAAAGTAAAAACGTCATCCGGGCCTACCGCGACCTGCGGATTCGGCGGGCCGGCGATGTTCGACGGCACGTTGTAGTAATCAGTGCTCGCCTGCGCATCCCAGTATTTGTAATATTGGACGCCGCCCGCGTTCACCGAAACCGGCGCCTTAGCCGTTACGGAGCTCGTCGGATCGTAAGTGTATTGCGTAACCGAGCCGTTGTTAATCTGTGAAACTTTAATGCTTGGTTGCGCAGAAGCTAGTCCTGTTGCCAGGGCTAGAACGGTAAGTAGCAACGCTACATTTCGAATTCTGCAATTCATTCCATTTCCTCCTGAAGTTGTCTCCTGACGAATCGGGTCAACCCGTCCGAAACTACTCTGCCGGAGACACATGGGCAGACTGCGGTCGGGCGTGTGTGACATCGCATACCTTTATACCCCGCTATCCATTTAGAGTCAACAACAAATGTAACTCTCATGCTTTGGGCAACGGTATTTAAGCCGAGAAAAGGATACGCAGATCCGATCTAGGCAGACGTAGCACTTTACCACGAGGCAATGCAAGATAAAAGAGAAATCTTGCCTGTTGCGCGAACTTTTTCCACTAGGCCGTCTAAGGTTTTTATGCGAGGTAAGATGCCTTGTACCGTATCAGAAAGTAGAACAGTATAAGGTTACGGCGTGACCTATAAGTAGGTTATACCGTATAAGATTAGATAGCCCGAGTCGGACCCCCTCCTTTACCTCCCCACGATTTCTGTAAGAAATTGAAACAACAAGCCCTTATGCTCTGGAAACCAATTCCACGGGACGCCCCCGGTTTGCCAAGGAACTCTCGTCCGGCTAAGCTGAGAGGTCAGGCGCGCTAAGGCGTTTCCACCGATTGGCGGAAATCCGCCGGCAGGCATTCTGAGAATACACACATGGTATCCCCATTCCGGTTGTTGAGGATCGCGAAAACGTCTTTTCCCATACGGACCGCGGCGGCGGTGGTGGGGGCGCTGGCGGTCTTGTCGGGTTTCCGTCTCTGGTCCCAGGCTCTGCCCGCGACTGCCGCGGCGCTGCCGGGCGCGGTGGCTTCCTCCGGGGGCGCGGCCCAGATTCTGGACCTGTTGGGCTCGCTGGCGCAGTTCGACCAGCGGGGCAGGGATCCCGGGCACAAAGTGGGGTTCGAGATTCCGGAAAGCGCGGTGAACGAATACCTGGCTTACGCCTTACGCTCGAGTCCCCGTCCGGGAATCGCCGGCATGAAGGTGACGCTGCTTCCTAATAATGAGGTGCTGGCCGCGGTCGAAATCGATTTCGATATGGTCCGGGGGTGGGGAGAGGAAATTGTTCCGAAACGTCTGCGGGAGACGCTGGGCGGCCGGAGGACCATCCAGGTGAACGGGCGCGTGGAAGCCGGCGGCGGGGTTTTCTCTTTTGCCCTGAGAGACGCGCACGGCCCCGACGGCCGGGAACTTTCCAAGTCCGTCGCGGCCGGCATATTGAAAGCTATCGGGCTGCGCCAACCCGAAGCGTACGACACCGCCCGGCCCATGCCGTTGCCTTTCGGCTTAAAACGGGTCTGGACCAGGCGCCAGATTCTCTGCGGAGAAACCTGAGGCCGATGGCACGGGCAACTTGTCCGTGCGAAGCCTGTCTGTGAATGGAGAGGGGACATTCAAGCCCACCCGGACAAGAATGTCTGCCACCGGGCAATGATAAAATGAAGTTCCCCGAAACAGTACCTGGAAAAATGTTTCGCATCAACGGTAGAGACGCGGTCCTGTGCGTGGGGCTCGCGCTGGCGGCGCTGGCGGCGTATGCCAACCACTTCCAGAACGATTTCCACTTCGACGATTCGCATACCATCGTCCCTAATATCTACATCCGGAACTGGCACAACATTCCCCGCTTCTTCCTGGACACCTCGTTGTTCAGCATCCAGCCGAAAGCGCAGACTTACCGGCCGGTAGTGTCCGCATCGCTGGCCATCGATTACTGGCTGGGGCACGGACTGAAGCTGTTCTATTTCCACCTTTCGACGTTCCTCTGGTTCGTGGTGCAACTGATCCTGATGTTCTTTCTGTTCCGCCGCATCATGGACGTGGCGGACCCGCATCCTTCGAATACCTGGACGGCCCTGCTGGCGGCGGCCTGCTACGGGTTGCACCCGGCCAACGCCGAAACCGTGAACTACATCATCCAGCGCGGAGATGTGTACAGCACGTTGGGCGTGGTGGCGAGCGTAGGGTGGTTCGCGGCATATCCGGAGCAGCGCAAGCGCGGATGGTACCTGGCGCCGGCGGTGGCTGGATTTCTGTCGAAAGCACCGGCGTTGATTTATCCGTTTATCCTGCTGGCCTACGTGTTTCTCATCGAGCAGGATGGAGCGCTGGGGAACTGGGCCGGAAGCGGGAAGAAGTGGCGGGGAGCGCTGATGGCCGCTGTGCCGGCATTTGTGGTGACGGGCGCGGGGGCGATTCTGACGGCGGCGATGACCCCCAGCGCCTACGAACCAGGGGCGGTGTCGGCCACGCTCTACCGCCTCACGCAACCGGTCGTGGCTTGGCACTACTTCTGGACGTTCTTTTTACCCATCGATTTGAACCCGGACAGCAACCGCGGATACGTTTCGAGTCCGTTCGGCGCCGACGCGCTGGCCGGCTATCTGTTTGCCGCCGTGCTGGTGGCGGTAGTGGTGGTGGCCTCGTGGCGGCGCCACACCAAACCCATCTCGTTCGGCATAGCGTGGTTCATCCTGGCCTTGTTGCCCACCTCCCTGCTGCCGCTGGCCGACGTGACCAACGACCACCGGATGTTCTTTCCCTTCGTGGGGCTGGCGCTGGCGGTGTTCTGGAGTTTGCGCCTGCTCCTGTTCCGGCTGACCGCGCGGCTTACGGCGAATCCCATGTGGGTGCGCGGAAGCGTGGCGGCGGCCGCCCTGGTATTGGTGGTGTCCGCGGCCGGTACACGGGAGCGCAACCAGGTGTGGCGCACCGAGGAAACGCTGTGGCACGACGTGATCGTCAAGAGTCCGGACAACGCCCGCGGCCTGGTGAGCTATGCCACCGTTTTCCTGCGCCGCGGCCAGTACAGCGTCGGACTGCCTTACCTGGAGCGCGCCGAAACCCTGACGAGCGGCTATGACACCCTGGAAATCAACCTGGGCGTGGCTTATGAAAACCTGGGGCGCCACGCCGAGGCGGAAGAGCATCTGAAGCGCGCCGTGATGGTGTCTCCCGACAGCCCGGACGCGCATCTGTTCTACGGCCGCTGGCTCAGATTGAAAGGACGGCTGACGGAGGCGCAGGAGCAACTGGAGACCGCCGTACGGTTGAACCCCCGCTACTTTCCAGCCCGCGAAACGCTGCTGAGCGTCTATTCCGAACAACGGAACTGGCCGGCGCTGGATGCGCTGATCGATGGAACCCTGCAACTGTCCTACGATAACGCGGCAGCCCGGCGCTTCGAGGCGGAGCGCGCCAACCGCCAGAAGAGTCTCGACGCCAAGGCGGAGCCCGCCGCGGCGCGTCCCTCCCCCGCGGCCAATCCCACGCCGGAAGCGATGCTGCGGCAAGCCGGCGAATCCTGCAAGGCCGGAAAATACCAGGACTGCCTGGACGCCTCGCAGAAGGCCATCCAGTTGCGGCCCAATTACCCGGAAGCCTACAACAATATGGCCGCGGCGCTGATTGCCCTGCACCGGGGCGACGACGGCATCCAGGCACTGCGCCAGGCGCTGCGCATCAAACCGGATTACGAAGTGGCCAAACGCAACCTGGCCTGGGCCCTGGAGCAAAAGCGAAAAGCCGAGTCCGGAGGAAGATAAGTTGACCATCTCCCGCGGCAAGGGCGGAACCGCGGTTCTGTGCCTGGGGCTTACGCTGGCGGTTCTGGGGGCGTACGCCAACCATTTTGAGAACGGCTTCCACTTCGACGATGTCCACACCATCACCGATAATGCGTATCTCGAAAGCTTGAGCGCCATCCCCCGCTTCTTCACGGATGCCACCCTGTTTAGCACCCTGCCGGGGCAGCAATCGTACCGGCCCGTGGTCTCGGCCTCGCTGGCGGCCGATTACTGGCTGGGCGGCGGACGGAAGCCGTTCTGGTTCCACCTATCGACGTTCCTGTGGTTCGCGGTGCAACTGGTCCTGATGTTTTTTCTATTCCGCCGGATCATGGACCTGGCGGACCCGCACCCCACCAACATCTGGGCGGCCCTGCTGGCGGCGGCCTGTTACGGGCTGCATCCGGCCAATGCCGAAACCTTGAATTACATCATCCAGCGCGGCGACCTCTACAACACGGTGGGGGTGGTGGCGAGTGTGCTGTGGTTCGCGGCGCGTCCCGGCCAGCGGCGATGGGGATGGTATCTGATTCCGGCCGTGCTGGCGTTCCTGTCGAAGGCGCCGGCGCTGATTTATCCATTTATCCTGCTGGCCTACGTGTTCCTGTTCGAGCAGGAGGGGACGTTGGGGCGCGGCCACGGCAAGCAGTGGGCAGCGGCCGTGCGCGCCACGCTTCCGGCGCTGGCGGCTGCTGCCGTTGGGGCCATTCTGACGGCGGCGATGACACCCGCCACGTTCCAGGCCGGCGCGGCTTCCGCGGCCCTGTACCGGCTGACACAACCTTGGGTGGCGCTGCACTATTTCGTATCGTTCTTCCTGCCCATCCAACTCAGCGCGGACATGGGCTGGGCGTACGTCTCGAGCCCGTTCAGCGGAGAGGCCCTGGCCGGCTACGTCTTTGTGGCGGCGCTGGCGGCGGCCGCGGTGGCCGCGTCGCGGCGGCGCGAAACGCGGCCCATCGCATTCGGCATCCTGTGGTTTATCCTGGCCCTGCTGCCGACTTCGCTGATGCCGCTGGCCGACGTCACCAACGATCACCGCATGTTCTTCCCGTTCGTGGGGCTGGCGCTGGCGGTGGCTTGGAGCCTGCGCCTGGCGCTGTTTCGACGGACGGCGCGGCTTACGGTTCACCGTGTGTGGGTGCGGGGCGGCGTGGCCGCGGCGGCCGTTGTGCTGGCATTGGCCGCGGCGGGCACCTGGGAGCGCAACCAGGTGTGGCGCACGGAAGAAACGCTGTGGCGCGACGTCACCATCAAGAATCCCCAGAACCCGCGCGGCCTGATGAATTACAGCAACGCTCTTCTGTCTCGCCGCGACTATGCCGAGGCGCTTTCCTGGATGGAGCGCGCCCGCGCGGTGCTTCCCGATAATTACCTGCTGGAGATCAACCTGGGGGTAGCCGATGGCGGCCTGGGGCGCAATGCGGAAGCCGCCGCGCATTTCGAGCGCGCCGCGGCGCTGGCTCCCGGCGATGCGGATCCGCATGTGTTCTACGGGCGCTGGCTCAGGTCCATCGGGCGGCAGGCGGAGGCGCAGGCGCAACTGGAAACGGCCGTGAAGCTGAACCCGTCCTCTTTTGCCGCGCGCCAGTTGTTGATGCAAGTGTATTCCGAGAGCGGAAATCGCGCGGCGTTGGAACGTCTGGTGGAAGAAACCCGGCGGCTGGCTCCCGACAACCAGGCCGTGCGCCGTTACCTGGAGCCGGGCTCAGGCCAGGTAACTTCCGATGGCGCTACCGCCGCGGACTTACTCCAACTTGCCGGCGGGTTGTGCAAGGCCGGGAAAAATGAGGAGTGCCTGGAGGCGGCCAAGAAGGCGCTGGTGCTGCGGCCCGATTCGCCCACCGCGTATAACATCATGGCCGCCGCCCTCACCGGGCTGGGCAGGTGGGACGAAGGCATCGCCGCGCTCCAGGAGGCGCTGCGCCTCAAGCCCGATTACGAAGCGGCCAGGCGCAACCTGGCATGGCTGCTGGAACAGAAACAAAAAGCGCGATAGGCCCACTCCGCTGTGCGATAGCCACACCGCCACATCCGTTATACTGGGACTTTCCTCGCTCATGTGGCACGGCGACTATTTATATCTCATCCAAAACCTGGTCATGAAAGACTTCCGCATCCGTTACCGGAATATGTCGCTGGGGGTGCTGTGGTCGTTGCTCAACCCCCTGGTGATGATGGGAGTGCTGACCTTCGTTTTTACCAGGATCTTTCCTAATCCCAATATCAAAAACTTTCCGGTGTTCGTGCTTTGCGGCATGGTCCCTTACAGCTTTTTCACGGTGGCGTGTATCTCCGGGACCACGTCCATCGTGGAGAACGCCGGCTTGATCAAGCGGGTGCCGGTGCCGCGCGAGGTGGTCCCCATCACCACGGTTCTTTCGTGCTGCATTCACCTGGTGGTGCAAATCGGGCTGCTGCTGTTTATCGTGTTGGTCAGCGGCAAGGGGATCAACCTGCAATGGTTCTGGCTGCCCTTGGTGTGGGTCTTCGAAATCGTGTTTGTGTGCGGGCTGGCACTGCTGTCGGCGTCCCTGAACGTGTTCGTCCGCGACACACGGTATATCGTGGAATCGAGCACGACGGTACTGTTCTGGCTGGTGCCGGTATTTTACGATTTCAGCAGCATTCCTCTCCGCTTCAAAGGAATCTACGAGCTGAACCCGGTGGCCGCGCTGGTGCTGTCGCTGCGGCGCATCCTGCTGAACGCCGAACCGCCCGTGGGCACCACGCTGTGGAAACTGGCGGCGGTCTCCGTGACCGTCTTCCTGGCCGGCCTGGTGGTGTTCCGCCGTCTGAAAGCAGGGTTTTATGAACGGATCTGACGGGCGGCCGGCGATTGTCTTTCACGACGTGTGGAAGTCCTTCAGCAAGCACGCCGGGCAGATTCTGATCCGCGACCGGGTTTTGCAGTGGGTGCACGCGCGCCGCCCCGAAAAATTTCATGCGCTGCGGGAGGTCTCTTTCAGCGTGCAGCACGGCGAAGGCCTCGCGGTCATCGGGCACAACGGCGCCGGCAAGAGCACCCTGCTGAACCTGGCGACGGGATTGTGCGAACCCGACCGGGGGCGCCTGGAAGTGAACGGACGGGTGGCGGCGCTGCTCGACCTGGGCGCCGGATTCCATCCCGACCTCACGGGGGCGGAGAACGTCCACATCAATGCCTCGCTGATGGGTCTTTCGCGCCGCGAGGCGCACGCCCGGTACGACGACATGGTGGCCTTCGCCGAAATCGGCGATTTCATCAACGAACCGCTGCGCACTTATTCGAGCGGAATGATCATGCGGCTGGCCTTTTCCGTGGCGGTGAATGTGGATCCGGACATCCTGATTGTCGATGAGGTGCTGGGCGTGGGAGACCTGGCGTTTCAGGCCAAATGCCGGGAAAAAATCCTGGGCTTCCGGCGCTCCGGCAAGACCATCCTGTGTGTCTCGCACTCCAACGACACCTTGAAGGACGTCTGCCAGCGGGCCCTTTGGCTGGACCATGGACGTGTCATGGACGATGGACCGCTGGCCCGCGTCGTACAGGGTTATAAAGAAGCGATGAACGCCCATAGCGGCGCTGCGCTAAAATAGCTCCTTATTTTTCCTCCGGGGAAGTTACTACGGAGGCAGGAGGCAATGATGGCCAGCCATGTGCGGCGGCGTCCCACCTATGGCACCCGCATCGGCACAGTTATTCTGATTGCATGCTCCGGTTGTTACCAGGCCGGACTCAACGCGCAGGTTCCGTATCAAACCGGCGCGGGAAGTACTTCGGTATACGGGTACTTCGATCCGCTGCATCCGTCGAAGGCTCCGATGCCGGTTTCGGGAGTGGCACCGTCCCTGCCGGCGCCGCCGCCGGCTCTGCCGACCATCCCCCTCAGCGAGTACGTGGCCCTGAAGGCGGCCAGTCTGCAGAGCGTGCAGGCGAATTTCCCGTCGCCGCCGCAGGTTCAGGTCTCACCGCCGGTGAGTCCGCGCGCGCCCAATATCCTGGGGCCCTTGCTGCCGGCCCCTACTTACAGTTGGCAGGGGATCATTCAGCCGCAGACCGGCACGTTTTTCGAGCCTCCCACCCCGGATCTGGCGGTGGGCCCGTCGGATGCGCTGATGGTGGTGAATTCGAACATCGCGCAGTTCACTAAATCGGGCACCATGGTAGCCACCACCAACTTCTCCGACTGGTTCAACTCCGTATTGACCACCATCTGCCCATCGGGTGTGGCACAGTGCCTGATCTACGATCCCGTGATCCGCTACGACCAGTTTCAGGGCCGGTTTCTATTCCTGGCGGCGGCGCATGATCTGTATTACAACACCGCCTATCTTCTGCTGTCAGTCTCCAACGGCGCCACTTACAACAGCGGATGGAAAATCTGGGCGCTGGACGTCCGTCTCGACGGTTCCACTCCAACCAGTAACTGGGGCGACTCCTGGCGACTGGGCTTCGATAACCTGGCGGTCTATCTTTCCGGAAACATGTTCAGCACTGCGAACCAGTTTCAGTACGGGAAAATCCGGGTAATCAAGAAGTCCGATCTGTATAATTCGGGGGCCACCACGATACCCTGGCAGGACCTGTTTAATCTGCAGAACGCCGACGGCACCAAGGCGTCGTCCATCAGCGCCGTGCACCAGCGGGGCCAGCCGACGTCGGGTACCGCCGCGCTGTTTGTGAACGCTTCGGATGCGAATCCGGCCACGTACCTGACGGTGTGGAAGATCACTGACCCGATGGCCACCCCCCTGGCCGTCACGATCAATACGATCACCGGGCTTTGGCCGTATCAGTTTCCGGCGGTAGCGCCGCAACTGGGCGGGAGCATTGTCATCGATGCCGGCGACAGCCGCGTGTTGAAGGCTGTGTACCGTAACGGATTCCTCTACACGGCGCGGGACAGCGGGTATCCGGGGCAGACCACCACCGTGACCTTCGACGTGATTGACACCTCGTCCATGCTGGTCAGCACGCAGTCGAGAATCCTGAACAGCAATTCGTTCTATCCGTCGTTTGACGTGCCGCCCACCGTGGGGCTGGGGATGCCTTTCGTAGCGGCGGATATCGCGGCCGGCACCACCACGTCGGCCAGCGGAACCTTGACTTACGCGTCGTTTTCCAACGTCAAAGCCGGCGAGGCTTACTATAGCCCGCAAAATTGTCGAGGCACCTTTGGGGTAGCTTGCTGGGGAGATTATTTCGGCGGCGCGGTAGACCCGGTGACGGGTGGGTTGTGGGTGTCGGGGGAGTACGCCAAGCCTCCGCTGACCAGCGGCCTGGAGCAATGGGGAACCTGGGCGGCCTACTATCCGTGGCTGACGCCTTCGACCTTTAGCGACGTCCCTTCCACCTCTTTCTACGCGGATTACATCAACGTCCTTCGCCTGTGGGGAATCACGTTGGGATGTGGCGCCAACCCGCCGACCTACTGCCCCACTGACCAGGTAACCCGGGAACAAATGGCGGCATTTATCATCCGGGCGATCGTGGGTTCTAACTTCACTTACACCACCACACCGTATTTTACGGATGTTCCGACTACGGACCCGTTCTTCTCGTATGTCCAGAAATTGCGCGACCTGGGGATCACGACGGGATGCACGGCGACGACTTTTTGTCCGGGCGGGCCGGTGACCCGCGCGGATGCAGCGGCTTTCCTGGTACGCAGCAAGATGCAAGGACTGCCCGCCAATACGCTCAGTTATCCCGCAGCGCCGTTTTTCACAGATGTGCCCGCCATCTCGCCGTCGTTTACCTATGTTCAGAAACTGTACGAGTTAGGCATCACCTCGGGTTGCGGCGTAGGCCTGTTCTGCCCGGGGAATGCGCTCACGCGGCAGGAAATGGCGGTGTTTCTGACTAGAGCGTTTTTGAATTAGTCGCGGGGCAGCCTTTTCAGGCAGCTTGTACGGCTTTCTTCCGTAGCCGGTCGGGAGTAAAGTTGAGGTTT
>Ga0335080_10003800_pt1 | contig 15325 bp, 4 predicted proteins | sample Lox_Sample_34_FD_206720 | JGI IMG/M metagenome (GOLD analysis project Ga0335080, IMG submission 206720) | Soil microbial communities from Loxahatchee National Wildlife Refuge, Florida, United States - Lox_Sample_3.4 | ecosystem: Environmental > Terrestrial > Soil > Wetlands | place: USA: Florida... | reverse complement strand
GAGGGGAGTGAAATAGTACCTGAACCCGTCCATCTACAAGCAGTGGAACCACCATGTCGCAAGACGGTGGAACCGCGTGCCTTTTGCATAATGAGCCGGCTAGTTAATCTCGGCGGCAAGGCGAAGCGAAGTGCCGAGCCGTAGCGAAAGCGAGTCTGAATAGGGCGATTCAGTCGCCGGGATTACACGCGAAGCGGGATGATCTACCCATGGCCAGGGTGAAGCTGCGGTAACACGCAGTGGAGGCCCGAACTGGTGTTGGTTGAAAACAACTCGGATGAGCTGTGGGTAGGGGTGAAAGGCTAATCAAATTCCGTTATAGCTCGTTCTCTCCGAAATAGCTTTAGGGCTAGCCTCGCAGGATTGACGACGGCGGTAGAGCTCTGGATGGACTCGGGGCGTTCCCACGTTACCAAATCCAACCAAACTCCGAATGCCGTCGATCACAATGCGGGAGTCAGACAGTGGGGGATAAGCTTCATTGTCGAGAGGGAAAGAACCCAGACCGTCCGCTAAGGTCCCCAAATTGCAGCTAAGTGGAAAAGGAAGTGGAGACGCTTAGACAGCCAGGAGGTTGGCTTAGAAGCAGCCATCCTTTAAAGAAAGCGTAACAGCTCACTGGTCAAGCGGCTCCGTGCCGACAATTCAACGGGGCTCAAGCTGCATACCGAAGCGACGGATGCGTGGAGGCTTCGGCCGACACGCGTGGTAGGAGAGCATTCTTAGCGCTGTGAAGCCAGACCGCGAGGACTGGTGGAGCGCTCAGAAGAGACCCTGCCGGCACAAGTAGCGAGAAAGCAGATGAGAGCTCTGCTCGCCGTAAATCTAAGGATTCCTGAGCAAGGTTAATCCGCTCAGGGTGAGTCGGTCCCTAAGGCGAGGCCGAAAGGCGTAGCCGATGGAAATCCGGTTAATATTCCGGAACCACCAAAGGGTCGTTATCACGAGGGGGGGACGCAGGAGGCTAGGCGTACCGGGTGTTGGACGTCCCGGGCCAAGCTCGTAGGCGGGAGAGATAGGTAAATCCGTCTCTCCATTCAACGCCGAGAAGCGACGGGGAGGCCGTAAGGCCGCAAACTCGCCGATGCCACGCTGCCGAGAAAATCCCCTAAGGAGATCCGAGGTGACCGTACCGCAAACCGACACAGGTAGATGAGGAGAAAATCCTAAGGCGCTCGAGTGAAGCGTTGCGAAGGAACTCGGCAAACTAACACCGTAACTTCGGGAGAAGGTGTGCCTCGGAGTGTGTAGGGGTTTACCCCTGAAGCACGCCGGGGTCGCAGTGAAACGGGCCAAGCGACTGTTTACTAAAAACACAGGACTCTGCAAAGTCGCAAAACGACGTATAGGGTCTGACGCCTGCCCGGTGCTGGAAGGTTAAGGAGAGAGGTCAGCCGCAAGGCAAAGCTTTGAACCGAAGCCCCAGTAAACGGCGGCCGTAACTATAACGGTCCTAAGGTTTTTGAGATCGGATCCGAATCTCGCTGCCTTAGTAAAACCTGGCAATATGCTGGAAAGCCTGTGCATCTTCGGCTACTCGCCGCTTTTTGCGGCAGTGACAATGCTTGGAGTGCAGGAAATCAGCAGGAAAGGCCGCGCGGACTGAATGTCAGCGCGCGGAATCCTCAGAGACTTTACGCCAGGCGCTCCGATCGCCGAGATTGGAGCTGAAGAGAAAGTCCGGACTGCATGGCGACATGCAGAGGTCGGCAGAAATGTCCGGCCCCCACGGAGACCGTGGAGCAACAAGATCAAGCGAAATTCCTTGTCGGGTAAGTGAAATTGCCCGGGGCGGGAGCGATCCCGTCCAGTCAACCGGCTCAATTCGGTGAAGCCCTCCCGGCGCCTGCAGGGGTGCCGCGGGTAATACCGAGGGTAAGGTCGTAGCAATACGACCCCCGTAACGACTCAGGGGTTGAGATCCCTGGATGAAGGCACGACGATGTCTTCATAAGACGCCGGCCCTGACGATTGCCGATGGATATCGCATCCTACATTTCCGGTTTCGTCGACGGAGAAGGCTGCTTCTGCGTCTCATTCCAGCCGAGCCAAAGGCATCGGATGGGGTGGGAGGTGAGGCCGAGTTTCTCGGTCAGCCAGAACGCAGATCGAGCCGAGCTTCTCGGGGAGATCCGGAAGATGTGGGGTTGCGGGTTCATCCGCCCCGATCGATCAGACAAAACACTCAAGTTCGAAGTCCGAAATGTCCGTGATCTGGTGGAGAGGGTTCTTCCCCACTTCCGCGCATTTCCGCTCGCGTCGTCGAAACAAAGAGACGTGGAGCGGTTCGATCGCATCTGCATGTTGGTCAACGAAGGCCGGCATCAGACGCGTGAGGGTCTTGAAAAGATCGTCGGAATCGCGATGGAAATGAATCCGTCGGGCAAGCGGAAATACTCCGGAAGCGAGATCCTCGACTCGCTTCGGTCAGGTGAACGTATAGTCTGTGCCGCGGGAAACCGCGGACGTAACACGAAGTTCCGACCTGCACGAATGGCGTAACGATTTGGTCACTGTCTCCGCAACGCGCTCGGCGAATCTGTAGCACCGGTGAAGATGCCGGTTACCCGCACGTAGACGGAAAGACCCTGTGCACCTTTACTATACCCAGGCATTGAATTTTGGCGTTGTCTGCGCAGGATAGGTGGGACACTTTGAACCTGGGGTTTCGGCCTCGGGGGAGTGGACGGTGAGATACCACCCTGATGGCGCCGGAGTTCTAACTGAGGCCCGTAATCCGGGTCCAGGACCATGCCTGGCGGGTAGTTTGACTGGGGCGGTCGCCTCCTAAACTGTAACGGAGGCGCCCAAAGGTTCTCTCAGGCTGATTGGAAACCAGCCGTAGAGTGCAAAGGCAGAAGAGAGCTTGACTGCGAGACCTACAAGTCGAGCAGGGACGAAAGTCGGGCTTAGTGATCCGGTGGTTCTGCATGGAAGGGCCATCGCTCAACGGATAAAAGGTACGCCGGGGATAACAGGCTGATCTTGCCCAAGAGTTCACATCGACGGCAAGGTTTGGCACCTCGATGTCGGCTCATCGCATCCTGGGGCTGAAGCAGGTCCCAAGGGTCCGGCTGTTCGCCGGTTAAAGCGGTACGTGAGCTGGGTTTAGAACGTCGTGAGACAGTTCGGTCCCTATCTCGTGTGGGCGCAGGAAATTTGCGAGGATCCGTCCTTAGTACGAGAGGACCGGGACGGACGAACCTCTTGTGCACCGGTTGTCGCGCCAGCGGCACGGCCGGGTAGCGATGTTCGAAAGGATAAGCGCTGAATGCATATAAGCGCGAAGCCTTCCTCAAGATGAGATTTCCCGGGGGCAACCCCCTTAAGGCCCGTGGGAGACGACCACGTTGATAGGCTGGGTGTGGAAGCGCTGTGAGGCGTGAAGCTGACCAGTACTAATCGGCCGTGCGGCTTGACCATAAAATATTTAAGACACGAATCGATCGTCTACATACCGACTCTCTGATGTCAGGAGCTCTCAGCTAGCAGCTTTCAGCCAAACGGGCTCGAAGGCACCGCATGGCTGAAGGCTGACAGCTGACAGGTAAATCGATTTTCCCGGTGACCATAGCGAAGGGGCCACACCCGTTCCCATTCCGAACACGGCAGTTAAGCCCTTCAGCCCCGATGGTACTTCGCGGTAGACCGCGTGGGAGAGTAGGACGTCGCCGGGGAATTATTTTGAAGCTCAGGACTCGTTCCTGAGCTTTTCTTTTTCCCGGGCCGCTCCGGCGGCTAGAAGAACAGCTTGAGCCGGAGGTCGAGGATGTCGGCCGTTGGCTGCCGCGGAGAGTCCTTCGCATCCCGGTGCCAGTCGCGGATGTAGAGGATCTCGAAACGGGTCCCATAACGAAGCCGGTATCCGAGACCCGACCGCATCCGGGCCTTCGAAACGAAGCGCTCGGTAACGCCCTCGCCCAGCGGGACGAACTCTTCGGCGTCGAAGATTCCGTAGAGGGACTTGTCCAGCGAAGAGTCCGCGTGGTTGATCCCGACCTTGAGCTCGACCCGAGCCCGGAAGCGCCAGGAGTGCTGCGAGGGACTGCCGTCGGAGTACGAGAAGTTCCGGTATTCGAAGCGGACGAGCGTGGCGAGCCTGAAGCGCCCCAGGGCATGGAGCGGAAAATGCGTCCGCTCGCGAAGGTTGTTCAGGACGTTCAAGCGAAAGCCGATCCGCGGCGTCAGCTCCCGCGTGTTGACGTCGTCGGTCTGCCGCGTGTATCCGAAGGTCGTTTCCCCGACGAGGTCGATCCAGGGGCTCGGATAGAACTCGGTCAGCGGCGTGACGTCGAGGTTCCACCACTTTTCTCCTCCCGAGATCAGCGTCTTCGGCTCGAAATCGGTCTCGAAAAGCCACCGATCCCCCTTGGGAAAGTCGAGCGTCACATTTCCCCAGAGCTCGGCCGGCACGGGGCTCTCGGTGCTCGCTTCTGCGGGAGCCCGCGCCTGGCTGGCCGCCGTGGAGGCGCCGGCCAGCAGAGCGAAGGCGGCGAGCAAGGGAAGGCGCGTCCTCGTCAAGGCCGGACGCCTCTTGAAGGGATCATCGGAATCGCATTCTACGGGTCGCTTCGCGCCGGCGCCGCCTTCGGTCCCCTTGCCGCTGTCTCGCGTCCGCGTGTTCCAGTAGAGTCCTCTCCACCTAGGATGAGGAGCGACGGTATGAGACTGCGCCTGCCCGGACTCGTTCGGCTCTCCCGCAGAGGCCTCTTTCTCGCGTCCCTCGCGCTGACCTCATCCGGCGAGGCGGCGGCGGTCGTCCCCCTCGAACCGAGCCGGCTCGACCTGCACTTCGTTCGGAACGAGGGGCAGGCGGATCCGGCGGTGGCGTACTCGGCGGCGACGTTCGCGGGGACGGTCTACGTCACGCGCGAGGGCGAGCTGGTCCATTCGCTGGCCCGACCCGGCGATGCCGGCTGGACGCTAACCGAGAGATTCGTCGGCGGCCGCGCCGTTCCGACCGCCGCCGACTGCTCGGCGGCTCGCGCGAGCTATTTTCTCGGAAATGATCCGAAGCGGTGGCAGCACGGCGTCGAGACATCCGAGTCCGTGCGCCTGGGCGAGGTTTGGGACGGAATCGAGGTCGACCTACGGTCGCGCGACCGGAACGTCGAGAAGGTCTTCACCGTCTCGCCCGGCGCAAACGCCGCGCGGATCCGCATGCGAATCGACGGCGCGCGGTCGCTCGACCACGATGACGCCGGGGCTCTCGTTGCCGAGACGGGGCTCGGGCCGGTCGTCTTTTCGGCCCCCGAGGCCTACCAGGTCTTCGGGGCGGTACGCGAGCCCGTCGCCGTGTCCTATCGGCTCGACGGAGGCGAATACGGGTTCGTCCTCGGACCGCACGACCCGGCGCGCGCTGTCGTAATCGATCCCATCCTGCAGTCCACCTACGTCGGCGGCTCGGGATTGTTCGATCAGGTCAACGACATCGATGCAACCGGTACCTACGTCGCCGGCTTCACCAACTCGAGCGTGTTCCCGGGCACCGCGGGCGGCGCCCAACCGACCTCCGGGGGAGGGAATCAGGACGGCTTCGTCGCGAAATTTTCGCCCGACCTCACGACCCTCGAGCAGGCGACTTTCATCGGAGGCAGCGGTTACGATACCGCAACGGCCATCGCCACGATTACCGACGGTCTGAGTGCGGGGGCGATCAACGTCTTCGTGAGCGGTGAAACGGCTTCGACGGATTTTCCGGGCACGAGTGGCGCGCCTCAGGCGTCTCTGGCCGGCGGAACCGACCTCTTCGTCGCGCACCTGAACTCGGATCTGACCAGCATCGAGGCGACCTACTACGGCGGGACCGCCAACGACCACGCGGTTCGCGCGATTGGCGGAGTCAACCTCGTGGCCCTGGGGTCGTCCTTCGCGACCGTCTACGTCGGCGGCTTCGGCGAATCGAAGGACCTTCCCCACACCGCAGGCGGGGCCCAATCGAGCCGATCGGCCGACAGTTTCGCCGGGTTCGTGGTCAACGTTCATTTCGGGCTCAACACCAAGTTCATCAATATTCCTCAGGCCACCTACGTCGGTAGCGCGACCGAGGTCTTCGCGCTTGCCGTCGCCACGAGCGGAGGCGATTTCCCGATCCCGACCGACGTCTACGCCGCCGGCGTCGCGGGGATTCCTCCCAAGCTCTCCGGCGGCGCGCAAACGATTCCCGGAGGAGGCACCTTCGACGCCTTCGTGACGCTCATCAGCCCGGATCTGACCTCCTTCGTCCGAAGCACGTACTTCGGCGGCGAGGCGCTCGACACGTGCTTCGGAGTCGCCGTCAACGGAACGTCGGGCGACGTATACATAACGGGCAGCACGGCGTCGCTGAGTCTGCCTGGAGCCCTCGGCGGGACGCAGCCGGTCCGCCGCGGACCGAGCGACGGCTACGTCGCCCGGTTTAAAGGAGATCTCACCCAGCTTCTGGGCTCGACGTACTTCGGCGGAACCGGCGGCGAAGGCTCGAGCGCTCTCGACATCAACCCGGCCAGCGGCGACGTCTACATCGCCGGAACGACCGATTCGACGCGAATGCCGGGCACGACGGCCGGCGCGCAGCGGATCTACGCGGGCGGTGGCGGCGACTGCTACGTCGCGCGGTTCAACGCGGAGCTCACGAAGGTGCTCGGCTCGACGTTTCTCGGGGGAAGCCCCGACGCGGGCCAGCCGGACGACAGCGGCTACGACGAATCGATCACGATCCGCTACGACGTGGCGGCCGACGAGGTCGTGACGGCCGGATACACCTCTTCCTCTGACTTTCCCAAGACCGCCGGAGGTGCGCAGGTCATCCGGGCCGGCGCTCCGAACGACACGGGTGTGGACGGCTTCGTGAGTCGCCTCAGTCCCGATCTTCTGGCCCTCTCCGCGCCCGTCGCGATCGTCGTGGATCCGTCTGCGGGCGCGAGCTCCGACGGCAACGGCGTGCTCGAGCCGGGGGAGACGGTCGCCGTGCAGCCGACGTGGAAGAACGAGACGGCCGCGGCCGTCTCGCTTTCGGGCGCGGCGAGCGCGTTCACGGGACCGGCGGGCGCGACGTACACGCTCACGGATGCCGCGGCGGGCTACGGAACGCTCGCCGCCGCGGCGTCGAAGAGCTGCACCACCGTGCCCAACTGCTTCTCGCTCTCGATCTCGAACCCCGCGACGCGCCCGGCCTCGCACTGGGATGTGACCTTCATCGAGACGCCGTCTCCGGCCGACGCGCCGATGCAGTGGACGCTGCACGTCGGCGACAGCTTCACGGACGTGCCGCGCTCGTATCCTTTCTACCGGACGATCGAGACGCTCTTTCACAACGGCGTGACCCTCGGCTGCACGGCGACGACGTTCTGCCTCTCGGACCCGGTGCCGCGGATCAACATGGCGATCTTCATCGCGCGCGCGATCGCGGGCGGAGCTGGCAACCTGCCGGATCGCGGCCAGATCGCCGGGCAGCCGTACTCCTGCACGTTCGCGACGGGCGTGTCTCTGTTCGCCGACGTCGCGCCGACGGACCAGGGATGTCCGGCGGCACATTACCTGCTCGCGCTGAACGTCGCGAACGGGTGCTCGCCGACGACGTTCTGTCCGACGCCGAACGTCACGCGCGGCGAAATGTCCATCTTCATGGCGCGTGGCATCGTGGCGCCGGGCGGCGGCGCGGCGATCCCGAACACGTACGGGCCGGACCCGGAGACGGGCCGGAGCTACTCGTGCGCCACCGGAAGCCCGAACCTGCACTTCACGGACGTGTTCACCTCCGACCTCTTCTGCAAGCACGTCCACTTCCTGTGGGCCAGGGGGATCATCGACGGCTGCGGCGGGACGCTCTACTGTCCCGGGGCGCAGGTCACACGGGACGCGATGGCGAAGTTCCTGTCGAACTCGTTCGCGCTACCGCTGTACGCGCCGTAGGGCCCAGACCAGGACCGCGGCCAGGAGCGTCCCCGCCGAGACGAGCGCTCCGGCGCGAAATCCCGGCGGGGCGTAGTCGAGGCGAATGCGGTGCTCGCCGGCGGGGACGTGCACCGCGAGGAACGGGCCGTCGGCCCGCGCGATCGTCAACCTCCGGCCGGTTTCGTCGCGCGCGCGCCAGCCGCCGTCGTTCACGAGGCTCGCGACGAGGATCGCGCCGGAAGCCGATGACGCGCCGGAGGTCCGGACGCGGAAGGTGACCCGGTCTGCCGTCTCGGCGTAGTCGAGGATCTCGGCTCGTCCGTTCTCGCTAGGGATGGGGCCGAGCGCGCCCGAGGGATCCTCGATGACCGCTTCCCGCGCCCAGTCGATCCCGCGGAGCGTCTCGCGGGACGGCGGCGCCCGGACCGCGCGCACGCGCGCCGGAGCGGTGACGGGAGAGAGCACGGCCGCATTCTCGAAGACCGTTCCGTCGGGGCCCGAGTAGGCCGGCGTCCACTTCGGCGACGGCGTGGCCCGGGCGGGAAACGACACGAGGTACCGCACGTTCAGGAAATCGAGCGCCGGCGCGTCGAGGTTCGCGATCTCCTTGAAGTACGGCGCCGGATCGTAGCCGCACGTGGCGTCCAGGAACTCGACGTAGTCCCGTCGCTCCGCCGGGTCGTGCGTGCGCACGTCGTCGATGCCGGCCATCAGATTGAAGTTCGGGAAGAACATCCGGCCCTCGCCGGCGATGCGGAACGGAGGCGGGCGCGACTGAAGGAAACGGATGAGCGGGGTCTCGATGTAGAGCCCGGTCACCTCGTACCAGGCGGCGAGCCGTCTTCCCTGCGCGAAGAGCTCTCCGGCGGCGACGAGGATCAGGAGGCCGAAGCCGAAGGACCGGAAGCGCGCCGCGCGGCCACCGGTCGCGGCGAAGACGACGAGGCCGGCCGCGAGCGACGCGGCGGGCAGGACGAAAGCCGACCGGGCGGCCGCGAGCGCTGCGGGAGGGACGCTCGGCGTCGCCACGAATCTCCATACGCCGTACGTGACCGCGAGGAGCGCGCCGATCGCCGCGATCGGCCAGAGGATCTCCCGGCGGTTCTCCTCGAGGTCGCGCTCCAGGCGATCGAGCTCGAAGGCTGCAATCGCCGCGCCGGCGAGCGCGAACCAGACGAAGTAGCGCAGAGGGAACATGAGCTTCAGGCCCGGGACGCTTGACATGATCTCGGCGAAGGGCCAGAGGCCGACGGCCGTGCCGAGCCCGAAGAGAAGCGGTGCCCCGAGCGCCCTCTCCGCCCGAGCCCGCCGCCCTCCCGGCCGGAAAAGAAGCAGAAGACAGGCGGCGGCCAGGATCCCGAAGTGCCCTGAGGCCATCTCCGGGAACGCCCCGGCCACCCCGGGCTGCATCGGGACCTCGATCTTGTCGCCGAGCAGCCGCGGGAAGAGCGGCAGGAGCGCTCCGCGGCCCCACTCGGGGCCGTGGGGGAGAAGGCTCAGGGCGGGAGTCCAGAAGGGTGCGGGCGTGAGCGCGTGGCGGTTCGACGCGAAGATCGCCAGCGCCTGAGCAAGCGTCGAGAAGGCCGAGAGGCCCAGCGCCGCGAGCGACGCGCCGGCGGCGTACGGCAGGATCGCCGCGACGCGACGTCCCTCTCCCGAGAGCGCGCGGGCGGCGAGCCAGACGGCCGCGAAGGCCGCCGCGGAGACGACGGTCTCGAGATGGCCCGACAGCGGCCAGAGCGTGAGGGCCGCGATGAGGGCCGCGACCGCGCGCCCGCGCCGCGACGGATCCGCGAGGCGCTCGACCAGGAAGAGGACGCCCGGCCAGAGCGCGATCGCGCCGGTCATCGGGAACAGGATCCAGGCCGTCATCGCCATCGAGAATCCGAAGGCCACGGCGCCGAAGACCGCCGCGCGCCGCGACACGGCGAGCTCCGTCAGCCAGAGCCACATTCCGGAGAGACAGAGGAAGAAGCGCAGCGCGCCCTGGAACGAGAGGGCGGCGAGCGGCGGCAGCAGCATCGCGGCGAGAGTGATCGGGGAGTACGGCGCCGACTGGCCGTTCCCGTCGAGAGGCGTGCCGCAGCCGTTCCAGCGATTGCGCAAAGGCAACGAGCCCTCGACCCATGTCCGGCGCACGGCGGCGCTCCACGGGACGATCTGGTGTGCGACGTCGGCGAGCCAGGCGCCGCGCCAGGGTCCGGGCGGCCGGGGGGCGGGGAGCGTGAGGAAGGCCTGGTCCGGCCCGAGCGGAGAGCGGGCGCGCATCACGCCGTCCCAGAGGAAGAGCACCGGCAGGAGCGCGAAGAGGGCGAAGATACCGCCGGGAATGCGGCGTCCCAGCCAGGCGGCGGCGAGTGCTGCGGCCGCGGCGCCGGCTCCGTAGAGCGCGAGCGTCGTGACGACCGTCGCGAGCGGCGTCACGCCGCGCGCCCCGCCGCAGGTCTCCGCGAGCGGACCGTCAGGAGGACCGAGGCGGCCGCCGCCGTGACGAGAGACACGAGTGCGCCGGTCCGAAAGCCCGGGCTCGCGTAATCGAGGCGAATGCGGTGGTCTCCCTCCGGAGCGAGGATCTTCAGGAACGGGCCGCTCGCGCGGCCGAGCGCGACCTTTCGCCCGGTCTCGTCCTTCGCTCTCCACCCGCCGTCGTCGACCAGGCTCGCGACGAGCACGGCCGGCCGCGGCGCCCGGACCCGGAAGGAGACGGAGTTGAAGGTCTCCGCGTGGTCCGACACCTCCGCCGGTGAGCCGTCGTCCGCGAAGACGAGGGGTCGCGCCCGCGCGTTCTCGAAGATCGCGCCGTCCCGGCCCGCGTAGACTCGCGTCCATTTCTCTCCCGGCGAGGCAGCATCGGGTCCGGTCACGAGATACCGGACGCCGAGCGCGTCGAGCGCCGACGCGTTCAGATCGCGGATCGATTTGTAGTACGCCGCGGGATCGTAACCGCAGACGACGTTGAGCCATGAGACGTACTCGCGGCGCTCGACGGGGTCGTGCGTGCGGACGTCTTCCTGGGCGGCGAAGATGCCGACATTGGGGAAGAACGCGAGCCCCTCGCCGGCGATGCGGTGCGGTCCGGGGCGCTCGCGCAGGAAGGCGGCGAGGGGGGTGACGGGATAGAGGTCCTTCGGATCGCTGAACGGCACGAGCCGCATTCCCTGCCGGAAGAGCTCGCCGCCGAGGACGAGGACGAGCAGCGCCGCTCCGGCGGTCGCGAACCGCTCCGGCCGGCGCCCGAGCAGCAGAACGACGGCCGTGGCCGCGGCGAGCGCGAGCGCGGAGAGCAGGTACGCTCGCTGCTGGCTCTCGAGCCCGCCCCGGGCGGCGAACAAGCCGTGGGAGCGAGCCGCGCAGAAAATCCCGACGAGCGCGGCCGCTCCGGCAACGGCCGGCGTCCAGAGGATCGCGCGCCGCCGCGTCGCGAGATCGCGCGTGAGGCGGTCGAGCTCGAACGCCGCGAGGGCCGCGCCGGAGATCGCTACCCAGACGAGGAAACGGGCGGGCAGGATGCGATTGAGGCCCGGCACGAAGGCTTCGATCTCCGCGAAAGGCCACGCGCCGGAGGCGACGCCGAGCCCGGCGATCAGCGGGACGAGCAGCGCCTTCTCGGCGATTGGCCGCGGCGATCCCGGCCGCAGGATCAGGAGCGCGAACACCGCACCGAGGATCCCGAAGTGGCCCTGCGCCATTTCGGGGAAGGAGACGAATCCGACAGGTAGAAGCGGCGACGCGATGCCGTCGCCGAGGATGCGCGGGAAGAGCAGTGCGGCCGGCGTCCAGGGGGACACGAGGCCATGTGGCGAGAGCGACAGGTTCGGTTTCCAGAAGGTCGCCTCCGTCAGGGCGAAGCGATTCGACGCGAGGATGGCGAGAATCTGGGGGAGAAGAGAGAACGCCGAAAGGCCCAGTGCCAGCGCGGCGGCGCCCCCGATCGCGAGCGGGAGGCCGCGGGTCGCCTCGCGCTCCCCGAAGGCCCGGCGCGCCGCGAGCCAGAGGGCGGCGAATGCGCAGACGAGGGCGGCGGTCTCGAGGTGGCCCGAGAGTGGAAGCAGAAAGAAGAACGCCGCCAGGAGCGCGAAGGCGCGTGTGCGCACGTCGGGGTCCCGGCGCCGCTCGATCGCGAAGAGAATCCAGGGTCCGAGCGCGAGGACAGCCGCCTGAGGGAAGAGCAGCCACGCGGTCATGGCGAGCGAGAACGCGAACGCGACGCCGCCGAAATATGCGGACGCCGGGCGCGCGCCGAGCTCGCGAAGCCAGACCCACGTTCCGCCGAGGGCGAAGAGGAGTTTCGCCGCCGCCCAGAGCGTAAAGGCTGCTGGCAAGGGCAGGAGCAGTCCCGCAATCGTCAGCGGCGAGTAGGCCGCCGACTGTCCGTTCGCGTCGAGCGCCATGCCGCAGCCGTTCCAGCGGTTGCGGTGCGGCCATTCCCCTTGCCTCCAGGCGAGGCGCACGGCGCGGGCCCAGGGGACGAACTGCCGCGCGACGTCGTCGGACCAGATCGTGGTGGGCGCCGCGGCCGGCGAGGGCGCCGTCAGGTAGGCATGGTCCGCAGGAATTGGCGTCTTGCCCGCGACGAAGCCGGGCCAGAGGAAGACCAGCGGCGGCAGAGCGAGAGCGAGGAGCCATCCGGGGGGGATCGGACGGCGAAGCCATCGCGCCGCGAGCGCGGCCGCGCCGGCGCACCCGATGTACAGCGCGAACAGCACGGCGCCGGAGGTCAGCGGCCGTGACGCGAGGTCGCGAAGAGATTCCATTTGGAGGCCGCGCGATCTTTAGCACATCGCCCCGAGACGGTCGAGCGGAAGGACGGAGGCGTGCGCCGACCCGTGTGCTAGCATCGAAAAACAGACTCGAGGAGGTTGCTGATGCGTGCGCGTTCCGTCGCGATCGCGATTTCGTTTTTCCTGTTCCTGGGTGCCGCCGCGGCCCTGGCGCAGACGACCGGATCGATCGAGGGTCGTGCCGTCGACGAAGCAGGCGGCGTGCTCCCCGGAGTCACCGTCGAGGCGCGCAGTCCGGCGCTCCAGGGCGTGCGCGTCGCGACGACGGACGCGAAGGGCGATTATCGGCTGACGCTGCTGCCGCCGGGCACGTACGCAGTGACGTTCACGCTGGCCGGGTTCGCGACCCAGGAGAAGAGGGGAATCACGGTCAGCCTCGGCCGAGGGACCACGCTCGACCTGACGCTGCAGCCGTCGGCCAAGGAAGCCGTCGTCGTTTCGGCCGAGGCACCGGTCGTCGATACGTCCGCGACCGAGCTCGGGACGAACTTCGCCCAGCGGGCGATTCAGACGCTTCCAACCGGGCGCAACTACTCGTCGATCGTCCAGGTCTCGCCCGGCGTCTCCTCCGACGCGGATCCCCGCAACACGGGGCAGAACACGATCACGGTGTACGGCTCGAGCGGAGCGGAGAACGCCTTCTACATCGACGGCGTCAACACGACGGGCGTCGAATACGGGTTCCAGGGCAAGAATCTGAACTACGAGTTCGTCCAGGAGGTCGAGGTCAAGACCGGCGGCTACGAGGCCGAATTCGGCCGCTCGACGGGCGGCATCATCAACGTCATCACGAAGTCGGGCGGCAACGAGTTCCACGGGGACGCGTTCGGGTATTTCAACAGCGCTTCGCTGCAGGCCTCTGCCAAACCGGTCGCCTCGCCGCAGGGGACGAACCAGGGAATCACGCAACAGGACTTTGGCGTGGATCTCGGCGGCTTCATGTGGAAGGACCGCATCTGGTTCTTCGGGGCCTACGACCGGGTGCAGACGACGATCAAGACGGGCCCGCCGTGCGATATCGGCGACACCGCCTGCTTCAGCCCGTCCGACAGCGAGATCTCGGAGTCCAAGAGTACGACCAACCTCGGGTCCGCGAAGCTGACCTTCACCCTCGCGCCGGGGCAGACGCTGATCGGAACGTTCATTCAGGACCCGCGGACCGATACGGGCGCCATCATCGACTCGAACCACGCCGCGAATGGCGATCCCCTGACCTACCTGGGCCGGCAGGACTTCGGAGGACAGAATTTTTCCGCGCGTTACGACGGGATCTTCGGCGGGAGCTGGGTGGCCGCGGGCCAGTGGGCCACGCACAAGGAGCGCAACTCCGTCGGTCCCTCGCCCGGCGGCGACATCATCCAGTACCAGGACTCGCGGGACGGCTTTTTCCAGACCGGCGGCTTCGGCCTGATCCAGGCCAAGGACTTCACCCGGGACATCTACGGCGCCTCACTGACGAAGTACCTCCAGGCGCACGAGATCAAGGGCGGCATCGAGTACGAGCACACGACGGCGGACGTCATCAAGAGAAACTCCGGCGGCCAGCTGGTGACGATTTTCGAGAACAAGGTCCATCCGGACTTGCCGATCTACAGCCACGCGTACTGGACGACCCCGACCGCGACGGTCGACGACGCCCCGCTCTCCGAGCTGAACGCGACCCCCGCGCACAAGAACCTCACGCTGTTCCTGCAGGACAAGTGGGCGATCCTCCCGAACCTGACGTTGAACGCCGGCATCCGGTGGGACCGGCAGCAGATCATCGACTCGTCGGGGGTGCGCCAGGTCAACCTGAACCGGGACTTCGCGCCGCGGGCCGGCGTGATCTGGGATCCGAGCAAGGACCACAAGACCAAGGTGTTCGGCTCCTACGGGCGGTTCTACGAAGAGCTTCCGATGGACCTCGTGATCCGGTCGTTCTCGTACGAACGGCAGCCGCGGATCATCAACTACGACCCCGTCAGCGTCACGCCGGACCCGAACGCCGAGGCGGATTACGGAACGCCGTCGGCGATTCTCGGAGGGTTCACCGAGCCGTCCGACCCGAACATGAAGGGCCAGTACATCTCGGAGTACATCATCGGCGGCGAGCGCGAGGTCGCGCCGAACATCGCCGTCGGGATCAAGGGCATCTACCGCGACTACGGCAACGTGATCGAGGACTTTCTCTGCATCAACGATGGCACGTACTGCATCGGAAATCCCGGTAAGGGCTCTCCGGGACAGTCGGCCAGCGGCTTCTTCCCCGGGTTCCAGCAGATCTACGGTCTCGACTACACGACGCTCTACGCCACGCCGCGGCCGGTCCGCATCTATCGCGGCCTGCAGCTCGACGCGACCAAGAGGTTCGCGGACAACTGGTCGATGACGGCGTCGTACATCCTCTCGAAGCTCGAGGGCAACTTCGACGGCGAGTACTCGCCGTTCACGCAGACGACGATCAACGATCCGAACATCTCCGCTGCGTACGATTACTACGACTTCTTCACGGACGGGAAGAACCTGAACGTCATCACTAACCGCGGGCCGCTCTCGAACGACCGGCGCCACCAGGTGAAGGTCTCGGGCCTCTACGTGACGCCGTTCCGGCTGTCCATCGGCCTGTCGGCCTACTATCGGACCGGCACTCCCTGGACGCGTTACGGCTACTCCGATGCCTACGGGCGCTA
>Ga0335080_10003798_pt1 | contig 15327 bp, 13 predicted proteins | sample Lox_Sample_34_FD_206720 | JGI IMG/M metagenome (GOLD analysis project Ga0335080, IMG submission 206720) | Soil microbial communities from Loxahatchee National Wildlife Refuge, Florida, United States - Lox_Sample_3.4 | ecosystem: Environmental > Terrestrial > Soil > Wetlands | place: USA... | reverse complement strand
AAATCGATCAGGTCGAGACGTTTCTGGCAGTAGCTACGTTCGGAGGCTTCCATCGCGCGGCGGAGGCCCTGCGCATCAGCCAGCCGGCGGTCAGCGCCCGCATCAAAGCGCTGGAGGAGTCGCTGGGCGTGGAACTCTTCGCACGCTCCCGCGGCGGGCTGGTGGTTTCGGATGCGGGCCGGACGTTTCGCCCACATGCGGAGCAGTTGCTGCGGATGGCGTCGGTCGCACGGCAGGCGGTGCATGAACTGCAGCCGGCAAGCACGAGCCCGTTGCAGATCGCGGCAGCGCTCTCCATTTCGGTTTATTTTCTGCCCGACGTGCTCAAGCGATTTCAACTAGCTCATCCCAACGTCAACATCAGTATTCGTCCGGGACATTCGAAAGAGGTGCTCGACCTGGTATTGAATGAGGAAGCCGAGATCGGCCTGGCCAGGTCCCTGCAGCACCCGGAGGTAGAAACGATCAGCTTGCGGGATGATCCCCTCCTGCTGGTGGCTCATGCGCGACGCGGTCCCGCGCACGCCCGGCGCGCACGACTGGAGCAAGTCGCGGTCTGGCCGCTGATTTTTTACGAGCGCGGTTCAAGCGATTGGACGATTACTCAAGGCCTGTTTCGCAGCGCAGGGCTGGTGCCCAATGTAGCCTTGGAAGTTGACTCGATTGAGACCGCGAAACGCATGGTGGAGCGCGGGCTCGGTCTTTCCTTCCTGCCGCAACTGGCGGTTGTCCGCGAGATCAGTCAACGGCAGCTGACCACCGTGAAAGTACTGGATGCCGAGCCCCTGCGCCGCAGCCTCGATGTGATTCACCCTCGCCGGCGTCCACTGCGGACCGAGGCACGAGTGTTCCTGCAAATGGTGAAGGAGGCGGCTAACGAGGAGACGCTTGGCGCAGCGCGACACGGCGTTCGAAAAAAAGATAGAACGCACCGTCCGTAATGCATACGCATCATAGCAGCCACAGTGAGCTCCCGATTTTCCTCTCTCCTCCACAAACCCACCTACATCTCCACAAAATCTACACAGCAGAAGGCGAATTTGGGGTTGCGGAAAGCTGGGGTGTGAGGCAACCTGCAGATCGGTCCCCTAGAAAATTCATGTCTGCGGCAAGCGGAAGTTTCCGGCACAATCAGTTGATGGATTGGTTTCCGTTTTACGTGCATCGCTTCATCGGGGACATCCGTTATCGAACTCTCAAGGACTATCAGCAGGCGTGGTTTTTGAATCTTCTATTTGCATCCTGGGTTTCGGAGCGACCGGGCTATCTGCCAGACGACGGGCAATTGTGGCGCCTCGCGAATGCACAACGGCAGTACTTTTTCGAGAAGGAATCTGCGCCGGTTATGTGCATGTTTGAGCGCGAGGGTTCGACGATTGACGGTGTTGTCTGGATTTATAACCGCACCCTGCTTCAGATCTACGATGAGCAAGTCCTAAAATTCCACAAGAAGCGGCGTAAATCCTCAAAACTCACAGACGATGGAATGACTTCTTATCTTGATTTTGAAGGTACACTAAGCAAGAAAAATAATGGACGAGAAGAGTGTTCACGCCATCCGGAATCTGGCCTCACCCAATGGGGAACCTGTTGGGCCTGCTATGAAGAGAAGCACAGCAACCAGGCAGGTTGAATCCGGACCCATTTGTCCTCTGTGCGGCGGCACGGGATGGAAGGATGCCGGATCGCAAAAGGAAAAACGGGTTACGCGGTGCGACTGCTTTCTTCAGGTTCAAGCATCGCACCTGCTGGGGGCGGCGGAGATCCCAGCACGGTATCGGGACTGCAGCTTTGCAAGCTACGAAACCAATGGAAGCCAATCACTAGCGGCGACAAAAATTGCGGTTGAGAAATGGGCTGAGCAATACCCTCTGGATCGGACTGGATTGCTAATCATTGGTCCCAGCGGAGTGGGGAAGACCCACCTGGCGGTTGCCGCGATCAAACAGTTGATTGGCAAAAGCATCCACTGTCTCTTCTGTGATTATCGCGAGCTGCTAAAGCGAATACAAAATTCGTATAACCCGGCGGAGCAGACGACTGAGTTGGGTCTGCTGACGCCGGTGTTGGAAACCGAAGTGCTATTACTGGACGACCTGGGTGCTGTAAAGCCCTCCGAGTGGGTCTGGGACACAGTGAGTTTGATTCTAAACACGCGCTACAACGACAATCGCACAACCATTATCTCCAGCAACTTTCTGGATGGACCAAGCGCGGCACTGGCAGTGGACGGGCCCCGCCGTGCCACGCGCGAAGAAACACTCGGCGACCGAATAGGCGAGCGGATGCGCTCCCGTCTGTTCGAGATGTGCCGGCTGGTCTTGGTTCAAGGCAAGGACTACCGCCAGAAATTCCGTATGGCCGGCTTTCGCTAGGCTCGCTCAGGAGATTGTCTTCTAGAATGATCTCGTGCTGGCTAACCGGCTCGAGTTCGATCCTGGCATCGATGTTGAGCTATTTGCCGCGGTGCCCGCTGTGCCCGCTGTCTTCCTACTGCGGGGAGCCGATGCACAGGAGCCTTACGTCAGCAAGAGCGCCAACCTTCGCCGCCGGCTGCAGCGCCTTCTGGGCGCGCCGGCAGAACGGAGCAAACGGCTGAACCTGCGGCACCGGGTCAGCACCATTGAGTACACGCTTACGGGCTCGGAATTCGAATCCCGCTTTCTGCTGTACAAGACTCTGAGAATCGCATTTCCCAAAACATATACTCACAGACTGCGCCTGCGCTTCGCGCCCCTGGTCAAGCTGCACATGGAGAATGAATATCCGCGAGCCTCGGTGACGACGCGCTTAGGCCGGCTGCAAGGCAGGTCAATCTATTACGGGCCATTCGCCTCGCGTCCGGCGGCGGAAAAGTTCGCCAACGATTCATTGGATTTCTTCAAAATGCGGCGCTGCGTAGAGGATCTCCATCCCGACCCGAAGTTTCCGGGATGTATTTATTCGGAAATGAAAATGTGCCTGGCGCCATGCTTCAAAGGTTGCACGGACGAGGAGTACCGTGCCGAAGTAGATCGTGTAGTGGCGTATTTCGACAGCTCCGGAGATTCGTTGATTCGCGAAATCACGACGGGACGGGATGCGGCGTCCGCTCGTCTCGATTTCGAGAACGCCGCCGCCTGGCACGCACGCCTCGAGAAGATCAAGCCGGTTGTCGGCCAAATACCGGAGATCGTCGGCCGCATCGATCGCCAGGCGGGTATATTGATCCAGCCGAGCGTGACCCCAGGATGTGTGAACCTGTTTCGAGTTGATGCGGCGTGCGTCTCTGGGCCAGCGGCCTTCGCAATTCAGGCTGCGGAACACGCCAGATCGCAATCAATGGAGTCCCGGCTGCAAGGAGCGTATGAGGCCATTAGCCCTGCCGGCACCAGGGCAGCCATGGAAAGCATGGAGCATCTGGCTCTGCTGAAACAATGGTTTTACCGTAGCACGCGAGAGGGGGAACTTTACCTGGCGGATGAGAAAGGCGCCCTGCCCTGGCGTCGTATCGTGCGAGGAGTCTCCCGCGTTTTCAAGGGCGAAAAGACAGAGCCGACCGAAGCCATCGGCCGGCCCCCCGAGGGGGGAATCGCCAAGCAGTCAGGAGGCATCTGAAAACAAATGACGAAGGCGAATCAGGATCAGAAGATCCTCCGCGAGCAGCTTGTTGAACTCCTGCAAGGCGGCAACGCGCACGCCCGATTTGACGACGTGATAGCCGGCATCGCCGCTGAATTGCGAGGAAAGATACCGCGCGGTATACCGCACTCCTTGTGGATGCAACTCGAGCACCTGCGGCTGGCGCAGTGGGACCTCCTGGAATTCAGCCGGACTGCGAAACATGTGTCTCCGCCCTGGCCCGAGGGCTACTGGCCCCAGAAGGAAGGTCCGCCGAACGAGGCCGCCTGGAACAAGAGCGTAAAGCAATTCCGGTCCGATCTGAAGGCCATGCAACAACTGGTGGCGGACCCCAAGACTGAGTTGTTCGCCAAGATCCCGTGGGGAGATGGCCAGACCATCCTGCGAGAGGCCCTGCTCCTGGCCGATCACAACGCTTATCACGTGGGCCAGATGGTGGATGTGCGGCGAATGCTGGGAGCATGGCCGGGAAAGTAAATCACGGTTTGCAAGGGGTCAGGAAGCATTTTGCTCCAAAGATGCGTGGCGAAAGGCCTGGGGTTTCATGACCTGGGGGCGGCGTTTGCGAGAGATCACCTTCAGCTCCTGGCGCCATCGTTCGCCGATCTCGACGAAAACCCACTCAACGTCTGGAGAAATGTAGCGGAGCATGGTGTCGGTCGCGGGATGAACGTGGAGGACCGGCGCCACCAGAAACAAGAGAGGGCGCTCGGCGGACAGGATTTTCCCGGGAAAATAGCCAAATCTTTGGAATTCGGCGCGGTCATGGTGCCAGACTACACGCGACCAATAGTCGAGGCCCTGGACTGGAAGGTGAATGTCCTCATCGGCCTTGAGTTCAACGACAGCCAGGCGTCCGTCCTGGGTGGCGGTCAGAACGTCGATCAGCGCGCGGTCCGACGCGGAGAAGGCGGGCAGCTGAGAATATAAGCAGCACGGGTCGAGGCGCTCATCGATTGAGCGGACTGACTGCACAACCAGGGACTCCAACCAGCGCTCGGGATGCAGCCGCCAGAGGAGACTTTCCCGCGGACCATCAAAATGGCGCGCCTCGCCGATGCTACGAACCAGGCGGGTGAATTCCGCAAAGTTAGCGGAAGTCAAAACCCGCTCCTCGGCTCCGAGGCCGAATACGATCTCGGTTCCGAGGCTGAACGAGGCAGGGTTCTGAGCCAAGCGGGCTCGGGCGAATTCCAGGCCGTGGCAACGGAAGGCAACCTCGGCCCCTGAGAGCACGGCCAGTTCCGCTTCAGGCATGATCGCGCGTACCTGTGAGATCGGCGTGCTAAACCGTTCTCGGGCAGCGGCCTCATCGGTCGCGTGGACAAGGCGGGTCGCCACATTCCCACGGTCGGAGAGGTCGATCTCTCGCAAACTATCTTCGCGCTCATCGAATTCGTAGAGATGCCACTTGGCGGCGTCCTGGCTCAAGAGGGCCATGCGCTCGCGAACGATAGCCGATGTATAAGGGGGCACAAACAGCTTCAGTCCTTCAATGACCCACTTTGCCGCGTGCGTATGCCGGCACACATCCAGCCAGATGATGGCAAACGTCAAGGCGGCATCGATGGTAGCCTGGGTCTCCTGCGAATTCACACCCAGCACGGCAAAGGCGGACTGGCCCTGTCGAAGCATGCCCCGGGCGTAGATGGGGCCAAAGGAATGTTCCAGGTCCATGGACGTGCTCAAGGGGCCGATCTTGAAGCCATGAAATCGCCGCTCCAGGATGTGTTGCAGCCGGCGACGGTAAGTGACTCGGGCGGCGCGCTTCGCCGTCGGAGTACGCCGGTCGCGCTCCCTGCAGATTTCAAGCTTTGTGGGCCGGGTCTGGCCGAGGCGCTGCACGGCCAAGCGCAGCACGTCGTTTTTTACTTCGGCGTCCAGCACCCGCCGGACCACATTCCTTTCCGCGGACCAAAGGTGAAGAAGGCATTTATTGTATTCGCCGGAGATCGAATATTTCGACCGAGCGAGCTCAAAGACCGTGGTCCCTTCTTCCACGACTACGGCCTCATTCGCACCGGCAAGGAAATCATTCACGGCGCGGGCAAGCGATTCGGGAGTCACGGGAAAATTGTTTCAAGTTGCCGCGTTCCGGTCTGTGACGATTGACCATCTTCGCAGCAGTTTTCTCCAGGGAAAAGAAGAGCGCACGCGGTTTCGATGTCCACGTCAGCGGGCGCTCATGGGATAATGAAGGTCAGTGAGGGGAGTCTTTCAAAGAGAGCAGGCATCTAATTAGCGTGGGTACAAATCGGTTCTTTTTCGAGCATTATGGCGTGAATGAGCGGGACCTGGAGCGGTATCTGGCGGCGGCTCTTTCCGCGGGCGGCGACTACGCCGATCTCTACTTCGAATATCTTTCTTCCACCTCGCTGATGGTGGACGAGTCGATGGTGAAGTCCGCCTCGCAGGGAATTTCAGCAGGCTGCGGCGTGCGCGTCATTGCCGGAGAACGGACCGGGTACGCGTATACCGACGATCTTTCTCCCGAGCGGATTCTACACGCGGCGCGAACTGCGGCACTGATCGCCAGCGGCCCCGCCAAGACTCCGACGGTGGGTTTTCAGGCGAAGCCGGCGCGCAGCTTGTATCCAGTGACCCTGCCCTCGGTGGACGCCGAAATCACTGCCAAGGTGGAGCTGGTGATGCGCGGCGACAGGGCGGCGCGCGCGTTTGACCCGAGAATCAAGGAGGTCCGCTCCAGTTATGCCGACGAATTGCGGAAGATCCTGGTTGTCGGTTCGGATGGAACCCTGGCCGAAGACTCCCAGCCGCTGGCGCGGATGAACGTCTCCTGCATTGCCAAGACGGATGGGAACTCCGCGCGTGGAGGTTCAGGCGGTGGTGGCCGCGTGGCGCTGGACTTTTTCTTTGGGGAAAAGACGCCGGAGTCTTTTGCCAAGGAAGCCGCCCGGCAAGCCATCCTGCAGTTGGACGCGCGTGAGGCGCCGGCAGGTGAAATGGAGGTAGTCCTTGGGCCGGGGTGGCCCGGCGTCTTGCTGCACGAAGCCGTGGGTCACGGACTGGAGGCGGACTTCAATCGCAAGCAGACCTCGGCCTTTGCCGGCCTGATTGGCAAGCAGGTAGCGAGCGAGAAGTGCACGGTGGTCGATAATGGCACCATGCCGTGGCGGCGCGGTTCGCTCAACGTTGACGACGAAGGCCAGCCTACGCAGAGCACAGTGCTAATCGAAAAGGGAATTCTAAAAGGATATTTGAGCGACAAGCTCTCAGCGAAGCTGATGGGCATCGCCGATACCGGCAACGGACGGCGCGAGAGCTACGAGCACATTCCCATGCCGCGCATGACGAATACCTACATGCTGGCGGGCGAGGACGATCCCACGGACATTATTCGCTCGGTGAAGCGTGGCGTGTACGCGGTCAATTTTGGCGGCGGGCAAGTGGACATCACCAATGGCAAATTTGTCTTTTCCGCATCCGAAGCCTATTTGATCGAGAGCGGTCAAATCACGGCTCCGATCAAAGGCGCGACTCTGATTGGCAATGGTCCGGATGTGCTGACGCGGGTCTCCATGGTGGGTAATGATTTGAAGCTGGACGAGGGAGTTGGCACCTGCGGCAAAGACGGCCAGGCTGTGCCGGTTGGAGTCGGCATTCCGACGATCAAGGTAGACCGGCTGACCGTGGGTGGCACCGCCAAGAAAGAAAGCGGCAGCTTCATGCAATAGACTCCGAGACACTCGATCGATGGAGTTCTCTGAGGGTGAAGTTCCCGCTATCTGTAGCAACTATTTTCCCTATGTCATCGACGCAACTTGAAAACGGAATCGCAAGCCGGCCGGTGAATCTGAAAGACCTTGCCCAGGAGCTCGTTGGGCGGGCGATGAAGGGCGGCGCTACTGCGGCCGAGTGTGTGATTCGCGAGGGCGACGAGTTCTCGACCCTGGTGCGCCTTGGCCAAGTGGAGACGCTCAAAGAATCGGGATCGAAAGCGGTTGGAGTGCGCGTTTTCCGGGGACAGCGCGCCGCCAGCACGTACTCAAGCGACTTCTCGCGGGACGGGCTGGAGCACATGCTGAATTCGGCGTTGGAATTGGCGCAAATCACATCGGAGGATCCTTTTTCGGGAATTCCGGATCCGTCGCAGCTGGGCTCGTTGCCGGGCGACCTGGATCTCTATTCGGCCGATGTCTATTCCCTGCCGGGCGAAGAGCGTATTGGCTACGCGCGTCGCGCCGAGAAGGCGGCACTGGACTTCGATGCGCGGATCAAGAACTCGGAGGGAGGGTCGTTCGATGCGGCCACCGGCCATAAGATTCTTGCCAACTCTCATGGATTTATCGGCGAATACCGGCGTTCGTATTGTTCGATTGCCGCCATTCCCATCGCTCAATCCGAAAACGGCGCCATGCAGAGGGATTATTGGTTCTCAGTAGCGCGCAGCTTGAGCCGCCTGGAACCGCCGGAACATGTTGGTAAGGTCGCTGCGGAGCGCACCCTGCGGCGCCTGGGCGCGCGTAAAGTGAAGACTGCGCACGTGCCGGTTGTCCTCGACCCGCTGGTTGCCACGTCGATTCTCGATCATATCTTCGAGGGTGTGAACGGGGATTCGGTTTACCGCGGGGCATCGTTCCTGGCGGGCAAACTCGGCGAGAAGATCGCCGGCGATCACATCAACGTCATCGACGACGGAACCATGATTGGGGGCTTCGGAACCAGCCCTTTCGATGGGGAGGGCATTCCGTCGCGGCGAACCGTGGTGATCGAAAACGGAGTGCTCAAGTCGTACCTCCTGAATACCTATACCGCCAGGAAACTTGGGCTAGAGACGACCGCGAATGCCGCGCGAGGGCTGGCGGGGAATCCGGGAATCGGCCCGGGTAATTATTTCCTTCAGCCGGGGACGAAGAGCCCTCGGGAGATCATAGGGGAGATTAAGGAAGGTCTGTATGTAACCGAGTTTCTCGGGCATGGCGCCAACCTGGTGACCGGCGACTACTCGCGGGGTGCGTCGGGCCTGTGGATCTCCGGCGGTGAACTGTCGTTTCCTGTGGAAGAGATCACGGTGGCTGGAAATCTGAAAGAGATGTTTTTTCAGATCTCAGAGATCGGAAGCGATCTCGAATTTCGCGGCTCCATCGCCTGCCCGACAATCCGGATAGATGGGCTCACTGTGGGCGGAGAGTAGGCTTCCGGTCGCAAGTGGGTCAGGGATAAATCGACAATCGAAAATCCGCATTCTACAATCGCTGCATGGGCGGTCTGCTGGAACCAAGTCCCCTGACGGCATCCAAGCCTGATTCGAACCTGCGGGCAATCCTGCTGGGAGTGGCTCTGGTGGTGGTCGTGGTTGGGATCATAGCCCTCCTCTTACGTGCGAGTCCGAAGGGGCCAGCGGCACCGCACGCATACGCTTCCAACCTAAAGCTGGCTGACCTCAAAATGAGCGCGGCTGAGAATTTCGTGGGCGCAAGCGTTACCTATATCGATGGAACCATCAGCAATGCCGGTGATAAGACGGTGACACATGCCATGGTGCATGTGATCTTCCGAGATTCGATGAACCAAATTGTGCAGGCTGAAGATGTTGCTGTGCATGTACTGCGGAGCGGTGGCCCCTATCCCGAGGCCGTCGATCTCAGTGTTTCCCCGTTAGCTGCAGGCCAGGGCCAGCCGTTCAGGCTGACGTTCGAGCATATCAGCACCGACTGGAATCAGGCGTACCCCGAACTTCAAATCACCGAAGTCACGGTCAGGTAGAAGAAGCCCGGCCTGCCAGGCCTAGACCAAGCCTGCACGAACACGGCGCAGAAAGTCCTCAGCATCACGCCGGGCCTCTTCCATGATCTTGGGATCACCGTGGCTTTCCAGCGTGACTTCCTGCAGCAGGAGGTCGACAGCATCTTTGGGTTTGAAACCCTGTCCGACGAGCTTTCTGATGCGGTAGGTGAAGCTGCCGGATTCGCCCGACGCGAGACGCGCGGGATGATCCCGGCACAGATGTTGACGGAACTTTCCCGCCGCCAGGCGATCGTAGGCGGTCTTGGCTTCGGGATCGCTAAGGAGAGTGGGCAAGGGCGAATTCCACTCGCAGCGGGAGCAGATCCAACCATGAAAACTGTGGTCGTTGATCCAGATCAGGGCTCGGTTGTCCTTGATCTCCTGGCCGCGGCCGCCCATGAGGACTCTGGCTCCTGTTCGATCGTGACTTGGTCTCCCAATAAGACAATACACCCGGTGAGCCGCGCAAGTGTACATGTGTGCGGCGTGCTTCCGAGATCAATACTTTAGAATGATGCCATGTCTGAAAGCAGGCATTTCCGGCTGACGGAGAGCGTCAAAGCGGCGGGTTGAGCTTCCAAGCTGAGTCCGGCGGCGCTGGACGCGGTGCTTGGGAAATTAGCCCGGCAACAGGATCCGAATGTGCTGGTCGGCTTCGAGCACGCCGACGACGCCGGCGTGTATCAATTGGGACCGGGCACGGCGCTGGTGCAGACGGTCGATTTTTTTACACCCATCGTTGACGATCCCTATGTGTTTGGACAGATTGCCGCGACCAATTCGCTGAGCGATGTATACGCCATGGGCGGACGCCCGCTCACTTCACTGGCATTGGTCTGCTTTCCGGAGAAAGGAGACCTGACGGTGCTGGAGAGAATTCTCGCCGGCGGTCTCGCCCAGATGGTGGAGGCCAGCTGTACGGTCATTGGCGGGCACAGCATCCGCGACGACGAGACCAAGTTCGGATATTCGGTGACCGGCGTAGTGGATCCCGGGCGGGTGTTTACCAACGACGGCGCGCAGGCAGGAGATCGCCTGCTGTTCACAAAGTCGCTGGGGACGGGGGTTATCTCAACCGCGATCAAGAAAGGCGTGGCAAAGCAACCGTGGGTCGACGCGGCGGTGGTCTCGATGACGACTCTAAACAAGAAGGCGGCGGAAGTGATCACCGGGAGCAATCAAGCGGCGCGGCCAGCGGCTGGCAACCTTCCGGCGGAAAGAAGTTCCAACGGTTTTGCTGTTCACGCCATGACCGACATAACAGGTTTTGGGTTGATTGGGCATGCGCGTGAAGTCGCGCTGGCTTCAAAAGTATCGCTGCGATTTTTCGCCGACCGGATTCCTCTGCTTGAAGGAGCATTGGAGTGCGTCCGCGCCGGCCACATTCCGGGCGGCCTGCAGGCCAATCGCGAGTTCGCGGAGTGCGTGGTGCAGTACGGGGACGGGATCAGCGAGGAGATCAAGACGATGCTGTTCGATCCGCAGACGGCAGGAGGGTTGCTGATTTCGGTTGGGGCAGAGGACTCTTCCAGGCTGGCGCAGGCCCTGAGCGCAGCGGGAGTGCCGTCGGTCGAGATTGGGGAGGTATTGCCAGAGGGCAAACCATTGATCGCGGTGCTTCCCTGATGATATGCGCAGGTGCAAGCGTGGGGAAAAGTTCGGGGTAGAGCTATTCTTCAATTTGTACCAAGCCGCTCGCTACCGTCGTTCTAGCCAACCAATTCCCAGATACTTGCCAGGTGGTGGTCGTCGTGCTCGGCGGCGAAGTAAAGATGGTCTGCCAGCCGCATCGGCTGCTTCAGGCGAGGATGAAGCATGGAGCGGCTGAACGCTGCCGCCGGGAGGGCGTCGAGGCGATCCACCAGCCCCGACCGAGCCGTGCGAAAGTCCCTCAGAATTTCGTTAATCTGGCGGGCATTGTGGTTGGCTTCGTAAGTCTTGCGGTTGGTGAGGTCGGCCGCGGTGAGCTCCTCCCCGCCCTTCAAGAAGTCATCGACACGCGCCATCCACAAGGAATCGAGGTCCAGCAGATGACCGGCGTGCTCCTGGGCCGACCAACTTCCGGGCACCGACTTCACCAGGACGGAGCGAGGACGGCCTTGAAGCATCTCTTCGATTCTGGCCGGTGTGCCTCGCAGGCGGACGCGCAGATTGGGATATAACTCGACGGGAAAGGAAAAATCGAACTTCCGCTCAAACCACTTGGCCACTTGGGTCACGATCTTTTGGGGCTCCCCGACGGTGATTCTCGAAAACCAGCAGTTCAGATCCTGCAGGGCCTGCCGGCGATTCTATTTATTGGGGGGCGCAGATTTCTGTGCCGTTTCCGCAAGAAACAGGGCGGCTGTCCGGCCGCCCTGAGATTATGCGCGAAATTGGGGAATCAGGCTCTCGCGGGACTCTCTCCACCTTTGGCGAGTCCGGGGCGTCCGGGCTCCGGCTTAAGAACCTGCTGAACGCCATCTTCCGGCTTACTTGGGGCCGCCAACTTTGGCAACTCGTTGCCATCGATCAGCAATTTGATTTCGTTGGCATCGAGGACTTCGCGTTCGAGCAAAGCAAGTGCGATGCGGACTAGAGTATCGCGGCCCTGGCCGAGCACGTTCTTGGCCGTGTCATAGCCGTTCTGCACCAGCCGTTTGACTTCCTCATCGATGCGGATGGCGGTAGCTTCACTATAGTCGCGATGCTGCGCGATTTCGCGGCCCAGAAAGATCTGTTCTTCTTTCTTGCCGAAGGTGAGAGGCCCGAGTTCGCTCATACCAAACTCGCACACCATCTTACGGGCCAGTTCGGTCGCGCGTTCGATGTCGTTGCCGGCACCGGTGCTCATCTGGTTGAGAAACATCTCCTCCGCAAGGCGCCCGCCCATCATGATCGAGATCTGAGTCTCGAGATATTCCTTGGTGTAGTTGTGCTTATCGTCGATGGGAAGTTGCATGGTGACGCCCAGCGCCATACCGCGGGGAATGATGGTGACTTTGTGAAGAGGATCGGAATGCGGCAGCTTCGCGGCCACGAGGGCGTGTCCGGCCTCGTGGTAGGCGGTGACCTTTTTCTCTTCCTCGGAGAGAATCAGAGATTTGCGCTCAACGCCCATCAAAACCTTGTCTTTCGCGAGCTCGAAATCGTACATGAGCACGGCCTTGCGGTTCTGCCGGGCGGCGCTCAAGGCAGCCTCATTGACCATGTTCGCCAGGTCGGCTCCGGAAAATCCTGGAGTGCCCCGCGCCAGTACGGAGAGATCCACGTCATCGGCCAATGGAATTTTACGGGTGTGGACACGCAAAATTTCTTCGCGGCCGCGCACGTCGGGCCGATTGACGACTACGCGCCGGTCGAAGCGTCCGGGACGCAGGAGAGCCGGGTCCAGGACGTCAGGCCGGTTGGTGGCGGCCATAAGAATGACGCCTTCATTCGACTCAAAGCCATCCATCTCGACCAGGAGCTGATTGAGTGTCTGTTCACGTTCGTCGTGGCCACCGCCCAAACCCGCGCCGCGATGCCTTCCGACTGCGTCAATTTCATCGATGAAGATAATGCAGGGGGCGTTTTTCTTTCCCTGTTCGAAGAGATCGCGAACCCGGCTGGCGCCCACGCCCACAAACATCTCGACAAAGTCCGATCCGGAGATGGAGAAGAACGGGACGTTGGCCTCGCCGGCAACGGCCCGAGCCAGCAGGGTTTTACCGGTTCCCGGAGGGCCGACGAGCAAAACGCCCTTGGGGATGCGCCCGCCGAGCTTCTGAAACTTTTGTGCCTCGCGGAGAAATTCGATGATCTCTCGGAGCTCTTCCTTGGCCTCGTCGACTCCGGCCACGTCTTTGAACGTAACCTTCTTCTGCTGCATCGAAAGCAATCGGGCGCGGCTCTTTCCGAACGACAGGGCTTTGTTTCCGCCGGTCTGCATCTGGCGGATCATGAAGAACCACAACAGGGCCAATACGATAAGCGGCGCGAGATTCAGAAGCCAGCTGGGCCAGCTGCCGTTACTGATGTCTTTGACGGTGATGTTGACACCCTTGTCGCGCAGCGCCTTGATCATGTCGGGGTAGTTGGCTGGCACGGTCGTGTGGAAATCCGAGCCGTCATTCTGGAACTTTCCCCGAACCTCCATGCCGATAATGGTGACCTCTTTGACGTTGCCCTGGTCCACATCGGCCATGAATTTGGAGAAACTAATTCCTTGATCTTTCTGTCCCGCGCCGCCGGCCTTAACGACCTGCCAAAGCAAGAACGCCGAGAGCACTATCACCAGCCAGAAAACAACCGTTTTGACCGTCGAATTCACCTGAAGACTCCTGAGAATGCCGCGCTCAACCCCTAGAGCGCAACCGGGGCTCCTTCAAACAATTAGATGCCAGCGGCGGGGTTTGGATAGAAGGAATTACCCGCACTGGTAATTCTAAACCTTCTTGGGGAAAAAAGGTCGGGCATCTTGCGGTGACTTAAGTCATGATCACGGTTCAGCTTGCGACTGCAACGTATGGCAGATTGCGATACATCTGTTGGGCCGAACCCAAGCCATACCCGACCAGGAAGGCATCATCCACCAGAAATCCGAAATAATCTGGCTGTAGCTGAACTCGTCGAGCCGACTGGCGATCGAGGAGGGTAGCCAATTTCACAGAGGCTGCTCCGCGTTCGCGCAGGTCACTCATCAGGAACTCGGTCGTGACCCCTGAGTGAACCAACCCCTCAATCAGAAGGACGTGGTGGCCTTTGATTTCGGTATCGTGGCTGAAGAAAATCTCCAAGAAGCCGCTGGGAGTTCCCTCCTGCTGCTTGCGGTATCTCGGTTTGACGAACTGGCAGATCATCGGAAGCTCGAGCTCGCGAACCAGATCCGCCATGAACATGAATCCGTTCTCCAGAAGGGACAGAGCGTGGATGGTTTTGCCCTGATAGTCATTGGATATCTGCCGGGCCATTTCGCGGATGCGTTTTTGCAGCTGATCGGCAGGGATCACGACGCGCATCTGCTGCGTTTTCGCGGATTCGTTCACGTTGTAGCAGTACCTCCATCGGCCGGCAACGGCGATTCTTCAATGGCGACGCCTGGGCTCCCATTACGCGGCTGCATGCGGGCCGGCGCGGCGAATCCCCGCAACCAGACTACATCATTCCCGCTGAGCAGCACTGGCCAGAGCTTGCGTTCCGGGCCGGTGACGTGCTGTTCCTGGAGCAGTTCCTTGATCTTCCGCGGTGCCTTTGTGTGAGCCGGCCAGAATCGATCTCCCGCGCGCCAGTTCCGCACTCGCAATTGCGGCGGCAGCAACTCACGATCCAGCAATCGCTCCCGATTATACTGCCCGGAGTCGGTGCTTTTTACCAGCACCGCTGCCATCCGCTGACCGGTCTCGGGGATGTCGACTGAGCCCGGCACGGAAAGCACATACTCATAATCGATCTCCGAAACCCGGGTTTCTTTGCGGACAAACTGGATCTCTTCCTTCGTCCATGAAGCTGACCAGCCGTGTGGCAACAGCACGGCGCCGGCGTTGTTCGCGATCAAGTTGAGGAGTTCTTCCACGTGACAGAACTCTAGCCGGATGCCCAAAGATTCAGCCACAGCCCTGGCGACGCGGCGTTGCACAGCCAGAGGCAGGCGGGAAAATGGCTTTGGGGCCAGGCGCTGCGATTTCCAGACTCTTTCCAACACACTCGCGACTTCGTTCCACCAATATTCTTCCTCTCCCCGCGCAATTTCGGCCGTCTCGGCGAGCGTTTGGCGCACCGCGGGGTTGAGATGCCGTTCCAGCCGTGGCAGAATTCCGTGCCGCACACGGTTTCGCGCGTGGCGCAGGTCACGATTACTCTTGTCTTCGCGCCACGGCTGGCCGACCGCCCGGAGGTACACTTCGAGTTCAGACCGCCCTACGGTAAGCAGCGGCCGAACAATCGCGCCATCGGGAGATGGACCCGCTGCAACCGAAAGGCGGGGATAGATTCCAGCCA
>Ga0335080_10003795_pt1 | contig 15331 bp, 9 predicted proteins | sample Lox_Sample_34_FD_206720 | JGI IMG/M metagenome (GOLD analysis project Ga0335080, IMG submission 206720) | Soil microbial communities from Loxahatchee National Wildlife Refuge, Florida, United States - Lox_Sample_3.4 | ecosystem: Environmental > Terrestrial > Soil > Wetlands | place: USA: Florida... | reverse complement strand
AGGGGTGCTAACCGGATGGAACGTGCGCAGCGTGCCATTCAGGTTAAAGAACCGCGTGAGATCATTGGCCGCGCGCGCGTCCGCGAACGTCAAGGCGCCTTCGCTGAGGCCAAAATTCTGCTCGATAAACCGCAAGATGCTGCCGAAGTCGTAACGGAGATTATCAATGTAGCCGCTCGGCGTGTAAGCCGAAACCACCAGCAGGGGAACGCGAAAACCATACTGATAATCGCCCTCGGGCGGGATGAGGATAGGAGGCGGCTCATGGTCATACCATCCGCCCCAATCGTCCCAGGTGATGAAGATGGCGGTGTTTCTCCAGTACCCGTTGCCGCCATCGCAGTCCGCGCTGGTTCCCACGGCATTGACGATCGAGGCCACCCAGGAAGGTCCTCCTCCGTCGTTGCCGTTGGCGTGGTCGGAATTCGCGCCCGTAGGAACTACCCAGCTCACCCCGCGAAGCTGACAGTTACTAATGTCCATTAGAACGTCGGCGGGAGTAAGGTCCACATTATCGGCCCATGCCTGGCCCTGGCATTGTCCCCCGTAGCCGCTCGACTGGCAGATGTGTTGAATAGCATTGGGCGCAGTCCAGATCGAGCTCGCGTTCGGGGCGTAATACTTCCAGGAGAATGCCTGCTGAAAGTCACCCATCGTCTGGTGCTCGAAGCAGGGATAGATCACGTCTCCCTGGGCTTCAATACCCGGTGACCGGATCAACTGCACAGTTGCCCCCGGCAGGGCAATGCAGCCGGCGACTGGGCCCACCACATTCTCCGCGGCAAAGATACCGCGATGGTCTTCATCCGCGCTGGGCGCCGAGGTGCCGCCGAAGATGAACTGGTGGGCGGGAAAGCTGGGCCCCTGATTGGTCTGGAACATATAGTTCGCCCAGCCATATTGCGTGGCTATATCAAGATAGGGATTGAGGATGCCGGTGGAGTTATCCACATATCGGAACTGGGGCTGGCTTGGACAGGTACCCGAGCAGGTGACGTGCGCGCCTCCGTCCATTTTGCACCGGCCGGCGGGCGACGACTTGCCGTCGCACTGCGCCACGAACGCTGAATATGCATGGCTTAAATCGTATTGGTTGGCCAGCTCCACCGGCAGGGGTTGAATCACACGCTTGAAGGTAGCATTGTCCAGCCAGTTGTTGGTCTGGATGTTGTATTGGTTCAAACCAGGAGTAGTACTGCACGAATTGTTGGACCCATAGGGCGGGACGCAGAGGCCCTGAAAGAGATTGTCGGGGGTGCGGTTTTCCTGGACGATCACAACGATGTGTTGGAATTGCTGTATCTGCGCGTTCGCGGCTGTCATCGCCAAACACACGAACACCGCCGGCAGTAGAGTTGTCCCCTTCATACAACCTCCTTCGCCTGCCTAGGCAGGCGTTAGCACTCCCGATCACGAGAGGCAGTTGTTCGATTAAGGACTTCTTCACTGGGCGCTATTCTGTTGGCTGAAAACACTCCTTCGGAAAGCACATAACTCATGGCATGAGCCTTCCGTATTGCTGATAACGCGGTTTATCAGAAGCCATCATACGCCAGGCCGGTTACTTGTGAAATGCCACATCACCAGCTATCTCACAACACCGCCTGCGCGAATGCGCCGTGCTCCGCCAGCCATGCTGGATAGGGTTCCGCGTTCCCGGATTTGGATCAATCACGGTAGAATGAGCCGCTTGCCTTTCAGGTGAAAAATGGCTCTGACCCCGGGAACCCGCTTGGGCCCTTATGAAATCATTGCGACCGTGGGCGCGGGCGGTATGGGCGAGGTGTATCGCGCTCGCGACACGCGCCTGGATCGAACGGTCGCCATCAAGATCCTGTCGGAGTCCTTTGCCGGCGATCGCGAACGTCTGGAGCGCTTCCAGCAGGAAGCCCGCATCCTCAGTGTGCTTAACCATCCCAACCTGATGGCTATCTACGACGTCGGTGAGCAGGAGGGAATGCACTTCCTCGTTTCGGAGTTCCTCGAAGGAGAGACGCTGCGCGATCGATTGCAGGCCGGTCCGCTTCCCCAGCGCCGAGTGGTCGAATATGGACTGCAGATCGCCAAGGGGCTGGCGGCGGCGCACGAGAAGCATATCGTGCATCGCGACCTGAAGCCGGAAAACATCTTTGTGCTGCCCGATGGCCGCGTGAAAATCCTCGACTTTGGATTGGCCAAGCGAAAAGCGATGGTCGGTACGGCCGACGCTACCATGACCAACTCCAATCAGACGTCGGCAGGCACCGTACTCGGCACAGCGGGCTACATGTCGCCCGAGCAGGTGCGCGGCGAAGCGGTCGACCATCGTTCCGACATCTTCGCGCTGGGCGCCATTCTTTACGAGATGATCGCGGGCCAGCGCGCCTTTCGCGGGGACTCCAGCGTCGAGGTGATGACTGCCATCCTGAAGCAGGAGCCGCCGGACCTGAGCGAAAGCGGTCTGAATGTATCGTTTGGGCTGCAGCGGATCGTGCACCGCTGTTTGGAGAAGAAGCCGGAAGCGCGTTTTCAGTCGGCCAGCGATCTGTCCTTCGCTCTCGATTCGTTGAGCAACGCCGGCACCTCGACCGGACGACTGCACGCCCTGAAGGATGCCAATCGGAAGCGTTCGTGGTTTCTGGTGCCGGCAATGCTGCTGGCGGCGCTGGCGGTCGGTGCAATCGCCACCTGGGCCCTGCATCGTCCAGCGGTGAGCCAACCCGCTTTCACGCAGATTAGCTTCCGTTCCGCATTCCTCCGCCATGCGCGCTTCGCTCCCGACGGCCGCACGGTGGTGTACGACAGCACCACCGAGGGCAAGCCCACGGAGCTGTTTTCCACTCGCACGGACACCATCGAAGCGCAGCCTCTGCATATTCCTGCCAGCCTGCTGAGCATCTCGTCGACCGGAGAAATGGCGGTCACGCTGGATACTCTGTTCGATCCGAAGTTCACTCCTACCGGACGCCTGGCGCGCGTACCGCTTGGAGGCGGCTCCACGCGCGAGCTGATGGACGCCGTTACGGATGCCGACTGGACGCCAAATGGCTCCGCCCTGGCGGTAAGCCGGCGGGTGGGACATCACTTCCAGCTCGAATTTCCTCCCGGCAAGACGCTGTACCAGAGCGATGGCTACATCAGCGATCTGTGTTTTTCACCGGCCGGCGACAAGATCGCGTTCGTGAACCATGCCATCCTGGGTGACGACCGCGGTACGGTTGAGGTGGTCGACCTCCAGGGAAACCGGAAGGTGCTGACCCGGGAGTTCGACACCGTACAGGGCCTGGCCTGGCCCTCGAAGGGGAACGAGATTTGGTTCACGAGTGCGGTTACCAGTGAGCCCAGTTCTCTGCGTGCCGTCAGCCTCGACGGTAAGGAGCGGCTGCTGCTTTCCTCGCCCATTCGGCTGAAGTTGCAGGACGTCTCGCCAAATGGCGCCGTCCTGCTGAGCGTGGAGGACTATCGCGATCAGCAGATCCTCTCCGACACGCAGACGGGCAAGGTGCGGGACGTCAGCTCGTTTCCCTTCCAGATAACCGAGGCGTTTTCGCCCGACGGGAAAACGCTGCTGCTGAATACCTACGTCACCGGTGCGAGCAGTGATTACAACCTCTACACGCAAGGCACCGACGGCTCCACGCCTGCGCTGATCGGCCAGGGCGCAGGACTCAGCTTCTCCTTCGACGGCAAGTGGGTGTTAGCTCTCGACCCAACCAACCTGCAACGCCTGCGTGTGATTCCGACCGGAGTGGGTGAAGCCCGCACGCTGAGCGCTCCGCCGGGCACGGAATACCTCAACGCAGCGTGGGTCCCGGGCGGGAGGCAGATTGTAGTCCTGGCGCAGGCTCCCGGGCACACGCTAGCCACCTATATCCAGGATCTTGAGACGGGGGCGGTTCGGCAGATTGGGAAGCAAGGCCAGTATCTCTGGACCGTCGCCGAGTCGGGCAGTCTCGGCAGCGTCTCGCCTGACGGCAAGGGCTTTATCACGACCGACGGTGAAAAGCACTACTGGGTGCAACCGATGGATGGCGGGGAACCCAGCCAGATCAAAGGGTTGTCGCCAGACGACTTCCCGCTGGGATGGCATAACAGTTCGGAGAATATCTTCTTCGAGCGCACCATCGGCACGGACACGAGCGAGATCTACGATCTCAATCTTGCAAGCGGTAAAAGTAAACTGTGGTCGCGCTTCACTCCGACCGACAAAACAGCGATGGTGGCCCTGCGTCACCCGATCCTCACGCAGGACGGCGCCCATGTGCTCTACGTCGTACAGCGCATCTTCTCGACGTTATTCGTGGCGAACGGCATTCAGTAGGCGGTTGGCATGGCCGGAGGCGCCCGCTGGGTTCTTTCACCATGAATCCAGAGTACCTTTGGCTGACGGGCGCAATGGAACTGCTGACCTTCTTCGTCGTTGAGTTAGCACTCGCCATTGCAATGCGTATGCGGCAGGGCGGGGAAAACCCAAGAACTGCAAGCCTGAGCGGTACGGATGATATGCGGCGCCACGCGGGTCGGAAGCCGACATTGTCATGGAATCATTACCAAGGGCCTCCTGACCTTCTGGCGCGCAGCATCCGCCTGTTGCCGCTTAGTAAGACCATCTCCGCAAGAACACGCTGACAAATCCCACGGCACTGGTAAGGGCAACCCGCACTTTCAGGCGCTCATCTTTCGCAGCAAACCAGTGTCCCTCGATTGGGACAACGTTTCTGCACGGAGAAAGCGTATGCCAAGCCTCTATCGATACAGCCGGTCGCTGTTACTCAGCGCTGTCGTTCTTTTCGAGCTAACTCTCATTGCGCCGCTGCCGGCATCGGGGCAGACGCTGCAAGTGCTCCATTACTTCACCGCCGGATCGGATGGGAGCGCTCCCTATGCCGGTCTGGTTCGTGACCGCGGCGGAAATCTCTACGGCACGACGGAACTTGGCGGAAGAATTACTTCAAACTGTCCCGGCGGCTGCGGCACGGTTTTCCGGCTGAAGCCGCAGGGCTCGGGCTGGATCTACAGCGTTCTTTACCGGTTTCAGGGCGGCGCCGACGGCTCTGGACCGGGCACTCTGGTCATTGGACCGGACGGAAGCCTGTACGGCACGACCGGGGCAGGCGGTGGTGGGGGCTGCATTGACTCAGAAGGATGCGGCACGGTTTTCAAGTTGCGTCCGCCTGGCACTTTCTGTGCAGCCGTGTCATGTCCGTGGGAAGAAACCATTCTGTATGTTTTTCCAAACCAGGACCAGAGGAATGGACAAAGCCCCGCTTCCCAACAATTGATTTTCGATCGGTCCGGCAATATCTACGGTACGACGGCGTCCGGCGGCTCCAACGATTTCGGAGTCGTATTTGAGTTGTCGCCCTCCACTGGTGGGTGGACAGAACAGGTACTCCACAACTTCGCCGGCCCTCCCGACGATGGCATCTCTCCCTGGAGCGGAGTTATCTTCGACAGCAGCGGCAATCTCTAGGGTACAGCGCAGGTCCTGCCTAGCGGCGGCATAGTGTATGAGCTGACACCCACGCAATCTGGTTGGACGGAGACTATCCTCCACAACTTCTTTGGCAACGACGGAAGCATGCTGTGGGGCGGTTTGATCTTCGATTCCGCCGGCAATCTCTATGGAGCGACCGCCTCCGGAGGCGTCAACGGCGGGGGCACGGTGTTTGAGCTCTCACCCTCGGGTAGCAACTGGAACCTCTCCGTGCTCTACAGCTTAAGCGGGGAACCACAGCAGCGCCCTGCGGGCCCGGTTAGCGGCTTGACTATGGATGCCGCCGGAAACCTCTATGGTGGAACCACAAAGGACGGCCTTGACGATGAGGGCGCAGTGTTCAAGCTCACCCCCAACGGGGGAAGCTGGGCCTACACCAGCCTCCACGATTTCGATAACAATGGCCAACAAGGGCAGTCGGCGTGGGGCAGTGTGCTGCGGGACACAGCCGGAAATGTGTACGGCACCACAGTGGTCGGGGGGCAAAATGGCAACGGAGTGGTCTTCGAGATCACGCCCTAACGCGATGGCTGGAGCGGTCTCAGTCATGATGGTTGGCGCAGCATCGCCATATCGCAAGTAATCCGCTTATCCAGTTAACACTAGATCGTCGAGGGGTGGAGGAGTTATAAAGACTGAGAAGCACGGGCCACCGGAATTGCCGTGTATCGCAGACCTAAGAGCGCCCGAAGCGTAGGGAAGCAATGACCCGTCTTTGCGAAGTGGCGTTCTGTGCGATCGCTCTCGTTTACGCAAGCGCGACGCCTGCCCCGGCTGACCAGCAAATTACCGTTAAGCATTTTGTCATTGAAGGTGCGGATAGCCTATCCAGATCCCAGATTGAGGAAGTCAAGTCTTCGGTGATGGGCAAGCCGGAATCTGGCAAAGTATTGATGGATACTGCCAGGCACCTCCTCACCGGTTTTCTGGACAGCAAGTGTTATATCCGGTCGGACATTGACTTGACCGTCGTGAATGCGAACGCTGCGCCCGACGCGGCCTGGATGCAGGCTACGGTCAAGCAAGGCACTCGGTATCGGCTGCGCAATTTTCGTGTCCAATGGGCACGGGCCTTTTCAGCGCAGGAAATCGAGCAGCATTTGCCGCTTGACGCCATGCGCCGAGGAGACTGCTCAGGCCTGGCAAACGTGGAGAGTGCAGTTGCTGACTTCTACCAGAGTCGAGGCTTCCGCAATGTGAAGGTGCATCCACTGGTGCAGTCAAACAAGGCGACCGAGCAGTTCGACTTGACCTTGTATATCGACGAAGGCAAGTGAACGCAGTAGAACAATCTCCAGCTGCCGCTAGCTCCCCAGAGACCAGAGGGTCGTGAGCTATATCTTGCAGTCCATTGGCGAAATGTCGCGTGGCTGTTGAAAAACTCGTCCCTAGAGATCGCGCGGAAGAAATCGTCGCACTAGGAAGCCCTACAAACCGATTTTCTCCGACCGGGTAGACATTTCTCGTCACCGAATTTGCGCCGGGTTTCAGAGCCACGATCGCTTATCGACCGGAACTCGCAAACTGTTCCCGAATCCTGTCACCGCCGACTGGATCCCGGCGGGACGCATCGCGAGCGATGCAGCTCTCGAGATCTGTGCTCACAGTCCTCCAATCCAGCGAGGCGCCGCAGAGCAAGGCGACCGTTTCCCACCGGATCTTGTCATGCTCGTGCAGATTGCAGGCGTCAATGATGCAACTAATTCCGGCGTCAAGCAGGCGGCCGGCCGACTGAATCATGGTTTTCGTCAAATCGGAGTCGTCGTAGGTCGGATGGATTCTGCGCACTTCATCCCGAGACAGCAAGGCTGTGTGTCTCCGCTTGCAGTGCTCGATCTTTGCGAGCGTCGACTTGCCCGAACCGCATGGCCCCGAAAAGACGATTAACAGCTTCGCTTGGCCTCTCCCATTCCGCGCGTACTTGCGCAAGGATTTGCCCTTGTTCCGGACACCCACGCGATAGAAGCCTGCGCCTTGTTTCTTGCCGCGCATAAGCGATGCCGGGTAGCGGAAGACACACCGCCATCACCGGCAGTGTGCACGATCTCGGACGCGCCTGTCAGTGATGTAGCCTTTTTTTATTGCAAAGGATCCTTACGAACTCTTTACGAACTTCTTGCTTCGCGCTTACGCCATGGACTGTCAAATCAGAGTAGCCGGATGTTTTCGGCAGGACGCGAGACAACATGACGTTTCTTGCAGCAGTGATGGCTTACCTGGTATTGGCATTTCTTCTCGTCTACAAAATGTTGGGCGCACCACGACGGCGGTCGGGCCGGGCGTTTGGGGCACAAAGTAGCCCACAACTCGCGAAATTTGCCAGCGGTGATGCTGACAACTCCCGGAAAATAACCGCAGTCCATCACTCTCCCAGCCACTCTAATGTGAGGAAACGAGCACAGAACACTGAACCGGGATCGATCGAGCGGCAATCACCACCCCCCGCGTGCACCGGCGAAGTGACAACACGTTCCCTCGCGCTTTCTCTCGACTGTCTTATCGATCACTTATGAGATTGCAAGCGTGGCTACAGTACGGGTTCTTCCTGCTGCTCCTGACCTTGCTGGTTAAGCCTCTCGGGGGCTACATGGCCCGAGTGTTCCAGCGCCAGCGAACCTTCCTCGACCCGCTGCTCACGCCCCTGGAACGTCTCCTGTATCGACTCACCTTCGTCGACCAACGAAAGGAGATGAACTGGCAACAATATGCTTGGTCCTTCGTCCTCTTCGGCTTCTGCGGCACTCTGCTTCTTTATGCAATCCTGCGCATGCAGCGTTTTCTGCCCTGGTTTTACCCTGCTTATCAAACCACGCCGTTGACGCCGGACCTGGCGACGAACACGGCCATCAGCTTCTCCACCACTACGACCTGGCAGGCGTACAGCGGTGAAACGACCATGAGCTACTTCAGCCAGATGGTCGGACTCACCGCGCAGAATTTCCTTGCGGGCGCGTCCGGCCTCGCGGTGGGCATGGCATTTCTGCGCAGCTTCGCGCGCCAGCGCACGGTGAAGCTGGGAAACTTCTGGGTCGATCTAGTACGCGCGTTGCTCTGGGTGTTGCTGCCTCTAAGTCTGGCAGGCGCCCTGTTACTGGTCTGGCAAGGCGTGCCGATGAACTTCCACCCCTACACCCAGGCGAAGACCATGGAGGGTCCGATCCAGACCATCGCGCAAGGGCCGGTCGCCGCCCTGGAGATCATCAAGAATCTCGGTACGAATGGCGGCGGCTTCTTCAACGCGAATGGAGCTCATCCCTATGAAAATCCCACTCCGCTCACGAACCTGATTGCCCTGCTGGCAATCGCGGCGTTACCGGCGGCATTCACCAACACCTTCGGCCGCATGGTCGGCAATCCTCGTCAGGGGTGGACGCTGTACGCCGTGATGACCGTACTGTTCGTGGCAGGGTTGGCCATTTGCGACCACAGCGAGCAGAAGGGCAATCGAATCCTCGGGGAAACAGCGCACCTACAAATGGGCCCGACGGCGCGGCAGCCTGGCGGCAACATGGAAGGCAAGGAGGTCAGGTTCGGGATTGCACAATCTGTTCTGACCGCCGTCGTCACCTCGAACGGCGCGACCGGTTCTTACAACTCCATGCACGACAGCTATTCAGCCATCGGCGGAGCCGTACCGCTGGTCAACATGCTGCTGGGCGAGACTGTCTATGGTGGACTGGGTACGGGTCTTTACAGCATGGTCATGGTTGTTCTGCTGGCCCTGTTGGTGGCGGGCCTGATGGTAGGCCGCACGCCGGAGTATCTGGGCAAAACCATCGGGCCGTCAGAAGCAAGGATGCTGATGCTCTATGTCCTCGCCAGCCCATTGGCAATTCTTCCTTTGGCTGCGCTCGCGGTCGCCACGAAGACGGGTCTGGCAGGACTCACTACGAACACGGGCCCGCACGGCCTTACAGAAATCATTTATGCCTTCGCCTCCGCCACCGCCAACAACGGGCAAAGCTTCGCAGGGCTGAATGCCGGCACTCCTTTCTATAACCTCTCCACAGCCGTGGCGATGATGGTAGGTCGTTTTGGGCTGGCGATTCCCGCGCTGGCGCTCGCCGGAATGTTCGCGGCGCAGCGCCATCGTTACAGTGGTGAAGGCGCCATTCGCACCGACAGCTTTATCTTTGGCACGCTCCTGCTCGCGACCACTGTCGTCGTGTGCGGTTTGAGCTTCTTACCGGTATTGACGCTCGGGCCCGTGCTGGAACATTTAATGCGTTAGAAGGATTTTCCGAGTTGTTTACGAACTCCTTATAAAGTTCTTCTTTCGCCCTTACGACCTACGTTGTCAAATCAGACAGCGTCAAATCAGACAGCCGGGAGTGTGAGCTATTTTGCCTTGGCTTGCGGCTCCGCCATTCTAGCGATTGTTTTTCGGAAGAAAGAAGCGTTTACATCGGATGCTCGCCCCGCGCCCTACTAAGCTGCGTTCACAACGCGACGTTAATTTGTGGCGGATCCCGCTCCAGCTCTCGCTCGGCGCGGTCGCGCTATTCGCGCTCACCCTGGTTCCGGACGTTCTTGACAAGTTTGGCGTCATTCACATCCCGTCGTGGTTGACGATGGGCAGCATCGACGACGCGCGCGCCATCCTGTCGGCCATGATGGGCGCGGTCGCGACCGTGCTCGCGCTTATTTTCTCCGTCGCGCTGCTGGTGTTGTCGATGGTATCGACGCTGTTTGGACCGCGGCTGCTCTACCGCTTCCTCCAGGACTGGGTCACCCAAGTCACGATCGGCCTGTTCATGGGTACGTTCGTGTACATCTGCCTCGTCTTCCTAGTCACGCATCAGGACGCACAGTCGTCGTTCATCCCGCAGATCTCGCTCATCATGAGCTGGGTGCTGGTCGTGCTCAGCTTCGGGTTCCTCGTCTACTACAGCCATCGGGTCGCGAAATCGATCCAGAACCCCGACATGATCGGCGCGATCGTGGACGATTTGTATGTCGCGGCGGGCAGCGCGCTCAAGCCCGGCCCCGGCGAAGGCACCGGCGCGATGCCTGACGATGCGGCGATCCTGCGGCAGGCCGAGGCCGGCGCGATCTTGTTGTGCGCGAAGAGCGGATACCTCCAGCAGGTCGATCACCGCGTGCTTGTCGCTGCCGCGTATGCGGCGGATGCACTGATCGTGCTGAAGTTCCGTCCGGGCCAGTTCATGTTTCGCGGCGAGCCGCTCGCCGCCATCGTCCCGGCGGACCAGGCAGGCGCGCTCGAGGGCGCGGTAGATGGTGGAGTCCAGATCGGGCGCCACCGCACGCTCACCCAGGATAGCGAGTTCGGCGTCGCGCAGGTGGTTGAGATTGCGATCCGTGCCCTGTCGCCGGCGGTCAACGATACCTTCACCGGCGTGGCGTGCGTCGACTGGCTCGCCGACGCGCTGCTCACGCTGGCCGAGCGGCCTCCGCTCGAAGGCAACTGGTACGACACTGACGGCCGGCTCCGGGTATGGATGCCGTCGGTACGCCTCGAGCGCCTCGTCAAGCTGGCGTTCGATCAGATCCGTCAAGCCGCCGCGACCACGCCCGCCGTGCTCGTCCGCCAGCTCGACGCGGTCCGCCGGCTGGCACCGCGCCTTCCAGACGCCTGCCGCCAAACGCTGTCGGACCAGGCAGACGCGATCCGGGAAGCCGGAAGCGCGCTGGCTGCGCTTGATCGCCGCGATCTCGATGCGGCGTGGCAGCGGGCCCACACCGCGCTCGGAGTTCGGCCCCGGGCCGCCAGCGGCGAGCACGACCGCGCCCTCGTAGATGCTGCGCCCTCGCGGCCTGGCGATGACAGCCATTCCGCAACCGCAGGTCGGTAAGAGCGCCGATGAGATCTGCAGTTGCGGTTTCGGGCGTTCACTAGGAAGGACCCGCTCAAGCTCCGCTTGAACGGCACCCAAGTCTTCACCCGGACCACCCGCCGACTCACGGAGTGGATCACCGGTACGCGTCACGAGCGATCCCCGGTGACGGGTAGGCTGGACGGCCCGTTCACTCGGTGCGTCGCCCACCGCGCCTCTTAGCGGCATACGGCAGCACGAACAAATACAGGCCGGTGAAAAACTCTAAGGCGAGCACGGCCACCGCCATGAGGCCCAGTCGGTTGCTGTACTTCCCCTTTACCACTGCGACGCCGTTGACGATGATGGCCACCGTAAAGGCAATGGACAGCCAGCGGTGGGTCTGCCGAATCCATTTGTTCCAGCTCAATGGAACCTCCTCACGATTTTTGACCCGGACTTAGTCTGTGGTTGACGGGCGTTCGCTCGTCCGCGAGAATTACGGGCTAAAGCAACAGAATTACGGGCTAAAGCAAATGATAGTGACTACCAGCTACGCCGACATTCCTCTGCCGGGTTCCCCGATGCGGACCTTCGTTGCTGCGCCTAAAGCCGAAGGCCGATATCCCGGCATCTGGTGTTATTCCGACATCTTTCAGCTCACACCGCCGCTGCTGCGCTTCTGCGTGCGGCTGGCGGGATACGGATTTGTGGCCGCCGCCCCGGAAATCTATCGCCGCATCGAACCGCCTGGAACCGTCATTCCCTTCGACGATGCCGGTCGCGACCGCGGGTTGCAAGACGCCGGGAAAACGCCGGTCGCGCACTTCGATGCCGATTGCCGCGCCGGTCTGGACTGGCTTGCGCAACATCCGAAGGTCGCGCCAGGCAAAATCGGCGTCGTGGGTTTCTGCATCGGCGGGCATCTTGCCTTCCGGGCGGCGTTTCAGCCCGATGTTCGCGCCACCGTCTGTTACTACGGCACCGGCATCGACAATGGCAAGCTCGGGCAGGACGCAGATGCCGGATCGTTGGCCCGCGCCAAAGAAATCCGCGGTGAGCTTCTGATGATTTTCGGGACGCTGGATCCGCACGTGCCCGACGCGGGACGCCAGACGATCGACCAGGCGCTGCGCGCCTCCGGCGTTCGCTATCGCACGCTACTGTATCCTGCCGAGCACGCCTTCACCCGCGATGAAGGTCCGCGTTTCGATCCGGAAGCGACGGACCTGGCATTCGCAGAGATGGTTGGTTTATTCCGTCACGTGTTCCAGAGTTGAACTCGCAGTACGCCCACTCTCGCAATTCAGTTCCTGCGTTGCAGTCCCATCGTCCGGAGAAAGGCCGTAAATTGAGGATCGATTGCGAGGTTTTTCAATAGCGGATCTCCCAGGATCGCAGTGAGTCCGGCGTCTCTGTGAGTGCGCGCGACCTCCAACCACTGCAGCGCTGTTGCGGCTTCGCCGCGAAAGGCGTAAATCTCGGCGACTTGATAAGCCGCCGCTTCCCGATGATCGGCAATGAGCTGGTGCAAGGCTGCATCCGCCTGCGCCTTGCGTCCCAACGCGAAATATGCGAGCGCCTCTCCCGCCGTGCGTTCACTGGGCGCCTGGTTCTTCTGAAATTCAGCCAGCGCCTGCTGCGGATGCGATTGCTGCAGGTAAACCAAGCCCAAAAGATAATGTGCCTCGGGCGCGTCCGGGCTGATGGCCAATGCCTTCTGAAAAGCGTCGGTAGCCAGTTGAAGTTGTCCGGCATAGTAGGCGTGCATGCCCAGCGAGAGATGTGAAACCACACTGAGCGGATCGACTTCCACCGCGCGGCGATTCAGCGCGATGGCTTCGTCGAAGTTGCCCAGGCTGGCTTGTAAGCTCGAGGCCCCCAGCAGCACCACCGAGTTTTGCGGCTCCAGTGCCAGGGCCTTCTGGAACGCAGTGTTCGCTCCTGCCCAGTCCCAATCGTAGCTGCGCCGGATGCGCCCGATGGCGGCATGGGCCTCGGCGAGGTTGGGATCCAGTTGCAACGCTTTTTGGGCGGCGGCGATGGCAGCGCGATAACCCTGCTCGAACGACGGTCCGGCGCCGGCTTCGGTCCGGGCAATCAGGGTCCAGGCCAGCGCCGACCAGCCGCGCGCGAAATTCGGGTCGAGCCGCACCGCCTGCTGGAAATAGTCGTACGCCCGCGCAAGATCGTCCAGCGTGCGATGCTCGTAGAAGTAGCGCCCTTGCAGGTAAGCGTTGTAAGCCTCGGCGGTGGTGGGTCGCGGAACACTCCCCGCGTGAGAATCCAGCAGCCGCACTTTGAGCTCACTCGATATAGCGCGCGCAATCTCGTCCTGCACCGCAAAGACATCATTGAGGTCGCGGTCGTACTTGCCTGACCACAGCTGAAATCCATCCGCCGCCTTCACCAGTTCGGCCGAGATTCGCACCCGGTTGCCTTCCCTCTGAACGCTGCCCTCCAGGATGGTGGCCACCCCAAGCTGCTTGCCAATCGCGGCGAGGTCGGCGCCCCGATCGCGAAACTGAAACGATGAAGTGCGCGCGGAAACGTGAAGTCCCGGTGTCTTCGCCAGGTCGTTGAGCAGCTCCTCGGCGAGCCCGTCGGACAGGTAGCTCTGGTTCTTCTCCCGGCTGAGGTCGGCAAAAGGCAGCACTGCGATTGACGACGGCGCCGGCGCCGACCGCGCTCGCGAGCGCACGGCCCACCAGACACCAACGACCCCGGCCACCGCAAGCAATGCGACAGCGAACGAGAGCACCTGCCACAGCCGGCTGGTGCTCTCAGGCTGAACTGCTGCTCCAGCGAGTGATACATCAGGCTCAGTGTGCAGCATTACGTGAGCTTCACCTTTTGCTGGCAGCTCGGAATACTCCGCCGTGCCGATGAATCGGTAACCCTGGCGTCGTTCAGCGCCTCTCGCAATCGCCGCACCGCGACGTTCAGGCTGGATTCGAATTCAACAAAGGTGTTCTCCGCCCAAAGCCGCGCTTTCAAATCCTCGCGCGTCACCATTTCGCCGGGGCACTCCAGCAGCGCCTGAAGGACCAGGAATGATTTTGGCTGGAGTTTGATGCGATAGCCGAATTTGCGCAGGTCGCCCGATTCCAGGTTGAGCGCGTAGGGCCCAAAGCGCACGAGGGAGGGGACTGGCCGCCTCGGCTGCGCGCCGTGCGGCGGAAACGAAGCGCTGGCGTGGAGAGCACCTGCCATCCCGTGGGCCGGAATGTTATCACAGATCGGTCAACAGAAACATTCGACCGAGACTTTAGTGATTTGCCGTCAAGAGCTTACACCGTAAGGTTCAATTAATTTGACTTGCCGGCTGCCGAGGAGCAAACAGGTACCAACGTCGCCGCTTCGTCGTCTTCTATTGCCAGAAAAAATCCGACCGTCTTGTCCAAGGAGCTTGCGGTGCCAGTCCATACCAGAAGAATTCTCCCCCAGAAGCTGCTCCGAACTGCCTGCCTCGTGATTATGTCCGCCGTCGTGAGCCTGCCCGGCTCCGCCCAGAACCTGACAATTCTGCACAACTTCGATCTGGGTGCTGACGGCGGAGCGCCATTTGCCGGAGTCACGCTCGACCACGAGGGCAGAATCTACGGGACCACCTCCGACGGCGGCACTAGAAACGGCGTCGTTTTTCGCTTGGTGCACTCGGGAACAAGCTGGGTGTTGACGCCAATCCACACGTTCCAGGGCGGAGCCGACGGGGCAGATCCCTACGCAAGAGTGCTCTTCGGCCCGGACGGCACTTTATACGGCACCACAAACTATGGCGGAGCTGGAGGCGCCGGGACTATCTACAACCTGAGACCTCCGGCCTCTGCTTGCCACGCTGTGCTCTGCCCATGGCTGGAAACGGTGATCTACAGCTTCAGCAATGGCGCTGATGGCGGCTATCCGTACTTTGGTGATCTCGCCTTCGACCAGGCCGGCAACATTTACGGGACCACCGCCGGTGGCGGCCTCAACAACAATGGCGTGGTCTATAAGCTGACGCGCTCGCAAGGCGGATGGAGCGAAAGCGTCCTCTACACCTTCACGGGAGGCGACGATGGCGGGGCACCGATGAGCGGCC
>Ga0335080_10003793_pt1 | contig 15334 bp, 12 predicted proteins | sample Lox_Sample_34_FD_206720 | JGI IMG/M metagenome (GOLD analysis project Ga0335080, IMG submission 206720) | Soil microbial communities from Loxahatchee National Wildlife Refuge, Florida, United States - Lox_Sample_3.4 | ecosystem: Environmental > Terrestrial > Soil > Wetlands | place: USA... | reverse complement strand
CATCGACGGGCAAAACGCCTAACGCCATGCTCCCGGCGTGACCAACTAGGATCGCTCTCTCGTCGAGCCCAGCAGCAGGCAGAAGAACAAACGCCCAGGCCCCAGGGCTGCTGTTTCATCTGACGTTTCTCTTGCCGCCGAGGGTGGGCAAAAAGTAAAACGCCCAGTCCCGAGGGCTCGCATTTGCTCGTCTGCTGCGATTGCGTCTTGTGCCGGTGTGGTTTGTCACTTCACCGTTGATGGGGAGGAGGAGTGGTACAGGTATTTAGTTTCTTCGGTTTCATGTCTTGTGGTCGAGGTCGAGTGGCGACGCCGTCCTGGTAGCGGTTGGACGGAATCAGGGCTCGTCTCTCGACGCGGTAGCATGGCGGCAGCATGTGTCGCGTGAGGGTCCAGTGGGTGTGACGATCCGTCAGGTCTCCGGTCATGACATGGTCGAGGTTGAGGCGCGCTCGTCATATCTTCCGTACGATCGCCTGGTGGTTCGTGATGCGAAGCGTGGTCGGACGGTCTGGACGGTCTTGGATTGTGTTCCGTCCGGAGCGGTGTGGCTGGTGACGGGGATTCGTTGTCCTCCTGGGTGTTCGGGTCACGTTCGTCGTCGGTGAACTGGGCCTGTGGTCGGTTACTTCTGCCTTTTCTTGGCTTTCTGTTGGTCGGGTTTCTTGGGTGTCCTTGGGAGCTTCTTCTGTCCTGACGTCGCCGGCGGTTCCACGCTGTCGTCGCTTTCTCCTTCGGTGGCTTTCTCGTCGGGGGGTTCGTTGTCTTCCTTCGCTGCTGCTTTGTCTTTGAGTCGGTCGTTGGCGATCTGGGTGTACTTTGGGTCCTTGTCGATGCCGATGTAGTGGCGCTTCATCTGTTTGCACGCGACGGCGGTGGTGCCGGTACCGACGAAGGGGTCAAGGACCAGATCTCCTTCCTTCGTCACGGTCTCGAGGAGGTACCGGATGAGCCGGACGGGTTTCTGGGTGGGGTGTGGTTTCCATTCGTGGAGGCTGCGGTAGTCGAGGATGGCGATGGTCCAGACCCTGCTGACCTTTTGTCGTGGGACTTTGCTCCAGACGACGATGATTTCGTAGTGCGTGATGCTTTTCGTGTCGGGTTTGTGCCAGACGTGCTTGGCGACCTCATGCCATCCCGCCGGTGGCGGTGGGATGTCGAAGGGGTTCCAGAAGAAGACGACGAAGTTCTTCGCCTTCTTGCAGGAGAGGTAGAGCATGCTGATCCCGTCGATCAGCGTGTCCGGGAACAAGTTCATCCTGTTCGGGTAGGGCGGGTCCGTGAGGACCACGTCGACGCTCCCGTCGGGAACTTCTGTCATTGCGGCAAAACAATCCATTTCGTAAATCTTGTCGGGTTCTAGCATCGGGAAACTCTTTGGAAAGGGGGTGGGGGCGAGGGAAAGAGGCAGCTTTGGCTCCTTCTCCCCCCCGCCGCCCTTATCTCCTCGGGGAGTGCGTTCGTTCGTGTTAGGCGCAATCACGACGCGGGTCGCTCGGGCTCGCGATCCTGGGACTCCTCCTCTTTCTTGTTGATGGGTTGTTCGATGGGGTCGCCGTAGAGCTGGACGTACCGCTCGTAGAGGGTGCGGACCCAGTGTTGATCGTCGGCCATCCTTAGCGTTCCTCTCGTCGTCGCAGGACGCTTTCGAGTTCGTACTCCTCGCTGGGTCGTAGTTGGCGGGTAAACAGTGCCCGGGCCATCGTGGTGAGCGTGAGGAGGTCGTTGACGCGAGGCTTGAGGGTCTGCGCTTCTTGGCGGTACCCGTCGGGGAGCATGTCCCGTTGCGAGAGTGAGCCTAGGGCGTCGCGAACGCTCAGCCACAGGAGCAGTTCGGCGTTGAGGATCCGACGGAGCGAGTCCGGTGCCTGTTGTTTGAAGAGTCGCTCGTAGACCGCTTCGTCGTCCTTGCCCAGCGCGACGGCCTTCTGGGCGAGCCGTAGGTTGCTAGTGAGTTCTGCCTGGAGGTTGAGGTCTTCCTTGATGAGGTAGGCGCTGCGTTCGCGTTGGCGGAGGCGTCGCCGAAAGGTGCTTGCTGGTGACCGTAACCACATGCTGGTGACTCGTGTACATGGCTGGTGACGCTTGGTGACATTCGCCGGCCCATGGTTCCAAGCCCGTGCTGGTGGGTGTTCCGGGTCTTATAGGGCGGCTGTCACTCTCTCCTCGTGAGTTGTCACGCGTTCTAAATAAGGGTGCAGCGCTCCCTTCACGCGGTGAGGGTACGCACGAGTCGGCGGCGGTTGCAGTCCTATCTCGAGGCGCTGCACGCTGCTCCAGAGTTTCTCGGGATTCGTGATTTTCATCGTCGATTTGCCCGACATCTGGGTCATGAGCGGACCTTGGCGCGTTGGCGGCAGGCACTCCGGCCGATGCTTCGCGCATTTCCGAGCTTCACGACCGAGGCCCTGGGACTCGTGCACGTTCATCTGGTGGTGGTCGAACCGGATGCGCGGTGGCCGAGTTTTCCCTACGCCGTGGAACTTGTCTGGGCGACCCCAGATCTTGCGCGGCGGGCGCTGTACCTGCACTGTCTCGTCCCGGCGGGGCACGTCCCCGTCGTCCTTGCGTTGGTTCAGTCGCTGCGGGAGCGGGGCTGGTGCACGGACCTCGCCGTCTTCCCATCGCGCAGCGGATCGCAACACCTGCGATCGTGCGGTCACCAGAATCCCGGAGAGGAGGGCCGCGCCGTCGAGCAGCGGTCACTCTTGCAGCGGTATCCCCTGGTCGTGCCGGTGGTGGTCGAAAGCTGGAACCGCGACGCGAGCCTGCCGGGCCTGTGGCGGATCATCCACGAACGACTTGGCGCCGCAGTCCGAGCGTACCTTCCACATCGACGCCTCTTGATCGTGAACGGCAAGCGACACGTGAAAGGAGCGTGTCAGGCGCTCGTCGACGCCGGGTTGTTCCGACAGCACGTCATCAGGAGCGCTCTGCCAGAAGAAGAGGTGCTGGAGCTCCTGCTGGTCGGCATGACGACCGGTGACCGACTCGTCGAGCTGATCACGGCGCTGCGCCGCATCGCAGCTACGATGGAAACGTACTGGTCCACCGACGGTCACGCGCTCCTTCGGATCACCGGCTCGATCAGCGTCCTCAATTTGGTCCTTGACACCGTTACCGGGTCCGTCCCGGTCCCCCTCGTTTTTGTCGTCGATCGTGACCAGACGCGGCGAGCACCGCCGGGCAGGTTCTGCTACGAGTTTCTCTTCGATCCCAAGGCCGGGGCCTGGATATTCCCCCGCGACCGAATCATGAAGCACCTGACCACCCGATGAACGACCTGAACGACATCCTGGAAAGCCTGCACAACGACAAGGTCATTCTTCTGCGCCAGCAACTTGCAGCCATCGACCGGCAAGAAGCCGAACGCCTCACGGTCGACACGCAAATCAAGGACCAACTCTCCGAAAGCATCGCCGAGATCCGCGCCGACGAATTGCGCGTAACGCACGAGCTAGAAGACAGCGGCAGTACGGACAAGGACCGCGACGCCCGCATCACCTTCCTCTTCAAACGCCTCGACCTCATCAACCGGCTCTCCGACGAGATGAGGCACTGCTGGAACGACTACCAAAAGCTCGAAGAACAAAAACGCGAGATGCAATGGGAGCTAACGTCGCTGGATCAGCGGCGGGAACGAACGAATGCTGCCTGACCTCTTCAAGCGACTCCGGCCGCTCTACGGTTCAAAGATCGATCAGCTTTGGCTGGAGTACCAACTCGCGGATGTTGAGCGAAAGAAAGAAATCGAGGAGATCCTCACGATTCTCGCTGTGAAGCGCCTCGGAATTGGCTTGGGGGAGGAACGCCTCGTCCTGGAGCCACCGCCGGCGAGCGTGATTGGTGCCGGCGACTACTTCCTGGGCACCGTGAGCTATCCCGGCATCGACCCGTACCCGTTCCGCGTTAGACGCAATGAACTGCTTCGCCACGTGTTTCTCCTCGGGCCAACGGGGACCGGGAAGAGCACCTTCATCCTCGGCCTCCTCACCCAGCTCCTTGCCGATAGGCAATCATTCATGGCGTTCGACTTCAAGCGCAACTATCGGTGTCTCCTCCACGCGCCAGCCGGAGCACGATTGCTCGTTTTGACCGTCGGGCGCGACGTCGCCCCACTTGCGCTGAACGCGCTCCAGCCCCCATCCGGCGTGCCGTTTCCAGAGTGGGCCGAGGCCCTCAGCGACTCCATCAGCACCGCCTACTTGCTGATGCAGGGAGCAAGGAACGTCCTTAAGGAATCACTCCTTCAGGCGCATGACGTTGCTGGCGTGGAAGCGACCCTGTCGCGGGCGCACGGACTGCTCGTGAGCGAACTGAGCAAGGCGAAGAGCGGTAGTCGACGATACGGGTGGCTTGAATCCAGCGTCCGTAGCCTCGACGAACTCAGCAAGGGGGGGTTCGGCGCGGCGTTAAACGCAATCAACGGCACCGACGTTCGCCGGCTTCTCGGTGTCCCGGTCGTCTTCGAACTGCAAGGGCTCGGTGATGACCAAAAACGATTCTTCTGCCTCTTCCTCCTCCAGAGCGTCCTCTTGATTCGCAAGAACGAGAAGGCAGCGCGCGAGGTCTTCCAGCATGCGCTGGTGTTCGACGAAAGCCACAACGTCTTCCCCAAAGACGAGTACGGCCAGGTTGGCATTGCATCGCGCCTGGCGCGTGAGGTGAGGGAGTACGGTGAGGCCATCATTGCCGCGACCCAGCAAGCCGACGTGAGCGATAGCCTCATTGCCAACGCCGGATTCAAAATCATCCTCCGCTGCGACTATCCCAAGGACGTCACCTTCGCCAGCCGCCTCACCCAGATGGACGAGAAATGGTTCCCGAAACTCCCCCTCGGCACCGGCATCGCACGGCTCCCCGTCCGGTACTACAACCCCTTCCTCTTCACTTTCCTCGAACAACCCATCAAGAATGAACCCGTCAGCGACGAGGAGGTACGAGATCGCTGGGCGGCCTCAGCGTTAGGCGGAATCACCCCGGCCAGGGCACTACCAGGCCCCGTCCCCGCAGAGGTATCCGACCGGGAGCACGCGCTCCTGATGGACGTGGCCCGGCATCCGATCAGCTACATCACCCACCGGTACACGCGCCTCGGGTGGAGCCCGCGGACGGGAAATGAAGTTAAGGACGCAGTGATCGCGAAGGGGCTCGCCCGCTTCGAGGCTGTCCCTACCCCCACAGGTCAAGTGAAAATCCTGCAGCTGACGTCCGACGGCGCCTCGCTCCTCGCAGCGCAGGGAGTGATTCTACCGAGTGCCCGACGAGGCGGGGCAGCACACGAATACTGGCGGCACATCATCACCGAACGACTCCAAAAGCACGGGTTTGGGGTCACCCCCGAATTCCCCGTCGGCAACGGGAAGACCGTCGACCTGCGCGCAACCAAACCCGGCAAGAAAGTCTACGTCGAGGTCGAGACCGGCCGCTCGGACATCAACGCGAACATCCAGAAATGCGCAGGGCTCGACGGTCAAGTAGTGTTCTTTTTCGCAAACCTGCCGCTCGCAAAAAGGTATAGCGCCGCGCTCGCAGCCATCAGCGCGCTAGGAGTCACTCCTCAAACGCTGCTCCTACTCGATGAGCTGATCTAGAGGTACTCAGCTCCAAACTCCTGAGGACCCGGCGACTGGCGAGGCTATCTAACCTCAAACGTAAAGACAAGCGTCTGCTGTCTCTTTTGGACTCTCGTCAATCGTGGTGTCACGTTGGCGATATTGAGACGCGCCAGCTCGCGCTTGACGCTGTGGAAGACGGGATCATACGATGCGGCAAAGTCCTCTTCGGTGACTCTGTTGCTGCGCTCACCATGGCCGGCTACCGTCACGCTCGCGACGATTTGATAGCCACGCGGCTGCTCCGCCGGCGGCTCGAAGCGAAAGTCGCGATACACGCCCCGGAGTGCTTCGTCAGCGCGGTCAAGGTTAAGGCCGTCGACGTAAGTGCGGTCAAGGCTCATGATTCGTTCCATGCTAAATTGCCTCCTGCTCCGCCGCCATAGCGTCGAAGATCTCGGTAAGGGACCTGTAAGCGGGGCTTCTTATACTTTTGCTTTCCGACGTGTCCATAACACATATACGTGGAAAATCTGCCATGTAGCAGGCCGCCGAGCGACAATACTCGGCCGACAGCGCAGTCAGCGTCTGCAGGTTCGTCACGGTGCCCTCGGCGTCCGCGAGGCGATCATGCTGCTCACGCTCCATTGCAATCTGGGGGTTGCAGGTGAGGACGAGAACGAGGTCGACGCGGCGGACTTGGGGGATCCGCAGAAACCTGGAAACGGCGGCGCGGGCGTCGTCGTCGATCTTGCCGTCGGCTTTGAGATAGTTGAACCAGCAGATTGCGTCGAATGGACCGCGGTCTAGGAGTACGACATGATCAGTCGCGTACGTGGCCTCCAAGATGGTTGTCAGTGCGTAGCAGAGGGTCCAAAGATTGTAGGATGCGAGATCGCGGTTGCGTTTGAGGTCCCTTGGGGCTCGCGAAGCGCCTTCCGTCGGTGAGTGAACTTTGAATCCAGCCGACTTGAGAAAGTGAGCTACCGCGTCGATGCAGCTGGTCTTCCCCGCTCTCGGCATTCCGGCGAACTCCACGAAGAACGGTCTGCCGCCGCGGAAGTGCTTCAGAACTGTGGCTGCCCTCGTTCTGAGGGTCTGAAGCTCGGTCGGTGTCGGTTCGCTCGAGTGATGATCACTGGGGGGTGAGTTCGCGAGTCGCCCCTGCTGATCGACCACGGCGAGAAGCTGTTGACGCAAGGGTCCCGGGGTGGCGTCTCCGATAGCGGCCGCTTCCTGTGCAGCTCTGATCGCCGCCGGGATTGCGCTTGCGATCTTTGGAGCGAAGTCAGGATGCACGCGGATCGTGCCCAAGGCTTCTCCCTTGTCAACCAGCCCATGGCTTTTTTCCCAGTATAACCCAACTTCCCAGACCTGGAAGGGGTCATCTGGATGTACTTGGTCGTAGAGGTCCTTAACGGCTCGCTTGAGGCCCCTAGGACTAACACTCTGGATCGTTCCGCCTCGCGCGGCCGGTATAGGAATTTCTTCAAAAGCCTCGATGTCCAGGAGTCTTCGTTCCAAGGTACTGCTCTCGATCCCTTGGGGAGCGAGTAGTCTCGCAAGTGCCTCGATGGGCCGCGCTTGGCGTGCGCGAGTGACGATTCCGTAGACGTCATCGGGTCCGTGTCCATTCAGCGATAATGCTTCTGCACAAAGTTGGAGCATCAGGCACATGTGCAAGGGCGGTGCCTGAAATCCCAAGGCCGCGACGAGCCCTCGGAGTGCTTCGCTGCGGCCAAGGTACGGCGTCGGAGGGCGATCACGCAGATCGCTCAGGACGCAGACCGCATCAATGCCGAACGCCCTCGCCGTCCGCGTGAACCGCTGACTCATTCGGATGCCTGCCTCAATGGTGTTTCCGACGTTTCCGCTCGTACCGATTCGTACGTCGAGCACACAGCGACTCAAGCCGGACGCTATCTTCTTGGCGACGAGACTGGCAATTGCTAGGTCCGGCGAGGCCATCAGCTCCTCGTTCCGTCGGACCCGGATGAGCGTGGCGTCGGCGGGTGCAAACCGTTTCCCTTGCCGGGCATGTATGTACGAGGTGTGCCGCGCGAGGCTTTCGATCTCGATTGGGTCGAGAACTGAGCGGAAACCGGCCAACACCTCGAGAACATCGACGCCACCAGCGGGAGTGCCGCGTTCGGCAATCTTGAGCACACGTTCGCCCATCAGGGTCAACAGAATCGGGGCAGCTAGTGTGGTGAGGCTGCCGGGCCCTCCGGTAGAAGCGATATCGGTGTAGGTCTCCGCTAACTTGACGACGCTTAGCCCCCGGCGAGCACGAATCCCCATCTCTTCCGGTGGGAAGGATGACTCGGCAATCGCAGCCGTCAGTTCTTCGAGTTCGTCGTCGGCCAGACCTGTATCTGCTGCGTGTCTTAGAAGTGCAATAATGTCGGGATCAGCGTCCCCAACGGCGTTAGTCCGAATTCGAAAGAGAATATCTTCTGTCAGTAATGATTGCGCCACAGTTTCTTCCTGCGAGGCTCGCCGGAGCAGAGCATGTTTCCAATAGTCGGTCAAGCTTCAGTCGGTTAGGCCTTGGTGGGCAAAAACCAGACAGCTGCGTACGTCCTGCCGGAATGGCGACGCCAGGGCTTGGCGCGCCAGTTGCTGGCGGCCGTCTTGACCGCTGCGAAGCACCCGACCACGGTTCACGCTTTTGTCCTGAAGGGGAACAGGTACTTGCGTGTGTGGTTGCGCATGCGCTTTTCCATTGCTCGCGAGCTACCGAAAGCCTACGAGATTCGTCGCGGCGGTAGCCGGCCACCAGGTGGCTGAGGTCCGCCGGCGCTGTAGTACTTGGGGTTAAGCAGGAGCTGGAAGGTCAACTACGACAGGAGTGGGCAGTCGGTGGGCGGCTTCTGCGTTAGGCGGAATCACCCCGGCCCGAGCACCGCGAACACCATCTACACCGACCGAGGTATCCGATCGGGAACACGCCTTGCGCCGGGACATTGTGACGTTTCCGATAAACTACATCACCCAGCGCTACGAACGCCTGGGATGGTCCCCAAGAGCAGGTACCCAAACCAAGGGCGCCCTCCTAGCCAAGGGCCTATGCTCATTTGAGGCGGTCCGGACGCCAACCGCACGCGTCAAGATTCTCCGACTCACCGATCAAGGCCGGGAATACCTTCGAGACCAAGGCATCAAACTCCCCCGCCAGCGCCAAGGCGGAACCGTCCACGAGTACTGGCGTCACATCATCAGCGAGACGCTACGGCGGCAAGCGTACACAGTTACCCTGAGGCACCTATCGGTGAAGGCAAGACCGTAGACCTACGAGCGGAACGAGGCGAAACGATCGTCTTCGTCGAGGTCGAAACCGGGCGGTCCGACATCGCCGCAAACATCAGGAAATGCGAACTGCTTCAGGGCACGGTCGTATTCTTTTTTTGTAAGCCAAGAGCTGGCGCGATAGTACGAAACCGAGGTCAACCGGATCAACGCCAGAAGCGTGACACCGGAAAGCACTCACTCTCTCGAAGACCTGTAACCCGGGCGATCCCTCGCCAGCCTCCTATCTTGGAAGGACTTTTCGGGTTCTTCCAGGCCAGGGCCAGCGAATTCTGAAGCCCCAGGGTTCTTTCGCCGCCCGATAAACTCCGAAGGGCGAGACACCCTCCTGGGCACTGCCCCCGCGCGGGAGTGGTTGAAAAGGTCACCCTTCTGATGAGGAGATGAGAAAATAGTTTTCCACAGCACCGTCTCGAAATCAGCGCCGCCGCACTCCGTACGGAGGCGACGCGGGAGGACACGAGCGGTCATCAGGCTACCGTAGGGGAGTGGCTCGTCTCCGCGCTACTCTGCAACCTCGTCGCCATGGATAGCGTTCGAGTACCACCTCGGGTCACGACCGCGCTATCGCAGGTCCCTCCGTCGAGACATCCGAGGCGTTCGGGCTTTCGGGCTAGACTGGCGGGCTCATGAGCCGCGACCGCAACGGCCTGACGCTCAAGTCGCTCAAGTTCGCCCTCGAGCTCACGAGCCGCTGCAACCTGCGCTGCGGCATGTGCCCGATGGACGATCTGACGCGGCCGTACGAGGACGCGCCCTGGGATCTCGTCGAGAACGTGGCCGGCCAGATGCGAGAGCTGCGCCTGCCGATGCGTTACCTCCACGAAATGGGCGAGCCCCTGATGTACAAGCGGCTGCCCGAGGCGATCGATCTCTTCCCCGGCGTGTGCGTCTCGACCAACGCGACGCTCCTTTTCGAGAAGCTCTCGCAGGATCTGCTCGCCTCGTCGCTTTCGCGGATCCGGCTCTGCATCGACACGCTCAAACCCGAGGTCTACCCGATCGTGCGCAAGGGCGGACGCTTCGAGGTCGTCGTCGAGAACATCCGGCGCTTCCTCGAGCTCTCGAAGGGCAAGAAGATCGCGGTCGAGATCCAGCGCATGATCACGACGCACACGCACGACGAGTCCGTGCGCGACTTCCGCGAGTTCTTCCACCTCGACCGCTACCCGCAGGCGAGCGTGATCCAGAAGACGTGCGAGGGGCTCGACACGTCGGAGGTCACGGAGCTCCACCAGGCGTACTACGGCTGTTTCCAGGGGACGCCGTGGCAGTGGTTCGTCATCCTCTGCAACGGGGACGTGACGCACTGCTGCTACGACTACGACGGCACGCAGAAGATCGGATCGGTGCGCGACACGCCGATCGCCGAGATCGCGCGCTCGCCCTTCCTGGCGACGATCGTCGACGGATTCGAGCGGCACGACTTCGCGAAGCTCCCGCGGTGCGCCGAGTGCTTCAAGAACCCCGCGGCGCGGCCGCCGCTGACCGACCGAGTTTGGAAGTGGGCGCAGCGCTTCCCGTTCAAAATGCCATTTCGCGGACTGCTAAACGTTCCACGAGGGGAGGGCTAAAACGACTGCGCAGCCGCGCAGCCGGAATCATCATGACACAGAGCACATCACCCAACAGAGAAGCCTACGATCCCGCCTACTACGAGCAGATGTACCACCATCACTGGTTCACCTGCCCAGACCGCAAGTGGAAAGAACGACTAGACAACCTCGTTGACCTAGTACGACCCACGGGAACAGAAACAGTGCTCGAATTGGGCAGCGCACGCGGCGACACCACATTCTTCTTCGCCCCGAAAGTAGCGCGCATCATCGGGCTCGACGGCGAGCCGCTCGCAATTGACATCGCCCGAAGGCGCGCCAGCGAACTGAAGCTAACAAACGTCGAGTTCCTACTAGCCGACGCCGCCTCGTTCCCCCAGATTCCCGACGCGTCCATCGACGTCGCCGGAGCATTCGACTTCCTCGAACACATCACCGATAACACCCTCACCAGCATGCTCACCGAAGTACGCCGCGTCCTAAAACCCGGCGGCAGATTCGTCGCCTACACACCCAACCGCGAACACATCGTCGAACGACTCAAAGCACACAACTTCATCCTCAAACAACAAGCAGACCACATCGCCGTACGCACACCGACAGAGATCCTCGGCTTCCTGGACCGAGGTGGTCTCCATGTTCAGCGGGTCTTTTATCCCGCGTCCCCGTACCCGCTCTACCGAACCATCGATCTAACGTTCAAGGGTCTGCCTTGGATTGGCAGGGCATTTCGGTTCCGAGTGTGTCTCGTAGCCGCGCGCCTGTAGTTGTTCAGCGCCACGTCGGCATAGCGCCCGCTCCACGGACGGTATAAATGTGCGGCGGGAACGCTAAGCGCCTAACCAACGATTCGAATCCCGAGGCCGACAAGGATCATGAGAATGACGAGAGCAATGACGGCGCGCAGACCCCATACGTACAAGGCGCCAAGTGTCGCAAAGCCGCGGTCGCCGGTGTTGTGAGCGCCGCCATCGGTCAGAAACTTGTAGACGCCGCGCGAGAGACGCGGCGAGTTGTTCCAGATCATCGTCGGTTCACCGAGAGCATGCCATTCCGCGGGATGGCGGACACGGAGCACTCGCAATACACGCAGTCGAAGAATTAGCACGAGAATGATGAGCGACGCGAGTGGCCACTTCATCGTCTCGATCAGACCATACAAGCGAGTAAAGACTGTCATAGGTCCTTACCTCCAATGCTGACGCTCAATGACGCACGACGTCTAGTGTTGACACGGAAGCCAGTTTGGCACGTTCCGCTCGATCTCAAAGGCACTTCCGACAGTGGCCGCGAAAGAGAGACCGGCGCCTGGCGTCAAGGAGAGACTGAAATCGAGGGAATCCGGTGCGATTGTCAGGTCTGCGCTGCCCGCCCACCAGGTGCCTCCGAAGTGCACAATCGGGGAAGAGGCTCCTTTGGTGTTGCCGAGGGGGCCGTTATGGTAGCCAACTACTTCGTGCGACATCGCGAAATCGTGAACTACTGCCGACTCGCCGAGGACGACACCCACGCCCCAGGAGCCCGAGACTCCGCCAGTCTTGTCTGGACGGATAGTGACCTCGCCCCCGAGGATTGCGCCGCCAGTAAACGTAAAGCTCGTCTTGGTCGCGGCGTTATCACTTGCGTCAACAACGTTGATGTCGAAGCCGTCGCACGGCCGTAACGGATGAGGCGGCCCCATCACACCAAAAGGCGAGACCGAAAACGGCGACTGGCGCGGAAACCCCTGGCCTCCCGGTATCAGTTGCCGTGGCACCGGGCTGCTCCCGCCTCCCGCCCCATCGACGCGCGGATACTCGGCAGTTACGAGCAACTCTTCTTGAATCCTAATGATATCGTCCGCCGGCCCGAGGCCGGTCGGATCGATGAAGTTGATAGGGTTGCCCGCGCTGTAGCCATAGCTGTTCCAGCCTTGTGGCCAAAGACTAAAGCCGGTAACCGGGTCTGGCGTGAGAAAACGCGCGAGACTATCGTTGTACATCCGAGCGTTGTCATAGTAGTCGTTTGCTGACTCCGGAGTATCAGCTTCCATTAGGGTGAACCGGAGCCGCTGCATCGTTGACGAGCTGGTGATGACGTCGCCGTAGGGCCAGTACTTCCACTGCTCTGCGCGGAAGCGCGTGCTGTCCGTGACGATCCGGGGGCTGCCCAGGTGGTCGCTGTGGTACCAGTTCCACCCGAGCGTTCCCGAAAGGGTACTTGTGACGTCGCTGGCGACCAGCAGGTTACCCAGGTAGATGTTGTCCCTAGTCGCCAGGGTCGGCACAGGATGGTCGGTTCGGACACTGCCCGGCGTACCGGTGAATTCCGTGACGAGGCGGCCGTCCGCATCCCTGATTTCGTAGACGACGCTGCGGGGTACGGCCAGGTACCCGCTCCATGCGCGCTGCAGAAACGCGATCATGGAGACTTCGTTGACGTTGCTGTCCGGGCAGAAGAGGCCGCCACCGCAGCCGTCACTGATGTCTGCCGTCTTGGTAAACGTCTCGATGGCAGCCCAGAATTGATGGGTGCACGGCACGTCGGGAAACTGCTGTGGCGGGCACGTGTCGCCCGGCGGCGGAATCGTGAGACCGAGTGCGCGGTCGAAAAACTTGGCCATGGCCCCGCGCGTCGTTGTGCCTTCGGGGCAGAACGTGCCGCTGCCGCATCCGTCCGTTATCCCATCCTCATAGATCTTATCAATCCAGTGCACGTCGGGGTCGCTGCAGTCAACGTCCGTGAACCAGCCGGAATGGCCAGCGGAGCATGGTTTCGTCGACGGTGGTTCGCCGCGGGCTTGCACGAGATACCGCGCCATTTCACGTCGCAAGACGTTGGTGCCGCCGGGTATTCGCAGGATGCGCTCGCCACCACCGTCATAGAGGTAGTCCCATTCGAATTTGCTCGAGCTGATGACGAACTGCTCGAGCCGGTTCAGTGGGTTGTAGTAGAGCGGGTTGCCGGCGCCATCGGCCGTCTGGTTTCCTCGGTCGTCATAGGTAATCCCAGAGATACTCAGGTGATTGGTAGCGACGTCTGTGGTGAGCGTCTTGGCATTGACCCCGGTCCTTACGGTTAGGTTGCCGTAGGCGTCATAGGAGAACCCTTGTGTTTGGCCGTTGGACACGCCGGTGAGGCGGGAGAGATTGTCGTAGGTGAAGGTATCGGTGCCAATCTTGAGAATGTTGCCGGCACCATCGTACGTGTACGTTCCGCTTGTGTAGTTTTGGCTGTTGAGGACATTGGTTGTTGCGATGCTCTGGGGGCGGAGCAGCAGGGACGTGTCTTGTGTGATGGTGGTCTTGACGGCTGTTGAAAGCGTGCCGTTGCCTGCGGTCCAGGAGGCGAGGCCGCCCGCATTGTTGTACGTGGCTGCCAAGATCACGTTTTGCCCTGCCGCGGTATCGGTCTTGGGTAGGCCGGCGTCGTACGTGATGGTCTCCGTGAACGCCGGTGCGCCGGTGGGTCGTGGGTGGGTATGCGTGTCTACCAGGCCTAGTGCGTTGTAGGTCCAAGCCTCGGTTACGCTGATGTTCTCGCCGGCATTTCCCGGGGTTGCGGCGACGCCCGCACCGACTGTGGTTGTTTTTGCGGAGAGCCGGCCACCCAACCCGTCATACTTGAAATCCTCCTTGACCGTCGGTCCCTGGGCGTAGAGCCAGGTGTCCGAGCGACGCTCGATGAGGTTGCCATACGACGTGTAACTGTGGTCGGGATTCTGATCCCAAGAATGACCGATGTAGATGCGGCCCTTGCCGTTTGGGTTGCAGGCGGGGGTTTCGCCGTTGTCGTTCGCCCGCAGCGAGGTCATGCGGAAGGCGGGGTCGTAGCAGCGCAGCGTGACGAGGTTGCCGGGTTCGGTCATTTGCCCCGGCTGGCCAAGGCCGGTGAAGCTATCGACCGTCACGGTGCCCTTCTCGGGTGTGGCGAGCTCGTGCAAGATTCCAAAAGTGTAGTAGAGGTAGCGTCGGAATTGGCCTCCGGGGTTGCTCGTGCAGGCGCCATCGACGCCGTTGCCACCTTGGCTGACGCACGTGAGCTGATCGTTGACGTCGTAGGCGTAGTTGATGATGTCGTTGCTTGGCGCTTTGCTGCTGGTGAGCCGGCCAAACGCGTCGAAGGTGAGGGTCGTCGTTGCATTCGTGCCACCGGTGCCGCATGAGCCGGACGTGAGAAGAGTGCCGTTCACGCAGGCCACGGTATCGGCTTCCTTGGTGTCGCTATACGAACTAGTGCCGTCGATGCGGCTGATCGTCGTCAGGCTTGAGAATTTCGAGCCGACGACCTGTTGGGGTCTCCCCAGGGGGTCGTAGCACAAGGAGTACGTTCCGGAGGCGGCCGATGGTCGATGGGTCGACAGGTTACCACCCGCGAACGTGCATGTCGCCGGCTGGTCGAAAGTGATCGCTGGCAGTGAGACGTCGCCGAGCCACTCGCTGGTGAAAATGGTTCTGCCTGCGGCATCGTACGTCGTGTACCGTCGCGCGTAGGTGCTCGACGGTCGGAGGCGACGTTCCATGATGGGACGGCCCAGGCCATCGTAATCCACCTCCTCGGAGCTTAGGAGCGCGTGGGGCGTTTGTGGGTCGGTGCGGGTGGCAATGGTCTGTGTCAGTGACGGGTAGGACAGTACGAACGGCGCCTCGCCTAACGGTGTAATCGTGCTTGGTCTGCCGAGACTGTCGTACCCGCTGTAGGTGATGGTGTGCGTGCCGGGATTGTCAGTCGACGTGAGCACCGAACCGGTCGCCGGGTCCCGCGTTAGGTTCAGTTGATATCCTATCTGATAGGGCGACGTACCGCCGAGCAGCCATTGCGCGGTAAGCGGCTCGCCGTTCTGGTACGTGTAGACCCTACCCGCCGTCACTTGGTCCTCGCCCACAGTTGCGGGAATCGGTGTCATGGTAGTTGTGCAGTAATTCGCCGGTGCGC
>Ga0335080_10003792_pt1 | contig 15335 bp, 9 predicted proteins | sample Lox_Sample_34_FD_206720 | JGI IMG/M metagenome (GOLD analysis project Ga0335080, IMG submission 206720) | Soil microbial communities from Loxahatchee National Wildlife Refuge, Florida, United States - Lox_Sample_3.4 | ecosystem: Environmental > Terrestrial > Soil > Wetlands | place: USA: Florida... | reverse complement strand
TTGCCGAAAGCCCCGCGCCCGTCACGGTGACATCCGAGGCGGCAACGTCGCCCTTGGGATCGAAGCGCGGCGTGATTTGCGCCGTCGCCGCGGCGCCCGGCGCCTTGCGGTAGTTGACGAGATCGATCGCCACCGTCGCGGGCGTGAGATCCGCCGCAATGTGTGCGCGCCGCATAGTCCCGCGATGGCCGTCGATGTTGGCGACGATTCCGACCGGCCCGGTCAGGTACTCATCCAGTCCGATGTGGAGCGCCTCGCGTGCAGCGTCATCGAGCGTTCCGCGGATCACCATGCGCGACGTGATGTCATCCTGCGTATTGAAGGTTTCCGTCCACTCGGCAAATACCGGCGTTCGGTCCATGGTGACGTTGCCGGCCGCGTGCAGGCGCTGGTTATCGACATCGAACGTCACAGTGCCGTTTGTGAGCTTCGTTCGTGTTCCGATCGGCATGGCGAAGCCATTGACGGCAGCATGCACCGAAACGCCGATCTTGCTGACATCGACATTCTTGAGCGTCGGCACCTGGAATGTTGCGTCGATCTTCGCCGCGCCCGCCGTGTCCGCGGGCCGGATGTGAAAGCGCGTGGGATACTGCAGCGGCTTGAGGTCGATGAGCGAGAGCACGTCGCGCATCTGCCCGTTTGCGGTCAGGCTGATGCCGGCCGGAGTTCCGTGCTGGTGCAAGTTGGGGATGACGACGCGGGCCTTTTCGACAACCAGCGGACCAACATGTCCCGAGGTGACATCGGTCTGGAATGTGTCGCCGGTCAGCGTGCCGGTGCCGTTGGCATTCGTCAGCAGCGTGAGCCCGTGAATGTAGTTCACGCTCGCATTGGCGATGGGAAAGGTCAGCTTGAGCGCCTCGTTGGGAAGTGCCGGGCCATCCAGTTGTCCGGGCTTGATGTTGGCCATGATGGCAAGCGGTCCCACCTTGCCCGCGGGCATGTTGGCCGCGATCCATTCGCGGGCGCCGGCGCCGACCCTGAGCGGCCAGTAGCGGACCAGATCACGCACCGACATCTGGCCGATCGAACCGGAAAGATCGATCTCCGGCGACGCATTGTCGGCCAGAACGACACGTCCGCTGAGCGCCCCTGTGACGCCCGGGCCATCGATGCCGAAGCGATCGAGCGTGAAGGTGCGATCGGCGGCCGCGTAATTGCCACGCAGGGCAATGTGTCCAACATCGAACGAGTGCTGGAAAGCGTTGGACATGCCGACGCTGATCTGCTCGCCCTGGAGATCGAGCGAGGCGCCGCTCCAGTTCCCATCCGGCGTGAACGTCAGATTGCTCAGGCCCCGGAAACGGGCCTTCGCCGTTTCACCCTCGAGGCTCGCATCATCCACCAGCACGCGGCCGGTCAGTCCGTCGTAGCGGCCGACGAAGCGGAACGATTTCACCTTCAGAGGCGAGCCCATTCCGCCGATCGATCCCGTTGCGCCCAGACCCAGATCCGCCGAGCGGAGCTTGCCGCGCGAATCGAACGCAAACGAACCCGACAAATCGGTTTTCAAATCGAACGGCGCAAGCATCGCGAAGGATTTGGCGTTGTCCGCGAGCGCCTGGAGTTGCAGCCCCGTGATGCTGATGTCACCGGAAATCGCTCCCCCCGATTTCGGCAAACGCACGGTTCCAACCACGTGCGCCGGCTGCCCGGTGATTTCGACATCGGCGTCGAAGCTCGCGGCCACCACGGGATACTGTCCCGTCGTGTCATTGGCGACTTCGAGTTTCGCCTGGGGTGCCACGAGAAAGAGGCCGCTGCTCTCGTCGTAGAATGCCAGGCGCGCCTTGCTGACCGCAAAGCGATCGAGCGACGAAGGCCCCTTGCCGGATTTCTCGATCGCATCGCGAATGCGCTGCAGGATGTCGCCCTGCGATTTGTCGCGCGCGACTCCCAAATGAAGCATCCCGGCCTTGTCACGCGACATGGTCAGCTGCACGCCCACCAGGGTGATGCGATGCACCTCGACCCGGCCGTTGAAGAGGGCCATCAGCCCGAGACCGATCTCGGCCTTGGGCGCTTCGGCGATGATATGCTGCTCGGCGTCGAAAACGCGCGCGCCGAGGATCACGAGATTGATGCGGCCCTCTTCGCTCGACCATTCGAGCGCAGCGTCGTCGTAACGGACGCCGACGCCGGGCAGCGCATTGTTCATCGCGTGGTGCAATTTGTCCGAGAACGCCCCGAGCGGAATGGGTCCGAGGACAAGACGGATCGCGGCGCCGACCACGAACACGACAAGCAACGCGATTCCGATCGCCGCGATCACGGTCGCGCGGCGCACATGATGTGCGCGGATATTGAGCTGACGGAGGTATTTGTAGGTGCGGGACGATCTGATGCGGCGCCACGCATGCCGGGCGCGAGCCTTCAACCGCAATTCGCCCCGCTCTTTCGGGGGCGGCGCGTGTGGCAGATGCGGATGCTGGAAATTCAAGGGGCCACCTGTCCCGTACCAACGCAAGGGCGGAGCCGCCCCTCTCGGCGTCGCCCAATCCTACAATGTAACCCCGGCCATCGCAGACGGTTGATAACAGGCCTACGGGGCTTGCGCCGAATCGCGCACCGGCTTATCGCCTATCGCCAACCACCGGTAAATTCCAGCTTAGGGGCCCCCCGGAGTTCACGATGGCCACAGACCTCTCCCCCGGCGATCGCGCGCCGGCCTTCAGGCTTGCGACCGATCAGGGTGAGGAGATCACCTCCGCCAGCCTCAAGGGGCAGCCTTACGTTCTGTACTTCTATCCCAAGGACGACACCCCAGGCTGCACCAAGGAGGCCATCGGCTTCACGGAGGCCGCCAGGAAATTCGCGGCAGCGGGGATCGCGGTTATCGCGGTCTCAAAAGATAGCGTCGAATCCCATGCCAAATTCCGGAAGAAATACAACCTGAAGATAAGGCTCGGCTCCGATCCGGAGAAAATGGTGGCTGAGGGCTATGGCGTCTGGATCAAGAAATCCCTCTACGGCCGGTCCTACATGGGCATGGACCGGGCCACGTTTCTCGTCGATGGCAAGGGCGTGATCCGCCAGGTCTGGCGAAAGGTCAAAGTTCCCGGTCACGTTGAGAAGGTCCTTGAGGCGGCGAAGAGCCTATGAAGCCCGGGAAAGCGCGGTTTCGGCCTCAATTAACGCCACGTTCTTTTTTCTGGGCTAAGAGCTTGATCTCACGCCCCGATTTGGGTCAAATGCGCGCCTCCGGGGCTGGCGCGGAAGACGCCAAAAAGGGAAGTTCGGGTATGGAAGGGACGCTCTTCGAGCGCGCGTGGGCGTGGATCCACACGACTTTCCCCGAACGCCAGATTTACATCCGCAGCGACGGACGGGTTCAGTTCTTCACCTTCAGTCCGGTGCTCCAGGCCACCATGGCGGGCCTGTCGTTGATCTTCCTCGGCTGGGTGGCGTTCGCGTCCGTGAACGTGATGTTCAAGGACCGAATCATCGCGGCCAAGGACCATCGTTATCAACAGATGCAGGCGACCTACGAGAATCGTGTCGCCGATCTTCAACTCTCATATGATGAACTGCAGGGCGCCCTCGTCGGCGCCGAGGACAAGTTCAAGTCGGTCGCGGACGAACTTCAGACCAAGCAGCAGGCCGTCGCCTCGCTTCTCAGCCGCAAGCAGATGGTCGATACGACGCTGGAGAGCCTCTCCGGCGGCACACGCGGTGCGCTCGGCGGTGCGAGCGGCGATATCCCGCGGGCCGCCAATGCCGGCGCGGCCAGCGACAGCGTCGGTTCCGTCTCGCCGGCGACCGGCTCTCTGATCTCGCCGGAGAATTCGAATTCCGGCGATGCCGGCAGCTCCGAACTCAGTGTCATGCCGGAACCGCCGCCCGCCCAGCCGCGCACGGCCCATCCGACGCGCGCGAGTTTCCTCGATGAGACTGTCGGCCGCCTGGCCGGCGCCGCCGGCGCGCTTTTCCACAGGACCGCCGCGGCTCAGCCGCGTGATCCAGGGATGCCGCGCAATCCGGCCTTCAGGATTCTGGCGCAGCAGACCGAACGCGTGACACGCCTGAGTTCTCTCGAGACTTCGCTTCTGCAGGGCGTCGACCACCAGGTCGCCACACGTGTCGATGCGCTCGAAGCACTCCTGCGCCGCGTTGGAATGGATCCGGCCGTGTTCGAACCCGGCGGCCAGGGCGCGGCGATCGGCGGCCCGGACGTCCCGATGCAGCAGGTGCATATCGACGGCATCGCCGATGCCGCGTTTACGGCTGCCTATGCGGGCGCGAGCGCACACGGCAAGGAGCTCGACTCGCTGTTCTCGGGGCTCAAGCATGTGCCGTTGACGACGCCTGTCCATGGTGCAGGCTTCGAACTGACCAGCGATTTCGGCCCGCGGATCGATCCGTTCACGCACCGTGTGTCGTTCCACCCCGGCCTCGATTTTGCGGGCGCATGGGGCTCAACCGTGACGTCGACCGCGCCGGGCGTCGTCGTGTTCGCCGGACCGCGCGGCGGTTACGGCAACATGGTTGAAATTGACCATGGTTATGGATTGCACACGCGCTACGGCCATCTGGCATCGATCCTGGTGCATGTTGGCGCTAGAGTGAACAAAGGCGCGCCGGTTGGGAGACTTGGATCCACCGGCCGCAGCACCGGTCCCCATGTCCATTACGAAGTGTGGCTGGCCGATGTCGTGAGGGATCCGAGTAGATTTATCGAGGCAGGGCGTCATGTTCTCCAGCAAGAGTAAGGATTCCGCAGCTCCACCGCCGGTGTCGACTGCATCGTCGCCGCAACCGAAACGCGCGGCCGGCCGCTCCTCCGCTCCGTCCATCATTAGTGCAGACCTCGTCGTGAACGGCACACTCACCTCGAGCGGTGACATCCAGATCGATGGCCGCGTTGAAGGGGACGTGCATAGCGCCGGTCTCGTGATCGGCGAGAAGGCGTTCATCCACGGCGAAGTGCTGGCGGATGACGTCACGGTCCGCGGCCGCGTGCAAGGCAGCGTGCGCGCGCGCAAAGTGTTGCTGTGCTCTACGTGTCATGTCGAAGGCAACATCCTGCACGAGGCGTTTGCGGTCGAAGCCGGCGCCTTCTTCGAAGGCAATTGCCGCCATTCGGACAATCCGCTGTCGGAAGACGCCGGCCGCAGGGGCACCGAATACGAACACAGGGCTGCTCCCGCTCCGTCCGTAAGCGCAGCTCCCGCATCGGCGCCTGCCATGACCAATGGCGGCGGCGCGATGGCTGCACGGGCCATGGATGTCACGCAGCCGCGCCCCGCAGCGACAGTTGCCCCGCTCAAGCCCGGCGCCTGAGGACAGACACCGTTCAAGGCAAACAGCCCCGCCTCGGCTTGGCCCGAGGCGGGGCTTTCGTTTTCGAATCAGGCGTGGCCGGTGATGAGCCACAGGATGATGATGATCGGAATCGGCACGCCGATCAGCCAAAGAAGAATCGACCGCACACTCTCCTCCCCTGTCATAATGCAGGAACAAGCCATGGCCGTAACACGTTCTACGGGCGCGAGTTCCACAATCCTAGTTTACTTGATAGCTGAAAGGGGAGATTTCCATGCCGGTCACCGTGGCCAATGAGGACGGCGTCGTGATGGTTGAAAGTGCCGAGGAAGCAGCAGACCTTTCGCACCGTTTCCACTGGAGCGCGGTATTCGCAGGCGCTGCCATCGCCATCGCGTCCATCTTCTTCCTGCTCAGTCTTGGCGCGGGCGTCGGGCTTTCGCTCGTCTCGGCCAAGGGAGTGGCCGAGCCGCGCTTCCTAACGCTTGGCGCAATCTACTTCCTCGCCGCGCAGGCCTTTGGATTGGCCATCGGCGGACACGTCACCGGACGCCTGATCGGGCCGGCACCCGAGTCGGCCGCCGAGGAAGAATTCCGCGCCGCGGCGCATGGTCTGGTTGTGTGGGCGCTCGCCGTCATCGTCACCGCCTTTGTCGCCATCGTATCCGGATGGGTGGCGGCGGGATCCGCTGCAAATATGGCTGCGATCTCCGGCGGCGCAAATGCGACGACCGAATCCGTCACGCCGGCGGTTGCGACCTACTGGGCCGACATGCTGTTCCGCCCGATGGCGGGCGATCAGCACGCCTCGATCGGATTGATCCGATACGCTCAGGCCGACACCGGAACGCAGACCGATGCGGATCAGAACCAAACCCAGGTGCAGCCGATGCAATCGGTGCCGTCCAACAGTGCGCCGTCATCCGCGCCCACCACGCCGCCAGCCCCACCCGCGCCCGCAGCGCCTTCGACCGGCGAAGTCACACAGCCGATCACCCCGCGCCGCAATCCCGTGATCGAGATTCCACCCAACGGCCAGGCCTCGTCAGATGAAACGGCCAATTCCGTCACGCCGGAAAAGCCACGTGACATCGTGGCCGACAAGGCGGAGGTCGCGCGCATCCTCGAAGTCGGCATGGCGAACGGCGGAACGCTTTCCGCCTACGACAAGCAGCGCATCGCGAGTCTTATCGCGGCCGACACCGATGCCAGCGCGCAAGCTTCGCGGCGCGTCGACGATGCGGTCGCCACGATCCGTGCCGACGAACAGCGTACGGCGGAATTCGCGCGCAGGACCGCGCGCAACGCGAGCCTGTGGATCGCGTTCGCCCTGCTGTTCGGCGCAATCGTGACGGCGATGGCGACAATATCCGCGCGGTGGACCGACGATCGGAAGATGCTTGGCCGCCGCGAACCGGGCTGACACCCTACGTTCAGATGCCAGTTTTGCGTCCCGGCCGAAACGGCGAGGTAGCCGCAGCAGCCGCAAGCTTCACCAGTCGCCGAATGCGCGCGCCGGCTGGCATCGTCAGGGAGCGCGACGTATCGCCCCTCTCATCGTACCAGGCCGGCTCGACGAAGCCGTTGCGGCCCAACGGACTGCCGGAACGCTCGTTCCAACGCTCCATCCACTCGGCCACCTCGGCGGCCCAATAGCGCGCCAATTGCTCCACCCGCGGGAAGCTGAGGTCAACCGGTTCCGGATACATCTCGGTGCGGTCATACCCGTGGTGCTCGAATTGCTCACGACGAAAATGTACGCCATCTACCCCGATGTACTGCGCAAAGCAGGCATGCGTGTTGATGCCAACACGGCCCAGGGCATAGGTGCCTATCCGCTTGAGGGTGTCCTGATTGGTCCCGCGAATCGGAATTCCAAGTGCGCGATAGTGCTGAAAAATCCGGCTACGCGGCAATTGCCGATAATCGTGGCCTTCGATCAGCTTGTAATAGGGTTCAAGCCAGATACGCAGGTCGCGCCAATGCTGGCGCGTCAAGCCGAAGGCCCAGTGCAATGTGAGCCGCATCATCCGGCCGCCCTTGAGACGTTGAACCGCAACCGGCGTCGAGAGTTTTCCGTAAGCCGCAAAATATCCGACCCTGTCTGCAGCTCTTACACGTTCGTAGATCCGATCCATCATGACCAGATAATGCGGCGACAAAACCATGTCGTCCTCGAAGAAGTAGGCGACTTCGCGTCCGAGTTCCTCGAAGACGAACTGCTCGGCCCGCAGAAAGTTCAGCGCGATGCCGAGGTTGTGCGGGGCAAGATGCACCACGCCTTGCGGAAATCGCGCCTTGAACATGTCGATGTTCGCGGCGATGTCCTCATCGCGGGCGTACCGGACGCCCGAATAGACATTGACCGCATTGTCCTGGAACAGATGCACGGGCCGGCCGTTCAACGCTGTCTGAGCGGCCAGCGACTCCAGCACTTGCGATAAATACCCCGGTCGATTGAAGGAAAGGACCGCGAGCGGAATGTCCTGCATCTGCTCCCCCGAACAGCGGACCACCATTGTAGATGACCCGTACGCCCGCGCCAGCCCGGCGATTATTCCAGATCCTCGATCTTTTCTTTCGGCTTGCCGCCGATGGCCTGCGCCAGTGCGGCGGACATGAAAGGATCGAGATCGCCGTCCAGAACCTCTTGCGGCAAGCGGCTTTCGACACCGGTGCGCAGATCCTTCACCAGCTGGTAGGGCTGCAGAATGTACGAACGAATCTGGTGGCCCCAGCCGATATCGGATTTCTCGCCGATGAAGGCGCCCGTCTCAGCCTGCTTCTTCTCAAGCTCGATCTCGTAAAGCTTGGAGCGCAGCATGTCCCAGCAAACGGCACGATTCTGATGCTGGCTGCGCTCCGTCTGGCAGGCGACGACAATACCGGTTGGCAGATGCGTGATGCGCACCGCGCTTTCCGTCTTGTTGACATGCTGGCCGCCGGCGCCGCTCGAGCGATAGACATCGATCCGCACTTCCTTGTCCGGAATATCGATTTCGATCGACTGATCGATTACAGGAAATGCCGTCACGCTGGCAAAGCTTGTATGGCGCCGAGCGTTGGCATCGAACGGCGAGATGCGCACCAGGCGATGGATTCCGGCCTCGGTCTTCAACCAGCCATAGGCGTTCTCTCCCTTGACCAGCAGCGTCGCCGATTTGATCCCGGCGCCCTCCCCTTCGTTCTCTTCGATAAGCTGCAGCTTGTAGCCATGCCGTTCCGCCCAGCGCGTGTACATGCGGAACAGCATCTCGGCCCAATCCTGGCTTTCCGTACCGCCGGCGCCGGCATGGATTTCGAGATAGGAGTCGTTGGCGTCGGCTTCTCCCGACAGCATCGATTGCAGCTTGAGATGCTCGGCGCGCCTGGCGAGCGCATCGATACTCTTCTCGGCTTCGGCGACGAGCGACGCTTCGCCTTCCGCCTCCGCCATGTCGATCATGCCGGTGGCATCACCGAGTTCGCCTTCAAGCTTGCGGATATCGGAGATCGATTGATCGAGGCGCTGGCGCTCGCGCATCAGCTTCTGCGCGGACTGCGGATCGTTCCACAGAGCGGGGTCCTCGGCGCGCGCGTTCAGTTCGTCGAGGCGGCGCAGCGCGTTGTCCCAGTCAAAGATGCCTCCTCAGCAGGGCCAAAGCCTGCTGGATGTCTTCGACCTGACGTTCGATTTCGGGGCGCATCGATGTTCCTCGTTGCGCCCCGATATGGTGGGTACTGACGCTTTTGTAAAGCGCCTACTTGCCGTCGGGAAGCTTGTAGCTCACCTGGACGCGCGCCGGCACGCCATAGTCGCCGGGTACGTAGTGCCAGTTGAGGACGGTTTCGGTCGCGGCAGTGTCGAGATCGGAATATCCGCTGGACCCGATGATTTGAGCACGCGTCGGATTGCCGGAATCGTTGACCGAAACGTCCAACACGACGGTGCCTTCCTCGCCTTGGATCTGCGAAGCTTTCGGATACACCACCGGCGTCGGTTGCGTACGGTCGACCGTCGGCGCTTCCGCGAGAGCCGAGCCCGCCGCGATGAGTCCCATCGCGAGAACCGCGGCCCCGGTGCTCCATTTGAAAATCTGATGCGTCATTGAGCGATGCCCCCAAATTGCGGACCCATGATAATGCTGGTAGCCGCCGCGCCAAGCCCGGTTTGCTTCACAATCGTGTGCTGGGCTTCGGCTAATAGAGCCCGCCCGTGCCCTGGTCCACCGTGTTCCCGGGGCCGGTGTTTTTCTCTTGGGTCTGAGCCGTGTTTTCATCGATGTAATTTGCGGAGCCGGGCTCGGTACCGGACTTGAAGGCTTCCATGATGGCGGTCGGCACCGTCGAACTTTCCGGTGCCCCCGTGATGCGGTCCACCGACACGAGCGTGATGCCGGCTGGTACACGGAACGGAATCGCGGGCTGGTCCGCCAACGCATCCTTCATGAAATCGCGGAAGATGGGCGCGGCGGTCGTGGCGCCCTGCTCAACCCGTCCGAGCGTGCGCGGATCATCGAAGCCCACGAACACGCCGCAGGCGAGATCGGGCGAGAAGCCGACGAACCAGGTGTCCTTCGATTCATTCGAGGTGCCGGTCTTGCCGGCCAGCGGCTTGCCCACGGCGGCTACCGCCTTGCCGGTGCCGTACAGCACCACACCCTGCAGCAGCGACACGATCTGATACGCCGTGCGCGGATCGAGGGTCTGGGCGCGTGTGTCGGGCAGCAGCGGTTCGGGCTGGTTGTGCCAGTCCGGCGTGTTGCAGCCCTCGCAGTCGCGCGTATCCTGGCGGAAGATCGTCTTGCCGTTGCGGTCCTGGATGCGATCGATCAGCGTCGGCGCGACCTTCTTGCCGCCATTGACAAACTGGGAATAGCCCGCAGTCAGGCGAATGAGTGTCGTCTCATAAGCGCCGATCGAATTCGAGAGATAGGCCGGCAGCTTGTCGTACACGCCCATACTGATCGGGTATTGCACGACCTTGTCCATGCCCACATCGTGCGCAAGCCGGATCGTCATGAGGTTGTGCGACAGTGTGATGCCGCGCCGTAGCGTGGCCAGCCCGAGCAGATGCTTCTCGAAATTCTTGGGCGTCCACATCGGCAATCCTGGCCCTTGCGGGAACGAGACCGGCGCATCCAGCACCTTGCTGACGGGTGTGTAGCCATTGTCGAGCGCTGCGGCATACACGAACGGCTTGAACGCGGAACCCGGCTGGCGCTGGGCCTGCATGGCGCGGTCGAACTGGCTCGAGGCGAAGCTGAACCCGCCGGACAGCGCGAAGACGCGGCCGGTGTGGGGATCCATCACAACCACAGCGCCATTGATCTCGGGCACCTGGCGCAAGCCGTAATTGCCGGCATTGTCGAGCGGCTCGACATAGATGACATCGCCGACCTTCACGACATCGCTCGGCTGCGTCGGCGCGGGGCCGACCGTCGCCGATTTCTTGATCTCCGGCCGCGCCCAAGCCAGCTGCGCGAAGGGAATCTGCGCCTGGCTGCCATCATCCAGCCCAATGCGGATGGAATTGTCCGCGCCATAGCCGAGCACGACGGCAATACGCCATGTCGCGATGCCGGACTGGTTGCCGTGCGCCGCAAGCGTGTCCTTCCAGTTGCCGTCAACGCTGATGTTGTTCATGGCGCCGCGCCAGCCATGACGCCGGTCGTAACGCACGAGGCCGGCGCGCAAGGCGTTCACGGCATAGTTCTGCAGCCGCGTATCCATCGTGGAGCGCACCTGCAATCCGCCGTCGTACAGTTCCTTCGTGCCGTATTTGTTGAGCAGGGCGCGGCGCGTTTCTTCCACGAAATAGTCCGCATCTTCCGCCTGGATGCCAAGCGGCCGGCGCAAGGTGACGAGCGGCTCGGCGATGGCCGCCTCGGCCTCATCGCGCGTGATGTAGCCGTTCTCGCGCATCTGGCCGATCACCCAGTTGCGGCGCTGCAAGGCCGCATCCTTGTTGTAACGGGGGTCGTAGTTCGATGGCGCACGCGGCAAGGCGGCCAGGAAGGCGCACTCGGCAACATCGAGCTGGTCAAGCGACTTGTTGAAGTAGTTCAGGGCGGCCGCCGCCACGCCATACGAATTCTCGCCGAGGAAGATTTCGTTGAGATAGAGCTCCAGCACCTTCTCCTTGGAGAACGTGGCGTCGAGCCGGATGGCGAGGATCGCCTCGCGCACCTTGCGCGAGATCTTCACGTCGTTGTTGAGCAGAAGATTGCGCGCCACCTGCTGGGTGATGGTGGACGCACCCTCCGGCCGCTTGTGCTTCAAGACGTTGACCACATCCTTGAGGGCCGCACGCATGATGCCACTCGGATCGATGCCCGGATGGCTGAAGTAGTTCTTGTCTTCGGCCGAGGTGAACGCATTGATGACAAGCTTCGGGACGAACGCGATCGGCACGAAGAACCGCCGCTCGCGGGCATATTCGCCGAGCAGGTCGCCGTTGCTGGCGTAGACGCGCGTGGTGACGGGGGGCTGATAGTCCTGCAGCTGATCGACGCTCGGCAGCCCGCGCGACAGCGTGTAGACGTAGATGCCGACGACCAGAACAGCGACGGCCAGAACGGCGCCGACGGTCAATCCACCGTAATAAAGGATACGCCGATACATGCGAACCCGGAGCCCTCCGAAGCGGCCTTCTCTTGAAGCGGGATTATGACGCTAGCAAGGCAGGAGCGTCATTGCGACGCGGCCCTTGTGCCGCTTTGGGCCGGAGCGGCCGCGATTTCCGGCGAGAAGTGGCGATCGACGGCATCGGCGATTGCCGACGCCACGCCATCGCGCCAGGCATCCGTGCCCATTTGATCACAATCGCGGATGTTCGAAAGATAACCGAGTTCCACCAGCACCGCGGGAACGTCCGGCGCCTTCAACACAACAAAAGCTGCAGAGCGATGGGGCGCCCGCGGCAGAACATCGGTCGCGTGGCCGAGCTGGGCGACGACATTCTCGGCAAAGCGCGCCGAGCGGTTCATCGTGTCGCGCTGCGCCAGATCGATGAGGATATGCGACACGGAATCGTCCTGCCCGGCGAGATCGACGCCCGCGATCACGTCCGACTGGTTTTCCTTTTTCGCAAGCAGTGCGGCTTCGCGGTCGGACCCCTTTTCGGACAGCGTGTAGACGGACGCGCCGGTCACGCTGGCATCCGGATTGGAATCGGCGTGCAGCGAGATGAACAGATCGGCATTGAAGCTGCGCGAAATGTCCACGCGCTGCTTGAGCGGAATGTAGACGTCGCTGTCGCGCGTGAGATGCACCGTATAGCCGCGCTTTGTGAGGGCCACGGCCAGCCGGCGGCCCTCGTCCAGCACGAGATTCTTCTCCATCAGGCCGTCCACACCGGTCGTGCCGGAGTCGATGCCGCCATGTCCGGGATCGATGACGATGACTTTCTTCGGCACGGCGGTTTTCGCCTTCGCGGCCACGTTGCCGGCAATGAGCGCGGCGAGTTTCTCGGCATCGGCTTCCCGGGCGCGCAGATCGGCCGGCCAGCCGGCGGCTTCGTCGAATTTCGCCGCGGTCGTCGGGAAAAGATCGAGCACCACGCGATACCCGAAGCCGCCCTCGGGCGGCAGGATCATCGGCTCGCCGGCGGAAACCGGCGTGTTGAGGTCTATGACGAAGCGCGAATTGCCGGGGCGGAACAGGCCATAGCGATAGCTCTTCACCGCGCCCTTCCCGCTCGGGCGATCCGGCGCCTTCAGGGCCCACAATACTTCCGGCAGATCGATGACCACGCGGTCCGGGTTGGACAGCGTGAAGACGCGCAGCTTCACCGGATCGGAGAGTTCCACCACGAAGCGGGTGCGGTCCTCATGCTCACCCACACGCGCGCTGAGCACCACCGGCAAGGCCGCTTGCGGCGGCGCAGACGCTGCCGGCGCTTGCGGCTGCGCCAGTGCGCTCGCGCAGGATGCGGCAAGCGCCAGACCAGCCAATACAGCGAACAGTCTTGTCATGCGAGCGAGACCTGCAGGGTGCCAGCCCCATGCTGGCGGCAAATCACCACCGACTCGTTAGCATTGTTTCGCGGCTCCCCGAATCCGTAAAGACCACAGCCGGCCGGAAGACAAGGCGGCCACTACAGGTCCGGCAGACGGTCCATGTTCACCTTCACGCCGAAATAGAAGAACCGTCCCAGCGGATTGACCGGGTAGCCGTTCTGGCCGGCGGAAGGCTTCTGGTACCAGAGATTGTTCACGCCGGCATAGACGTTCCAGCTTTCGTTGATGTCGTAGCCGACCTGGATCGAGTGCTCATCCTTCGGATCGAGGTGCAGGTATTTCTTCGCCGCGAAATTCGGCTCGGAGTGGATGGTCTGGCGGTCGGTCTGGTAGACGCCGTCATACCAGTCGATGTTGTAGTCGACGGTCCATTCGTCGCGATGCCAGACGACGTCGAAGTTCGCCTGCCAGTTTGGCGTCGGCGAACCGTCGACGCCGCCGAAGATCGTGTTCTCCGACTTGATCGGCTGCTCGCCCAGCAGGGGCGTGGTCTTGATCGTGTCGAGATGATTGCCGATCACGTGGAAGTCCAGTGTGCCGTAGCGATCGTCCTTGAACCAGTCGTCGAGATCGAGGTGGTAATCCATCGTGAAATCGACGCCTTGCGTGGAATAGACCGCGACATTGATCTGCTGTGAGAAGACGAGGCTGATCGAGCCGGGGAAGCGCCCGACGGCGGTGCGCGTGACGTCGGCGCAGAAAGGATTGGCGATCGTCGAGAGATCGACGCATTCGTTGGAGACATCCTGGCCGGACGGCGCCTGGATCGCATTGACGATCTTCACGCGGTACCAGTCCACGGTCGCCACGAAATTGGGCAGGAAGTCGGGCTGGATCACGGTGCCGAAGGTGAGCGTGCGCGCCGTTTCCGGTTTCAGATCCGGATTTCCCGACACCGTGTTCGGCGTCGTCTGGTCGGTCTGCACATGGGTGACGCCGGCAACATATTTGCCGGGCCCGAGCAGGGCGTCTTCGATCGCCTGGCAGTTCGCCAGACGGAACTGCGTGCCGTTGTGGATGAAGTTGGCATCGCAGGGATCGTTGATGAAAGCGTACAGGTTCTGCTTGGGCGCGAACAGCTCTCCGATGTTGGGCGCCCGCACGGCGAGCGCGTCGGTGCCACGCAGCTTGATCCCTTCGAACGGCGAATAGACGACACCGATCTTCCAGCTCTCACTTTGGCCCGCAGTCGAATAGTCTGACTCGCGTATCGCACCGTCGACCGTCAGCTCCTTGGCGAAGGTCTGGTCCCGGAAAATCGGGAATGAGACTTCGCCGAACTCTTCGCCAACGCTGAAGCTGCCATTCACGGGAAGCGTGCCGCCGTACCAGAACAGTCCCGGGACTTCGGTGATAGCGTCCGGCGTGGAGCTGCTTGCCTCGCGGCGCCATTCGCCGCCGAGCACGACGCTGGCCGGCTCGGCGAACCCAAGCGTGTCCTTGAAGAACGGAATGTCGGCGCTGAAGAAGCCATTGAACACGGCCTGGGAGATATCGCCGACCGTATGGGTGTTCTGCGTCATCCACGCGATCGACGCCTTGTTGTTGAAGTGCGGATCGAACGGATTGAACGGGATGCAACCGGAATTCGGACCCGGCGTGAAGGTCAGACCAAAATCGCTCGCGCTGAACAGCGAGGACGTGTCGGAGAAGTAGTTCGCATCCCCGGTCTTGCCGCCGTAGAAATTGCGGTAGTCGTTCAGCGTCGGCGGCGTGGCGGTGGGATCGAGATTGGTGCGGCAGACGGGCTTGCCGGTCACGGGATCGATCACCGAATCCAGCGCAGCCGCGAAGCGGTCGATGTTTCGGTTCTCGAGATTGACGTCGTCGACATCCGTCCTGCCGTACACGAAGCTGATGTCGTAGCGCAGATTGTGCAGGAAATCCGGCGATGGCAGATCGCCGCTGGCGTCACTGACGAAACGGTAGGTATCGCGCGCAACATGCTCGGATTCGCGCATCGACAGATAGTCTTCGCTCAGGGCCGCTTCCCGGTGCCGCGTCGCCCCGATCATCGAGGCAAGATTTGCGGGAAGGAACGCGTTGTCCGCCGTGATCATGATGTCGTCG
>Ga0335080_10003791_pt1 | contig 15335 bp, 12 predicted proteins | sample Lox_Sample_34_FD_206720 | JGI IMG/M metagenome (GOLD analysis project Ga0335080, IMG submission 206720) | Soil microbial communities from Loxahatchee National Wildlife Refuge, Florida, United States - Lox_Sample_3.4 | ecosystem: Environmental > Terrestrial > Soil > Wetlands | place: USA... | reverse complement strand
GGCCGCACGGCCCGCCACATCGGTCCCGTGTTTGCGGACAGCGCAGTCCACGCGCTCGCTATCGTGCGTGACATCGCAGCGAGCGAGACCGATCCGCTGTTGATCGACGCCGTCGCCTCGCAGGATGGATTCCTGAAGGGTCTCACCGAGGCCGGCTGGACGGACGAACGCCCGTTCCAGCGCATGCGGTTCGGCCGTGCCACGACCAAGGCCGACGAGCTGCCCTTTGCCGTTGCCGGCCCGGAGTATGGATAGGAGCTGCCCATGCATCACAGCCAGATCAAGTCGGAGGTGCGATGCCTGATCGCCGACGGCACGGTGCTGCCGGCGCATCCGTTGGCACTCGATGCCGACCGCAAGTTGGACAAGCTGCATCAGCGCGCGTTGACCCGCTATTATATCGACGCCGGCAGCGGCGGTCTCGCGGTCGGCGTTCACACCACACAGTTTGCGATCCGCGACGTCGGCCTCTACCGGCCCGTGCTGGAGCTTGCCGCGCAAACCGCAGCCGATTGGACGCGCCGGCCGCTGGCGCTGGTCGCAGGTCTTTCCGGGCCGACCTCGCAGGCGCTTGCCGAAGCCGACGTCGCGCGCGGCATCGGCTATCACGCCGGCCTGTTGAGCCTCGCTGCGATGAAGCAGGCCTCGGAAGACGAGATCGTCGCCCATTGCACGGCGGTGGCGCGCGAGATTCCGCTGGTCGGATTCTATCTGCAGCCCGCGGTCGGCGGCGTGGTGTTGAGCGTGAATTTCTGGAGGCGCTTTGCCGAGATCGACAATGTCATCGCGATCAAGATCGCGCCGTTCAACCGCTATCGCACGCTCGATGTTCTGCGCGGAGTGTTTGCTGCGCGCGCGCTCGACCGCATCGCGCTCTATACCGGCAACGACGACCACATCCTGCTCGATCTCACTTTGCCCTTCGACCTTCGCGACAACGGCGTCAGCGTTCGTACCCACATCAAGGGAGGCCTGCTCGGCCACTGGTCGGTGTGGACGGCGTCGGCAATCAAGCAGTTCGAGAGGTGCAAGGCCGCGCGCAACAAGGATGTGGTGCCGGCCGAGCTGCTCGCGCTCGATGCAAGGGTGACCGACTGCAACAGCGCCTTCTTTGACGTCGCCAACGATTTCCACGGCTGCATCGCCGGCTGTCACGAAGTGCTGCGCCGACAGGGGCTGATGGAGGGGATCTGGTGTCTCGCTCCCGCCGAGGGTTTGAGCCCGGGCCAGCTCAAGGACATCGACCGCGTCTGCAACGAACATGCCGACCTCTCGGACGACGATTTTGTCGCCGCCAATTTGCAGAAATGGCTGGCATGACGGCGACCGACCCGTTCATCAGCCTGCGCAATGTTCGCAAGGTCTACAAATCGGGGACAAGCGAATTCCTCGCGGTCTCCGATGTCACCATGGACGTGCAGGAGGGTGAGCTCGTTGCCCTTGTCGGCCCGTCCGGCTGCGGCAAGACGACGGTCCTGAAAATCCTTGCCGGCCTGCACGGCGCCGACGGCGGCCGCGTTGCGATCGGCAATGCCTCGACGCCCTTCGATCCGGCGCGCGACATCGGCATGGTGTTCCAGCAGGCGCTGCTCCTGAAATGGCGGACCGTCCTCGGCAATGTCCTGCTGCCCGCCGAGATCGTGGGGCTGCCGATGAGGGCGGCTCGCGCGCGCGCCCGCGAGCTGCTTGATCTCGTCGGCCTTGCGGGCTGCGAGGACAAATATCCACAGCAGCTCTCCGGCGGCATGCAACAGCGCGCGGCGATCGCACGCGCCTTCATCCACGATCCAAAGCTGATCCTGATGGACGAGCCGTTCGGCGCGCTGGACGCACTGACGCGGGAGCAGATGAACCTGGAGATGCTGAAGATCTGGCGCGAGAGCGGCAAGACGATCGTCTTTGTCACCCACTCGATCCAGGAAGCGGTGTTCCTGGCCTCGCATTGCGCAGTGCTCACGGCGAGCCCGGCGCGGATGGCCGAATTCTTTCCGATCTCGCTGCCGTTTCCGCGCGCGCTGCCGATCAAGACCACGGACGAATTCGGCGCCTATGCGCGACGCATCTATGCGAGCCTGGGGCTTGGCGCCGGCGCTTGAATTTCTTGAGGGCGCGGCGGACCGCTCCCTCTCCCCGTTCTTGCGGGGAGAGGGTTGGAGTGAGGGGCTGCCTCCACGAGCACGGCCTGTGGAGGGTCCCCCTCACCCGACGCGCTTCGCGCGTCGACCTCTCACCGCAGGCGGGGCGAGGCGCAGCGAGCGCCCTGGCGCATTGTTTCAGTTGAAATCATCAAGCCCTAATCGTCATTCACCGGTGACGTCACGACCAGAAAGACCAGATCGACCAGACCGGTGTTGGAGATCGCGTGCTCGACGCCGGGCGGCAGGAAAATCACGTCGTGCTTGCGGACGACGTGCTTCTCGTTGCCGATCTCCATCAGCCCCTCGCCCTCCAGCACGTGGTAGACCTGCTCCTGAACCCTGTGCTTGTGGCGCGCCACATAAGCCATGGGTTGATACATCGAGATGCGGTAGTCGATGTGGCGCGAGGAGGATGTCTCCGGCATCACCAGGGGCTTCGACAGCGCGCCGCCGAAATGGTTGGGGAATTCGCGCCACGGCACTTCGGCGATGTTGCGAATGAAGGCGCCGTTGTTCTCTGAAGCCATGTCCTCTCCTCCCGAGCTTTGCTTGCGCATGATCCCAGGGATCATGCGCAATCAGGTCGCCAGTGCGCCGCCGTCGAGATAGATCGTCGATGCCGTCATGAAGCCGTTGGTCATGCAGGCCACGATCTGCCGCGCGACATCCTCGCCCTGCCCGACACGGCCGACAGGCAGGCTCGCCGCGGCCTTCGCAAGCATCTCCTTGCGCGCCGCCTCCGGCATCGCGGCGCGGATCGGCGTGTCGATAATGCCGGGCGAGACACAATTGACTCGCACCGGCGCAAGCTCGAGTGCAAGCGCGCGGGAGAGCGACTCCAGCGCGGCATTGACGGCGCTGACGATCGCCGAATTCGGCCGCGGCCGGACGCTCAGGAAGCCAGATACCAGCGTCAGCGACCCGCCGGCGCGAAATTCCGCTGTTCGCGCCACCCGCCAGGCGCCCCAGAATTTGCTTTCCATGGTGCCGCGCACGTCCTCCATCGACACCGTCCTGAACGGACCGGTGCGAAGCTGCGCCGCGGTGACCACGACATGGTCGACCGGACCCGTGCTGCGAAACAGGTTTGCGACGCTGGTGTCGTCGGTGACGTCGGTCGGTATCGCGATCGCGTTCAGTTTCTCCGCGATCGCGTCGAGACGTGCGGCCTTGCGCGAAGCGATGATGACGTCGGCGCCTTCGCTTTTTGCAACCTCCGCGGTCGACAGCCCGATGCCGGACGAACCGCCAATAACCACGATCTTCTTGCCAGTGAGCAGCATGATTTCCCCCTAGAGATATGACGGTCAGGCCGGCTGATAACGCGTGCCGATGCCCGCCTTGCTTTGCCCGAGCCCGGGCAATTCCCAGATGCCGGCGCCGGCCGGATTGATGTCGGCGGCGATATCGACGTCGATCAGATAGGGCTTGTTGGCGGCGATGGCTTTGCGGATCGCTTCGCCGATGTCGCCGGCGCGATCGACACGCACGCCTTCGATACCACAGGAGCGCGCCATCGCCGCGAAATCCGGATTGTAGCGCTCGCCGGTCCTGGGATCGTGGAAATCGGTCGCAAGCTCCCGGCCGCCAAGATAGCCGCGCTGCAATCCCCTGATCGACGCATAGGCGTAGTTGTTCCAGACCACCCAGACCACGGGCAGATTGTATTCGACGGCCGTGCCGAGGACGTTGGCGTGCATGAAGAAGGCGCCGTCGCCGCACACCGACACGCAGGGACGGTCGGGAGCTGCGAATTTCGCGCCGAGCACGCCTGCAACGCCAAAGCCCATCGGGCCAAAGCCCATTGAGCCGATCAGCGAATCCGGCCGCTTCGGCTTGCAGAAGCCGAGCAGCCAGTTGTGGTGCACGCCGATGTCGCTGACCAGGATCGCATCTTCCGGCAGCGCCTTGTCGATCTCGAGCGCCGCGCGCTGCGGATTGACCGGCGTCGTGTCGTCGGAAAAGCCGGGGGCAACGAACTTGTCCCACTCCTTGCGATAGATATCGATCTGCGCCAGCCATCTTTGTCGCGCGTCGGCCCTGGCGTCGAGATTGCCGCGGCGGTCGAGCTCGGCATGAATCTGGCGCAGGAAGGTGCGCACGTCGGCCATCAGCCCGAGCGCAACCGGATAGTTGCGGCCGATCTCTTCGGGATCGATGTCGACATGGATGAGCCTCGTCGGCGGGATGGTGAAGGAATAGCCCGGGATCCACGAGCTCGAGGTGCGGTCGTCGAAGCGCACGCCGAGCGCCAGCAGCACGTCGGCCTGTCGCGCGGCGTGGTTGGCTTGATAGTGTCCGGCGCGGGCGACGAGACCGAGCGCGAGCGGATGGTTGACATCGAGCGCCCCCAACCCGCTGGCGGAAGCAGCGACTGGAATCTGCAGTCGCTCGGCGAGCCGCTTCAGTTCCTGAGCTGCACCGCCATAGCGCACGCCCTGGCCAACCAGCATCACCGGCCGTTCCGCAGCAAGCAGCATGTCGACCGCCTTCGTCACGCCCTCGGGATCGGCGCCGCAACGGCAGGAGATGTTGGCGTTCCATTCGATCGCCTTCGGCGCCTCCTCGGCGGCCTTCTCCATGAAGACGTCGAACGGCACGTCCAGCACGACCGGTCCCGGACGTCCGGTAATCATGGTCTTCCAGGCCTGCCGCACCGCGAGCGGCACCATCTCGCCGCGCGTCGGCTGGAACACCTTCTTGCAGACGGTGCGGACGGTGGAAGGAAAGTCGGCCTGGTAATGCCGGTACATCTCCTGGAACGCGCCGCGGTTGAACTGGCTGGTCGGCACATTGCCGGTCACCGCCATGAACGGCACCGAGTCGAGAAAGGCGTTGGCGAGCGAGATCGGCAGGTTCGCCGAGCCGGGTCCGCAGGATGTGAAGGTCGCGGTCGGCCGTCCCGAGACGCGGTAATAGACGTCGGCCATGAAGCCCGCGACGCTCTCGTGATGCACCGAGATGGTCTTGATGTCGGCCGAGCGTTCATAGAGCGCGTCGATGAACTGGATGTTGCCGTGGCCGCAAAGGCCGAACACCTGCGGCACCTTCTCCTGGATCAGATAATCGACGATGACCTGGGCACCGTTGAGCGTGTTTCCTGCCATTGGATTCCTCCTGATTGCTCAGCGATCAACCGTGACACCGAGCTCGCAGGGTGGCCAAGCGGAAGTCGGTGGGCACGGCGCGGAGAACGCGCCTTTGCCCACCCTTGCGAAATCTCGGCGCCGAGCCCCGCAGGCCGGTGCAGCCGGACCCTATTTCTCATAATACTGTACGTCAATTGCTATTGTAGTATGATCGCGGGCGACCGCCGGGGCGATTCATTCGCGACATGCCGCCGAATGGAGTGGACTCTGGCCGAAGCGGAGGCAATCAGACGTGAAAGCGCGCGCTAAACAAAAAACCGAAGGGCCAGCGAGGCCTCGCAGGACCACGATTGCCCGCCTCGTGCCGTCGAGCGAGCCCAACATCGACGACGAGGCCGAGGATCGCCAGCGCGGCGGCGTGCAATCGCTGTCCCGCGCCTTTGCGATCCTGGAAGCGGTGGCGCGCCACCGCGAGGGCATCGGGCTTGCGGAACTATCCAAGCTGGTCGGCCTGCACAATTCCACCACCTTTCATCTGGCCAAGACCATGGTGTCGCTCGGCTATATCCGGCAGGAGCGCGATTCCAAGCGCTACCGCGTGGGGCGGCCGCTGTTCGCGCTCGCGGCCAGCGCGCTCGACGAAATCGAGATGGTCAATGTCGCTACCCCGATCATGGAAGAGCTCTCGCGGGAAACCGGCGAAAGCAGCCATTTTGCGGTGCGCATGGGTGATGCTGTGGTGGTGATCGCGCGTACCAGCGGGCCGGGCGCGTTCCAGCTGACCGACCGGGTCGGCGTGGTGCGCCCCGCCCATTGCACGGCGCTCGGCAAGATCATCCTGGCCGCATTGCGCCCCGACCAGCTCAAGCGCTTTCTCGAGCGTGTCGAACTGACCCCATCGACGAAAAAGTCGATCACCGAACCCTCCGTCCTGTTGCGCGAGATCGCCGAGATCAGACGCAGCGCGGTCGCCTTCGACGATGGCGAGTTCAATCCGGAGGTCCGCTGCGTCGCCGTCCCCGTCTACAATTTCACCGGCGACGTCGTCGGCGCACTCGGCATTTCCGGCCCCGTCTGGCGGATCACCGACCAGATGCTGCAAAGCCGCGCCAAGGCGGTGAAAGCCGCGGCGAACCGGCTTTCGGGCGAGTTCGGCGCCAACAGTTTTGCGAAGTCAGTTTGAGGCTGGTGTCTCCGCGACACTTTTGGCGTTGACAGCGGCAGCCCGGTCCGGAAATATCATCTCATAATAACAAAACGTCTCTCATATCTTCGCATAAAGAAAGCCAAGAGAGACACTGCGCCAGCCCCCGGGAGGAGATCAGCCATGACCCGCTTTAGCCGACGCACATTGATCAAGGCCGGCGCCGCCTTTGCCGGCACATCCGCGCTTGGCTTTCCCGCGATCGTCCGGGCGCAAGCCGACAAGATCAAGATCGGTCACCTTACCCCACTGACGGGATTTTTGGGGGCGATCGGCAGTTACGCCCAGCTCGGCGCAAGGTTGGCGGCCGAAGAGCTCGATCAGGCCGGTGGCATTTTGGGCAAGCCGGTCGAGCTGATCTCGGAAGATTCAGTCAACCCGGCGACCGCCGCGACCAAGGCCCAGCGCATGATCGAGCAGGACGGTGCTGCACTGCTGGTCGGCGAAATCTCGTCGGCCTCTTCGCTGACCATCATGCAGGTCGCCGAGCGCAACAAGAAAGTGTTCTTCTCGACCGGCGCCCGCTCCGACGCGCTGCGCGGCAAGAATTGCAACCGCTACTCCTTCCACTGCGATATCCCGAACACCGTGATGGTCAACGCCGTCGGCACGGCGCTCTCGCAGAAAGGCATGGTGAAGGGCAAGAAGTTCTTCACCCTCACCGCGGACTACATTTTCGGACATGACCTGCTGAAAGCGGCCAAAGCGTTCTTCGCCGCCAACGACGCCAATCTGATCGGCGACGAATTGATCGGAACGGATGTCACCGACTTCAGCCCCTATCTGCTCAAGGTTCGGCAGGCCAAACCTGACATCGTCTGCTGCAATCTCGCCGGCAATCAGGTCACCAACCTGGTCAAGCAATATGCCGAGTTCGGCTTCCCCTACCCGCTGGTCGGCTTCAATCTCAACACCGGCGATGCCTGGGCAGCCGGCGAAGGCAATCTGAGCGGAACCTGGCCGACGGTCTGGTACCACACGCTCGACAACCCCGCCTCAAAGGCCTTTGTCGCGGCTTTCACCAGGAAATACGACAAGCCGCCGGAGAACCACGCCTGGATCGATTACGTCACGCTCAAGCTCGTGGCGCAGGCGATCAACGAAACCAGGTCGACCGACAGCGAGGCTCTGATCGCCCATTTCGAAAAGCAGACCCAGTTCGACATCATGAAGGCGCGCAAGGCCTATTTCCGCTCCTGGGACCATCAGCTGGTGCAGGAGGCCTATCCTTTCACGGTGAAACCGAAGGAGCAGATGAAGGACAAGTGGGACATGCTTGTGCTCGGCGAAGCCGTGCCCGTCTCGAGCCAGCCGCTGGAATCGATTTACCCGACGCAAGCTCAAAATCCCTGTGAGATGAAGACGTAAAGCGCGACCGAAGTCGGCGGTGCCTGTCGCCGCCTTTCTCCGAGGCGACGGATCAAGCATGCAGCTCGAATTCCTGCTCGAACAGGTGGTGAATGGCCTCGTGCTCGGGGGGTACTATCTCCTGATCGCGCTCGGGCTGTCGCTGATCTTCAGCGTCGGCGGCATCGTCAATCTCGCGCATGGCGCGTTCTACGCACTCGGCGCCTATGCTTCAGTCGAGCTTACCAAGGCCCTCGGCTTCGGTCCGGCCGTGGTGATCTCGCCGATTGCGGTGGCGCTGCTCGGCATCCTGTTCGAGCGCTTCATCCTGCGTCGCTTCTACTCGGCCGATCCGATCCTGAGCCTGCTCGTGACGTTTGGATTGGCGATGGTCGCCGAACAAGCAATCAGGATCATCTGGGGCGCACCGCCGCTCCCGGCCTCGATCCCCCCGGCCTTGCGCGGCTCGATCTTTGTCGGCGACTTCCTGTTCTCGCGCTATCGCCTTTTGATTCTTGCTGTGGTCGCGGCCGTGCTGCTCGGTGTCTGGCTGCTTCTGAACAAGACCTCGTTCGGCCGCGTGGTTCGCGCCGGCATTCAAAGGCCCGACATGGTCGCGGCGTTGGGCATCCGCCTGCAGCCCTATATGACCGCGATCGTCATGCTCGGCGTCGGCATGGCGGCGCTCGGCGGCGCGTTCTTTGCCCCGATCACCATCGTGCATCCAGCGATGGGCGGGGAGATCATCACGGTCGCCTTCGTCGTCGTGGTGATCGGCGGCCTCGGCAGCTTTTGGGGCGTCGTCATAGCCGCGCTGCTGGTCGGCGTGGTGCGCGGCATCACCATTCACTTCGTGCCGGCCGCGGGCGAGGCCTCGATCTACATCCTGATGTTCCTGGTCCTGCTGCTGCGCCCCCGCGGGCTGCTCGGCGAACGGATCGAGAAATTCGAATGACGACGCCGGCCGCCGAAAAATACCGGCCCGTCTTGATTGCGGCGCTGGCAATGATCGCACTGCCGTTCGCACTGTCTGCGCTGGGGCTCTCGCTCAACACCGGAATCCAGGTGGTAGCGTTCGCGATCGCGACCTTGGGGCTCAATCTGTGTATCGGATATACCGGGCTTGTGTCGTTCGGTCACTCGGCCTGGTTGGGCATTGGCGCCTATGCGGCTGGCCTGATCCAGCTTCGTTGGTTTCCCGGCGAGATCTTCCTGCCGCTGCTTCTGTCGATGATTGTGGTCGCGGTCGCGGCGGCCGTCATCGGCGTCATCATCTTGCGGCGGCGAGGCGTTTATTTCTCCCTGCTGACGCTCGCGCTGGCCGCGCTGACCTACACCATCGCCTTCCGCTGGACCGCGGTGACCGGCGGCGAGGATGGTCTCGGCGGCCTGAAGCGCGGCAGCATCGGCCCGTTCAGCCTCGACAATGCGCTTGCCTACTACATCGTGGTGGCCGTCGTCGCACTCGTCGTACTCGTCGCGCTGGTGCGGCTGGTGCGCTCGCCGTTCGGCCATGTGCTGGTCGCGATCCGCGAGAACCAGTTGCGCGCAACCTTCCAGGGCTATCCGGTCGAACGCTACAAGCTCGTCGTGTTCGTGATCTCGGCCGTGGTGACCGGGCTCGCCGGCGGGCTCATCGGCTTCCAGAACTATCTGGTCTCGGCAGAAGCGGTCTCTGTGCCGTTGGCCGGCGAGCTGCTGGCGATGGTCGTGATCGGCGGCATGCGCAGCATGCTCGGTCCGGCGCTTGGCGCTCTCTTCTTCATCCTGTTCCGCGAGCTCTTTTCGATCTGGACCTCGAACTGGCTGCTTCTCTTCGGATTGACCTTTGTCGGCTTCGTGATGTTCTCGCCAGACGGGCTGGTCGGCATCTGGACCAAGCTGATGCGGTACCTCAAGCCGCCGCCGGAAGAAGCGGCCGCCATGAGCAAGCGCAGAATTTACGAGGACTTGCCTCTACCTTCTTTCCTTCGAGCTGACAGCATTCAGGGGACCGTGCTGGACGTTCAAGGCGTCTCCAAACAATTTGGCGGCATCCGCGCCGTGCGCGAGGCAAGCTTGCAGATCGCAGCCGGCGAAATTCATGCGCTGATCGGTCCCAACGGCGCCGGCAAGACTACGCTGTTCAACCTGATCTCCGGGCTGTTTGCGCCTGATGCCGGCACCATCAAGCTAAGGGGTCTTGCCATCCAGGGCACGCCGTCGGAGCTCATCTGTCACCAGGGACTCGCACGCTCGTTCCAGATCACGAACCTGTTCAGGGGATTGTCGATCTACGAAAATCTGCGGCTGTCGCTGCAGGCGCGAAGCGCCGGCCGGTTCAACATCTGGCGCGACATTGACAGCTTTGCCAGTGTCCACGCCGAAACCGCGGAGCTTGTCAAATTCTTGGGCCTTGAGGGTATCGAAGAGATTCCGGGCGGCGATCTCTCCTATGGCGGACAGCGTCTGGTCGATCTCGGGATTGCGCTCGGCTCCAAGCCTCAGGTGTTGCTCCTGGACGAACCGCTGGCGGGACTTGCCGCAGCCGAGCGCGAACGCGTCGCGAACCTGGTCAAGAACATCGCCGCCAGCGTCCCGGTGCTGATCGTCGAGCACGACATCGACCGCGTGCTCGGCCTGTCCAAGACCGTCACCGTCATGAACCAGGGCGAGGTCCTGATGTCCGGCCCGCCCGACGCCGTGCGCTGCGACCGCCGCGTGCAGGAGATCTATACCGGCAAGGGCATCCCCACTGTCGCGCATCGCCGGACCGACGCCGCGCAGGCCACGGCACGGCTTCTGCGCTTCGACCGCGTCAACACGTTCTATGGCAAGAGCCATATCCTCAATGACGCGACGTTTGACGTGAGCGACGGCGAGATCGTGGCCCTGCTCGGCCGCAACGGCGCCGGCAAATCGACACTCCTCAAGACCCTCGCGGGCCTCGTGCCGGCGGCGTCCGGCACGATCCAGTTCGAAGGCCGCGACATCGCAAAGTTGCCGGCGCCCGATATCGCACGGCTCGGCATCGGCTATGTGCCGCAAGGCCGCGGCCTATTCGCCGGGATGACGGTGCGTGAAAATCTCGCACTCGGACGGCTTGCCCGCAAGACGGACGGCAGCCATGGCATGGTCTGGGACGAGGCACAGATCCTGACATATTTTCCGCGCCTGAAGGAGCGCATGGACGTTGCGGCTGACTATCTCTCCGGCGGCGAACAGCAGATGGTGGCAGTCGCGCGCGCCATGTCGGGCAATGTGAAACTGTTGCTGCTGGACGAGCCCTTCGAGGGCCTCGCACCGGCCGTAACGCTCGAGCTCTTCGGCGTGTTCGATCAGCTCCGGGCGCACATGGGCATTGTCATCGTCGAGCACAACCTTGACCTCGTGCTGGCGCTCGCCGATCGCGTCTTTGCGCTGGAGCGTGGCGCCGTGTTCCATCGGGGACCGGCGTCGCCACTGTTGACCGATCTCGACTACCGCAAGAAAATCCTGTGGCTATGATGCGGGAGATCTTGATGCGCGGTCTCATGACGGCGGCCCTCTCAGGAGCGATGGTTTTGATTGCAAACTCGTCCGGTGCAGCCGACAGCACCATGACCATCGCCGTGTTCACCAAGAACACGACCAATCCGGCCTACAGCGCGTTCCGTCTGGCCGCCGACCAGATCGGACAGGCGACAGGGGCGAGGATTGTCCATTTCGTTCCGCAAAAGCCCGATGATGTCGATGAGCAGAAGGCGTTTGTCGAGCAGATCTTGAAGGACCGGCCCGACGCCGTCGTCTTCATCCCAGTCGACGACGTCGCGATGATCGAGCCGGTCAAGAAGCTGAACGATGCGAAAATTCCGATCGTGCTGGCCGCCAATTCGCTGCCCGGCAATTTCGTCACCTTTGTCGGCGCTGACGATTTCGCCATTGGCTACCGGCAGGCGCGTTATCTGTTTGATCATCTCGCAGGCAAGGGCAGGATCGTGATCCTGGAAGGCACGGCCGGCGCGCCAACCAACCGCGAGCGCCTGCGCGGCTACAAGCAGGCGCTCTCCGAAGCACCCGGCATCACGGTCCTTGCCTCGGCCAGCGGCAGTTACCAGCAAGCCGACGGCAAGCGCGTGATGGCGGGCTTCCTCGCCGACCATCGAGAGATCGACGCGGTGCTGTCGGCCAATGACAGCATGGCGCTCGGCGCGCTCGAAGCGCTGAAGGAGGCAAACCGCAGCGCCACCGTGATCGGCATCAACGGCATCCTGCCGGCGGTGAAGCGGATCGAAAGCGGCGACATGCTCGCAACCGTCGACTTCAACATGTTCAGGATCGGCTGCATCGCGACGCGGGCGGCGGTGCGTCATCTCCGCCGCGAGCCGCTGCCGGACAAGGTGATGTTGCCGGCCGAGGTGATCGACAGGACCAACTACAAGCCCTGGCTCGTTCCGGTCGAGCAGCGCCCTTGTCCGGAGTGGGATGACGTCGCCCCACGCTGAGGCGGAGGGCTGGACCAGGGCCTGCACTGATGAGTGCCGATCTCCGCTTCGCCGCGAAGAACAGTGGCACCGCATTTTCACACAGCCAGATCGGCCCCGCTTCCGCGGCATGGTGCATCAGCGCCTCTTGCTGTCGGGCGCTCGTCAAGGCGCTTGAGGGCCGGCGATCTCGCTGTTCAGGGCTTCGCGGCGGAATTCGCCGACGCGTTCGAAGTCATTCCGGTTGCTACAGGTGACGAACTCATCATTTCAAGGCTTGTTTTCACGAGGTTCGTTCTCATCACTGCCCACACCAGCAAGATCGATGCGAACAGGCATAAGACGGCGAACAAGCCCTTATAGCTTGGACTTCGGCGGGACGCCTTTTCATACGTGTTATACGTGTGCATGATCCTCACTCCCTAAAGGGTCTCGAGGCTCATTTGACGCTTCAACAACCTTTCAATCGTGCATTGATCCGCGTCAACCATCCAAAAATGTACAAGCTCTCCGATTGAACTTCGTCGAGGCGGCAATGCAGGAATTGGATGCCACCGCTGCCGAACTCGGGCCGCGGTGGCAGTCATCGGATTAAAGGTCAACGCCTGGGTAGCGAGGCCATGACCTCGCCGGCGTCTGCGTCCTCCAGGCAAGGCGTGACGGTCAACGGGAGCAGGTCGGCCCATTGGGCGACCCAACGATACATGGCCTTTGGATCATTCGATTCAGAGATCGCAAATCCCTTGCCGTCCATGCCGTGCCAACGCCCCAACATTTTGACACCCTCGGGCGGTGCACCACCAGTTTCCAGGAAGCGCGCGACTGCTGCATTGAAAGTGCCTTGAGGGACAGTCCAAGTACTGATGAATTTCATGCGAGTCTCCCTTCTGCAATTAATTTGTGTAATCGGTAGCCGACGCGGCTTCGCCGCTTGCGCACGATAGCGCCAGCGTATCGAATGACAATGGCGAGGAGACGAGACTGCTCGATTATTCCGGGGCACCCTTTTGAACAGCAACACTGGAATTCTGCCGTTCATCGGAATGCCGCATTGGGGCGGGTTCGTTTCTACCCCGACAGCAACCGGCGGAGCGGACATCGAGCGTTTGCAAGACACGCCCTAATCGTATGACGCGGGCCCGGTGTCGCGATAGGCCCAGCACGCCTCCTTCGGGATGCAGACCGGCATGTCGACGCCGATTGCATGGCGCGCCGCGGTGCCGAGCTCGAGCGCTTCGAGGCGGTTGCCGAACAGGTCGATGTCGTAGACGGTCTGCGTGCCCTGATAGCGGCGGTCGACCAGTTTCGCCGTAAACGCGTTGCCACCCTCCTGCCGACCGATCGCGATGTTCTCCGGCCGCAGCGCAATTCGCACCTTGTCGCCGGGATCAAGCGCCTGCAGGAGCGCCGCCTCTCCCCGCCGCCCGCCGCCAAAATCCACCACGCCGAACTTGCCGTTGCGCGCGACCAGCGTGCCGGCAAGCTCGTTGGTGGCCCCGGTGAAATTTGCGACGAACAAATCCGCCGGGCGGTTGTAGATTTCGTCCGGCGTGCCGAGCTGCAACAGCCTGCCGTCGCGCATCACGCCGATGCGGTCGCCAAGCACGACGGCCTCGGCCTGGTCGTGGGTGACGTAGAGCGCGGTCATGCCGGTCTGCTTGAGGATCGCGCGGAGGTCGTCGCGCAGGCGCAGGCGGAGCTTTGCGTCCAGGTTCGACAAGGGCTCGTCGAGCAGCAGGAGCTGCGGCCGGTAGATGATGCTGCGCGCGAGCGCCACGCGCTGCATCTGCCCGCCCGACAGCGCCACCACCGGCCGATCGGCATATTCGGAGAGGCCCACCAGCGCCAGCACCTCCTCGACCTTGCGGCCGGCTTCGTCGCGCGAGATGTTGCGGTGCTTCAGCGGATAAACCACGTTCTGCCGCACGGTCATATGCGGCCACACCGCATAGGACTGAAACACCATGCCGAGGTCGCGGGCGCGTGGCGGCACCAGGATGCCGCGACCAGGCGACGACACCAGCCTTCCGCCGATCGCAATCTCGCCGCTTGTCGGATGCTCGAGGCCTGCGACGCAGCGCAAGGTCGTGGTCTTGCCGCAACCGGAAGGGCCGAGCAGCACGACGATCTCGCCGGCCGGCACGGCGAAACTCACGCCGTCGATCGCCGGGCGGCCGATCGCGAACTGCTTTCTGAGATCGGAGACCTCGAGCGTCGCCGTCATGATGTCACCGAGCCTCGAAGCCTCTTCACTGCCGGTAGCCGAAGGTCTTGTCCCATTCGGCGACCCAGTCGCCGTGCAGCTTCACATACTGGTCGAAATTCGGGTACCAGACCTTGACCACCTTCGGATCGAAACCCTCCGGATAGAACGGCGACACCTTCAGCGAGGTGAGATTGCCCTGCGCCTTGATCATGAAGGTCTGGCCCTCCTTGGACAGGCACCAGTTCAGGTAAAGCCTCGCTGCGTTCGGGTGCGTCGCGGTCTTCGGAATGCCGGTGGCATAGGGATTGGCCGGCACGCCTTCCGGCGGGAACACCGCCTTGATCGGCGCGCCTTCGAGCTGCTTCGGATAGACCGCATTGTAGATCAGCGGCCCCATCGCGACCTCGCCGCGCACCATCGCATCCGACATCGGAGCGCCGGACGGATACAGAACCGGATGCGTCGCCGCCTGCTTGGCCCAGTAATCTTCGCCCAGCACCTGGCGCTCGAACATGATGCGCGTCCAGGTGGTGCCGCCGGACTGCGCGAACACCTGCGCGGTTTTCTTGTCATATTCCGGCTTGGTCAGGTCCATCCAGGTCTTGGGCGGATTCTTGACGAGCTCGGTATTGTAGGCGATCGACCAGATTGCCGTGATGCGCGGCCAGTATTTCGGCGAGATCAAGGAGGCGGGATCGTAGTCGGCGGCATTCGGCGGCGCGTAGTCCTGGAACAGATCGGTCAGCGGCAGCATCAATGCGCGGTCGGAATGATCGACGATGTCGGCGATCAGCTTGCCGGCCGCAGCTTCGGTCTTGACGCGCGTGATGAGCTGGCCGCCCGGCGCGCGCACCATCTCGACCTTGATCTCGGGGAAGCGCTTGTTGAATTCCCTGATGACGTCCTGCT
>Ga0335080_10003790_pt1 | contig 15336 bp, 16 predicted proteins | sample Lox_Sample_34_FD_206720 | JGI IMG/M metagenome (GOLD analysis project Ga0335080, IMG submission 206720) | Soil microbial communities from Loxahatchee National Wildlife Refuge, Florida, United States - Lox_Sample_3.4 | ecosystem: Environmental > Terrestrial > Soil > Wetlands | place: USA... | reverse complement strand
ACCACGCGCTTCATGCGGCTCGCGATCCTAGCAGAGGTGGGGTAAACCGAAGTCGGTCCAGCGGGGGTGACGGGTGCTCTTCCACAGCATGCGCTTCTTCTACCTGTTCGCGTGCGCGTTCGCCGCGTACTGGGCGCTGCGCCGCCAGACCCCGCGCATGGTCGTGCTGCTTCTGGCGAGCATCTACTTCTACGCGCGCTGGAACCCGTGGCTGGTCGGACTGGTGCTGGGCACGGCGCTCTTCGACTACTGGATCGCGATCAGGATCGAGGACACGGAGGAGCCGCGGCGCCGGCGCGCGCTGCTCGTCGCGAGCCTGTGCGTCACGCTCGGGCTGCTCGCGTTCTTCAAGTACACGAACTTCCTCCTGGGCATCGCGTGGCCGTCGGCGCCCGTGTTCAACATCGTGCTGCCGCTCGGCATCTCGTTCTACACGTTCGAGACGGTCAGCTACGTGGTCGACGTGTACCGCCGGCGCCTGCCCGCGGAACGCAAGCTGCTCGACTACTCGCTCTTCCTGTTGTTCTTCCCGCACCTCATCGCGGGCCCGATCGTGCGGCCGGCGTCGTTCCTGCCGCAGCTGCGCGTGCTGCAGAAGTTCGACTGGGAGCGGCTGGAGCTGGCGCTGCGCCTTTTCGTGTTGGGATTCATCAAGAAGGCGGTGATCGCGGACCAGCTGGCGCTGCTCGTCGATCCCGTCTACGCGGCGCCAGGGGCGTACGCCACGAGCGCGCTGTGGATCGCGACGCTCGGCTACGCGATCCAGATCTACTGCGACTTCTCGGGCTACACCGACATGGCGCTCGGCTGCGCGCACGCGTTCGGGCTGCAGCTGCCGACGAACTTCGACGTGCCTTACGTATCGCTGAACGTCGCCGAGTTCTGGCGCCGCTGGCACATCTCGCTGTCGACCTGGCTGCGCGACTACCTGTACATCCCGCTCGGCGGGAATCGCGGCTCCTCCGCGGCCACGTACCGCAACCTGCTCGTCACGATGTTGCTCGGCGGGCTGTGGCACGGCGCGGCGTGGACGTTCGTGGCGTGGGGCGCGTATCACGGCGCGCTGCTCGCGATCCACCGCGCCGTGCCGTGGCCGCGCTGGCTCGGCGCACCGGCGCTCGCGCCCGCGCGCGCCGGGTTCACGTTCCTGTGCGTGTGTCTCGGCTGGGTGCTGTTCCGCGCGCGCAGCCTCGCGGACGCGGGCACGGTCTACGCGCGGCTGTTCGCACCGACCGACGGGCTCGCGCTCGCGCCGAGCGTGGTTGCGGTGTTCGCGGCCATCTTCGCGGTGGTGCTCGCCGCGCACCTGTGGGCGCGGCTCGGCGACGTGGAGGCGTTCGTGCGCCGGCTGCCCGCGCCGGCCGCCGCGGCCGCGCTCGCGTGCGCGCTGCTCGTGGCGCAGCTCCTCGCGCCGGACGAAGGCGGCGCGTTCATCTACTTCCAGTTCTGAAGGGCGCGATGGACGAAGCGACGAATACGGCCGGGCCACACCGGGCGCGCCGCGTGCTCGCCTGGACGCCGCTGCTCTTCTTTGCCGCGCAGCTGGCGATCGGCTGGCGCCTGGACCGCGCGCCGCTCTCGGTGCGCTTCGGCGACGGCGTCGTGAAGCTCGCCGCCGCGAGTGCCGAGCCGCGGCCCGGCGTGGTGTTCTTCGGCAGCTCGCGCTTCAAGGCGCTGGTGGAGCCCGCGGTCGTCGAGCGCAAGCTGCGCGCGGCGCTCGGCGACGCCGCGCCGCGCGTCGTCTCGCTCGCCTTCAACGGCGGCGACCTCGTGGGCACCGACTTCATGTTCGCGCAGCTCGTCGCGCGCGGCGTGCGCCCGAAGCTCGCGGTTGTCGAAGTGACTCCCGAATGGCTGCGCCACCCGATCCCGTTCCTGAACGGCCAGCTGCTGCGGATCTTCGAGTGGAGCGACGTGATCGACTGGTTCCCCGAGCTCGTGCTGGGCACGCGCCGCACGCTCGTCTGCGCGCGACTCTTTCCGGTGTACTGCTACCGCAACGAGCTGCTCACCTGGTGGACGGGGCGCTCGCCGCCGTATCTCTCGTCGCTGCCCGATTCCGCGGCGCCGCCGAGAAAGCCGAAGGCCGACGACCCGAAGCACGGCGCGCACCGCTGGGCGCGCACCTTGCGCGACTACGAGGTGAGCGACCGCGCGCTCGGCGTGCTGCGCCGGATCCTCGCGCGGTGCCACGACGAACGGATCGACTGCGTGCTCGTCGCGCCGCCGGTCGCGAGCGCGCAGCGCGCCATTCTCGACGGCAAGATCGACGCCGCGTACGAGAGCGCGCTCGAGCGCGTGCGCGGCGAGCCGCAGGTGCCCTTCTACGACGAGAGCGCTCGGCTCCCCGATCAGGCGTTTCACGACAGCTCGCACGGGAACAAGCGCGGCGGCGCGCTCTTCAGCGAGATCATGGCGGACGAGGTCGTGCTGCCGCGCCTCGCGCCGCCGTGAGCGCTACATCTTGTCGGCCGGGGCGGGAGCCTTGTCGTTGGGACCCGGCGGCTCGGCCGGGTAGAACGGCTCGATCTTCGCGAGCAGCTCCTGACACTTCTCGAGCTTCGGCTTCGTCACGGCGGTGACGTCGACCTGCTGCGCGAGCACCTGGGTGTCGCGGCGCAGCTGCTGCAGGCGTTTGTAAGTCGGGAGTGTCTCCTCCATGCCCGCGCCGTTCTTCAGCGACGCGTGGAGCGAGGTCGCCGAGTACTCGATGAGCCGCAGGTTGTCCATGATCTGGTACATCTTCCGGCGCTTGGTCGGGATGTCGAGGTTCGGGCTGCCGCGCACCACGTCGCGCAGGCCGCTCACGGCGTCCTCGAGCTCGCCCGCGGTCGCGGTCACGACTTCCTGGTTCCAGGCCTGCGTCTGCGCGGCGGCGCTCCGCGCGAGACCGACCGTCCCGACGAGTGCGAGCGCTGCGAACGCGGCGACGAGCGTGCGAGTCATGGCTCCCTCCGAGTACCGTCCATGAAATGAGCATTGCACGGCGCAAGTGAAGATGTCGACACGGAAAGCAGCGCCCGTTGTAGCATGCGCGCCATGAAAATCGCTGCGCTCGTTGCTTCGTCGGCACTCGGCTTGGCTCTGCTCGCCGGCGCAGCGCGCGCCGACGATCAAGGCTTCGCCCGCGACGGCTTCTACCTGGGCGTGGGCGAGACCTACGCGCACAACCTCATCAACAGCGCGCTCGACGGCGTGCTTGCCAACAACTTCCACGTCGACAACACGTTCGGCCTGAACGCGCGCGCGGGCTACCGAGCCACGTCGTGGTTCGCGGCCGAGCTCGAATACGAGTGGGTGGCGCGCTTCGAGGCGAAGCTCCGCGACCGCACGCTCGCCGACATCGAAGGCCACTCGCTCACCGCGAACCTGAAGTTCGTCGCGCCGCTCGGCCGCTTCCAGCCGTTCCTCCTCTTGGGCGGCGGCGGCTCGATCTTCTCCTTCGACCGCCAGAATCTGCCCGAGATCAGCGTCCAACACGCGAGCTGGACCGGCCGCGTGGGGCTCGGCGTCGACATGTACCTGACGCGCAACGTGCTGATCGACCTGGGCGCCGACACCGTCTTCACCACGGCGAACATCTCCGCGACCGGTTTGAAGCAAGGGGACGGGCTCTACTATTTCGCGCTGCGAATGGGGCTCCAGTACCGCTTCTAATCTCGGTGTAGGATGCGGGTCGTGAGGAGGTAGGAATGCGCCGCAATGCGACCGTCGTCCTTGCGTGCTCGTGCGTCCTGTCGTGGGCGACGCTCGGCGCTGGAATCGGCGCGGCCCAGGACGCGCCGCCGGCTCCGGCTCCCGTGCAGACGGCGGAAGCCACGCCGCCCGCGGCGCCGTCGGCGAAGGATTCGAAGCCGCTCAAGCCGGAGGAGCTCGAGCAGCTCGTCGCTCCGATCGCGCTCTACCCCGACACGCTGCTCGCGAACATCTTCATGGCGTCGACGTATCCGCTCGAAATCGTCGAGGCCGCGCGCTGGGTGAAGCAGCCCGAGAACGCCAAGCTGAAGGGCGACGCGCTCGACGCGGCGCTCGCGAAGCAGGACTGGGACGACAGCGTGAAGGCGCTCGCCGCGTTCCCGCAGGTGCTCGAGAACATGGACAAGGAGCTCGACAAGACCCAGAAGCTGGGCGACGCCGTGCTCGAGCAGCAGAAGGACGTCATGGACGCGGTGCAGCGCCTGCGCACTCGGGCGTACGACTCGGGGAATCTGAAGAGCAACGACAAGCAGACCGTCACCGTGAAGCCGGCCGGCAGCGCGCCGCCTCCGCCGCCGCCGCAGGAGCAGCAGAGCGGTGAAGCGCCGCCTCCGCCGCCGCCGGCGCAGGCGACGTCGACGACGCAGACGATCGTCATCCAGCCCACGAATCCGCAGGTGGTGTACGTGCCGACGTACCAGCCGACCGTCGTGTACGGCGCGTGGCCGTATCCGGCGTACCCGCCGTACTACTACCCGTATCCGCCCGGCGCCGCGTTCGCCGCGGGCATGTTCTGGGGCGCCGCCATCACTGCCAGCGCCCACTACTGGGGCGGTGGCTGCGGCTGGGAAGGCGGCGACATCAACATCAACAACAGCACCAACATCGGGAACAAGAACGACGTCAGCCGCGGCGATCGCAACAAGGTCAACGCGAACGACCGCGGTCGCGACGGCGACCGCGGCCGCGACAACGGGCGCGGCAACGATCGCGGGCGCGACAACGGCCGCGGCGGAAACAACGGCGGCAAGTGGTCGCACGACCCGAGCCATCGCAAGGGCGTCAACTACAAGGACAACGCGACGCGCGACAAGTTCGGCAAGGGCCAGTCGCGCGACGCTGCGGCGCGCCAGGACTTCCGCGGCCGCACGCAGAACGGCGGCTTCAACGGTGGCGCCGGCGCGAACAACAAGATGGGCCAGAACGGCGCGGGCCAGCGCGGCAACGCGGGGGCCGGCAACCGCGGCAACGCAGGCGCGGGGAACCGTGCGGGCGGGGCAGGCGATCGCGGCGGCGCGGGCGCGGGCAACCGCGGAGGAGGCGCCGGCAGTGCGGGGAACCGTGGTGGTGGCGGCGGCGGTGCGTTCGACCGCTCCGGCGGCGGCAGCGGCGCGCGCGCGAGCTCGTCGCGCGGCTCGCAGAGCCTGGGCGGCTCGCGCGGTGGCGGCGGTGGCTCGCGCGGCGGCGGCGGCGGCGGACGTGGCGGCGGCGGTGGACGCGGCGGCGGCGGCCGGCGGCGCTAGCGAGGCGATGGAGAAGGCGATGACTCGAAGAGACTCGAATCCAGTGCGCGCGTGCCTGCTCGTCGCGGTCGCGCTCGTGGCCCTGGCGGCCAAGCCCGCCGCGACTCCCCCGAAGACGTTCGACTCCCCCGAAGCGGCCGTCGACGCACTCGTCGCGGCAGTCAACTCGGCCGATCCGAAGCAGGAGATGGTCGGCATCTTCGGCTCCGGCGCGACGGACCTGATCGCCTCGGGCGACACGGTCGCCGACGAGAACGTGCGCAAGGACTTTCTCGAGGGCTACGGCGAGAAGCACAGCATCGAGAAGTCCGGCGACGACAAGAGGATCCTCGTGTACGGCAACGACGACTTCCCGTTCCCCGTGCCCATCATGCAGAAGGACGGGAAGTGGCACTTCGACACGCCGGCGGGACGCGAGGAGATCCTCGCGCGGCGCGTGGGCCGCAACGAGCTGTCGACCATCCAAGTGTGCCTCGCGATCGTGGACGCGGAGCGCGAGTACGCGTCGAAGGACCGCAACGGCGACGGACTGTTCGACTACGCGGAGAGGATCCTCTCGACCCCGGGCAAGAAGGACGGCCTCTACTGGCCGTCGGAGCCGAACGAGCCCGAGAGCCCGCTCGGCGAGCTCGTCGCCGACGCGCGCAGCGAGGGCTACGGCAAGAAGCAGGGCGCGCCCTACCACGGCTACTACTTCAAGATCCTGAAGGCGCAGGGGCCGCACGCAGACGGGGGTGCGTACAGCTACATGGTGCGCGGGCGCATGATCGGCGGCTTCGCGCTTGTCGCCTATCCCGCGCAGTACGGCAACTCGGGGATCATGACGTTCGTGGTGAACCACGACGGCGTGGTGCACTCGAAGGACCTGGGCCCGAACACCGCGAAGATCGCTTCGGCGATGACGAAGTACGACCCCGACCAGACCTGGAAGACCGAAGAGGACGCCTCGCCGAACGCGAGTCAGTGAATGCCGGCGTGCTCGTAGAGGATGCGGCGCACCTCTTCGATCGCCTCGGGCGTGCCTTGCGCCGAGTGACCCGAACCGAGGATCACGAGCTCGGAGTCCACGGGCTCGATGTGCGCGCTCGAGTACTTCACGACGCCGTCCTCGCCGGTCTCGATCGGCGGCTCCAGCACGGGAATGATCGAGTGCGCGTGAACGCCCGGCGCGATCGGCAGTGACTCGAGCGTCCGCAGCGCCGGGTTCGACCAGTCCATGTTGTCGATCGACGTCGGCAGCTTGAAACGGCCGCCCCGGAACACGCGTGCGTCGTTCTCCTGCAGGGTGGCCAGCTCGAGCGACGCGCGCGTCAGCGTGAGCGGCGCGCTCGCGAACCTGCGCGCCAGCATTCCCAGCCAGTTCTCCGCCAGATAGCTGCCGCGGTGCGGCGTGGAGATGAACACCACTTCCTTCACGAACGGCAGCGGCTCGAAGAACAGCCCGCGCTGGAGCAGGGCGCGGGTCTCCGCGCTGAAGGCCACTTTGTCGAACGGCTCGCTGCTCACGGCGTCCCAGAACTTGGAGCCGCTCGACACGACCATCGCCTTCGTCAAGAGGCCGCCCTGGCTGTGGCCGATGATCACCATCTGCTGGAGCGCCGGGTCCTTCCCCTGGGGGTCGAGCGTCCGTACCGCCGTCTGCAGCGCGTCGCGCAGCTTCGACGCGGACAGCAGCACTGGATTGCCGGTGTTGTAGATGAAGAACCAGAGCTGGTAGTGAGTCGTGATGCGCGGATCGCCTTGTAGCTCGTTGGCCATCTCGGCCCACCGCGCCGGGCTCGAGGCCGTGCCGTGCACGAACACCACGGGGATGTGCCCCGGCCGGTACGGCATGAGGAAGCCGAGCCCCTTGTTGCGCTCGAAGTCGGTGCCGAAGTCCGGCCGCCGGAAGCCCGCGATCTCGAAATCCCACAGCGGCGAACTCTCGAGCCGGTACGCGAGCAACACCGACGGCTCGGTGGCGAGCGGCACCGGCGTCGAGCCCACCGTGATCGTCTGGGTCTCGTCGGCGTCGTAGTACTCGAGCGTGCCGTGCACGCTGCCCGTCGCGAGCTTCGGCGCGGGCGGGTCGAAGCGCACGAACGCCGTCACACCGACCTTCGCGTTGGGCGGAATCCAGGGATCGCCCGCGCTGCCGTCGGCGGGCTCGACGATTCCCGCGACCGGCACGCCGATCCCGACCCGGCGGTAGCGGTTCCGGAGTCCGCGGATCTGCAGATCGCCGAGCGCCACCGGTCGCGTGACGCGATAGCCGCCGTAGCGGAATTCCTGCTCGGGCAGCGACAGCGAGAACGTGCCGAACGGGAACAGGATGGTGCGCGGCGTGGGATCGATCTCCATGCCGTGCTTCGATTCCCGGATCGCCAGGCCGCTCGTGATCGAGCGGTTGTAGATCTCGAGCGCGAAGCGCAGCCGGACGTCGAACGGGCTCGTCGCCTGCGAAGTGGCGCCCGGGAAGAGGAACTCGTACGCGCACAGCGCGGCGGCCAGGTACTCGCCGCGGTCGTCGGTCTTGTCCGCGTGTGCGAACCACAGCTCGGCGAGCGCGAGGTACCGCTCGTGCTCGTCGGGTCCGCCGAGGCCCTCGCGCATCTTCTCGAGCGCAGCGCGCGGATCGTCCTGGTACAGCCTCGCGAGTCCGAGTCGCTCGAGGTATTCCCGCGAGTACGCGCTCAGGTTGTCGCTCGTGAGGGCGTTCGCCGCGAGCTCGCGGTCTACGGCGAGGAGCGACGTGCGCTGGATGCCCACCGGCGTCGCACAGCCGAGCGCGACGGCGGAGAGCGCGAAGATCAGGATCGCACGCGCGACTCGGCTGCGCAGGAGCGGCATTGCGGACGGCAGCGTAGACCGGCTCCGCGCAACCCACCAGACCCGCGGCGCGTTGGCGTATGATGGGCGCATCGGCGCGTGCCGATGGGGAGAGCGCCAATGCCGAAGCGAACGTTCGTTCATCTCGCGTGCGCCGCCGCAATTCTCGTCTTCGCGAACGCCGTCGCCGCGGATCTCGTCATCTATCCCGCGAAGGGACAGAGCGCCGCGCAGCAGAGCAAGGATCAGACCGAGTGCCAGGGCTGGGCCAAGCAGAACACGGGCATCGATCCCGTCGCGCTCGCGAACCAGGCGTCGCAGCCAGCGGCGGCTCCGGCCGCTGCGCCGCAGCAGCCGGTGGGGGGCGAGCGCGCGCGCGGCGCGGTGCGAGGCGCGGCCGGCGGTGCGGCCATCGGCGCGATCGCCGGCGACGCGGGCAAGGGCGCTGCAGCAGGCGCAGTCGCGGGCACCATGGTGGGCGGCTCGCGACAGCGCGCGAAGCAGCAGCAGAACGCGGCGAACCAGCAGGCTGCGCAGCAGCAGACGCAGGCCAATCAACAGGCGCAGAACGCGGACGTCCAGGCGAAGCTCGGCACGTACAACAAGGCCTACTCCGCGTGCCTCGAGGGCCGGGGCTACACCGTAAAGTGACGCTCCGCCGCGGTGCTCTGGCCGCCGCGCTCGCCGCGGGAGTCTGCGCGGCGTGCGGCGCCATCCAGGTGGAGGCGCCGCCGGGGAGCCGCGTGCGCTACATGGAGCCCGACGAGCCCGCGCGCGTCCGCGACGAGCGCGTGGTCTGGTACGCGCTGTGGGGCGGAAAGCCGCTCTCGGATACGAGCACCGCGGAGACGATCGCGCGCCACCAGCTCAGCGAGGTCCGCGTCTCCACCGAGTGCTCCGCGTGGGACTCGATCGTCAACACCTTCACGAGCCCGTTCACGTTCGTGCGGCGCACGGTGGTGGTGGAAGGCAATCCTTGAGGCGGCTCTGCGCGGTCCTCGGGCTGGCGGTGAGCGCGGCCTGCAGTCACGTCGAGGTCAGCGCGCCGAACGCGCGCTCGGTCCGCGTCATGGCGGCCGACGACCCCGCCGCCGTGCGCCGCGAGTACCGCGCCTGGTTCGCGATCTGGGGGCTGGTGCGCGTATCGGGCAAGGATCCCGCCGACGTCATCCGCGACGAGAACCTGTGCGCGGCGCGCGTCCGCATCGAAGACAACGTGCCCGATGCCGGGATCAGCGTCGTGTACACCGTCATCGAACCGGTCGGACTGATTGCCCAGACGATCATCGTGGAGGGGATTCGCAACTGCGAATAAAGAGCGAAGATGAGAGTGGCGACCAAGCGGCGGGGTCTGGGCTAAGATCGCGCTAGCGCTGCACGAGGGAGAGAAGCGATTCCCACCACAGACTCGCTGACGCACGTCTACGACGTGGCGATGTCGTGGCTCGTACCGTTCGGCTTGAAGCTGCTCGGTGCGCTCGCGCTCTGGATCATCGGGCGCCGACTCATTCACTTTGCGGTCGGGCTCATGCAGCGTGCCCTGCGGCGGCAGCCGATCGACGCGACGGTGATCGGGTTCATCGGCTCCACCGTGGCAGTCACGCTGAACGTCGTGCTCGTCGTCGCGCTGCTGGGTTTCTTCGGCGTCGAGACCACGAGCTTCGCGGCGTTGCTCGCGGGCGCGGGACTCGCCGTCGGCGCCGCGTGGAGCGGCTTGCTCTCGAACTTCGCCGCGGGCGTGTTCCTGATGATCCTGCGGCCGTTCAAGACGGGTGACTTCGTCACCGCGGGCGGAGTCACGGGAACGGTCGAGGAGATCGGGCTCTTCAACACCACCATCAACGCGCCCGACAACGTGCGCACGTTCGTCGGCAACAACAAGATCCTCTCCGACACCTTGCAGAACTTCTCCACGAACCCGTACCGCCGCGTCGATCTCGTGGCACAGCTCGCAGCCACGGTGGATTCCGCGGCGGCGGTGCGCATTTTGCGGGAGCGCGTTGCCAAGATTCCGCACGTCATCCCGGATCCCGCGCCCACGATCGAGATCCTCGAATTCACCGCGTTCGGGCCGAAGCTCGCCGTGCGCCCCTACTGCAACAACGAGCACTACTGGCAGGTCTACTTCGACACGAACCGAGTGATCCGCGAAGCTTTCGGCGAGGCTGGCTTCCCGGCGCCCGAACAGCTCGTGTCGGTGCGGCAGAGCGCCTGAATGAATCCAGCTCTGCGAGTCACTCTTGCGCTGTCTCTGTCGCTCTGGGCCCTTGCCTGCAGCTCGATCGACGTGAAGCAGGACTGGGACCCGAACGCGGACTTCGCGAAGCTGCACACGTGGGCGTGGCAGAGCTCCACTCCGAGCGTCACCGGCAATCCGCGCCTCGACGATCCGCTCGTGCACGCCCGCATCCAGGGCGCGCTCGAAAAGGCGCTGGCCGCGAAGGGCTTCGCGAAGGAGAGCGTGCCGCGACCGGACTTCCTGGTGGCGTATCACATCGCGATCCAGCAGAAGCTGGACGCGCGCACGATCTACACCGGCTATGGACCCTACCGCGGCTGGTATGGGGTGGGCGGCGCGCAGACCGTGGTCGACGAGTACGACGTCGGCACGCTGCTCGTCGACTTCATCGATCCTGACTCGAACAGCGTGATCTGGCGCGGCTCGGCGCAGTCGCGCCTGCAGGAGCTCAAGACTCCAGAAGAACGGCAGGCGCGCATCCAGACCGCGGTCGATCAAGTTCTGGCGCAGTTTCCGCCGACCAAGAAGTAGGCGGAGCTTTTCGGGAAGACGAGTGACCCGCCGCGCACGCGGCTGAAACGAGAAAGGGAGCAGACATGAGATACTTGGCACTCACGGCGGCCCTGTTGGCCGCCTTGTCGATCGCTCACGTGGCTCGAGCGGACGACAACGACGATCCCTACGACCGCCCCGGCGGCTACATCGGCATCGGCGGGTCGCGCTCGTTGGAGCAGATGACCAACACGGTCGGCGACGCTTACAACCCGCTCGGCGCGCAGGTCGGCGACTCCTGGGGCATCAACGCACGCGCGGGCTATCGCTTCAACAAGTTCATCGCCACCGAAGTCGAGTACGAGTGGATGAAGGACTTCCACATGTGGGCGGCGCACACGGCGATCGGACGCGCCCAGCTGCAGACCCTCACGGCGAACCTGAAGGTGGTCGCGCCGTACCGCACGCTGCAGCCGTACTTCCTGGCCGGCTTCGGCGCGTCCTTCGTGACGCTGGACAGCACATCGCCGTTCATCTCGCCCGACATCGCGAACGGCACGTTCTCGGCCCGCTTCGGCGCCGGCCTCGACTGGTACCTGTCGAAGAACTTCCTGCTGAACATCGGCACGGAGTTCGTGAAGAACACGGCCAAGGTCACCCCGCCGCCTGGCTTCGGCCTCACCGGCTCGGGCCGCGGCCTCGACTATCTCTCGTTCCAGGCCGGCTTCGGCTACCGCTTCTAGCGTCTAGCGAGTCACTCGGCGCGTGAGCCCTCCGCGGAAGCGGCCGGGCTCACGCGCCGCGTCTCTTCGCCGCGCACGAAGAGCGCCGCCCCCGCGGCGAGCGCAGTGATCCCCGCCGACGCGACGAGCGTCGTGCGAAGCCCGTACGCGGTGCCGAGCCAGCCGCCCAGCGCGGCGCCCGCCAGCATGGCGGCGTTGTTGGCGAGGCGGATCGCCCCGCTCACGCGGCCCAGCAGCGCTCCCGGCACCAGCTTCTGGCGCAGGCTGCGCTGGTGGATCTCGAACAGCACCCAGCCGCCGTCGCCGATGAGCTGCTGCGCGGCGATCGCGCCGACACCGATCAGTGTAGGTCCGGGTGCGAGCGCCAGCAGCACCGGTCCGAACGCGTTGATCGCGAGCCCCGCGGCGAGCGCGGGACCCTGGGCCCATGCCTCGGGCACGCGTTCGGAGAGGAAGGCGCTCGCGAGCGACGACAGCGCGCCCAGCGCGAACAGCACGCCGAGGACTCCCGGCGCGAAGCCGAGCTCGCGGAACACGAACAGCATGTAGACGGCGTTCGTGGCCTGCCCCGCGACCATGGCGAGCACGTTCGCGGCGGCGATCGCCCGCAGCGCCGGCGAGCGGCCGATCGCGCGGAAGCCCGCGAGCAGCCCCGCCCCGCGGCGCGGCTCAGCAGGGCGCGGTGCCGGCGCCGGCTCGGCAGCGCCGATGCGCACGAGCAGCGCCGCCGAGGCGAGGTACGTCGCCGCGTCGACGAAGAGCGCGAGCGGCGCCGACAGCCACTGCACCAGCCAGCCGCCCGCAGCGAAGCCGACCAGCTCGGCGCTCGACTCGCCCGCCTGCATGCGGCTGTTCGCGCGCACGAGCGCCGCCTCGGGCACGAGCGTCGGGATGTACGCGTACTCCGCCACCGAGAACGAGAAGTCGAAGAAGCCGCGCGCGAAGGCGAACGCGATCACCCACTCCATGCGCAGGGCACCCGCGAAGGCGGCCGCGGGCAGCGCGACCAGGAGCGCGGCGCGCGCGAGGTCCGCGCCGATCAGCACCGGGCGGCGCCGCATGCGGTCGATCGCGTCCGACGCGAACAGGCCGAGCGCGATCCCCGGCAGGATGGCCGCCGAGTTGATCGCCGCGATGTCCGCAGCCGACGCGTCGAGCCATTGGATCGCGAACAGCGGCAGCGCGATCGCCGTCAGCATCGAACCAAAGTTCGAGATCGTCGCCGCCGCGACGAGCCTGGCGAAGTCGCGCTTCACGCGCCCAGCGTCTTCGCGATCTCCCACGCGGCCTCGGCCTGGGCGGCGATGCCTTCGCCGAGAGACGAGGCGTGGTCGCTCGACGCCGTGCCGGCGCGCACGCGGCCGAGGATGCCCTGGTAGATGCACGCCGCGCGATACAGGTGGAACGCCTCGTACCACTCGAACGAGTCGATGCTCGTGCGGCCCGTCCGGCGGCAGTACGAGGCCGCGTACTCGTCGAGCGCCGGCAGGCCCAGCGCCGCCAGGTCGAGCCCGCGGAACGCGCCGAGCCGGAACCACGGCATACACAAATATGTGAAATCTCCGAGCGGGTGACCGAGCGTAGAGATCTCCCAGTCCAGGATCGCCACGATGCGCGGCTGCGTCGGGTGCACGATCGTGTTGTCGAGCTTGAAGTCGCCGTGGATGATCGCGGTGTCGTTGCCCGGCGGGATCGTGCGCGGCAGCCAGTCCGCCAGCCGCACCATGGCCTCGTGCGGGCGCTCGACCGACGCGTCGTACTGCTTCGACCAGCGCGAGATCTGCCGCGCGAAGTAGTTGCCCGGCTTGCCGTAGTCCCCGAGCCCGATCGCGCGGTGGTCGACCGAGTGCAGCTTCGCCAGCACTTCGCACAGCGAGTCGTAGATCGCGTAGCGCTCGCCCTTCGACAGATCGGGCAGCGCGGGCTCCCAGAACACGCGGCCCTCGACGCACTCCATCACGTAGAACCACGTGCCGATCACGCTCTCGTCCGTGCACAGGGCGAACGTGCGCGGCACCGGTACGCCGGTCGCCTGCAGCGCGGTGAGCACGCGGTACTCGCGGTCGACGGCGTGCGCGGAGGGCAACAGCTGCCCCGGCGGCTTGCGGCGCACCACGTAGCGCGTGCCGCCCGCCTCGACGCGGTACGTCGGGTTGCTCTGGCCCCCCTTGAACTGCGCGACCTCGAGCCGGCCGCGGAAGCCGGGCACGTTCGCGCGCATCCAGGCCTCGAGCCGCGCAGAATCGATGCGGTGCCGCTCGCGCACGGGCTCCGTGCCCGAGAAGATTTGCTGCCGCTCCCCCATACCGGCCCCTATCCTACGCTAAGCTTCGCCGCCGCCGCGAAATACAGGAGCCCCCGATGAAGATCTCCGAGTTCATCCGCACGCACTACCGACACTTCAACGCCGCCGCGCTCGCCGACGCCGCCGAAGCCTACGAGCGCCACGTCGACGGCGGGGGAAAGATGCTGCTCGCCATGGCGGGCGCCATGAGCACCGCGGAGCTCGGCCTGTCGCTCGCCGAGATGATCCGGCGCGACAAGATCCACGCGATCTCGTGCACCGGCGCGAACCTCGAGGAGGACGTGTTCAACCTGGTCGCGCACGACCACTACCAGCGCATCCCCAACTGGCGGAACCTGCGCCCGTCGGACGAGAAGGAGCTCGAGCGCGCAGGTCTGAACCGCGTCACCGATACGTGCATCCCCGAGGACAAGGCGTTTCGCGCTATCGAGAAGCACGTGCTCGACCTGTGGGTGCGCGCCGACCAGCAGAAGAAGCGCTGGTTCCCGCACGAGATCATGTACCAGCTCTTGCTCGAAGGGCGCGTGCGCGACTCGTATCAGATCGACCCGGCGGGCTCGTGGCTGCTCGCCGCGGCCGAGAAGAACCTGCCCATCTTCGTGCCCGGCTGGGAGGACTCGACGCTCGGGAACATCTTCGTGTCCCACGTGGTGTCGGGCGAGCTGTCGAACTTCCAGATCGTGAAGAGCGGGCTCGAGACGATGGCGGAGCTCGCGCGCTGGTACGTGAAGACCACGATGGGCAAGACGCTCGAGGAGCTGCCGCCCGTCGAGACGAGCGGCCACGACGCCGTCGGCATGCGCGCGATTCCCGCCGCGCAGGCGCGCTCGACCGTCGGCTTCTTCCAGATCGGCGGCGGCATCGCCGGCGACTTCCCGATCTGCGTCGTGCCGATGATCCACCAAGACCTGCGCAGGCCGTGCCCGTACTGGGGCTATTTCTGCCAGATCAGTGACTCGACGACGAGTTACGGGAGCTACTCGGGTGCCTTCCCGACCGAGAAGATCACCTGGGGCAAGCTCGACGAGGAGACGCCGATGTTCCTGATCGAGTCGGACGCCACGATCGTGGCGCCGCTCGTCTTCGCGTCGGTGCTCGGTTGGTAGCGCTCGCGCTCGCGCTCCTGCTCGCGCTCGCGGGCTGTGCGAGCGAAGGCGACTCGGTCCGACCCGCCAGCTCGTTCAAGAGCGGCTACCCGACGCCCGAAGGCGCGGCGAAGCTGCGCGACGAGCTCCTCTACCAGCGCGCCGTGCAGTCGTATCTGTGGGCCCTGCCCGCGCTGAACATGCGGGCGATGAAGGAGGGCTCCGAGGGCAAGTTCGGCGAGGGCTACAACGTGCTGCCCATCTGGAAGGAACGGCTCGACGCGAAGACGCTCGTCACGACGCCGAACTCCGACGTCATCTACGCGATGGGCTATCTCGACCTGCACGCCGACGGACCGCTCGTCATCGAGGCGCCGCCCGGTCTGCAGGGCATCCTCGACGACTTCTTCCAGCGGCCCATCTGCTCGGTCGCCAAGCTCCGCGG